>Ga0214467_1000119_pt1 | contig 22084 bp, 22 predicted proteins | sample RVTome_8_FD_187339 | JGI IMG/M metagenome (GOLD analysis project Ga0214467, IMG submission 187339) | Soil microbial communities from uranium-contaminated site in the Upper Colorado River Basin, Wyoming, United States - RVT160D0 HiSeq ...
CCAGCTCGACCGCGAGAGGCAGCCCGTCGAGGTGGCGGCACACCTCCGCCACGGCCGCCGCGGGCAGCTCGACGCCCGGCCGCGCCGCCCGCGCCCGCTGCCCGAACAGCTCGACGCTCGTCGGCAGGCTCAGCTCCGGCAGCTGGTACACCGCCTCCGACGACAACCCCAGCGGTGCCCGGCTGGTGGTGAGGATCCGCAGGTCGGCGGTCATCGACACCAGCGCGTGTACCAGGTCGGCGACGCCGGCGACGACGTGCTCGCAGTTGTCCAGCACCAGCAGGGACGGCCCGGTGGCGAGCGCGGTCGCGATGGCCGCGGCGGCGTCACCGGTGCCCGCGACGTGCCCGACCGCGCCCGGCGTGCGGGGCCCACCCACGCCGAGGGCCGTCGCCACCTCGCGGGCGACGTCGTCGCCGGTGGCGATGCCGGCGAGCGGCACGACGGTGACCGCCGGGACCTCGGCGCGGCGGGCCACGACGTTGGCGAGCCGGGTCTTGCCGAGGCCGCCAGTGCCGACGATCGAGGTCACGCGGGAGGTGCGCAGCAGCGCCTCCACGGCGGCGACGTCGCCGTCCCGGCCGAGCAGCGGGTTGGGCTCGTGCGCGACGCCGTGCCGGACCGCGGGCACCACGCCTTGGAGCAGCCGCCGGTGCGCGGCCTGGAGCGCCGGTCCGGGATCGGTGCCGAGCTCGTCGCGCACCGCCCGCCGGTAGGCGTCGTAGCGGGCCAGCGCCGAGGCCGGGCCGACCGTCGCCGCCTCGCACCGCAGCAGCTCGACCAGCACCTCCTCGTCACGCGGTCGCTCGGCGGCCAGCTCCGCCAGCGGGTCTACCGCCTCGGCCGGGCGGTCGAGACGGGCGAGGGCGAGCGCGCGGGCCCGTACCAGCGTGCGGTAGGTGGCCCGCCGCTCGGCCCGCAGCGCGGTGACCGGGCTGCCGTCGTCGCCCGGGCTGGGCTCGGCGCCGTCCCACAGGGCCAGGCCGGCGTCGGCGTGCGAGAGCGCGGCGGCATGGTCGCCGGCCCGAGCGCTCCCGGCGGCCGCCTCGGCCCGGATCAGCACCGCCGAGCTGTCGATCTGCTCCTCGGCCAGCGCCAGCCGGTAGCCGGTCGGGGTCCGGGCGATGACGCCGGCGCCGAGCTGGGACCGTGCCCGGGAGACCAGGATCTGCAGGGCCTTGGGCGGGTGCTCCGGCAGCTCGTCCGGCCAGAGCCCCTCGACCAGCCGCCCGACGCCACAGCCGGTGCGCGGGTCACCGGCGAGCAGGGCGATGAGCCCTCGCAGCCGAGGGCCCGCGATCTCCCGGCCACGGAAGGCCACCCGTGACAGCAGGACGAGGTCGGGTGCCACGCCACCAGCGTATCGATGCCGGATGGCCGCTTTGGCACACTGGCGGGCATGATGTGGACCTTCCTGAGCGTCGCACTCTCCGCCGTCGCGATCGTCCTGGCGCTGGCCGGCCAGTGGCTCCCGGCCACGGCCCTGGTGCTCGCCGCCGTCGTGGTCAGCCTGGTCGGCGGCCAGCGGGCGAAGGCCCGGCGGGAGGCCGACTTCCGGGCCCGGTTCCAGTCGGTGGAGCGGATCCGCGAGACGCACGACCTGAGCGGGTTCCGCCAGATCCGCGACGAGTCGGGCGAGGTGGCGGCGGTGCGTGCGGTGCGCAAGGAGTTTCCCGGCATCTCCCTCGCGGACGCGGTCGCGCTGGTCCGCGCCTGACCCCGCCGACGACCCGGCCGCGCATGTCCAGATGTGGCCAGACCGGCGGGTGCCGGGACCGGGATGCTCTTGCTGTCCGCAGCGCGCTAGAGCGCTCAGTCAAGAGGAGAGAATCCGTGCTGGCAAAGGTGTTTCCCATCAAGCTCAAGGACGGCATGCAGGCGAAGGCGGAGGCGGTGGTGCGGGAGTTCGCGCCCAAGGGGCCGGCGGCCGAGGAGGGCACGCTCTCCTTCCGCGTGTACTGGGACCCGGCGACCCCGGACTACCTGCTCTTCGTCGAGCACTTCGCGGACCAGGCGGCGTACGACGCGCACACCGGGTCGGCCGCGTACCGGGAGCTGATCGCCGGGGAGTTCGCGGGGTTGATCGTCGAGTTCGTGGAGATCGACCACGAACTGCTGGTCGCGCACTGATCATCTGACGGACGCTGGAGCCATGACGACGTACTCCGCCGTGGTCACGACCGGCATCTACTGCCGGCCGGGCTGTGGTGCGCGGCCGCGCGCGGAGAACGTCCGCACGTTCGAGCTGGCCGCCGCCGCGGAGGCGGCCGGCTTCCGTGCGTGCCTGCGCTGCCGCCCGTACCGGATCGCCGGCGAGGTGCCCTGGGACGCGCCCGAGCTGGTCTGCCGCGCGGTGCGGCTGGTCATCGACGGGGCGCTGGACGAGGGGACCGAGGCGGACCTGGGGCGGCGGCTCGGCATGTCCAGCCGGCACCTGCGGCGCCTCTTCCACGAGTACCTCGGCCTCACCCCCGACCAGCTGGCCCGCTCGCGGCGGGCGCACTTCGCGCGGCGCATGCTCGACGACACCGACCTCACCGTGGCCGACGTGGCGTTCGCGTCGGGGTTCGGCAGCCTGCGCCAGTTCAACCGGACCATGCGCGAGGTCTTCCGGGCCGCGCCGCAGGCCCTGCGGCAGCGGCGGCGCCGCGCGGACCGGCTGGCCGCGGACGGCGGGCTGGCGTTGCGGCTGCCGGTGGAGCCGCCGTACGACTGGGACGCGGCGCTGGCGTTCCGGGCCGCGAGGGCGATCCCCGGCGTCGAGGCCGTCGACGGCGGCACCTACCGCCGCACCATCACGCTCGACGGCGGGCCGGGCCTGCTCGAAGTGCGTCGCGGCGGCCACGACCACCTGCTGCTCCGCGCGCACCTGCCGTACTGGGAAGGGCTCATCCACGTCGTCGAACGGGTGCGGCGCATGCTCGGCCTCGACGTCGACTTCGCCGCCGCGGACCTGCTGGCCGGCGACCCGGTCATCGGGCCACTGCTCAAACAGCGGCCCGGGCTGCGGGTGCCCGGCGCGTGGGGACCGTTCGAGGCCGGCGTCACGGCGATCGCCGGCCAGGACCGCGACCCGGCCCGCACCCGGGCCCTGCTCGGCCGCCTCGCACTGCTGCACGGCGAGCCCGTGCCCGGCCTCGGCGCCGGCCTGGACCGCGCGTTTCCCGCCCCGCGAGTCCTCGCCGCGGCCGACGGCCCACCCGCCGCCATCCGCCGCTTCGCCGCCGCCGTAGCCACCGGCGACATCCGCCTGGACGGCACCGCCGCCCTGCCGGAGCTCATCGCCTCACTCACCGCCATCCCGGGCATCGGCGAGACGGCCGCCCACCACCTCGCCATGCGACTGGGCGAACCCGACGCGTTTCCCGCCGGCGACCCCGCCGTGGTAGCCGCGCTAGGCCCGGACGCGGCGGCGGTCGCGGAGGCGTGGCGCCCGTGGCGGTCCCTCGCCGCGACCCATCTGCTGATGGCCGATGAGTTGTCGCCGGCCGGCCGGTCTGACCCGGTGCACGCCGATCGAAAGGACCCGTCATGAGGTTTCGCGCGGAGCTACAGGCCACGGGCCGTACGACCACCGGTTTCCAAGTGCCGGACGACTTCGTCGAGGCGCTCGGCGGGGGCGGGCATCCCAAGGTGGCCGTAACGGTCAAGGGGTATCGCTTCCGGACATCCATCGCCCGGATGGGTGGCGACTTCTGGCTCGGTGTCAGCGGCGAGCGCCGCGAGGCCGCCGGGGTGCGGGCCGGCGAGGTACTCGACGTCGAGGTGGAGCTCGACACCGCGCCGCGCGAGGCGGAGGTGCCCGACGATCTGGCCGCGGCGCTCGCCGACGATCCGGCCGCCAAGGCCTTCTGGGACACGCTCTCGCACAGCAAGCAGATGTGGCACGTCACGCAGGTCACCTCGGCGAAGAAGGCCGACACCCGAGCCGCCCGGGTGGCGAAGTCGGTGGCCATGCTCCGCGAAGGCCGCGCCCGCTAGGCGCGGACCGCCTGGCGCTGGCCACATCCGGACGGGAACGCCCACGGTCGCCTACGCTCAGCGCGAAATCGGTGCTCGGCCGTCCGGGGCCGCACGTATGGTGAGCGCATGCCGGAGCTGCCGTACATCGGAGCCGGCGGGCGCCAGCAGCGGCCACTCCTGCGCACGCTCGTCGGTGACGTGCTGCGCCGGCGGCGGATCGCGCAGCGACGCACGCTCGCCGACGTCGCCAGGGTCGCCCGCGTCTCCGTGCCCTACCTCTCGGAGGTGGAGCGCGGCCGCAAGGAGGCCAGCTCCGAGGTCCTGGCCGCCGTGTGCGAGGCGCTGGGGCTGGACCTCGCCGACTTCCTGACCGAGGTGCGGCTCCAGCTCATCAGCGTCACCCAGGTCGCGCCGGTGCACCGCGCACCCGTGCAACGCGCGCCGGTGCGCCGCCCCGGCGACGTCATGCTCCTCGCCGCCTGAGTGGACGGTCAGGCCGCCCGGCGCAGCTGCTGGGGGCGGCGCTCGATCACGCGGTCGGCCAGGCCGTAGGCGACGGCGTCCACAGCGGACAGTGTCATGCTGCGGTCGGTGTCCTCCCGGATCTTCCGCACCGGGTGGCCGGTGTGGCGGCTCAGGATCTCGTCCATCTCGGCCCGCACCTTCGACACCTCCTTGGCCTGCACGGCCAGGTCCGGCAGCGTGCCGCGGGCCTGGCTGGACGGCTGGTGCAGCGTCACCTTCGCGTGCCGCAGCACCGAGCGCCGCCCCGGCGTGCCCGCTGCGAGGAGCACCGCCGCGGCGGAGGCGGCCTGGCCGACGCAGATCGTGGCGATGTCGCAGCGGACGAAGTGCATCGTGTCGTAGATGGCGGTCAGCGCGCTGAACGAGCCGCCCGGCGAGTTGATGTACATGCCGATCTCCTGCTCGTTCTGCGACTCGAGGTGCAGGAGCTGGGCGATCACCACGTTGGCCACGCCGTCGTCGATCTCCGTGCCGAGGAAGATGATGCGCTCGGAGAGCAGCCGCGAGTAGATGTCGTACGCCCGCTCGCCCTGGGACGTCCGCTCGACGACGGTGGGGATCAGGTACTGGGTCATCGCGCCATCCCCACGAGCGTGCGGGCACCGGCCGGGCGTATGTCGTCGACGCGGGTCAGGATGTGGTCGATGAGCCCGTAGGCGCGGGCCTCCTCGGCCGTGAACCACCGGTCCCGGCGGCTGTCCCGCTCGACCGTCTCCATCGACTGTCCAGTGTGCTCGGACGTCAGCCGCAACACCGTCGTGCCGAGGCGGTCCAGCTGCTCCGCGTAGATCTCCACGTCCGCCGCCGTACCCCCGAAGCCGGCCGAGCCCTGGTGCATCAGGATCTGCGCGTGCGGCAGGCTGAACCGCTTGCCCTCGGTGCCCGCGGTCAGCAGGAACTGCCCCATGCTGCCGGCCAGCCCCATCGCCAGGGTGCTGACGTCGTTGGGGATGAGGCGCATCGTGTCGTAGATGGCGAGCCCGGCGGTGACCGAGCCGCCGGGCGAGTTGATGTACAGGCTGATGTCGCCGCGCGGGTCCTCCGCCGAGAGCAGGAGCAGCTGGGCGCAGAGCCGGTTGGCCACCGGGTCGTCCACCTCCGCGCCGAGCACGACGATGCGCTGGTGGAGCAACCGCGCGGCCACCTGGTCGTCGAGCGTGCCAGCCGTCAGTCCGGCCACGTTCTGCATGAGCTTCCTCCTCGTTGGGCGCTTGAGACCCACGATGAGGTCCGCGATCGCGCCACACCAAAGGAATCTGCTGTCAGCAGAGGTGCCGCCGCCTACCCGCGCCGGTCGCCGGCGCCGGTCAGCCAGGGGCGCACGAGCCGCTCGCTGGCCGCCCACAGCGCGGCCCGCCGGGTGGGCGAGCCGGCGATGCGCTATCTCCAGGCGCTGCGGCTGCGCCGGGCCCGCGGGCTGCTCCGCGACGAACGGGCCACGGTGGCGGCGGTGGCGGGCCAGGTCGGGTACACGAACGACGTGGCGTTCGCCGCCGCGTTCAAGCGCGAATTCGGCCTGTCACCGGGTGTCTACCGCCGCTCCGTCACCGGCTGACGCGGTCGCGGTCCAGAAGATCGCCTGACCCACCTGGGCGAAGAGGCCCTTCGGGTGGTCCCGGAAGAGCGGCTCGGTGCCGAAGAGCACCGCCGCCGTGCCGCGCGGGCCGACGCCGGAGACCACCGCCGCCTGGCCGGCCGCCTCCGCCGGGCCACCGGTGCCGTCCTCCGGGTCGGCGATCCAGTGACCGGCGACGAGCGGCGTCGCGGCGTACCGCTGGTCGACGGTTACGTCCGTGCCCAGGTCGGTGAACCACAGCGGCGCGTACACGAACGAGTGCGGCGGAGCGCCGGTGCCGACCGGGCCCGGTCCGTTGTGGACGGAGACGACGCCGTTGGCGTCCGAGCGGCCGGCCACCGCGCGGGCCGGGAGCACGCCCGCGTCGATGTTGAACCGGGCGCCGGTGGCGCCGCGGGTGACGACGCCGCCCCGGGCGAGCAGCGCGTCCACTTGGGACCGGGCGGCGGCGTCGAGGGCCGGATAGGACAGTCCGGAGGAGACGACGAGCGTGTCCACCTCGGATAGGTCGTAGCCGGCGTTGAGCACCGCCGTGGAGACCGGCCGCACGTCGAAGCCGAGGTCGCGGAGCACGAAGAGCTCGTCGGCGGCGACCGCCGCGGCCAGCACCGGCCTGGTCAGCACCGCGCCGCCGGCGTGCGGGCGGGCGGTGGTGAAGCGCACCCCGAGCCGCTCGGCGAGGTCGGCTGCCGTGCGCCGCGCGGCGGCCGGGACGACGACGGTGCCGTCGGCCTGGCGGCGCGGCCGTACGCCCGCGTCCAGCAGCGCGTTGACCGCCCGCACGTCCGTGCCGTCGGTGACCGTCAGGAGCAGGTCGCGGCCGGGCGGGGCGAGCACGCCGCCGGTCGGCCCGGCCACCGCGACCGGCGCGGTGGGCACGCGCGGCGCCGACCACCGGCTGGTGTGGACGGTCGCGCCCCAGAGCAGGCCGTGGCTCCAGCCCGAGATGTCGTACATCTGCGGCACGAGCGGGGAGATGTCCCGCCCGGCTTCCAGGATCGCGTTGGCGAGACCGCGCTTGGGCTGGTGCAGGTCGACCACATAGGAGCCCGCCGGATGCCACCGACCGGCGAGCGCGAAGGGCGCCTTGGCCCGCCGCACCCGCACGTCGTGCGCGACGAGCAGGTCGACGAGGCGGGCCGCGGCCGTGGACGAGCGCTGGCCGGACCCGGCCGGGATCACGTACGCGCGCGGGAACGTCGTCGTGTACCGGTCTTCCGGCCCGAAGCCCGGCACGTATCCGTCCGGGATGTGCCGCTGTGCCTCGCCCGCCCACCCGCGCCGGAAGAGCTCGATCTGGTCGGTGAGCAGCGGGCCGCGCTGGCTGTCCGCGTACCCGATGGCGGCCCGGATCGTCGCGGCCACCACGTCGGTGTTGATCCCTGAGCGGCGGCGCAGCTCCTCGACCGGGAGGCTGGTGTACGCGCCCCGGTTGACCTGCATCGGCACCTCGACGGTGTGGCCGACCGCGCCGTGGTAGATCGAGTACATCGGGGTGAAGATGGGCGGCCAGTCGTCCCAGTCGCCGGGCGCGTCGTCGCGGAACGGGATCTCCGCCCGGGTCGTCTCGGGGTGGCCGAGGGCGGCGATCGCGGCCTCCATGCCGAGCGCGTTCGGGTACGCGTGCCGGATGTAGAGGTCGTAGTCGTAGTTCTGCCCGTGCGGGGCGGTGCTCGGCTCGATGAGCGTGGTGCCGGTGTAGCCGTGCTCGTCCAGCATCAGCACCGGCTGCGTGGCGATCAGCACGTCGCGCACCGCCCGCGACTCCGGCTGGCTGGAGGTGACGTGGTCGCGGTTGATGTCGAAGCCGGCGCCGTTGACCCGGGTGCCGGCGACCCGCCCGTCCGGGTTGTTGGTGACGGTGAAGTACAGCCGGGTGCGCTCCAGCAGCCGCCGCGTCGCCGTGTCGGTGGCGGCGGCGAGCTGGCCGATCACGCGGAGCGCGCCGTCGGTGCCCTCCCACTCGTCGCCGTGGATGTTGCCGTTGAACCAGACCGGCGTCTTGTACCCGGCCCGCAGCTCCCGGTCGCGCGCCGCCGCCCGCGGGTCGTCCTCGATGAGTCGCCGCCACCGGTCCTGCCGGCGCGTCTGGGTCGGGTGCTCCGGGGCGGTCACCGTGACGAGGTAGAGGTCGCGGCCCAATGTGGACTGACCCGCCACCTCGACCGATACCCGGTCGCTGCGGGCCTGCAGGTCGTTGAGCGCCGGCGCGATCCCGTGGTACGGCACGAGGCCGAGCTTGATGGCCCGGTCGGCGGGATCCTCGGGGTACACCCGGAGCTTGGTCTGCCGGGGATAGCCGGCCGCCTTCGTGGGCTGGTTGTGGCCCTGCGCGCGGGCGAGGGCGCCGGCGGCCGGGAGGGGGTCGGTGGCGGCGACGTCGTTGCGCTCGGGCCCGTTGCCCGGCTCGCGGGTGGCCCCGCCCCCGGGGTCCGGTGGCGCCGCGGTGGCCGGGGTCGCGGGCAGCGCGGCGGCGAGGGCCAGGAGGGCGGCGAGGACGCGCGGGGTTCGGGACACGGCGGCACCTCCGATGTGGACGTGTGAACGATCGTTCCGGCCACATCCACGATGGTCAACAGCTCGCGAGTCTCGATTCGCCGCGGCGGTCTCCGCGACGCGCGCCGCCGGCGTCTCGTGCTCGCCGTCCCGGAGGACGAGAAGCCGGCCGCCTGATCCAGCGGACGCGTGAAAAGGCCCGGCGCCAACCGGCGCCGGGCCATTTCACATGCGCTCAGCTCACCGCAGGCGGCGCCAGAAGGGCCGCCGGGCGCGGGCCTTGGCGCGGCGGCGGCGAACGACCACGAAGGCGCCCAGCGCCGCGAGGAGACCTCCGGTCGCGGCGGCGACTGGGGCGGGGCGGCGCCGCACCGTCTCCGTGACCTCGCCGGCCACTACCGCGGCCTGCTCGGTCGCCGCCTGAGCGGTGTCCTGCACCCGCTCCCGGGCGCCGGCGACCGCGTCCTTGGCGCGGGCCTTGACGTCCGCCTTCTCCGCGAGCGCCTCGACGGTGTCGCCCAGGTCCTCGCGGGTGCGTTCGATGTCGGTGCGGATGGCGTCTGTGTCGCCGGACGGCGGTGCCGCCTTGGGCTCGGTGCTCTTCCTGGTGGTCATCGCTGGGCCCTCCCTCGTACCTCTTCGATGTCGGCCCGCACGCTCGCCGCCGCTTCCCCCGGCACCGGCGGCATACCCTGCGCGACCTGGCGGCGGCCGACGACCGCCAGTACACCCGCCACGGCGAAGAGGGCCGCGGCCACGATCAGCGCGGCGAGCCAGGCGGGCATCGCCTCGGCCAGGCCGAGCACGACCGCCGCGAGCAGCGCCGCCACGCCGTACAGTGCGACGATCCCGCCGCCGCCGAGCAGGCCGGCGCCGGTGCCGGCCCGCTTGCCCTTCTCCATGATCTCCGCGCGGGCCAGGGCGAGCTCGTCACGGACCAGGCGGGTGATCTGATCGGCCGCCTGGCGGACCAGATCGCCGGTACCCGCATCGGACATGATCGGTCACTCCTCACTTTCGGTAATGTGAGTGATGCCCGGCGTCGTTCACCCCAAACCTGCCGTCGTGTAACACACGACCGCGGCACGGCGCTCTTGTCTTCGGGGCACGCTCTTCCCGCGGCGCACCAGACACCGACGGAAAGGCGCATCATGATCGACGACCGAAGCGGGACGCCGCCCGGACTGTCGATGTCCGAGGCACAGGAAAGCGGCGGCGTCCGGCTGGTGGTGGCCGGCGACGTCGACGTAATCTCCGCCGGGCGGTTCCGCGACCACCTCAGCCGGGTGCTCGACCGGCGTCCCGCGTCGCTGACCGTCGACCTCGGCGGCGTCACGTTCCTGGACTCGACGGGTCTCAGCGCGCTGGTCTACGCCTACCAGCGCGCCCTCGACGAGGGCATCTCTCTCGTGGTGGTCGACCCGCAGCCGCAGGTGCGCCGGCTCCTCGACGTCACCGGCCTGCTGACGGTGCTCGTGGAGGAGGGCTGACCGGGACACCCCCACCGGCCGGCCCAGGACCCCTCCTCCTCGCCGCTGGATGTGGGGGCGACGAGGAGGAGGGCTCCTCTCGGCGATCTCCGGCCCGCCGGCCCGCGCCTCGGGGCGGGCGGCGGCGCGGGTCTCGAGCGGTCAGCGGCGGCTGGTGGCGTTCGCGGCCAGGTTGGCCAGGTCCTTCGGCAGCTGGGCCAGCGCGTCCATGAACTCCCTGTAGCCGACCACGTCGCGCGTCGCGTGCAGCACCGCGACGACGCCCGCCTCGGCGGTGGCCATGTCGACATCGGTGGCTACGGCGACCCGGCGGATGAACTCCTCGTACGGGAACGCCTCGGCGTTCTCCTCGGCCTTGAGCAGGTACGACCGCAGCTCGTCCGGCATCCGCTCGGCCAGGTCCTGGGCCTCGCCACCGCTGATCCGCTGGCTGAGCGTGCGCAGCGTCGCCTCGGTCAGCGCCTCGGCGACGCCGGTGGTGGTGCCGGTCCACTCTGCGACCTTGTGGATGAATGCGAGTGCCATCCACCCAGCCTCCTGGCGATGTGGGTGAGGCCGGATCGCCCCCAGCGGGTTGCCGCCCGCCCTCAGTAGCGGGCCCGCAGGAACGCCGCCACCCGCGCCTGCCACTCGCGGGCCGACTCCAGCACCGCGGTCATCTCGTGCGAGCCGTGCACGTGCCCGGCCCACTCCACCACCTCCGCGACCCCGCCCGCCTCGACCAGGCGGCGCGCGTACGCGGCACCGTCGTCGCGGAGGATGTCGAACTCGGCCGTCATCACCAGCGCCGGCGGCAGGCCGCCGAGGTCCGGGGCGAGCAGGGGAGAGGCGTACGGGTGGCGGCGGTCCGCCACGTCCGCGTACCGCGCGATGTCCGCCGCCAGGTCGTCGCGGGTCAGCACCACCGGACCGGCCGGGCCGGCGAGCGACGGCTGGCCCATCGTGAGGTCGAGAGCGGGAATCTCCAGCACCTGGGCGACCAGCGCGGGCCCGCCCTCGTCCCGCGCGACCAGGGCGGTGGCCGCGGCCAGGTTGGCGCCGGAGGAGTCGCCGCCGACCGAGAGGCGGGACCCGTCGACGCCCAGCGTGCCGGCCCGCGCGGCGAACCACTCCAGCGCGGCCACGCAGTCGCGCACCGGCACGGGGAAGCGGTGCTCGGGCGCCAGCCGGTGGGCCACCGAGGCCACGACGCAGCCCGCGTCGACCGCGAGCCGGGCACAGCTCGCGTCCCGGTGGGCGAGGTCGCCGAGCCACCAGCCGCCACCGTGCACGTACACATGGCCGGGAAGGAGGCCGGGCAGGTCGGGCCGGTAGGTGCGGACGGTGATCTCGCCGCCCGCCGCCGGCACCGCGTGGTCGGTGACCGTTACGGGCGGCGGTGGCAGCGCGACGGTCGCGGCCCGCTGGTCCATCCCGCGGTGGATGGCCGCGCGCCGCTCGGCGACCGGCAGCGCGGCGTCGGGCAGGTGCGCGCGGGCCGCCTCGATGCGGGCCAGCATGGGCGCGAGCTCAGGAAGTACCGGCATGTTGTCCCCCGTTTCGCTACAGTCTCTGTAACGACTGACTTCAGTGACTGTACCCACATGGGGGTGAGATGGTCGAGCGGGCGGTGCGCAAGCGCGAGACCCGGCAGCGGATCGCGGAGACCGCGCTCGGGCTGTTCGCGCGGCGCGGCTTCGACGCGGTCACGGTGGCCGAGGTGGCCGCGGCCGCCGGCGTCACGGAGAAGACGGTCTTCAACCACTTCCGGTCCAAGGAGGAGCTCGTCTACAGCGAGGACGCGACCTTCCAGGCGGCGTTGCTCGACGCGGTCGGTCGCCGGCCACCGCGGGAGCCGGCGCTCGCCGCCGCCCGGGCGTTCTTCCTCCAGCGGTACGAGCGGGTGCGGATCGACCCGGCCGGGCGCCGCCGGGCGGTGGTCCTGGCCGAGCTCGTCGCCGGCAGCCCGGCGCTGCGCGCCCGCGAGCGCGAGATCCACGCCCGGTACGCGGACGCGCTCGCGGCGCTGATCGCCACCGAGCAGGACGCTCCGCCGGAGGACATGCGCCCCCGCCTGGCCGCCGAGGCGATCGTCGCCGTGCACCGCGAGACGGTCGCCGCGGTCCGGCGGGCACTGCTCGCGCAGGCACCCGACGAGGAGGTCGCGGCCCGCGCGGCCCGCGTCGCCCGGGAGGGTTTCGCGCTGCTCGCCGGCGGGCTCGCCCGCTACGCGGGGAAGCCACGGGAGCGCGCCGGAGCGGCGGTGAAAGCGATATGAAGTCGCTCTCTGGCACAGTCGCCGGCGCCGCCCGCCCGGGTGGCGTCACCGCGGCGTGGCCGACGGACGGGAGTGTGCCGATGTCGAGGATCAGCCCGTGCCACTGACCCTCGGGCTGCTCGGTCCTTTCGAGCTGCGGGTGGCGGGCCGGGTGGTGCCGGTCCGTTCGCCGAAGCATCGCGTCCTGCTCGCCGCCCTCGCCCTGCGCGCGGGCCGGACCGTGCCGGTCCGCGACCTCGCCGAGGCGATGTGGGGCGCCAACCCGCCGGCGAATCCGCGCCGCGCCGCCCAGCTCGCCGTCGTGCGGCTGCGGGCGCTCCTGGACGAGGCCGGCGCCGCCGGCGCGATCGTGACCAGCGCGGACGGGTACCTGATCGACGGACCACCGGTGGAGGTGGACGTCGAGTGCTTCCGCCGCGGTTTGGTCGAGGCGGACCGGGCGCTGGGCGACGCGGCCACCGAGGCCGCCACCCTCCGCGCGGCGCTGGCGCGCTGGCGGGGCGAGCCACTGTGTGACGTGCCCTCGGAGGCGCTCCACCAGCAGACCGTGCCGCGCCTGCGCGAGCAGCGCCTCTACGCGCTGGAACGCCGCTTCGACGCGGACCTGCGGCTCGGGTGGCACGAGCGGGTCGTCGACGAGCTCGTCCAGGCCGTCGCCGACCACCCGCTGCGGGAACGCTTCTGGGTGCAGCTGATGACCGCCCTGCACCGCGCCGGGCGGCGGGCCGACGCGCTGGCCGCCTACCACGACGGGCGGCGGCACCTGGCCGAGGAGCTCGGCATCGACCCGGGCGAGGAGATGCGGCAGGCGCACGCCGCGATCCTCGGCGGCTTCCGGTCGCCGGCCACCGGTGCGGTGCTGCTGCCGACGGTGCCGCGCCAGCTGCCGCCGGAGGTGGCCGCGTTCACCGGGCGGGTGCGCGAAGTCGCCAACCTGGACGCGCTGCTGCTCGGCCCCGGCGGCCCGACCACGATCGCGGTCATCAGCGGCACCGCGGGCGCCGGCAAGTCCTCCCTCGCCCTGCACTGGGCCCGCCGCACCGCCGACCGCTTCCCGGACGGCCAGTTCTGGGTCAACCTCCGCGGGTACGACCACCGCCCGGCCATGACCTCCGGCCAGGCGCTGACCCTCTTCCTGCGCGCGCTCGGGGTGCCGGGTGGGACCATCCCGCCGGACGTGGAGGGCCAGTCCGCGCTGTACCGGTCCCTTATGGACGGTCGCCGCACGCTCGTCGTCGTGGACAACGCGAGCGCCGCCGAGCAGGTGCGCCCGCTGCTGCCCGGCGGCCCCGGCAACGTGGTGGTCGTGACCAGCCGCAACCAGCTCACCGGGCTCGTCGCGGTCGAGGGCGCGCACACGGTGGCGCTCGACCTCTTCACCGCCGGCGAAGGGCGGGAGCTGCTCACCCGCCGGCTCGGCGCCGAGCGGGTGCTGGCCGAGCCGGCGGCGGTTCGCGAGATCGTGGCGCGCTGCGCCGGCCTGCCGCTCGCCCTCGCGCTGGCCGCCGCCCGCGCCGCCCAACGCCCGGCGAGCCCGCTCGCCGCCCTCGCCGAGCAGCTGCGCGCCGCCCGGGACGGCCTGGACGAGTTCGCCTCGCCGGACGCGGCGACCGACGTCCGCGCGGTCTTCCACTGCTCGTACCGCACGCTGAGCGAGCCGGCCGCGCGGCTGTTCCGGCTGCTCGGCCTGCACCCCGGCCCGGACCTCGCCGGCGACGCGCTGGCCAGCCTGGCCGGGGCACCACCGGCGGAGGTGCGCCCCGCCCTCGCCGAGCTGGTCGCGGCCCACCTGGTGACCGAGCACGTCGAGGGGCGGTGGACGCTGCACGACCTGCTCCGCGCGTACGCCACCGAGCTCGTGCACGCCCACGACGGCGCGGCCGAGCGGGACACCGCGCTGCGCCGGGTGCTCGACCACTACGTCCACACCGGACACGCGGCGGCGCTGCTCATCGAGCCGCTGCGCGAGCCGCTGCCGCTCGCGCCGCTCGACCCGGCCGTGTCGGTCCACCCGCTGGCCAAGCGGGAGGCGGCCCTGGGCTGGTTCGGCGCCGAGTACACCGGGCTGCTGGCCGCGATCGAGCGGGCCGGGCGGGGCACGTTCGACAGGCAGACCTGGCAGCTGGTGTGGACGCTCTCCGACTTTCAGCAGTGGCGCGGCCTCTGGCACGACCGGGCGGCCAGCCTCCTGGCCGCGCTGGACGCCACCCGCCGGCTCGACAACCGCGCCGAGCAGGCCCGCGCCCACCGTGGCCTCGGGTACGCGTACACCCGGGTGCACCGCAACGACGACGCGCAGCTGCACCTGCGGCACGCGCTCGATCTGTACACCGCGCTCGGCGACCCGGTCGGGCAGGGCCGCGCCCACCATGGACTGTCCTATGTGCTCGAACGCCGGGGCGACCCGCGAGCCGCGCTGTGGCACGCCGAGCGGGCGCTCGACCTCCTCCCGCCGGACGGTGGCCGGGCGCACCGGGCCCGCGCGCTCGGCGCCGTCGGCTGGTGCCACGGCCAGCTCGGCGACCACCGGCGGTCGCTGCGCAGCAACGAGGAGGCGCTCGCGCTGCTCGCCGGCACCGGCGACCGGGTGGCCGAGGCGGCGATCTGGGACAGCGTCGGGTACGCCCACCACCACCTCGGCGACCACCGGCGGGCCATCGACGGCTACCAGATCGCGCTGCGGCTGCGGCGCGAGCTCGGGCACCGCTTCGGCGAGGCGAACACGCTCGCCCACCTCGGCGACACCTACGACGCGCTCGGCGACGCGACCGAGGCCCGCCACGCCTGGCGGGGCGCCCTCGCCGTGCTGGAGCAGCTCGGCGAGCCCGACGCCGAACGGGTCCGCGCGAAGCTCGCCCGCCTCCCGCTACGGCAGCCCGCGTAGGGCGCCCACCGCGCCCCGGTCAGGTGGCCACCGGGCGGGGGATGGCCGGGTGGAGGTGGGCCGTGGTGCCGCGGCGGTAGAGCTCGGCCCAGCCGCGACCGGTCGCCAGCTTCTCACCGGTGGGCTCGACGAACCCCGGCGTGGCCAGCACCTTCCGGCGGAAGTTGGCGGCGTGCAGCGGCACCCCCCACACCGTCTCGTACACCCGGCGCAGGTCCGCGATGGTGAAGGGCTCGTCCAGGAAGGTGGTGGCCAGCCCCGTGTACTCCAGCCGGGCCCGGGCCCGCTCGACCCCCTCGGCGAGGATGCGGTCGTGGTCGAAGGCGAGCGCGGCGGCGGTGCCGTCGGCGAGGTCGGCGACCGACTGGTAGCCGGCCTCGCTCGCGTCGGTGCCGGCGATCGGGGTGGGCAGGTCCGGCACCAGCGCCAGGTAGGCCACCGAGACCACCCGCATGCGCGGGTCCCGCCCCGGGTCGCCGTAGGTGGCGAGCTGCTCCAGGTGCGCGCCGGCCCGGATCCCGGTCTCCTCGGCCAGCTCCCGGCTGGCCGCCGCGTCGAGCGTCTCGTCGGGGCCGACGAAGCCACCCGGCAGCGCCCACCGCCCCCGCTGCGGCGGCTCGCCCCGGCGGATCAGCAGCACGGACAGCTCGCCCTCGCGCACGGTGAGGATCACCAGGTCGACGGTGACGGCGACCGGCGGAAACGCGCGCGGGTCGTAAGTGGCGAGAAAGCCACGGTCCTCGTCGGTGAGGTAGTTGTCGACGGTCACGGAAATCATTGTACTCACGATGAGTTGTGTAGAGACTCAAATTGAGTCATGATGCTGTACATGGCCGGCAGCGAGTGGGGCACCACCCGGATCGACCTGCTCCGGATTACCGACCTGCTCCGGAAAGGAGTGTCATGACACCGAAGGAACGCCTCACCGCCCTGCGCGACGCCGAGCTGGATGGCAAGCCGATGAAGATAACCCCGTTCTGGGGCCACCGGCCGACCGCGAGCGGCGTCGCCGGGCCGGGCTGCCTCAGCCAGTGGTGGCCGGCCGAGTTCACTGTGGACGGCGTGGCGTACCCGACCGCGGAGCACTGGCTGATGGCCGCCAAGGCGCGCCTCTTCGGTGACGCCGACGCGCTCGCCACCGTGCTGGCCGCGAGGAGCCCTGCCGCGGCGAAGGCGGCCGGGCGCAAGGTGCGCGACTTCGACGAGCACAAGTGGGCCGAAGTGCGGTACGACATCGCGGTGGAGGGCAACCTCGCCAAGTTCGGCCAGCACGAGGGGCCGCGCGAGTTCCTGCTCGGGACCGGTGACGGGGTTCTCGTGGAGGCCAGCCCGTACGACCGGATCTGGGGCATCGGCATGGGGCCCAACAACCCCGACGTCGCGCACCCCCTGAAGTGGCGCGGGCTCAACCTGCTCGGCTTCGTGCTCATGGACGTCCGGGACCGGCTATGAACAACCAGCGGCTACGCGCGATCGCGGCGGAGACCGTCACGATCTCCCAGGTCGGCGGCTACCGCACGCGGTCCGGCACCTGGGTCGACATCCGCGAGGCGATCCGGGCGGCAGTCGCCCGCACCCGGCTGTACCTGCCCGGCGAGCCACTGCCGACCGGGTTCAGCCGCCCGGGAGGCGGGCTGGTGGAGGTCACCAACGAGTCCACACTGGCCGCCGCGCGGCGGCTCGGCGACGGTGCGGCCGCGCTGGTGTTCGCGTCCGCCCGCAACCCCGGCGGCGGCTTCCTCACCGGTGCCCGGGCACAGGAGGAGGACATCGCCCGCGCCTCCGCGCTGCACGCCTGCCTCCGCGCGGTGCCCGCCTTCTACCTGCACCACCGCGCCCACGACGACCCGCGGTACACCGACCGCGTGGTCTACTCGCCCGGCGTGCCGGTCTTCCGCGACGACACCCTCCGCCTGCTCGACCGTCCACACCGGACGGCGTTCCTCACCGCCGCCGCGCCCAACCTCCGCGCGCTGCGCGTCAACCAGCCGCACCTCGCCGCCAGCGTCCCGGCCGTGCTGCGCGAGCGGGCCCTGCGGGTGGTCGAGGTGGCCGCCGCGCACGGCCACCGCCGCCTGGTCCTGGGCGCGTGGGGCTGCGGCGTCTTCGGCAACGACCCGGCGCTGGTGGCCTCCGCGTTCACGGCGGCGCTGGACCGCGTCGACGCCTTCGACCACGTGGTCTTCGCGGTGCTCGACCGCACCCCGGGCGCCGCCACCTACCACGCGTTCGCCGCCGCCGCGTCGACGCTGGTCTAGGAGCCTCCGCGTCGGCCCGGGTGGTGGGTCGGGCGTGGTCGTGGGGCGTTCTGCCCGGTCCGCGCCGCTCCCTCCGAAACCCCGACCTCGGCGCGGTCCGGTGCCAGGTGAGGGCCGGCCTGTCTTTAGAGCATTTTCTTGCCCGCGTTCGTGCCAGTGGCGGGCCGTTTGCTCCCGCGGGCCGGCGGGTCCGCGGTGGCTGGCGTTACCCCCTTTGCCTCCGGCGGGAGCGCTCCGGATTATCCGGATGGTGGAAGTGCCATCCCGGCGCGCGGGGTTGGGGGTGTGCGACGGCGCCAGCGCTCCGTTTGTGCGAGCGGCTCGACAGCATTCGCGCGGGCGACCCTCACCCGCGCTCATGACCGCTAACGGTCGCGCGAACAGATCGTGGTATTTGAGTGCCCCTCTGGGGGCAGCGAAGTACCACGATCTGATGTGGACCTGTCTCTGCGTCACACTCCGTGGTCATCGGCCGGCGGCGCCGCCCGCTCGTCAGGGGAAGCAACACTGTGGACGGACCCCACGCACCTCGACTCCGAAAGGTCTATGGACTTAGGCGAGTTTGTCCGCGCTCGCTAGCACTCGCCGAGAGCCCGACATCCGCTGCGGGTCCGTGGGTCAAGTGCTTGGGCGACCCAGGGCCAGGTGGCCGAGGTCGGCCAGGACCGCGCGGACGGCGGGCAGCTCGCGGGCGAAGAAGCGGCCCGGCTCGTACGGCGCGACCTCCGGCAGCCACCGCACCTGTTCGTCCACGATGGACGCGAACCGCTCGTCGGGGGCGACTACGGCCGCCGCGTGGGCGCCGCCGGACGTGGGGTAGTGCACGTCGACGGCGGCGTACCGCCCGCTCACTCGCCGACCGGGCCGCCGGCCAGCTCGGCGACGATGTCGAGGTGGCCGAGGTGGCGGGCGTACTCCTGGAGGAGGTGGAACAGCACCCGCTCCAGCGGCGGTGGCGCGGCGCCGTCCCAGCGCGGCCCGGGCGCCCCGACCGCGTCCAGGTCGGCGGACTCGACCACGGCGCGGGTGTGCGCGCCCTGCGCGCGCAGCGCGGTCACGAGGTCGTCGAGGGTTTCGTCGGGCGCCACGTGCCAGCGGTCGTCGCGGCGGTCGCCCCACGGGTCGCCGACGTCGCGGCCCTCGAAGCCCCACTCGATCCAGCGCAGCTCCACGTATCGCAGGTGCTGGAGCAGCTCCATCGGGGTCCACCCGCTGGCGAGGCGGCTGCGGCGCAGCTCGTCCTCGGGGAGCGCGGACGCCTTCGCCGCAGTGGTCTCGCGGAAGAAGTCGAGGTAGCGGAGGAAGACCTCGGCCCGCCCGCCGGCGGGGACCGTCGGCGAGGGGAAGGGCGGCGGCTCAGGCGGTCCCACGTTCATGAACCGGAAGGGTACCGGCGGCGAACGGCAGGTCACTGCGGCGCAGCAGCAGCACGGTGAACCAGATCTCGGCCACCACCGCCGGCACGAGCAGCACGGCCGTCACCGTGCCGTCGTGGCCGGGGACGGTGAGGAGCCAGAAGCTGTTGACCAGGTATCCCAGGCCGGCGACGGGAAAGAGGTAGCCGAGGGCGCGCGGGACCCGGTCCGAGCGCAGCAGCAGGTAGCCGGTCGCGGCGCAGCAGACCGCGAAGAAGGCGAGCGCGATCGCGTACCCCTGCGGGAACAGATCGAGGAGGAACGGGACGCCGGCGTCGCCGTCGCGGGCGGCGAGCAGCGCCGCGGACATGGTGAGCAGGTTGAACGCCTGGATGACCAGGCAGGCGAAGCGGAACGCGGCGGCGAGCAGCGAGACGTCCCGGTCGACCGGCCGGAACAGCCGGTAGAGGATGACCACCAGCACCGTCTCGGCGAGCAGGTACGCGAGGTTGGTGGCGATGCCAGCCCGGTAGAGGCCCTCCGACGCCAGGATGTCCTCGGCGGTGGTGAGGCGGGCGCGGACCGCGGCCTCGCTGAAGAGGCCGAAGACGATGATCACGAGGTACAGCAGCCCGGCGAGGCGGGCGTTCACCAGTCTCATCGCCCCACTGTCGCGGCCGCCTGTTGGGTGGGTGTTGAGAGACTGTTGAGCGTGGGCGCAGAGGTACGCATCCAGCTCCTCGGCGGCGTCACCGTGGCGACCGGTCTGGGCGAGCCGGTCGACGTGGGGCCGGCCAAGTGCCGCGCGCTGCTCGCCGCGCTCGCCCTCGCCCCCGGCACGGCGGTCCCGACCTGGCGGTTGATCGAACTGGTGTGGGGGAGCGCCCCACCGCGGACCGCCGATCGCACCCTCCAGTCGTACGTGACGCGGCTGCGCGCCAGCCTCGGCCCCGACACCATCACCCGGACCGGCGGCGCGTACCGGCTCGACGTGCCGGACGGCGCGGTCGACGCGACCCGGTTCCAGCGGTGCCTCGACGACGGCGACGTGGCCGGGGCGCTGGGCGAGTGGGCCGGATACCCGCTCGCCGGCCTCGCCGCGCCCGGCCTGGCGGCCACCGTCGAGGGGCTGGTCGAGCGGTGGCTGAGCGCCGTGGAGGCCGACCTCGCCACGCGGGTGGAGGCGGACCCGTCGGCCACCGTCGGCCGGCTGACCGAGCTGACCGCCGACCACCCGTTCCGGGAAGGCCTGTGGGCGCTGCTGATGACCGCGCTGTACCGGGTCGGGCGGCAGGCGGACGCGCTCGCCGCGTACCGCACGGCGCGGCGGCACCTGGTCGAGGGCCTCGGCATCGAGCCCGGCCCCGAGCTGCGCAAGCTCGAGGCGGAGATCCTCGACCAGCGCCTGGAGGCGCGGCCCCCGGTGGGCAACCTCCCGCTGCGGCCGGGCCGGCTGATCGGGCGGGCGCGGGAGCTGCTCGCGGTGCGGGCGGCGCTCGCCGCGTACCCGGTGGTGACGCTGGTCGGGCCCGGTGGGATCGGCAAGACCCGGCTCGCGCTCGCGGCCGCCCGCGAGGTGGTGACCGGCGACGGTGCCTGGCTGGTCGACCTCACCGAGGTCACCGCCTCCAGCGACGTGCCGCGCGCGGTCGCCGGCGCGCTCGGCGTGCGGGAGAGCGCCGGGCGGAGCCTGCGCGAGTGCGTCGTGGCCACGCTCCGCTCCCGCGACGCGCTGCTGGTGCTGGACAACTGCGAGCACGTCATCGACGGCGCCGCCGGACTGGCGCGGGCCATCGCGGAGGGCAGCCCGGGCGTGCGGGTCCTGGCCACGTCGCGCGAGGGCCTCGACATCGGGTACGGGCACGAGATGCTCGTCGCCGTCCCCCCGCTGGACCCCGCCGGGACGGCCGTGGAGCTCTTCGACGAGCGGGCCGCGGCCGCGTTCCCCGGCTATGACCCGGTCGCCGGGCGGCGCGAGGTCGAGGAGATCTGCCGGCGCGTCGACGGCGTGCCGCTCGCCATCGAGCTCGCCGCCGCGCGCACCACGAGCCTCGCCCCCGCCGACATTCTCGCCCGCCTCGACGACCACCTCGGCGTGCTCGTCGGCGGGCACCGGACCGGCGCCGAGCGCCACCGCACGATGCGGGCCACCATCCAATGGTCGTACGACCTGCTCGGCGCGGCGGAGCGCAGGCTGCTGCGGCGGCTCTCGGTCTTCGCCGGCCCGTTCGACCTGGCCGCGGCGGAGGCTGTCGGCGGCGCCGGCGCGGCGGCGGCATTGGGCCACCTGGTGGCGCGGTCGATGGTGCTCGCCGAGGCCGGGCCGTTCGGGCGGCGCTTCCGGCTACTGGAGACGGTGCGGCAGTTCGCGGCCGGGCGGCTGGCCGGCGCCGGGGAGACCGGCCGGGCGGGCTCCGCGCACGCCCGGTGGTGCCGCGACCGCGCCACCGCCATCAACCGGCTGCTCGCCGGCCCGGCCGAGCTGGAAGGGGTGGCGCGGCTCGACGAGCACTGGCCCAACCAGCGCGCGGCGTTCGAGTGGGCCTGCGCGCGCGGCGACCGCGACCTCGCGTACGCGCTGGTCCGCACGGTCGCGACCGAGGTGCCGTACCGCAGCCGCGCCGAGGTCGGCGACTGGGCCGAGCGCCTCCTCGCGCTCGCGCCGCAGCTCGCCCCGTTCGCGCTCGCCGTGGCCGCCCAGCGGTACAAGCTGAGCAACGACCCGGCGGCCTACGAGCGCCTCGTCGCCGCGCACGGCGAGCCGGAGCACCCGGGCGTGCGGCGGGCCCGCGCCGCCGTCCACGGCGACTGGGCGGCGCTCGCCGCGTGCGCGCCGCAGGCCATCGCCGACCTGCGCGCCAACGGCGACGACGACCTGGCCGAACACGTCGAGGTGGACATCGGTGCCGCGCTGCTGTTTCGCGGCCGCTTCGCCGAGCACGACGCCGTCATGCGCCCGCTGGCCGAGCGCTACCGGGTCCAGGGGCCGCCGACGCTGTACAACTGGGCGCTCATGCTGCTCGGCTACTCGGCCGCCGCGCAGGGCCGGCCGGAGGAGGCGGAGCCGCTCTTCGAGGCCGCCGTCGACGTCGGGGTGCCGCCGCGCACCCACTCGCCCAACCGCACCGTGGAGGCGCGGGTGGCCTTCCGGCGCGGCGACCGGCCGCGGGCGTTCCGGGCGCTGCGCGCGCACGTCGAGGAGCTGCTCGACAGCGACAACATGCAGGGCGCCTGCGTGGCGTCGGTGGAGTTCGTGGCGATGCTGGCGCGGTCCGGCCGG
>Ga0214467_1000123_pt1 | contig 21994 bp, 16 predicted proteins | sample RVTome_8_FD_187339 | JGI IMG/M metagenome (GOLD analysis project Ga0214467, IMG submission 187339) | Soil microbial communities from uranium-contaminated site in the Upper Colorado River Basin, Wyoming, United States - RVT160D0 HiSeq ...
GCTGCGGATGCGGGCGTCGATGGGCCGGGTCGGATCGTGTTACGACAACGCGGTGGCGGAGTCGTTCTTCGCCACCCTGAAAGCCGAGATCGGCACCCGGGTATGGGCCACCCGCGCCGAGGCCCGCCAGGCCGTGTTCGCCTACCTCAGCTACTACAACCACGACCGTCTACACTCGACACTCAACCATCGCACCCCGTACGAAACCCGCGTCTGCTACCGTCAGCCCAACGCCCTCGCGGCATGAAACCCCGGTGTCCGGTCCCGGGGTGGAACCTCAGTCGGCGTCTGCCGGGTACAGGCAGAACTGTTGCGCGTCACCAGGCGCTGGCTGGGGCGCTCGAGTGGTCGATGTGCGCCACGATGACCGTGATTACCTCGGCCCGCGCGGCGGTGGCTGGCATGCGAACGGCGCAATCACGGATGATCTTGCCGATCATCGACCCACCGGCGGCCCACCGGGCAGCGACGGCTTCCAGTGACCTTCCGCGCATCCTCCGGGCGCCGTCGCCCGGAGGATGCGCGGATCTGCCGAGAACAGCGCCCTGCTGTCGGGTGGACGGGTAGTCAGCGCCGCACCCTCGAACTTCCCACCGGTGCCGCGCCGAGGGGCTTGACCTCAAGTTCGGTAGAGGTTGCACAGTGGGTGTTGTGCCGCAGAGCTACCGGAAGGAATGTCATGCACGCAGTCGTGCTGCACCGGTTCGGACCCGCTCAGAATCTCCGTTACGAGGCCGTGCCCGATCCTGTACCGGGGGCGGGCGAGGTCCGCGTCCTGGTGATGGCCGCGGGCGTACACCAGATCGAGACGGCGATGCGGCAAGGGCTGGAGATCGGCCCGCCGCTTCCCGAGCTTCCGGCAATCTTCGGCGGAGAGGTGGCCGGGGTCGTCGAGTCGGTCGGCCCTGACGTGGACCAAGCCTGGATCGGCGCCAGGGTAGTGACCGCGCACAGCAGGCCGGGAGGCTACAGCGAACTCGCCGTCGCCGATGTCTCGTCCCTACACAGGATTCCGGCCGGGCTGCTCTACGAGGCCGCCGTGACCATGGTCATGACCGGCACCACCACCATCGGTCTGCTCGACATCGCCGAACTCACCTCCGACGACGTGGTCCTGGTCACCTCCGCGGCCGGCGGCATCGGCCGGCTGGTCGTCCAGTTCGCCCGCCACCTCGGCGCCACGGTCATCGGCGCGGCGGGCGGCCAGCAGAAGACAGCGGCCGTGCGAGCACTCGGAGCCGACATCGCCGTCGACTACAACCAGCCGGACTGGGCGAGTACGCTCCGCGACGCCTTGGGCGAGCGCAGCGTCACGGTCGTGCTGGACGGTGTCGAGGGCGACAAAGGACGGACCGCCTTCGGGCTACTGGCCGAAGGCGGGCGCTACATCACCATCGGCGCAGCCTCGCGGGAGGAGTTCCGGCCCGATGAAACCGAACTGAAGCAGAGCGGCGTGACCTTCACCGACGCGCTGGCCCTGCTCTTGGAGAGCCAGGACGCGGCCGCCGACCAGACCCGAGCACTCGCGGCGGCCGCCAACGGAAGTCTCGTGCCCGCCTTCCAAACCTTCCCCCTGTCGCAAGCCGCCCAAGCACACGCCGCCTTGGAGGCACGGGCAACGACAGGCAAAGTCATTCTTGTCCCGGAAAACCGGCTGGTGACCTGAGACCGGCATTGGGGGCCCTGCCGAGGCGGCGCCCCAATGAGGGACAGGAGACATCGCTCGCCAGCCCGCTCTATGCGGCCGATCGAGTGCAAGGGAACCGCGCGGCCCAGCAGCGCGTTGTCCAGCACCGCCAGCATCTCCACGGCGGACATACCCGACCCAGGGCCCTGATGGGATGCAGCTTTCCCGGTGTTGCCGATCCGTACGCTGTGCACCTGATCGAACACATGAAGATGAAGGGCCGCCCTTTGCGGCGCCGGGTCCGGTCGCCTCCACGATCTGCAGGCCGTAGACCTCGCGTCCCGATTCTCGAAGCAGTGCTCTCAGGACCATGCGGGTCTGCACCGTCATCCTCGGCCCGCCCATGCTCGTACTCTATATAGCCCTGCTGGGTATGCAAACGCTTTCGGCGTGACCGGCCAACCGGCGGTGTCCACCTCGGCCGGTTACGCTGGGTTTGCAGTCGTAGGAGGTTGACATGCTCATACTCTTCGTTGTGCTGATGGTGCTGTGGCTGATTCTGGCAATCGTTGGGATCGCCATCGATGGCTTGTTGTGGCTCGGCATCATCGGGATCATTCTGTTCCTCGGGACCGCCGTGATCGGCGGACTGCGACGTAGAGCGCTGAAGCACTAGCCAGCGCAGCGAATCGCCAGCAGCCAGGCCGACGGCCGGGTGGCTTGGCCACCGCGCCGCGGACCTGCCAGAAAAAGTAGACGTGGATCGCCGGGCGACCCGCGTGCCTTGCGCTGTACCGGCGGCGTGAACCGCAGGGGAGGGGCCAGAGTTACGCGTCGTCACACAAAATCTCTGCCTGCAGACTAGATATGCTTGCCGGGGCCATTGAGGCGAACGCGGCCAGGAAGAACGTGCGTTGAGCCGGTTCTTGCCACCGTCGGGTGGACTCCGCCGCGGCATAGGGGTTCGCCTCGGCTTCACGCTGGCGTGGAATCCACACGATGGGCCGGCGCCTGACCCACAGTCCTCGGCCTCGCCACGCGGCTCCTCCCGGCTGCAGTTCTCGGGCTGTTCGGCACTAGATCCTGGGCCGTTGTTCCCTGTACGGCGTTTGCGCACCGGCACAGGCTCGAAATAGGTGTCAGTCTGACGGGACGTGTCGACCTGTCACGTTCCACGAACTGAGCGGTGCAGCCTTGTGAGAAGAGGCCACAATGGACGGACCCTCCTGGACGAAGCGGGGGCAGGTCTTCGCCGCCTCGCAGTGTCAGTATTCGAGCCTATGCTGGCCGTGGGTTCTTGACCGGCAGATCTATCCCGCGTTGTCGCCGACGTTCGGCGGCCGGTACGTCATGTACTACTCGACCGATCACGGCGCCGGCGGTATCGCGGCGGCGTGCGCGTCCGCTCCCACCGGCCCGTGGACCAATTGCGGCCAGATCTTCAACGACCCCGGCCCCGGCTTTAGTACGGAGACGCCGAGCGTCTGGTGGGACCCGGACACCGCGCGGTTCCGGATGTTCTACCAGCAGGCCGGCATCGGCAACTCCCAGGCCACGCTCCAGGCAACCTCGCCGGATGGGCTGACGTGGTCGAAACTGCCACAGCGCAACGGGATTCTCGTGACGCCGGGTGCCTGGCCCGGCGACGGCCACACCGGGTACGCGATCCCACTGCCCGGCCCGGACGAGCGGCAGATGTACGCCTATCACCTGCTCGGCGGCGGCAACCACCCGCACTTCGGTATGTCGGTCAGCGAGGATCGCGGGGCGACCTGGCGGACCGATCCGCGACCGCTCATGTACGGCATGGACCAGCTGGAACTGGTCACTCCAGGATGCCGGATCGAGTGGAACTCCGGTCACCCGGTCGACGCCGACGGGGTCCGCTGGTGGGTGGGACTCGCTTCGAGCTTCGGGTCCGGTGGCGGCGCGGTGCCGAGGTATCTGATCGAGGCGCCGCTGTCCGACGACGGGCGACGGCTGCTCGGTACACCGGAAAAGCTCTTCCCACCGACGCGGTCAGCAACCTGCGGGCGCTGTTCGTCCTCGGTGGACGGTGGCTGTACTACCAGGTCTCCAACACGATCTACCTGGCTGAGGCGGTGCAGTGATGGACTTCGCGACCATTCCGTACGGGCGGATTCGACGCGAGCTCGTCGAACCGTTCTACCCGACGCGCTCCGCAGCGTGGCTCGAGATCCCCGCCGGCTCGGAAGGGGCGAGTCTAGGCCCTGCCAGCAACCACTACTACGAAGTCGGCAACCCGTCCGGCGGCCTGTGCGCCATTCGGACCGCGTTCGACATCTCGATCCACAACTACGAACAGGTATCACTGTTGATCGACGGGTTCCACGTGACCAACAGCGGCATGTCACCCGGCATCGGGATCAAGGACACCGCTTCGACCCGAGGCGTCTCGATCTGGACGCCGGCGAACGCCGAAACCGCGACCTACCGGGCGTTCGGCTCAGGCGTGCCGGACCAGACCGTGCCGTACGGCTGGGGCGGCGCCGAAGCCACCCGCCGCCGCAATCTCGGCCTCGTGATCCGTCCGAAGTCGCGTGAGGTGCTGCTGGTGATGGACGACCAGGTCATCTGGTCCCGTGCCGAACCGAACCTCCAGCTGGGTGTGGTCCGGTTCGTCTTCGACTCCACCCAGGCCAGCGGCGTGACCACCGGCAAGATCCGCCTCGCGCAGTTCCGCGTCCTGCTGGAGCACAACTGACCAAACGTCAGAGGCTGTTGTCAAGCGGGGTGACGGAGGGCTTAGTTGATCCAAGTTTGGGCTGGGCACGATAGGGGTGGGGAGTCGTAGGCGGGCTGCGTCAGCGGTTCGGATTCTGCCACCTCAGGCGGTCCCGATAAGCGAGGGTGACCAGGAGCAGGCGGTCGCGGCGATGTCGGTGATGATCGCCAACTGGCGGCCTACCCACGGCCACCGTGGTGATCGGTCCGATGGGAATCCCACCTAGCTATGGACGGGCGTCGTACCGGTGAACCACCACGTCTGGTCCCTGAGCTGGGAAAACGCGGTTCTAATCTGGCAAGTTGGTCCACACGAAACGCGGGCAGACGCGGGCGCAGATGCGGGGTGGACGCCGCCCGGGGCGTACCAGGACGGCGGTCTGGGTCGCCCGTGGCGCAGCAGCGGGCTATCGCCGGGTTCGGCGACGTCCGCGACCTGGCCCCCGCCTACCAGGCGGAAGACCGCTGGCCAGGGCCGCCGGCTGGCGACCACCGTTGCCCTGCTGCCGGCAATAGCCTCGCGCTGAGCTCTGAGCGCCGAGATTTGAGCTGACGGCGTCTGTCCAGCGATGGACATACACGGCGGCCCCCCGCGCATCCGGCGGCAAGGTCTGGATTTCACCACCGCCTGCGCGTGCGAACGCCGGCGGGGGACGTGTGGTTCAGTCACGACATGGCGGTGCGCCCCTGGCCGTTCTTGTGCCCACCCGATGACCAACTTGGAGGAACCACCATGTCCGCCGTAGCGGGCCAGGAACGCGACACCATCCCAGCGGCGGGGCCGGAACCCGCTCGCCGGGCGAGGCGCCAAAAGCGCGGGCCGGCCGGAATGAGCCTGTGGCGGGTCGGGCTACGCAACTTGGCCGACAACCGGAGCCGGTTGGTGCTCACCTTCCTCGCCGTGGTGCTCGGCGTGGCGTTCGTCTGCGGCACCCTCGTCTTCGCCGACAGTATCAACCCCGGGTCCGAGGTCATCCGGACCGACGTCGCGGTGCTAGTCACCGCGACCACCGACGAGGAGGTGGAGTACGACGCCCAACCACCCCTGCTGCCAGACCGGCAGCGGCAGCAGGTCGCCGCGCTGCCCGGTGTGGCGCGGGCAGACGGGATCGTCGACGGCTACGGCGCCGTGGTGGGCCGGGACGGCAAGGTGGCGCGCCCGGCGGGCTTCGCCAACGACCTGATCGGTACCAACTGGACAGACAACCGACGGTTACGGCTGGTGCGAGGACGCGCACCGACCGGTCCAGGCGAGATCGCCGTGGAGCAGGTGGCAGCCCGCAACGGCGACCTCGAGCCGGGCGTCCAGACCCAGGCGCTGCATCGGACGGGCGCGGAAGCCGTTACCGTCGTAGACGTTTTCAGCTACCATCCCGTCCTGCGCGACGGCCCCGGTCGCGCCCCGGCGGTGGCGTTCGACACAGCCACCGCCCAGCGACTGCTGCAAGAGCCGAGCACCTTCACCGCCATCGAGGTGACCGCCGAGCCGGGCGTGACCTCCGGCCGGCTGCGGGACACCATCGCCGCCGCTCTGCCGGCCGGCCTCACCGCGCACGACGGCGCTCAGCTCGCCCAGCGGTCCCGCGAGCAGGAGGAAGGCGACGCCGCGACGACCGCCCAGATCCTGCTCATCTTCACCCTGATCGCACTGCTGGTCGGTACCACGCTGATCAGCAATACGTTCGCGATGCTCGTCGGGCAACGCACCCGCCAGTTCGGCATGCTGCGCGCGATCGGCGCCAGCCGCCGAAAGGTCGAAGGGATGATCCTGGCCGAGGCCGCCGGGATCGGCGTGCTCGCCACGGCCATCGGGACACCGGTCGGGCTCGGTCTCGCCCTCCCCATGATTGACTTTGCCGCGGCGCGCGACCCGATCCTGGGTGAATCGCTCCGCGTCACACCCAGGGCGCTGCTGTGGAGCATGGTCGTCGGAATCGCGGTCACCACCCTGGCTGCCGGCCCGCCGAGCCGCCGCCGCGCCCCCCGTGGTGGCCCTGCAGGGCGATGTCCTCCTGGTGGTCAAGTCCGTCCGGGTGCGCACCATCATCGGGTGGGCGATTGCGGTGATCGCGGTCCTTTTCTGCCTGCTCGGGCTGCTCGGCAACAAGCCGCCGTTCACCGTGGCCGGCGTGCTCGGCGGCTTCGCCCTGCTGGTGGCCGCGATCCTGCTCGCCGCGCGGCTTGCCCGCCCGCTGGTACGCGGCATGGCCGCGCCGCTCCGGTCCCGTCCGATCGTCCGGCTCGCCGCGGACAACGCTCTGCGCAACCCCCGCCGCACCGCGGCGACCGTCTCCGCCTTGCTGGTCGGTGTCGCGCTGGCCACCGGGATCGCCGTGCTCGGCGACAGCGCCGCCAGCGTCGGCCGTACTGCTGCCACACAAGCGATCCGCGCGCCGTTCGTGGCGGCCAACATCGGGGACGCCCAGATCGCCGACAACACGATCCAGCGGATCCGGGCGGTACCCGGCGTCACCGCCGCGGCCGCCATCAGGCGCGTCACCGCCGTCATCGACGAGGAAACGATCTCCCTGGCTGCCATCGACCCGGCGGCCCTGGGCACGCTGCTCGACATCGACCTGCGGTCCGGAAGTCCGGCCGACCTACGGCGGGGTGCCTTCGCGCACGAAGCCCTGATCACGGAATACGGCTGGTCGACCGGCCAGACCATCCATGTCTTCTTCGGTGGCGCGCGAGTACCGCTCACGATCACCGGTGCCCACGCCGACACGCCCCTGGTCGGCGACGGTCTGCTGGTACCGGACGCCTTGCCGAGCGGCACTTCCGGCCAGGCGGCGGCGACACCCTCCTCATCGCCGCCGGACCCGATGCCGGGGACCAGTTGACGGCTGCGGTGGCCGACCGCCCCGACATCCGCATGTACACCGCCAAGCAGTACGCCGACGAACAGGCAAACGGGTTCTCCGCGTTCGTCTGGGTGTCCACCGCACCGCTCGGCCTGTCGGTGCTCATCGCCGTACTTGGCATCGTGAACACCCTTGCCTTGTCCGTCATGGAACGCACCCGGGAAGTCGGCCTGCTCCGCGCGGTCGGCATGTCGGGAAACGGGGTCCGAACGATGATCCGGGTGGAGGCCATGCTGATCGCCGTTGTCGGCGGCGTTATCGGCACCGGTGCCGGCATCGTGCTCGGCACCATGCTTCAGCACGCCGTTCTGGCCCAGGGAGCCAGCCACACAACCATCCCACTGCAATCGATCCTCGGGCTAATAGCCGCCATGGCCGTCGCCGGCGTTATGGCCGGTGAATGGCCGGGCCGCCAGGCCTCCCGCGTCAACGTCCTGGAAGCCATCGGCGCTGACTAGCCCCTGTGCCTCGCCCTCTCGGTCTGGATTCCACCGCTCGTTTCGCGGGCCAGGCGGGCGGCCGCCTGGCGACGGCGAAGACGGACTGGCCGAATGGCGGGCGCCGATTCCGTTCCAGCCATCGCGCGACCGGTACGATCAGCCGGTCGTAGCCGCGCAGTAGGGTTCGGTTGCGGGGGAAAGAACCGAGCAGGGTGCACATCAGATACCAGTTAAGCAGGCCGATCGGGTTGACGTAACGCACCTCCTTGGTGTCCAGTCCCGCGTTGGTGAGCGCGGTGGACAATGAAACGCGGGTGTACCGGCGATGATGCCCAACCGTGCGGTCGAAGCGGCTCATGGCGGATGGGCCCGTATCGTTTGGCTCGGCGATCCCCCGTACGACATGCTGGGCCGGTGACCGACGAGCCGTTGGGGGGCTTACTTGTTCACGTGGCCCTTGACCGTGGTATGCGGTGCTTCCGGCACGGGCCGGACCAGGTTCGCCCACGCTCTCGCCGCCAAATACAACGGGCACGTCGTCGACACCAGCGATGTGCTGGAAGCGGTACGGACCATGACTGGCCCCGAGCAGTATCCCGAGCTGTTCTACCAGGATGCCGAGGACTGGCGGGGGTTTGCCGAGGCCGAAGGTACCGGACCGAAGCCGAAACGACCTCTGACGCAGACCGCCGAGGAACTGGCCGCGGCGCGGCTGCGAGCCGCCGACGTCCTGAAGCCGGCCGTGAGGGCGGTGATGGTGCGACAACGCGCGCACACTGTCGTTACTGGCCGCCACGCCCTGCCTACCCTCGGCTGGGACTTCGCCGTGATCCTCACGGAGACCGGAGAACAGATCCACGCCAACCTCACGACCCGGTACCCCAACGACCCTTCCCTCGACCTACGGGTGCAAACCTCGATGCTGGTCCAGAAAGAACTCCTCCGAACGGGACGTGAGCACCACGGCAACACCCGTTGCGACGTCATCTACACCGCCGCGCGCCCCTGGTCTGATGCCGCCGACCGCGCTGACAGCGATATGAACGACCGGTGGGACTACCGCAACGCCCTCGGCACTTGGTAGGGGAGGCGGCGGGGTGTCCTCATCTGGTCGAGGCGCTGCGCACCGAGGCGGCGAAGCCGCGTGGAAGCCGCTGCCTGTCAGAATCACCTGGGGTGAGAATGTCGCGCCGTCGACGGCCAATGCGAATGTCCCAGCCTGCCCTATCGAGTCACATGGGTTGATCCACCACGATCCGGTCCGGCGCCAGATCCCCCCATCTGGCGTCGGACCCTCCACCAGCGCGCGGCGGGCGCGACGGCGAAATCCTCGGTGCCGGCTGAGGCTGGCCGGCTTTTGACAACCTGAGGCTCGGCCATCTCCGCGCTGGCGATCTGCTGCTCGTGCTGGCGGTGTCCGTGTGTCGGCGGTCTTGTAACTCCCCCGTTTGACGGGTTTCGATCACGTAATTCGGTTCTGGCGATGATCTTGTGGTCGTTCGTCGTGTCGCAATGTCGTCCTGTGTGGACTGTGGTAGCTGACCGCGGTGCGATCTTGAGGTCCTTCTCCCTCAGTTCAGCGGTGTCGTCGTGGAACAGGTCGAGCGGACGGCGGACGGCGTGGTGTTATCGGCTCGGTCAGCTGCTGACGGGGCGGTGTGTCCGGACTGTAGTACCAGGTCCGAGAGGGTGCACGGCCGCTATCGTCGTAGCGTTCGCGATGCCCCGTTGGGTGGGACGCCGGTGGTTGTTCGGCTGCGGCCGCGCCGGTTCGTCTGTGGCGAGTCCGGCTGTGCGCGGGCTACGTTCACCGAGCAGGTCGCGGGGTTGACCACGCCGCATTCCCGTTACCCCCCGCCGCTGCGGGCGGCGTTAACCTGGATCGCGGTGGCCCTGGCCGGCAGGGCCGGCTCCCGCCTCGCGGCGACGCTCGGTATGAAGGCTGCGCGGGACACTCTGTTGGGCCTGCTGCGGTCCACGGTGAGCCGCCCCGGGTTTGTTGGAGACTTCCAACCTTGCGAAGGTAGGAGTCATGCCAGCACCGAGGAAGTACCCGGATGAGGTCCGTGAGCGGGCCGTGCGGATGGTGTTCGAGATCCGGGAGGAGTCTGGGCAGCAGCAGGGCGCGATTGCCCGGGTCGCGGATCGGTTGGGTGTCAACCGGGAGACGCTGCGCGGCTGGGTACGGCAGGCCGAGGTCGACGGGGGCAAGCGCTCGGGTGTGTCGACTGTGGACGCACAGCGGATCGCCGAGTTGGAGCGGGAGAACCGGGAACTGCGCCGGGCCAACGAGAACCGAATTACTCGATCGCCGACACGTGGTCATGTGCCTTTCCGCCCGCGCGCCCGGCGACGACTGAGCAGAGACTCAGCATGCGTACTCCTGCGGTGTTCCGATCGCGGCGCGGTGTTTGTGGTGGAGCAGGTGGGCGGTGCCGCGTAAGAAGCCGGCATGAAGCCGGTCGTCGTTAGCGTGCCGGCATGACACATTCCATCCGGAGAACACTCGTCATGCTTGGCCTGGCCGCGTTGCTCACCGCAGCGGCGATGGCGACCGCCACTCCGGCATCAGCTCAGCGCAGCCCGGTGTCCGGGCAGGTGGAGTCGACCACGGCTGGGGCCGTCGTACCGCTCGTGACCGGCTGCAATGGGACAATGCCGAGCGGATGGCAGTACCGGGCGTCCTATTCGTATTGCTACGAATGCAGGGCCGCCGGCCAGTTCTGGGAGGCCACTGGAAGGTTCCGGGCCCATTGCCAGACGTACGGCGACGGCGTTCGACTGTGGACATTCTGCGTCGCGTGCCGTGTCGAAGGGGCGCAGGTGGATGAGGCCCGTGTGCGGGCCGTCGCCGGGGCGGCAAGCGGGGTGCCGGGCGCGGGTACCTCACCACCGCGGCGGTAACGTGCGGGGAGTACCCGGCGAGCCGGGTACTCCCCGCATTCTCGTCCATCAACCTGTTAGAAGACCGTCCAGGTGAACCAGGTGTTGGTGGCCTCAGCGATGGTGTTCGTCACGGTGACCGACACCCGGTAGGTACCTTTCCTCGATGGGTTGCCCGTGATCAGACCGGTGGTGGGATTGACCGACAGACCGGGGATGTCGTTGAGTTCTGTCTCGGGATCCTCGTAATCGGTCTCGATGTAGTAGTTCAGAGGCAGACCGCGCGGGTCCGAGGCCTCGATCTGCACGTTGACGGGGCTGCCCGTGAGAGTTCGCTGATCACCCGGGTTAGTCAGCAATGGCTTGCTCGCTCCAGGGAACGGATGCGCACCGCGTACCGACACCGCTTCCCAGGCGGAGTTGACAGTGTTGTACTCAAGCCCGTGCGCTCCGTACAGGTCCGCGGCCGCTTTGAGGGTCGCGACGCGTGCGCCCTTGTAGTCGGTGGCCTCGTTCATGTACTCGGTCAGAGCGCGGTACCAGATCTTTTCCGCCTTGGCGTTGCCGATGCCCTTCACCAGGCGACCATCACACGTCTGGAAACGACCGAAGGGAAAAGAACCCTGTGCCCCGCCGGCGGCGAGGAGGAAAAAGAAGAAGTCGGCGGGTCCGGCCTTCAACTCTGGGTCTGTGTGGGTCGCCAGCTTGGTGGTCCAGCAGCTCACGTTGTTCCGGTTCACCGAACCCGTCGGCCACCCCCTGTCTCCCGGGTCGCCCATACTCCAGTAAGTGGCGGGTGTCTGCAGTTCGCCGATCCGGTGGTCGGGCCGGTCCCTGCCGTTGTTGGCATAAAATTCGATCATGGTACCGAAGATGTGGGCGGTCGCCATCGCCAGACCCCTACCCTCGGGGTGGCCGGTGAGCTTGGCAGTGTTCCGGACAACACCGAGCGCGTATGCGCCGCCTACCAGGTCGATGGTTGCACCGGGTTTCGGAGTGTTGATGGCGTGCGCATACCGCACATATAGGCAGCCAGCCAGAGCGTCCGGCGGGCCGGCCTGAGCCGGCTCTCCCCGCCAATCGCAGTCCGCCCCCGCCAGGTCGGTTCCATTGCCGACTCCCAGGGCGCTTTGAGACATGTTTTGTCCGCTGACGTTCGTATAGAGGGCGACACCCCTCCCATCGCCGGCGACCCCACGACGACCGTGAACCTCCGAGAAGTAGTCCCACGCCTTGGTCGCCGCGTAGTAGGCGTCCACCGCTTGGGTCTGCCCGACGTTCGGGTGTTCCAGGGTCAAATCGCCCCAGTCATTGTCGGCGTCAGTCACGAGAGGGGGACGTTTCGTATTGCGGCTGGCACAATTCGCCGGCTGCGCCTCGCAGTTCGCGTACCACTGCCCGGCGTCATATACCGACGTGCCGCCTCGCGTGGCATCTCGCAGTTCGTACAGTTCCGTTTCGGCGTTGAAGATCGACTCCAGGTTCATGGAGCCGTAGTAGTATCCGTGACCGAAGGCGTCCGCATCGGCAATGGCGAAGGTCGTAGCGCCGATCATCGCGGCAGACAATCCGGCGGCCGTAATGACCGTAGCTATCAATCGCCTTCGCTTTTTGACAACGATCATGCTGTCCCCAATCGCAGGAGCACCTCATCGCGCGCCTGCCTCGATATTCCATTCATGGCCGTGTGTGGCCGTACAGCCCCGGCACTGTAGCGACCCGACCGCTCGAGCGGCCACCCTGCCAGCTTCAAGGAAGCTTCACGTGAATCGGGTCACGATGGCTGCTGACGTGCGCAACGGCACCGCTCGTCGCGACGCCGTGAATGCCGACCAGCTTTACCAGCATCGAATGCCGCCGGTATTTGGCTCTTCGACGTTGGGAGGGTTTCGTGTTGGGTGCCGGCCCGGATGCGAATCGTTCGCCCGCGGCTGGTATCGGCCGCACGCGAAGCTGACCCGCAGCCTGGGCCGACCGCGCCGAACCGCCGGTCCCGCACGGCACGGTGACGTGGCCGGCGTGTTGTCCACGCTCGGCGATCCGCTCCCGCACCTCGCGGGGGAGGCGGTCGGCCGGCATCGTGACCAGGCGGTCGACGGAGGGCAGACCGCCGATCTGGTGAATGGTGCGCCGCTCGCCGGTAGGGATGTCGACGGCCTCGATCGGTGTCTCCGGCCGGTTGTAGACCCCCGATTCGGGCCACACCAGCATCTCGCGGGTGCCCCGCCAGCCGACGAACGAGGGTCGCGACAGTGGGCAGTCCTGTGGACCCTCCGGCGGGCAGATGTGAAGGTCGGCGGTCAGCAACCGCATATGACATTGGCGGCGCGGGCGAGTACCCGAGAGTACGTGGCCGCGGTCGCTCAACACGCGCGGGCCAAGCCGGCCCCGCTGCCGCTGTGAGCTGCGGCGATGTGAGGTGAGGCTGAGATGAAGCCGCCATCTGCTTGGGTGTCGGCATGCTACGGCGAATCCTGTGTGTGCTGACCGGTCTTTGCGTTGTCGTGTCTCCCGCTCACGCCATCAGCGGCGGGAGTGCGGTACCTGCTGGCCAGTTGGGCTTCGTGGTACGAGTCAACGTCGGCGGAGTCCACGGCTGCTAGGGAGCCCTGGTGGCTCCACAGTGGGTGCTTACGGCGGATACCTGCTTCGCCAACAGTGACGAGCCGCTTGGTTCCGCGCCGAGCCGGCCCACGACGGTGACGGTCGGTGGCCGTGAGGTGCCCGTGGTACTGATCTATCCATACACGAGCCGGCAGATCGTGGTCGCGAAGCTGGTGTTGCGGGTGCCCGATGTCGTACCCGCGACGGTGAGCGATGCGGTTCCGGCTGTGGGGAGGCGGCGCAGTCCGCCGGCTACGGCCCGACCGGGATCGAGTGGGTGCCCGACCGGCACACCGCGGCCGCGGTGACGATCGGTTCCGTCGTCGAGGGCTCCTTCGGCTGGTCCGGGCAGGAGGTGAGCGCCTGCCAGGGTGACACCGGCGGGCCGGTCTTCCGCGCCGGCGCCCAGCCCGAGATTGTCGGCGTCACCGTCGCTTCTGGACAAGCTGGCTGTCTTGGCTCGGCGAGCACCCGGTACGGAGCCACGGCCGAACGCGTCGACGACCTGAAGACGTGGATCACCAATGTCACGCAAGACCTCGGCTAATGGGCTTCTTGAACGCGATGCTATGAGCCGGGGCATATCGTCCGCATATCGAAATCCGCATACGTGCGGACAACACCGCGTTGATTTGACTGGCGAACTGGCGGTTGTGGCCGCGATCGGGCCGCTGATGGGTGAGTCAACCACGGCGCAGGCCGGCCCTGGGGTGACGCGGACGCATGGCGAACGCCTGCAACACCGATACGCGATTCAGTCCTGGAGTTCCAGAACTTGTGGAGGCTGGCCGATGAAACGCCGTGAACTGATGAAACTCAGCGCCGCCGCCCTGGCTGTCACGCCGCTGGGCGCAGGCGGCCCAACGCAGGCTGTCGCCGACGCCGCGAACCTGGCGCAGAATTCGGGCGACCAGCTCGAACGAAGTTTCCAGGAGCCGCCGAACAGTGCGAAACCGCGCGCCTGGTGGTTCTTGGGCGATGGAAACGTCACTCAGGAAGGCATCAGGAAGGATTTGGAGTGGATGAAGCGCGTCGGCTTCGGCGGCTTCATGCGGGGCGATTTCGCCATGCGCACGCCGCAGGTCGTCGAACGCGTGGAGTACATGTCGCCTGAGTGGATGGACGACTTCAGGTACACGACCCAGCTGGCTGACCAGCTGGACTTCCAAATGGGCACTTCCGCCACGCCCGGATGGTCCGCCAGCGGCGGCCCCTGGGTCCTGCCTTCGCAGGGCATGAAGAAGTTCGTTTGGACGGAGACGCGCGTGGAGGGCGGCAAGCCGTTCAGCGGCAGGCTGGCTCATCCGCCGACCGAAATCGGCCCTTTCCAGAACCTGGATATTCGAAACACCCCCGGCGGCGCCGACCTGAACCTGCCGGACCCCTGGTATGCGGACGCCGCGGTGGTGGCGTACCGGCTCTCGGATAATGACAAGTCCATCGCCGAGTTGCAACCGAAGGTCACCTCCAGCGGCGGCAACTTCGACCTGGCCACGCTGACCGATGGCGATTACGCCAATGGCACGCTCCTCCCGCCCGCGCCAGTAGGCGAAAAGTCGTGGATTCAATTCGAGTTCCAGGAGCCCGTCACGGTTCGAGGACTGTCGATCTACCTCGGGGACCTCGACCGCGAAATGATGATGATGCCAGGCCAGAGTTCGGGCCAGACTCTGGAGGCGAGCGATGACGGCAAACAGTTCCGTGTGGTCGCTGAACTTCCTGGACTTCGCCTGCCAAGCTTCGTCCTTGAGTATTCGGTCGGCGCGTGCACGATTTCGTTCGAGCCGGCGACCGCGAAGTTCTTCCGCGTCGCCATTCTTGCCGGGCAAATGGACCCGTCCGCACCGCAAGCAACCAATATCTCGCAGCTCGCCCTGCACACCTCAGGTTGGGTCAACCGCCTCGAGGAGAAGACGGCGGCCTTCTCAACACCCCCCGGCATTTACGAGATGACGACGCCTGCTGTTGCAGGCGACGCCGTGGTGCACAAGGCAGACGTCATCGATCTCACGTCGAAGATGGAGCTGGATGGAACCCTGAACTGGACTCCCGCGGCAGGCAAATGGGCTGTTCTGCGTCTGGGCTATTCGCTCGTCGGAACCATGAACCGCGGGGCTACTCCCGAGGCGACCGGCCTCGAAGTAGACAAGCTCAGCAAGTCGGCCGTCAAAGCCTATTACGACTACTACCTCGGTAAGTTCGAGCAAGCTACCGGCGGACTGATGGGCAAACGCGGCCTGAACTACCTGCATAACGATAACTGGGAACGCGGCCAGGCGAACTGGACCGACGAAATGATTGCGGAGTTCACGAAACGCCGCGGCTACGACATGAAGCCTTGGCTCCCCGTGCTGGTCGGTCATGTCGTGGAAAGCGCCGAAGCCAGCGACCGGTTCCTCTGGGACTTCCGCAAGACGATCGCCGAAATGACGGCCGAGTACACCTACGATCAGCTCTCGGACATACTCAACAGGCGCGGCATGGGCCGCTATAGTCAGGGGCACGAGTTTTTCCGCCAGTACGTTGTAGATGGCATGGACGTAAAGCGGAGCGCCACCGTCCCGATGGGCGTGGCGTGGGCCGGCAACCCGGCGGGGGAGGGACCCCCCCATAACGAGGATCTCCGCGAAACCGCCTCCGTGGCACATATCTATGGGCAGAACCTGGCTGTGGCTGAGACATTTCCCGCCAACTCAGGCGGCGAGGAAGGCGAGGAGGGCGAGGAAAGCAATGCGTACGCCTTCTCGCCCGAGAGGCTCAAACCGGCTGCGGACGCCGCGTTCGCGGACGGGGTAAACCGAATCGATTATGAGGCCAGCCCTCACCAGCCGGTGGACGACAGAGTTCCAGGATTGGCCCACGTTTACGGTCAGTGGTTCACCCGTCACGAAACCTGGGCCGAGTACGCCAAGCCGTGGATCACCTATCTCGCGCGCAGCAGCCATATGCTCCAGCAGGGCCGCGCCGTCGCAGACGTCCTCTACTACTACGGCGAAGATTCAAATATCACGGTTCTCTTCAGCGACGAGGGGCCGGATGTGCCGGAGGGCTATGCGCTCGACTACGCCAGCTCGGACGTGGTCCTGAACCGCATTGGCGTCGCCAACGGCCGCATCACGACGAGCTCCGGCATGAGCTATCGCCTGCTGGTGCTCGACGACAACGCGGTTCACATGCCGCTCAACGTGCTGAAGAAGATTCGCCATCTGGTGAACGCGGGATCGATCGTGGCTGGTCCGAAACCGACAGATAGCCCGAGCAACAGCGACAATCAAGCCGAGTTCAAGTCTATCGCCGATCAGCTTTGGGGGCCCGGCGAGGGGACGCGCAAGGTCGGAAAGGGCCAGGTGTTTGCCGGCCAGTCCGCGGCCGACGCTCTTCAGGCTCTACAGGTCTCTCCGGACTTCGAGCACACGAAACCGCATAGCGACACGGAGGTGGCTTACGTCCATCGCAGGATCGCCGATGGCGACATCTACTTTGTGCACAACCGCAAGAACCGCGCGGAGAATGTGGAAGTCACTTTCCGGGTGGCCGGCAAGGCGCCGGAACTCTGGGACGCCGTGACCGGCGAGATCAAGCCGGCGACGTACAGCGTCGCCAATGGGCGCACCACCGTCCCTTTGAATCTCGATCCGACTGAATCTGTATTCGTAGTCTTTCGCAAGCCCGGGTCTGCGCAAGGCCGCACGCTGCCGCAGGTCACGGAAACGCCGGTCGGGACGATCGATGGTTCCTGGAGGGTCGCGTTCCAGCCCAACCTGGGCGCTCCGGCCAGCATCACGCTCGATAGGCTGAGGGCATGGAACGAACATTCCTATCCCGGAGTGAAGTACTTCTCCGGCACGGCCACATATACGAAGACCATCCAGGCCCCAGACGAATGGTTCGCCACCGGCGCCAAGATAATGCTGGACCTCGGGAGCGTAAAGAACATCGCCGAGGTCACGGTGAACGGCAAGTCCGTCGGCGTGCTGTGGACGCCGCCTTTCCAGGCTGATGTGACCGGCGCGCTGAAGCCGGGCTCGAATACGCTGGAGATCAAGGTGACGAACTTGTGGCCCAACCGGTTGATCGGCGACCTGCAGCCCAACGCCACGAAGAAGTACACGTGGACGTCACTCAACGCGCTACGCGCTGATTCACCCCTTCTACCTTCCGGCCTTCTGGGGCCGGTGCGGGTCCTCAGGAGGTCAAGCAACTAGTGTCTCGTGATTCTGTTGGGTTACTTGGTGTTGTTGTCGACGAGTTGTTTGATGCTGGTCTGTACAAGTTGGACTTTGGCGAGGATCTCGTCGGCGGTCGCGGTCCACTGGAACGGGCGGGGGTTGGCGTTCCAGGTGGTGATGTAGTCCCGGATGGTCCGTATCAGGACCTGCACCGAGGAAAACGTGCCGCGGCGGATCGCCTGCCGGGTGGCGATGCCGAACCAGGTCTCGATCTGGTTCATCCAGCTGGAGCCTTTCGGGGTGAAGTGGAAGTGCACGTGCGGGTTGGCCTCGAGCCAGGCTTGGACGTCGGGGGTGGTGTGGGTGGACAGGTTGTCCAACACCACATGCACCTCACGACCTCGGTGCGGGGCGACCGCTTTCTTCAGGAAGGCCAGGAACGCCGGCCCGTTGCGGGAGGGCCGGCATTCGCCGAGGACCTCGCCGGTGGCGATGTTGAAGGCGGCGAACAGGTTCGTGTTCCCGTGCCGGACGTAGTCGTGGGTGCGTTTCTCGGTGGCGTCGAACTCGATCGGCAGCAACGGCTGGGTCCGGTCCAACGCCTGGATCTCGGTTTTCTCGTCCAGGCTGAGCACCACGGCGCCGCCGGGTGGGTCCAGATACAAGGCCACGATGTCGTAGACCTTGGCCGCGAACGCCGGATCCTTGGACAGTTTGAACGTGCCGGACCGGTGCGGTTTGAGGCCGTTCTCACGCCACAGCTTGGCCACCCAGTGATACGAGACCGCAACCTGCTCGGTACGGGTGATGTAGGCGGCCATCTCACGGCTGGACCAGTGCGACAGCCCGGTCTCGGACGGCGGGGTCATCCGGGTCAGGGCCAATACCCGGGCCCGGATCCGGGCCGGGACCTGCTCGCGCGGCCCGCCAGGTCGCTGGGCGAGCAGCCCGGCGGCGCCGTCTGTCGCGTACCGGCCCAGCCACAGGTCCACCGTCGGCCGCGACACCCCCGCCAACACGGCGATGTCCTTCTTCCGACGGCCCTCGGCGTGCCACAACACGATCCGAGCCCGCGTCCCGACCACCGACGACACCTCACCACTGCTGACCAACGACCGAAGCTCGGCCCGTTGATCCGACGTCAACTCCACCGGGACAGCGAACCACACCCACATCACGTAAAGACAACAGAACCACGAGGCACTAGTGGGTTCTGCCGGTCCGCTCGGCCACGGCCCGGCCGCCAGATCGCGGCGGGCTGCTCGGCGTTGTGGCGGTGTTTATGGCCGTCGGGCTCAGCCTCGCCGTCGTGCCGTAGCTACGGTGAGGACTTCGCGTGCCACCACACGCTGTGAAGTGATCTGCCTCACGCATGTCACAGCGATCGGACTCGCGGTGTCTTGTGCCCGAACCGTTGAAACGGAGGAGGCGCCATGACTGGGAACATCGATGTGGTCGTGATCGGCGGTGGATACGCCGGCGTCATGGCGGCGAATCGCCTGACGCAGCGCGACGACGTGGCGGTGACGCTGATCAACCCGCGCCCGACCTTCGTCGAGCGGATCCGCCTGCACCAACTGGTGGGAGGGTCCGACGACGCGGTGGTCGAGTTCCAAGAGATCCTGGCCGACGGCGTCCGGCTGATGGTCGACACCGTCACTCGGATCGACGCGGCCGAACGCAGCGTGACGTTAGCGACTGGCGGCACGGCCGGCTACGACTACCTGATCTACGCGGTGGGCAGTGGCAGCGCCGACCCGCGGATGCCTGGAGCGGCCGAGTTCGCCTACCCGATTGCCAGCCTTGAGGAGGCGCAGCGGCTGCGGTCCATCGTCGACGACGCTCCCGCAGCGGCCTTGGTGACGGTGGTCGGTGGCGGTCCGCTCGGCATCGAGACGGCCGCCGAGCTCGCGGAGCTGGGCCGTAGGGTGACCCTAGTCTGCGGCGAGCAGCTCGGCCCGTACCTGCACTCGCGGGGCCGACGTTCGGTGGCCAAGGGGTTGTCCAAGCTCAGTGTGACCGTGCTCGACGGTCCCGGCGCGAAGGTGACCAGCGTGACACGCGATGCTGTGCGGCTCAGTGACGGCCGCGAGCTGCCGAGCACGGTGACGATCTGGTCCGCTGGCTTCGGCGTGCCGGACCTGGCCGTGCGCAGCGGGCTGAGCACCGACGCTGTGGGTCGCCTGCTGACGGACGAGACGTTGACCAGCGTGGACGACGAGCGCGTCGTCGCGACCGGGGATGCGGCGGCCCCTTCGGACCTGCCGTTGCGGATGAGCTGCCAGGCCGCGCTTCCGCTGGGCTCGCACGCCGCCGACACAGTGCTCAGCTGGATAGCGGGTGAACCGCCCGCGGATTTCCGCAAGGGGATCGCCGCGATGTGCGTCAGTTTGGGTCGTCGGGCCGGCGTCTTTCAGTTCGCCCACTGGGACGACACTGCGATGAGGCTTCACCTGAGCGGCCGACTTGCCGCGAAGCTCAAGGAAGCCGCATGCAAGAGCCCCGTCAAGCAGCTGGTGGACGAGGCGCACAAACCCGGAACCCGTCCGAAGGTCACTGTGAGCGCTGATGGGCGTGGTGTGGTCGGCCACGCCGGCGCTCGTCTGCTGGCCGATGTGGCTGATGCGGCGGGGTTGACCCGCGCGTTCGGCCGGGCCCTGGCTGGGTTGCGGCAGCGGCAGGGCAGGCATGACCCGGGCCGGGTCGCTGTCGATGTGGCGGTGATGCTTGCTGACGGTGGTGAGGCGATCGCCGATCTGGCGGTGCTGCGGGACCAAGCCCAGCTGTTCGGTGCGGTGGCCTCGGACCCGACCGCATGGCGGTTGCTGTCCGATATGGACAGTGATGTGTTGGCGCGGTTGCGGGCGGCTCGCGCGCAGGCGCGGGAACTGGCGTGGGCGCAGACGGCCGAGACCCGTGGCGGGCTGCCGGCGTCGTTGGCGGCCGGCTTGCTGGTGCCAGGGCTGGTGTTCGACTTGGACGCCTCGATCGTGATCTGCCATTCACAAGGAATCCGCGACCCCGACCTGGAAGAAGACGTTCGGCTACAACCCGTGTTCTGTTTCCTGGACAACACCCGCGAGGCGTTGTCCGGGCTGCTGCGTGCCGGTCGGGCCGGGTCGAACACCACCGCCGACCACATCACCGTCCTGGACCAGGCGTTGGAGCAGATCCCGGACGAGCACCGCTACGGCACCGACATTCTCATCCGTTCGGATTCGGCCGGCTGCACCTACGGGTTCCTGGCCCACGTCCGCTCGCTGCGCGAGCATGGCATGAACACCTTCTTCTCTGTCGGAGTGGCCGTCACCGAACCGATCCGGGAAGCGATCAAGCAGGCCATCGACCACCCCGAGTGGTGGGTACCAGCCCTTGATACCGACGGTGACCCACGCGAGGGGGCCGAGGTCTGCGAAATCACCGGACTGCTACCCGCCGAGCTGCGCGCCAACTACCCCGAAGACACCCGGTTCATCGTGCGCCGCGAAAAGCCACACCCCGGCGCGCAACTGTCCCTGTTCGACAGCATCGAAGGCTTCCGCCATCAGGTATTGGCCACCGACAGCCCGCCCGGGAACGGCAGCATCCAGTACCTGGAGGCCCGCCACCGGGCTCACGCTCGTGTCGAGACGAGGGTGTCACAGTGCATTCATACCGTGCGTCCGTTGTCATGCCCGTCGTTGTCCTCCTCACGTGTCGTCTTCTGGTTGTTCAGGAAGCGGTGCCTGTTGTAGTAGCCGTTCGGGCGTTGCCGTAGCTCGCGTAGCCGGTCCAGGTCGTCTGGGTCGGCGTGCAGGATCCAGGCGTGCTGCGGGGTGTCGTCGCGGTGGCCTTGGACCCAGCCGCGGTGGACCCAGGTGTGCAGGGTGGCGTGGGGCATGTCGAGGGTGGCGGCCAGGTCCGGCAGCCGCCATTCGTGTTCGCCGAGGTGTTCGTCGGGTGCGTGGCCGGTGCGGCCCGGGTAACGCAGGAGGCCCTGGCGTCGCAGCAGGTCGTTGATGCTCTGCGCGCTGAACCGTTGGCTGCGCTTCGGGGGGCGGAAACCCTCGGCGTTGATCTGCTCGGCGATCCGCTTCATGCCCATCCCGGTCTGGGCGAGGTCGCGGACCCGCGCGATGAGGGCAGGGTAGTAGCTGAGCTGGTCGAGACGGGCGACCGGACGCACGATCCGGCCTGCGCTGGTATGCCCACCGGCCCAGATGACATCGACGTGGACCTGCTCGGTGTCGCCGACGACCACGACGACGACCTTGGTGATCATCAGCCGCAGCAGTTCCTTGCGGTCGGTGACCGTTGTGCTGGGCGCGTGCCACAGGTCCGGCAGATCGCTGGCGAGCGCTCGGATGGCCTCGCGTTGCGCCGTGGTCAGCGTTCGGGGCGCGGCGGCGAGGAACCGGGCGTGCTGCTCGCGCAGCTGTTCGCGGGCGGTGAGTGCTTGCTCCCACTCGGCTTCCAGCTGCCTGACGACCAGACGGTTCTCCGGTTCGGTCAGCCGGTAACGGCGTCGGGCCTGGTCGGCTTCGTAGTCCGCGCGTTCCAGCCGCTGCGCCCAGATCCTTTCCAACGCGGTGCGGTCGGCTTCGACCTGGGCGAACGCGGCCAGCGACACCTCCAGGCTGGCCGGTGCCATCGCAGCCAAGACCTGGCCGGCGACGTACTCTT
>Ga0214467_1000125_pt1 | contig 21821 bp, 21 predicted proteins | sample RVTome_8_FD_187339 | JGI IMG/M metagenome (GOLD analysis project Ga0214467, IMG submission 187339) | Soil microbial communities from uranium-contaminated site in the Upper Colorado River Basin, Wyoming, United States - RVT160D0 HiSeq ...
CCTACCTACCCGACGACAACGGGGCCCGCCGCGGCTACGGCATCATGGTCCTCACCACCCACCACGGCGCCATCACCACCATCACCGGCTTCCCCGACCCCACCCTCTTCCCCACCTTCGACCTACCACCCACACCCTGAACGATCGCCCGCCCGAAAGAATGACCGGTCGCGGCTGGATCACAGCCGGACTTCGTGGCCCGTTTCGCGGGCCTTGCCGCACCGTGTGGGACAGTGACCGCATGCAGCGGGCGCATCACGTGTATCGATCGTGGCTGGCCGACGAGGGCCAGGCACTGACTGCCACGCTCGGTGGGGATCCGGCGACGCCGGTGCCGAGCTGCCCTGGCTGGTCGATCACGGATCTGGTCGCCCATGTCGGCAGCTACCACCGATGGGCCGCCGACCTGCTCCAGGACGCCAGCCAGCAGCCTCGTGCCCCGTACTCGCTGAGGCCAGAGCCGCACGTCACGCTCGCCGAGTGGTACCAGGCCAGCCTTGAACTCCTCCTCAAGGCGATCGACACCACCGACCCGGACACCCCGATGTGGACTGTCACCGTCGGCCAGAAGGCCAGCGACTGGTGCCGGCGGCAGGCCCACGACCTCACCGTGCACCGTTGGGACGCCCAACACGCCGGCGGACATGCCCAACCGGTCCATACCGAGCGGGCCACCGACTTCATCGACGAGCTGTTCGAAGCGACGCTGCCTTACACCCTGCCGTTCCTCGGCCGGAGCGTGCCCCAAGCCAGCCTCGCCCTGCGATCAGCCGACGGTTCGTACTACCGACGCCTCGACGGGGCCACCGGCCAACCACGCCTGTCCCGCGATCCGAACCCGGCCGGCGCCACCCTCACCGGCACCCCATCCGATCTGCTACTCGCGCTCTGGCGCCGCTCCAACGCAGTCACCCTCACCGGCGACCCGACCGCCCTGGCCGCCTGGCAACAAGCCATCGACGGATAGCCCAGCACACCAACCGGTCTGTCACCGGTCGGTACGAGCGGCGGACCGGCGCTCACGCCACCGGCTGACCGCCGCGCCGGCCAGGACGCCGGCCCACAGGGCGGTTAGCCAGATCGCCAGGCCGGTGGTGTAGTCGCGGTCCTGCAGGCCGGGGTTGGGTGGGGCCGGGTGTGGCCGCCAGATCAGCGGCACGGCGATGAGCAGCAGGGTGGCGGTGATGGCGAGGCCGGCGGCGACCCAACGCCGCCAGACCCGGTCCGGCAGCACCCGGCCGAGGGCGAGGCCGGCGAGCCCGACCAGCGGCGCGGCGAGGGCGTCGTGCAGGACCGGGCCGGCGATCAGCCATCCGGCCGCGTAGGGCAGTTGGGGCCAGAGCAGCCAACCGCCGTACCCGGCCAGCGCGATCCCGGCCACGACAAGCAGGACCCGGATGGTCCTCATCGGAGGAGCTCGAGCCGGGTGACCCACTTGGTTTGCAGGACGCCGGGCCGGCTGGGCGCGATGATCCGGCACGGGTAGCCGTGGTCCGGGCTGAGGATCTGGCCGTCGAGGCGCAGCGCGAGCAGGGTGAGTGGGTCGGCGACGTGCGCCGCGGGCAGGGTGCTGGTGGCGTACAGGCCGGCCGCCTCCAGCGAGGAGACCCGTACCGGCCGGTCGGTGGGCGCGCCCACCGTGGCGAGCAGGTCCTTGACGGCTACGCCGGTCCAGCGGGCGGTGGCGCTCCAGCCTTCGACGCAGGCGATCGGCAGTGTGGCCGTGCGCTGGGGCAGGGCGGTCAGGTCGGCCAGGGAGAGCGCGTGGGTGGCGCCGGGCCAGGAGATTCGCAGCCGCCAGTCGTCGGGCACCCGGATGCCGGCGGCCGCGGCGGTGCGGTTGACCGGCAGTCCCTGTGGGCCGCCGTTGGAGCGCCAGGCCAGCGCGGACACCCGGCGAAGCCAGGGCACGGTGACGCCGGCGGTGGCGAGCACGGCGACGGTGGACGCGGCCCAGGCGGTGCGTAGGAACGCCCGCCGGTCGGGGTCCGGGCGTTCACCGAACGCGGACCGCGTGACTGGGAGCTTGACCGCGATGTGGACGGCCAGGGCGCCGACCGCGACCCAGGCCACCGCATAGTGGGTCTGGATGAAGAAGAACCGCCACGGGTACGACTGGGCGACGTTGAACAGGCCGGAGACGAGTTCGAAGAACGCGGCGCAGAGCAGGATGAGGATCGACAGCCGTTCGGCCGCGTGAGTGGCCACGAGGGCCGGCGGGCGGCGGGGTGGCCGGATGAACAGGCGTGGGTAGACGCTCCACAGCTTGGCCAGCAGCAGCGGGATCGCGGCGATACCGGACAGCACGTGCACGCCCTGGGTGATCCGGTAGAGGCTCACCGGCCGGGTCGGCCAGCTGAACCAGCCCGGAGGGTGCTGGGCGTAGTGGCTGGCCACGCCGGTCAGGAAGCACAGCCCGAACGCGACACCGAGCCACAGCCCGAGCCGCGCGGAAACGGTCGGGGTGTGCGCCGGCGAGCGGAAGTCCTCCGGCCGGGGCACCGGGGCCTTCATGGTCGCTCCAGTTCGGCGAACCAGCGCCGTTCCCGCGCGAAGACCGACCGGACCGTGAGCCCGGCGGTGGCGGCGAGCCGGTGGATCGCCGCCACGCCCAGCCGCGCCCAGGGGAAGGCCGCGCCGCCGCGGGGTGGCCGGTCGTCGTGGCCGTACGCGAGGTAGGCGTGACCGCGCCACAGGCCCGCGTCGGCGGCCTCCAGCTCGACCAGGACCGTCCCACCCGGTCGCAGCAAGGCGGCGCAGCGGCACAGCAACGCGTGCGGGTCGCCGCCGATGCCGATGTTGCCGTCCATCAGCAGCACGTGCGACCACCGTCCCTGGCCCGGCAGCGGGGCGAACACGTCCCGGCGCAGCGCCGGCCCGCCCCGGCCGCGGGTCAACGCGACCGCCGCGGCGGCGGTGTCGATGCCCAGGCAGTTGACGCCGCGGGCGGCCAGTTCGGCGGTGAGCCGGCCAGGGCCGCAGCCGACGTCGATGGTCGGGCCGCCGCATCGGTCGATGACGTCCCGGGCGGCTGGCTCTGGGTTGTCGTGCCAGCGCCGCAGCGGCAGGTGGGTGCGCCGCCCGTCGGTGCCGTCCAACCAGCACGGGCCGGCCGCGTCGGGCGCGGCGTGTGCGCCGTCGAAGCCGGCGTCCACCTCGTCGACGGCGGCGGCGAAGCGGCTGCCTGGCAGCTCGCCGGCGACGGCGGTCGCCGTGTCCCACGTGTCCACATCGGATAGTGTGGGTAGGTCGGCCACGCGTAGGCCCTGTGCCGCCAGCGCGAGACGGGTGAGGCGCCCGGTGTCCGGTGTGGACATCGGGACGTCGCGCAGGACCGTGGCGTGGCGCGGGTCCCGTAACCCGAGCGCCCACCAGCCGCCGTCGTCGGCGGGCCCGAGGACCGCGTCGGCGACGGCCAGCCGGCGCAGCGAGGCGCCGAGCAGACGCGGCGTCACCTGCGGGGTGTCCATGCCGATCTGGAGCACCGGCTGGCCGGGCAGCAGCTTGGCCGCGTCGAGGTGGGCCTGGGTGAGCCGTTCGCCGAACCCGTCGCCGTGCTGCCCGAGCATCGCCCAGCCGGCCAGTGCGGCGTGGATCTCGCCGGCCCGCTCGGCGTCGGCGAGCCGGCCCGCGTACGCAAGCACGGGCACGGTGGCCGGGGTGGCCCGCACCGCGGCGAGGGTGTCGAGCAGCGCCGCGGCGGCCACCGCCGCGGCCTGGTGAGGCGTGGCGGGCGGGCACAACCGGGTCTTCGCCAGCCCGGCCACCGGCGCCTTCGCCACGACCAGCAGGATCCCGGTCACCGCAGCACCCCTGCCATGTCCCGGGCGGCCCGCAGGGTGCCGCGCACCGACCCGGAGACCTTCGACCTCGTCCCGGCGGCTCGGGGGAGGTAGGCGACCGGCAGTTCGGTGATCCGCCAGCCGGCCGCACCGGCGCGCAACAGCAGCTCCAGCGGGTAGCCGAACGCCCGGTCCGCGACCCCCAGCTCCAGCAGGGCCGTACGCCGGACGGCCCGCGCCGGGGCGATGTCGTGCACCAGCACGCCCCGGCGGCGCAGCAGTGCGGCGAGCAGCGCGTTGCCGGCCCGGGCATGCCACGGCCAGACGCCCGAACCCGTCGGCACCCGACGGCCCGCGGCGAGGTCGGCCTCGCCGGAGCGGACCGGTGCCGCCAGCGCGGCGAGCTCGCCCGGGTCGAGCGAGCCGTCGGCGTCCAGGAAGCACACCACGTCGGCGGTCGCCGCCTCCAGGCCGGTGTGCACGGCGGCGCCGTACCCCCGCCGCGGCTCGTGCACCACATACGCCCCGCATGCCACCGCCACCCGCGGGGAGCCGTCGGTGGAGCCGTTGTCCACAACGATCGCCCGGAACCCGGCCGGCAAGGCGGCCAGCACACCAGGCAGCGCCGCGGCCTCGTCCAGGCATGGCAGAACCACATCAACATGCGCGTCCATACCCGCACCGTAGGACCGCTCGCGGCGGCCGAAGGTCGCATCGTGCCTTACGAATCCCTTACCGCGGCGCCGGTTCTTACGAACCGCTGACGGCTACCGCGCGCCGGTCTCTTCCCGGGGGCCGGAGGCGTAGCGTCGGCGGCCATCATGCTCACCGACATCCCACCACCACGGCTGTCCTCGGCGAGCGGCCGGCGAGCGGACCTCACCGTCCTCGGCGTCGAGGCCGCGCTCGTCCTGGCCGCGTTCGCCGTCGGGGCGCTGCTCAACGCTCGCGGTGTGCGCCTGTGGGCCGAAGCCGCACCAATCTTCGGCGCCTGGCGCCCTCACGTCGGCTGGGGCACCCCCGCGGCCATCGCGGTCGCGGCGGCCGTCGTGTGGCGAGGCGTGGGCTGGGCCCGCGACGCGCCGTGGGGACGGCTGCTCGCCGCCAGCTACCTGGCGGCGGTCGCCTGGACGCTGTCACTAGCCCTTGTGGACGGCTGGTCGAAAGGGCTGGCCACCCGGCTCACCCCCGAGGCCGAATACCTCAACGAGGTGCCGAGGGTCACCGACATCTCCGCCATGCTGTCCGGGTTCGCCGACAAGATCGTCCAAACCGACGCCGGCGTCTGGTCCACGCACACGGCCGGACATCCACCCGGCGCCCTGCTGATCTTCGTGTGGCTGGACCGGATCGGGCTCGGCGGCGGCGGGCCGGCGGCCCTGGCCTGCGTCCTGGCCGGCGCCACCGTCGCCGTCTCCGTGCCGCTCGCGCTGCGCTCGCTCGGCGACGAGGCCGCCGCCCGCGCCGCCCTGCCGTTTCTCGTGCTGCTGCCCGGCGCGGTGTGGGTAGGCGCCTCCGCCGACGGCATCTTCGCCGCCGTGGTCGCGGCCGGGCTGGCGTTGCTGGCGGCGCGGCGGTGGTGGCTCGCCCTGGCCGGCGGGACGGTTTTGGGGTTCGCGCTCTACCTGTCGTACGGCTTCGTCCTGGTCGGCGTGCTCGCGCTGGCCGTGGTCGCGCTGCGGCAGCGGGACCGCCTCGCGGTGCTTCTTTGCGGCGCGGCCGGCGTCGCGGGCGTCGCCGCCCTGTTCACGGCCGCCGGCTTCTGGTGGCCGGAGGGGTACCGGCTCGTCGTCGAGCGCTACTACCAGGGCTGGGCCGCGGACCGCCCGTACGCGTACTGGGTGTGGGCCAACCTGGCCGGTCTCGTTCTAGCGGCCGGACCGGTGCTGCTGCCGGCACTGCGCCGCACCGTGCTGGCCGCCCGGCGATACCGCACCGCCTCGATAGTGCTACCGCTGGCCGCCGCCCTGGCAGTGCTGGTGGCGGACCTGTCCGGGCTCAGCAAGGCCGAGGTCGAACGGATCTGGCTGCCGTTCACCGTCTGGCTGGTCGTCGCGACCGCCCGGCTACCGGAGGCGGACCGGCGGGCCTGGCTGGCCGCCCAAGCGGCCACCGCCCTCGCGGTCAACCACCTACTGTGGACATGGTGGTGATCGATGCCGGCTCCCGCAAGGGATCCGTGGCGAACGCCGTGACGCCCTCGACAAACCCGACCCGGGCCTCGAAGCCCAACACGTCGGCCGCGCGCTGAGGCGAAGCCACCACGTGCCGTACGTCCGCCGCACGGGCACCACCGACCACGATCGGCGCCGGGCCGCCCATCGCCGCCGCGAGGACCTCGGCGAGGTCGCCGACCGTGTGCGGTTCGCCAGAGCACACGTTCACAGCCGTGAACCCGGACATCGCCTCAGGGCCGGTCAACGCGAGCAGGTTGGCGCGGGCCACATCGGTGACGTGCACGAAATCGCGGCGCTGCCGACCATCCTCCAACACCCGTGGCGCGTGCCCACGAGCCAGCGCCGACCGGAAGATCGATGCCACACCGGCGTACGGGGTATCGCGCGGCATCCGCGGCCCGTACACGTTGTGGTAGCGCAACGCCCACACGCTGGCGCCGGTCTGCCGCGCCCACGCCGCCGCCAGATGCTCCTGGGCCACCTTCGTCGCGGCATAGATGCTGCGCGGCTCCAGCGGCGCGGTCTCCGGCACCAGCGCCGGCGCGAGGGCGGCGCCGCAGTCCGCGCAGCGTGGATCGAAACGTCCAGCGGCCAGGTCGGCCTCGCGGCGCGACGCAGGCCGCGCCAACCCGTGCTCAGGGCAGGTGTACCGGCCCTCGCCGTAGACGACCATCGAGCTCGCCAGGACCAGCCGCCGCACCCCCGTGGTGTGCATCGCCGCGAGCAGCACCGCGGTGCCGTAGTCATTGTGGCTGGCATACTCTGGCGCGTCCGACGGGTCCAGCCCGTGACCCACCATCGCGGCCTGGTGGCATACCGCGTCCACGCCCTCCAGCAGCCCGGCCAGCCGGGCACCGTCGCGGACGTCACCGCCGATGAGGTCATGGCGCGCGCACCAGTCCGGCGGGGTGGCGCCGTGCGCCTGCGGCAGCAAGGCGTCCAGCACCACCACCTCGTGGCCCTCGTCGACCAGCAGGTCCGCCACGTGTGAGCCGACGAAACCGGCACCCCCGGTGATCAATATCCGCACACCGTCACCGTACGGCGATCGCGGTCACCACCGAATGCCAAAGGGCGGACCGTAAGCGCCTCACAATAGTTTCTGAACCATCGGCATTGATCGCAGGTGGTGATCCGCCTCCTGATCAGGTGGACGGAAGCTGGACGACGAAACGGCATCCGCCGTCGATGTTGTCGACGCTGACCTGGCCGCCGTGGGCCTCGACCAGCCCTCGCACGATGGCCAGCCCGAGACCGCCGACCGCTGCCTGCCCGGCGGTGCCAGGAGTGCGGGCTCGTTCGCCGCGGAACGCCACGTCGAAGACTCGGGGCAGATCATTTTCCGGGATGCCGCCGCAGGTGTCGGCGACCTCCAGCCATACCCGGTCGCGGTGCCGACCACCGCTGATCCTGACCGTGCCGTCCTCGGGCGTGTACCGCACCGCGTTGAGTAGCAGGTTCGCGATCACACGGGCCAGCTCCGGCTCGCTGGCGTTGACGACCGGCCAGCCGGTGTGGGCGGTGATCAGGCGGATGCGCCGGGCGTGGGCGATGGGGGCGGTGGTGGCGACGGCGTCGGAGACCAGCTCGCCGAGCGGGACCGTCGAGATCGACAGGTTGAGCGCACCGGCGTTGATGCGGGACAGCTCGAACAGGTCGTCGACGAGCCGGGTCATCCGGTCCGTCTCGGTACGGATGCGGCGGTGGTACTCGGCGACCGTGGCCGGGTCGTGCACCACGCCGTCTTCGAGAGCCTCGGTCATGGCCCGCAGACCCGCCAGCGGGGTGCGCAGGTCATGCGAGACCCAGGCGACCAGGTCGCGGCGGCCCTTCTCCAGTTGCCGTTCCCGCTCGCGGGCCTGCTCGGCCCAGACGGCGGCGGAGGCGAGCCGGCGGCCGAAGAACCACCCGACCGCGAGACTGACGACTGTGGCGGCGCCCACCGTGATGAGCACGACCTGCAGGTCATGCGCGGACAGGAACATCGCCTCGGCGATCACGACGACACCGGCGGTCACGCTGCCGGCAGTGATCGCGATGAGCACCCAGATGTGCGCCATGATCGAAGACCTGCGCAGCAGACGTAGCACGGCGGCGCCGACCGCGCCGACGGCTAACGCCCCGCCGAGCGCGGCCAGGAAGATCAGTAACAGATCGCGCATGTCAGGTGGCCATCTCTACCGGTAGCCGACGCCGCATGAGAATCCGATGTGCCACCCCGGCCACGCTACGGCGCCACACGCCGGCCCCGCGTTGATGATCTATTTCGAATCGCTTACGTGATCACCAACGGTGGTAGCTACCGATCGGCCGGTGGCCCCGTCGAGGCGTCGGTAGTACGTACCGCCGGCTGAGGCCTTACCCGCCGGTCTGGACGCGGGTGTTCTGGAAGGCCGCGATCAACCAGCCGTGGGGGCCTTTGGTGGCCACGAAGGTCTGGATCGAGTCTTCGCCCATCGGCACGATCTTACCCTCGGTGTGGAAGATCGCGACATCGGAGGAGAGGAAGCGCAGGTCGACGATCCGCGCTTCGACCGCGCTGCCCTTGAGCACGCTGTCGAAAGCGGGCTGGAGCAGGTCGACGATCGCCTGGCGGCCGACCGCATGGACACCACGGAAGTCGATCAGGTCAGCGTCGTCCGTGTGGTAGGCGGCGTACGTCGCCGCGTCGCCGCGCGCCCACGCCTCGTTGATCTTGTCGAGTAGGCCCCGAACGGTGGTCTCGTCAGCCGCGGTCGCCGCGCCCACGCCGGCACTCGCCGGCGCGCCCCGTTCTCCACCGGTGTCCGAGCCACAGGCGCCCAACGCGGCCGCGGCGACGAACGACGCGGCGACGAACGAACAGAACCCGATGCGTCGCACATTCATGGATGCCCCACCCTTCGCTGACGAGTACCGGGCCCTTGCCGGCGTGGCACCCAGTCAAGCAGTCGCTGCTGCAAGCAGCTAGTGCTCGCAGCACCTATCCGGGAAGAGTCAGGGTGCTCCCCCATCGCCTCAGGGGGATCCGCCGCTGGTAGCCGGCCGCCGGCCGCGACCCCGGGTGCCGTGCTGCCGGCCACCGGCACGAAGCCTGTCGGTTTCCGCTTGGGCGTCCTGGCGGCCCTGTCGCAGAAACTCGAGCAGGAACCGTAGCTCGGCCTCGGAGTACTCGCTGATCTGCCGCTGCCAGCGGACGTTCAACGGCTCGTAATACCCGGCGACCCGCTCGACCCGCTCCCGGACGACATGCACCATGACCCGCCGGCGATCCGCCGGATCCGGCTCCCGCCGCACGTACCCGCCGCGTTCCAGCCGGTCCACCAGCCGAGTCACCGCGCTCGTGGTCATGCCCATCAGATCCGCCAACCGCCTGACCCCGGCCGGGCCGGTCTCCAACAGCGCGGCCAGCCCATGCACGTCGGAGACGGGCATGTCGAGCTGATGAGCGACCGCGACCTGAAACCGCACCGCGGCGGAGATATACCGCGGCATCTCCTCCACCAACCCACCGACCAGATCATCCCGACCACCCACGACCCACTCCCCTCCGACTCCAACCCGATGGCACCGTCCCGACGGTAGCGATCAGAGCACGGACAACCGTCCCGCCACCCGGGCCCGGCTACCAGCGCGGGAATGTCGCACCCTCGCCGGGTCCCCCGGTCGCGGCGCCGGCCGGAAGGCAAGGCCCGCTTCGGTCAGCGCTCGATCATTCGCATCTGGTCGTCGGTGTGGTGGCCGCCCTCGGCGGGAGGCAGCGCGGTGAGGGCGGCCACCTGGTCGGGCGTGAGCTCGACGGCGTCGGCGGCGGTGTTCTCCTCCACCCGGCTGACCCGCTTCGTCCCGGGGATCGGCACCACGTCGTGGCCCTGGGCCAGGAGCCAGGCCAGGGCCACCTGGGCGGCGGTGGCGTCCACCCGGTCGGCAACCTTCTGCACCTGATCGGCGATGCGCAGGTTGCGCTGGAAGTTCTCGCCGGTGAAGCGCGGGTGGCCCTTGCGGAAGTCGCTGTCGTCGAGCTTCTCCAGGTCGGCGGCGCCGCGCAGCGCGCCGGTGAGGAAGCCGCGGCCGAGCGGCGAGTACGCGACCAGGCCGATGCCCAGCTCACGCAGCACCGGCAGGATTTCCTCCTGGTCGCGGGTCCACAGCGAGTATTCCGACTGCAGGGCGGTCACCGGGTGTACGGCGTGTGCCCGGCGGATGGTGTCGATCCACGCCTCGGACAGTCCGATGTAGCGGATCTTGCCGTCCTTCACGAGCTGCGCGAGGGCGCCAACGGTCTCCTCGATCGGCGTGTCCGGATCGACGCGGTGCTGGTAGTACAGGTCGATGTGGTCGGTGTCGAGGCGCTGGAGGGAGCCTTCGACCGCGGCGCGGATGTTGTCCGGGCTGCTGTCGGGCTTGCCCCGGCCGCGTCCGGTATGCGAGATCAGGCCGAACTTGGTGGCCAGCACGACCTGGTCGCGGCGGCCCTTCAATGCCTTGCCGACCAGCTCCTCGTTGACGTACGGCCCGTAGATCTCGGCGGTGTCGATGAGTGTGACGCCGAGGTCCACGGCCCGGTGGATGGTGCGGATCGACTCGGCGTCGTCGCTGCCGGCGCCGCTGTAGCCGTGCGACATTCCCATCGCGCCCAGACCGATCCGGGCGACCTCGAGTTCACCGACCTTCGCGGTACGCATGATGTTGCCTCCGTGTCGTCGCAAGCTCCGCCGTCCCGGTCGGGCAGCGGGGTTCGGGTGGATCAGGCCTCGGGGATCGGCTTGCCATAGGTCGCGAGGGTGATGGTGTCGGGCTCGGGGCCGCCGCGCTTACCGGTGTCCAGGGCGTCGATCGCGGCGAGCTGGTCGGGGCGGCGGCAGTGTCGATGTGCCGGTAGCCGGCCGCCAATGCCGCCTCGACCGCGGCACGGTCTCGTCCGGCGCGGTTTGAAACACGCCGTAGCCCAGGGCGGGCATCTGAACGCCGTTGTTCAGCGTCAGAAGCGAAGTGGTGGACGTGAGGCGTCTCCTTTCAGTTGCCGAGGCGGCGGACAGACCCCGCTGGCGCGTGCCCGTCCGGCGGCACACATACCTCCTACCCAACCAGCGAACACCCATGGGTCGGATTGAGGGAGTTTCTGCTGGTGGGGGTATTGGCAGGGCCTCCCACGAGGGAGGCGGGGTGCCTAGCCTGGGGGTACGGGTACAGGACCACGGGAGATCTCCGCGCAGCTTCAGCAGGAGTCGGTCGCGCACTGCTTCATCGAGGGCGACTTCCTCGACCAGGCGTACCCCGCGCCACCGGGCGATCCCCACCGGACCGAGCTCACCCGGCAGAATCTGCGCACGCTCTGGGACAACTACGCCCGGCTCGGCTACTACCGCCTGATCTACACGAACAGCGCACTGGAGGCGTCCGTCCGCGCCTACGACACGTAGGCGGCCGTACGCATCGCCCGTACCACCACGCCGACGAGCGTGGACGCGTCGAAATAGCCCGCCCGCCGGGAGTCGTAGCTGGCGTGTGGGTTGTCGCCGAGGACGACCAGCCGGCCAGGCGGGACCAGCCGCTCGCCGACGGGTATCCCGTCCGGAACGGGATCTCCCGGCATCGCCGCGACCCGCTTGACCATCAGTTCGATCTCGTCCACGACCGGTCCGGCGGGCACGGTCAACACCACGACGTCGCCGGGCCGGACGGCGGCCGGGCCGACCCGACGGACCAGCAGGCGGTCGCCCTCGCGGTAGGTGGGGGACATGCTCGGCCCGCGCACGATCGCGACGAGGTAGGCGCGGCGCTTTCGCCAGGCGACCAATGCCAGTGCCGACACCGCGACGGCGGCGGCCGTCAGCAGCGCGGCGAGCCAGGATGTCACCCCACCTCCACGGCCTGGTAGCCAGCGGCCTGCATCGCGAACAGCCGCGCGTACCGGCCGCCGGCCGCGAGGAGCTGATCGTGGCCGCCCTGCTCCACGATCCGGCCACCGTCAAGCACCACGATCAGGTCGGCGTCCCGCACTGTCCCGAGCCGGTGCGAGATGAGCAGGCTCGTGCGGCCGGCGCGATGCTCCCGCAGCCGATGGTGTATCTCGTGCTCGGCCCGGGCGTCGAGGCCGGCACTGGGCTCGTCGAGCACCAGCAGGTCGCGGCCGTCCCGCATGAGGGTCCGGGCCAGCGCGACCCGCTGCCACTGCCCGCCCGAGAGCACCACCCCCGCGGCCGGGTCGTCGTCGCTGCCCGCCAGGACGAAAGCGCGGGTCAGCGGTGTGTCGTAGCCATGCGGCAGTGCGGCGACGGTGTCGTGGACGCCGGCGAGCCGGGCGACGCGCTCGATGCGCGACCGGTCGTCGAGGGCGTCCAGGTCTCCGACTCCGACGTTCTCGGCCGCGGTCAGGTCGTACGACATGAAGTCCTGGAAGAGCACGCCGACGCGGCGCCGCAGCTGAGCCGGGTCGGCGTGGCGGATGTCGACGCCGTCCCAGTAGATGCCGCCGCGGTCCGGATCGTAGAACCGGCACAGCAGCTTGACCAGAGTGCTCTTGCCCGACCCGTTGAGCCCCACCAGCGCCACCGTCGCGCCGCTGAGGATGGTCAGGTCGACACCGCGCAACACCCACGGGTGGGACTCGTCGTAGCGGAACCACACGTCCCGCAGCTCGATCCCCCGCCGCAGCGCCGGCAACGCGGCCGGTGCGAGGCGAGACCGCGGAAGGTCGTCGGGCAGGCTCGTCACCTCGGCGTAGTACGAGAACATCAGCAGCGCCTCGTGACCGGAGGCAATACCGTCCACAAGCGACACCAGCGCGGCCTGGGCACCGGCGAGCGCCGCGACGAAGGCGGACACGTCACCGAGGCTCAGCTCGCCGACGGCCACGCCGCGCACCGCCCACAGTAGACCGAGCCCGGTCACCGCGGCACCGAGCAGCGCCAAGGCTGACTGGGTACGCATGACGCGCCGGTCCAGGCGGCGCTCGCCGGACTGTACGCCGGCCAGTTCGGTGAGCAGCCGACCCTTGAGGAAGTCGCCGAGGCCAAGAATCCGTACCTCCTTGGCCGCCTGCACCTCGGTGATCAGCTGTGCGTAGAAGAACTGGCGTCGCATGGTTGGCGTGAGACCGGCGAGCATGGTCACGCGCCGCTTGGCCAACGAGATCTGCGCGGCGAGCGCGGGCACCGCGGCGACAAGCACGACGGCGGTCATGACCGGGGTGAGCAGATACAGGGTCAGGAGCAGCGTGAGGAGGGTGAGCACGCTGCGACCGACGCCGAACAGCCCGGTCGTGACCGGACCCACCGCGGCTCCGGTCGCCTGGGTGGCCATCCGCAGCCGGTCGAGAAACCGGGGGTTCTCGAATCGGGACAGGCCCTGGAACGAGCCCACAGCGGTGTAGAGGCGGTCCTGCGTCAGCCGGTCCATCCGGCGGCGGTGCTCGCCCTGCAGGTACCCGATCAGGTGCGGGAAGGCGGCGGTGACCAGTCCGGTGGCCGCCAGCCCAACGGACGAGCCGAACGCGGCCGTGTGGTCGCCTGCGGCGAGCGCGTCGATGACCAGCTTCGTCTGCCAGGCCACCGCCGCCGGTAGCAGGCCCGTCACCACGGTGCTCGCCAGTTGGGCGACGGTCAGCCAGGCGCCGGCCCGCCAGCACAGCCGCCACACGCCGGCCACCTCGCGCAGCAGGCGCCGCGGCGGGTCAGGCGTCGACGCACCCTCTGGCATCGCTAGACCCGGCTGGGCTCGAGCACGTCGTGCACCATGAAGGCCGCCTCGACGATGGCGCCGCCGGCACCGGTACGCACGAACGTCGGGTAGACGCTGATCCCCAACTCGGTCGCCACCCGCGAACCGTCCGGTCCAGCGATGATGATCACCGCGTCGCCGAAGATCTCGACCAGCTCGTCGGCGCCCGCGCCGGTGCCGGTGACGACGGCGACCGCGCGTGCCCCGGCGCGTTCGCCGGCTTGACCGCTGGCCCAGGCGACCAGCTCCGGCGCCTGCTTGTGGCACGGCTCGCAGCCGGCGGCGAAGAACCCCACGACCGCGACCGGCGCCTCGCCGATCGTAGTGGCGGCGGGTTGCGGCAGCGTGCGCCCCACCAACGCGTCGCGGTCGAACTCCGGTACACCACCGGCGCCACCGGCCGACAACCGTTCGAGCTCCGCGCTCTGCTCCCGGAGCCGGCGCAGCACCCCGAACGTGAGCAGCAGGTCCAACAGGCACAGCGCGCCAACCAACACGATCGCGGCGATGACGACAGACATGAGAACCTCGATCATTTCGAGAGCGGTCTATAGTGGACGGTGTCGCCGGAACGGGGCGTGACAAGGGCTACAAGGTCGTCGAAGCGCAGCACGAAGAGCAGCGCCACCGCGGAGCACACCAGCGCCAGGGCCACGCCGCCGGGCCGCGGGGCCGATGTGGCCGCCGCCGCACCGACCAGGCCGAGCAGGCATGTCGCCAGCAGCACGGCGTTGCGCACCACGTGGGGTAGCCCCAGCGCCGTATCGGACCGGCCGAAGCACCGGCACGGCGCCCGCTGGCCACGGCGCACCGCCGACAGGATCGCCGCCGTGAACACCGCCAGGATCCCGGCGGCGGACAGGAGGCCGGCGACAGCCGTCGCGGGTATCACCACCAGGACCACTACCGTCGCCTCACCCGCCACAGTGGCCGCTGACACCGCGCCGATCCACCGCCGCGACCCCGGCCACAGCGCCGCGACCGAGTCGGCGAACGCCGCTCTCCCCCGCAGCTTGCCGGCCAAGGAGACTACGAAAACACCAACGAGCAGCGCACGAGCCATCACTTCCAGATACGCCACGCGTCGACGTTAGCCAGGCGGCGCTTTCACCGCCCTTTCACGAGGCTCGACGCGTGGTCAGGCCGGCGAAAGTACGGCCGGCCTACCCTCCAGGTATCCACGGGCCCCAACGAAGGGAACGGTACGATGATCAATGCGGTTGGTACGGCGGCGGACAGATTCCTCAACCGGCTGCTACCAAAGGCGACTGCTGGCGCCTGTCCCTGCGGCGACTCCTACTACCAGGTCTGCTACTGCGCGGCGGGCAGGTTGATCGCCAGGTTCTGCCGCACAAACTGCGATTGCTCGGTAACGACGTGCGAAGTCAGTTGCCACTACATTCTTGGCGGTTGCTGAGCGCTGAGTTCACCGCACACCGTCACGGTCGAGCCGTCGCCGGCGCCGTGGGTGGCGAGCTCGGCCGCGTCCACGCAGACCCGATGATGTGAAGGTTTGGCGGAGGCTGCCCGTGCCCGGATGCGGGGTCGTAGAACCTCGCTAGAGTGGGCGTTCATGAGTCCCAGCGAGGTGCCCCCCGCCCGGCTGATCGAGCGGATCCGCGGCCCGCACGACCTGAAGGCGCTCGACACGGCCGAGATCGAAGTGCTCGCCGCGGAGATCCGCGACTTCCTGGTCGAGAAGGTGGCGCGCACCGGCGGCCACCTCGGGCCCAACCTCGGCGTGGTGGAGATCACCCTGGCGTTGCACCGGGTGTTCGACTCGCCGAAGGACCGGATCATCTTCGACACGGGCCACCAGTCGTACGTGCACAAGATCGTCACTGGGCGGCAGGACGGCTTCGACCGGCTCAAGCAGAGCGGCGGAATGACCGGATACCCGAGCCAGGCCGAGAGCGAGCACGACATCGTGGAGAATTCGCACGCCTCCACGGCGCTGTCCTACGCCGACGGGCTGGCCAAGGCGTACGCGCTGCGCGGCGAGAAGCGGTTCGTCGTCCCCGTGGTCGGCGACGGGGCGCTGACCGGTGGGATGTGCTGGGAGGCGTTGAACAACATCGCCAGCACCACCAACCCGATGGTGATCGTCGTCAACGACAACGGCCGTTCGTACTCGCCCACCATCGGCGGGCTCGCCGACCACCTCGCCGCCCTGCGGCTCAACCCCGGGTACGAGAAGGTGCTCGACCTGGTCAAGGACTCCCTGGGGCGGACCCCGCTGGTCGGCGCCCCGCTGTACGGGGTGCTGCACGCCGCCAAGAAGGGCATCAAGGACGCCGTCGCGCCGCAGGCACTGTTCGAAGACTTCGGGATCAAGTACGTCGGGCCCGTCGACGGACACGACGTCGCCGCGCTGGAGTCTGCGCTGCGCCGGGCCAAGGGCTTCGGCGGCCCGGTAATCGTGCACGCGGTGACCCGCAAGGGATACGGATACCGCCCGGCCGAGGATGACGAGGACGACCGCTTCCACAGCCCGGGGGCGTTCGACCCGCGGACCGGCAAGCCGACCGCTCCGTCGGCGGTGAAGTGGACCGGGGTGTTCGCCGACGAACTGGTCGCCCTGGCCGACGAGCGGGCCGACATCGTCGGGATCACCGCCGCGATGCCCGGCCCGACCGGGATCGCCAAACTCATGCGCAAGTACCCCGAGCGGGCGTACGACGTGGGCATCGCGGAGCAGCACGCGGTCACCTCGGCGGCCGGCCTCGCGATCGGCGGGCTGCACCCGGTGGTGGCGATCTACGCGACGTTCCTCAATCGGGCGTTCGACCAGGTGCTCCTCGACGTGGCGATGCACCGGCTGCCGGTGACCTTCGCCCTGGACCGGGCCGGGATTACCGGGCCCGACGGGCCGAGCCACTACGGCATGTGGGACCTGTCGGTGTTCGGCGTGGTGCCAGGTCTGCGGATCGCCGCCCCGCGCGACGCGGCCACCCTGCGCGCCGAGCTCCGGGAGGCGGTCGCGATCGAAGACGGGCCGACGCTGGTCCGGTTCCCGACCGGTTCGGTGCCGGCGGACCTTCCGGCGATCGACCGGGTGGGCGGCGTCGACATACTGACCCGTTCCGCGGACGCGGACGTGCTGATCGTGGCGGTGGGCGCGATGGCGCACACGGCCGTCGAAGTGGCCGCCCGGCTGGCCGAGCACGGCTACGGCGCGACCGTGGTCGACCCGCGCTGGGTCCGCCCGGTCCCGGTCGAGCTGATCGGGCTCGCGCAGGCACACCGGCTGGTCGTGACCGTGGAAGACGGGGTACGCAGCGGCGGCGTCGGCGACGCGGTCGCGAAGGTGCTCCGCGACGCCGGCCTGACTGTCCCGCTGCGCGACGTGGGCATCGAGTCCGGCTGGCACCCGCACGGCAGCCGGGCCGAGGTGCTGGCCGGGCTCGGGCTCACCGCCCAGGACATCGCCCGGCGGGTCACCGGCTGGCTGGCGGAGCAGGTCGACAGCGCGCCCGAGGTGCGGGTACCGCATTCGTAGCGTTGTGCGGCCCAACCCCCGCCCATTCCGCGGATAGCATCCACAGCCATGACGACGCGGCGACTCCGACTGGCGGCCTACTCCACGTTCGCTTGGGTCGTCGTCTTCGACGCATTCCATGTGTACTGGGAGCTCGGCGGCCGCTTCGGCTTCGGAGACCAAGCCGATCCGCTGCCCGGCGACGACACCGCCGTCAAGCGGATCCTCGGAGGGATAATCCTGGCCCTGTTCATCCTCGGCACCGCCCTGCCGCTGGCGCTGGTGCAGCGCTGGGGCCGGCGGATCCCGCGGTGGGCGCTGGTGACCATGGCGTGGGTGGCCGCCGGACTGCTCACCGTGCGCGCGGTGGCCGCCTTCATCGATGACGCGATGCGTACCTTGTTCGGGTCCGCGACGGGCTTGAGCGGCCTGACCTACGAGCAACTCCTCGGCACGGCCAATCCCTCCGCGTACACCCTCTGGTCCGCCCGCGCCATCGACATGTACTTCTTCGCCGGCGGCGTGCTGTACGCCACGACCGCTTGGCTCGCCGGACGCCGGCGCCCACCGGCCGGCGACCGGGCCGTGCCAGGCGCTTAGCCGCCGAGGCGGTCGGGTACAGGGCGCTGGTGCTCGGCCCGTGAAACGGCCGACGTCGTCACCGAGACGGGCACGCGCCCGTCCACCATCGCCGACACCGTGACGTCCTCAATACTCCAAAGTAGAGGATGGACCACGATACCGAAACAGCGTCGTTGGGCCGATCAGCCTTGCGTCGGGCTGGTTGCCGGTTCCCATACGGAGTTGTCGTGGGCGAAGACGACACGTGCCGGATCCAGCCCTTGCAGCCGGTCGATCCAACCGGGTACTGATGGCAGGGGCGCGTCGTGGTGGTCGCGGTGGGCCCGCCAGGCAAGGACGTCGCTGGCGTACGCGGTGGCGGTGTTGTGGCTCTGCCCGGCGACCACCACCGTCCCATCGCGGCGGCGGACGACCAGAGACTGATGGCCGGCGGTATGTCCGGGTGTCGGCACGACCAGCAGGCCGGACAGAATCTCGGCCTCGCCGTCGAGCACCTCGTGGCGCAGGCCGGGCGCGTCAACCAAGCCGGGCAAGGTGTGGTCCGCGATGTGCTGAGCGGCATCCAACTCGACACGTTGGACGAAGATCGGCCGGCCGGGCAGGGCCGGGTTACCGCCGCAGTGGTCGAAGTGCAGATGGCAGTTTACGACGAACCGGACGTCATCCACCCGGGCCCCGGCGCCGGCGAGGGCGGCATCCAGGCCGTGGCGACGTGGCCGGTAACGCGCGTCAACCGCCGGGTGGCTGCCCATGCCGGTATCGACCAGGAGCAGCCCGTCCGGATGATCGACCAGGTAGCCCAGACACGGCTCGACCCTCGGCGCGCCGGTGCCGGTCTCCGCGGCCGGCCGCACGAAGTAGCCGAAGTCCACCCGCCGCACCTCGAGGTCCGCCACCGCCCCAGTCTGCCAAACCGTCCGCCCCCGAGTTGAGCTCGCACGCATATGTGCTGGCGCTTAGCGCCCTTGTCAGTTGTCCCGGCGTGCCGGAGAGAGACCGGTGGCAGCGAGCCGGCGGCAATCGACGACCTCAGCCAGCTGGAGCGGGGGGCGCCAGGATGCCGTCGACGATCCGTCGGATCTTGTCGATGACGGTCCTGTCGCCGAGCTGGAGAGCCGTGTTCGCCGATCGGAGCACCGCGTCGAGCTGAAATGCCGCGAGGTCGGGGTCGAGCGCGGCGATCTCGTGCTCGGCGACGGCGTGGGCCAGCTCGGCGGACAGGGTGTCGATCCAGGCCTGCTGGTTTCGAGCGAGCGCGTCGCGCACGGGGCCGGGCCGGCTGTCGAAGTCGGCCAGATTGGCGGCCTGAAAGCACCCTCCGGCGAACAGTGGCCGCTCGGCATAGACGATCCATCGCTCGATCAGCGCGCGCACGCGGTCCGCGCCGCGCTCCACAGCCAGGCTCGGCCGGGTGACGAAATCGACGAACATAGTGCGCGCGTGATCGACGGTCGCCAGTTGCAGCGTCTCCTTGCTGCCGAAGAGCGTCTGGATGCCCGCCTTGCTCATACCCGACTCGACGGCGAGACCACCGAAGCTGAGGCCCCCGAGCCCTTCCAGGGAGGCGATGTCGACGGCCTTGTCCAGGACCACCTGCCTCGACCGCGCGCCCCGCAGCAGTCGCTTGTCGGCACCCCGGTCGGCCGGTGGCGGGCTCTCACGAGCCTCCAGCGAACTCACCATACGTCCGATCGTACGCCGACGGTGTCCTGGCCCGCGCTCGCACGAACGTTGGTCTTATGACCTGGCCAGCCGGTTCGCGAGCTCCTTCACCATGAGCGTCGCGAGTACGGCCTGGCCCGTGGTGGCGAAATGGATCCCGTCCTCGCTCAAGAGGTTCGGCCGGTCGTTGAGCGGGTCGTCCCACGTGTCGACGACCACGGCGCCGAACTCGGCGCCGAACTCGCGGGTGATGTCATTGAGTCGAGCGACCCGATCCGTCCAGTCGGGAAACACGGGGACGATGAAGGCGCGCCCCAGCGTGAAGACCGTGAGCAGCGCACCGGTCCTCGCTGCCCACTCGTACATGGCGCGCAGATCCGCCCGAATCTGGTCCCAGTCGGGGCTGCGGCGCACGATGTCGTTCGCGCCGCTGTTGAGATGCAGCAGGTCCGGAGCGAAATCGACGATCCGCCGCCCCTGCGCCTCGATGGCCTGCCTGGTCGTCGCGCCGACCACGGCGGTGTTGAGGTACGCCAGGTCGGAGTTCACGATCCGCAGGACGCGCTCGACCCGGGCCGGCCACCCCAGTTCGTCATAGCCGGGAGTCGGGTCACCCACGCCGGCCGACAGGCTGTCACCAAAGGACGCGAACCGGCGCCACGGAGCGCCGCGGAGCACCGCGGCCGCGGCGCCGGGCGCGAGAACGTAGGGGTCGGTCGCCTCGGTCCAGGCCTGCGCTACGAAGTCCACAACCCAAACATACGGTCGGCCGTATGTAGAGTCAACATCTCGCCGTGGGACGAGCCGGCCGAGGTCAGGGCTTGCGGACGATCCCGCACCACTGGTCGACCTCGATCGGCAGGCTACCGTCGTCGCGCGGCTCGGGCCGCCACCGCGAGCACGAGACCCAGCCCGGCTCCACCACCTCCAGGCCGGTGAAGAACTCGGCGATCCGCTCGGGGGTACGCAGCTTCAGTTTCGGCTCGGCGTCGATGTTCCACACCCGAACCGCCTCGGCGGTGGTCTCACCGTTGACAGCTGTGGTGGTGTTGGCCACCGCGATGTGGCTGCCGGACGGCACCGCGGCCAGCAACCGGTCGACGATGTGCTGCAACTGGTCGTCGTCGCTGATGAAATGCATGACACCGAGCAACATGATCGCCACGGGCTGCGAGAAGTCCAGGGTCTCGGTCGCCTGCCGCAGGATGGTGTCCGGGTCGTGCAGGTCGGCGTCGATGTAGTCGGTGGCACCCTGCGGGGAGCTGGTCAGCAAGGCGCGCGCGTGGACCAGCACCAGCGGATCGTTGTCGACGTAGACGATCCGCGCCTCCGGGGCGACCCGCTGCGCGACCTCATGAGTGTTGTCCTGCGTGGGCAGCCCGGTGCCGATGTCAAGGAACTGACGGATCCCCACCTCTGCGGCCAGGTAACGCACAGCCCGCCCCAGAAACAGCCGGTCGGCCCGGGCCAGCTCGATCACCACGGGAAAGATCTCCCGGACCTGGTCCCCGACCGCCCGGTCGGCCGCGTAGTTGTCCTTACCACCCAGCCAGTAATTCCAGATCCGCGCGGTGTGCGGCACGTGCGGCCGGAGCCTCTCATTAACGGCGGAATCGTCAGCCATCATCAGCCTTTCCAGGACTCGCTTCGAGGAAGCCGCTACCGTGCCGGGGCAACAGTCTAGCGTCGAGGACTCATGCGCCCGTCGGACCGGGAGGTGGGCCGGCGTGTGCAACACGACCTGGCGTCCTCAGCTCGCCGTCCAGACAGCAAGCTCCACAAAGGACAACGCTGCTAGCAGCGACTTCGGGCCGGACGACTGCTCCCATCCCGTACCCACCGAGACGACCCGTCGACTGCCCTCATTCCTTACCGCCGTGGCGCGCGCAAGCCTAGGACCAGCACTACGCCTCCTGGCACGCCGAGATGGACGGCGAACGCGAACAGTGGGGGCTTTATACCTACACGGTTCGAGCAGACAGCTACGTTCAAGCGGTCCTGCTGACCGACAGCCCAGCCGAACTCGACTGGGCCCTGTCGACGTGGCGATCTCTACGCTTCACGCCATCATCACGCTGAGGTACGCACGCCGCCGGCTGAAGTTCCGGATGTCTGATTAAGGTGCATCGGCTTCCAGCCGGCCGCTTGGTCGGCTACGTGCGGGGTCGGCTGGTGATGCCGTCCAAGACGGTGGTCAGGTTGTGGTCGAAGGTCTCCTCGGCATTGAGGTGGGCGCCGTCGATGACGAGCCGGGCGACGGTGGGATACCTGCCGGTTTTCAACATGCGCGTGAGGTAAGGGCCGAGGCTGGCCTGGAAGGCGGCTTCATCGGTGCCGGTGAAACGGGCGGTGCGTCGCTCGGTGATCTCTCTGCGGAGCGCCCCGATGATGAAGGCGTTGAGGGCGCCCAAGGCCCGCTGGAGATCGTCGATGCCGCGT
>Ga0214467_1000127_pt1 | contig 21647 bp, 21 predicted proteins | sample RVTome_8_FD_187339 | JGI IMG/M metagenome (GOLD analysis project Ga0214467, IMG submission 187339) | Soil microbial communities from uranium-contaminated site in the Upper Colorado River Basin, Wyoming, United States - RVT160D0 HiSeq ...
TCACGGTGCCGTTCGTGTGCGGCGCCACCAACCTCGGCGAGGCGCTGCGCCGCATCACCGAGGGCGCCGCGATGATCCGCTCGAAGGGCGAGGCGGGCACCGGCGACGTCTCCAACGCCACGACCCACATGCGCAAGATCCGGGGCGAGATCAAGCGCCTCACCACCCTGCCCGAAGACGAGCTGTACGTGGCGGCCAAGGAGCTCCAGGCGCCCTACGAGCTGGTCCGCGAGGTGGCCCAGGCGGGCAAGCTGCCGGTTGTCCTCTTCACCGCCGGCGGCATCGCCACCCCCGCCGACGCGGCGATGATGATGCAACTCGGCGCCGAGGGCGTCTTCGTCGGGTCGGGCATCTTCAAGTCCGGCAACCCGGCACAGCGCGCGGCCGCGATCGTCAAGGCCACCACGTTCCACGACGACCCCGACGTGATCGCCAAGGTCTCGCGCGGCCTCGGCGAGGCGATGGTCGGCATCAACGTGGAAGACCTTCCCGAGCCACACCGCTTGGCGGAGCGCGGCTGGTGACCCACATAGGCGTCTTCGCTCTCCAGGGGGATGTGCGCGAGCATGTGCGCGCGCTTTCCTCCTGCGGGGCTGATGCCTCCGCGGTCCGGCGTCCTGAAGAGCTGGAGGCGGTCGACGCCCTGGTCATCCCCGGCGGCGAGTCGACCACGATGAGCAAGCTGGCCGTCGAGTTCGGACTGCTGGAGCCGATCCGCAAGCGCATCGCCGGCGGCATGCCCGCCTACGGCTCCTGCGCCGGCATGATCATGCTCGCCGAGCGGGTGCTCGACGGCCGCGCCGACCAGCAGCAGTTCGGCGGCATCGATATGACCGTGCGGCGCAACGCGTTCGGGCGGCAGGTCGACTCGTTCGAGGGTCCGGTCACGCTCAGCCCATTCGAGGATCCGTTCCACGCGGTCTTCATCCGCGCACCATGGGTGGAGACCGTCGGCGAGGGGGTGGAGGTGCTGGGGCGCGCCGCCGGTAGGATTGTCGCGGTTCGGCAGGGCAGTCTGCTCGCCACCGCCTTCCACCCGGAGCTGACCGGCGACCTCAGGGTCCACCGCCACTTCGTGGAAATGGTGCGCGCGGGGCTTAACGTGACGGAGGGGTAATGTCCGGCCACTCAAAGTGGGCGACGACCAAGCACAAGAAGGCCGTCATCGACGCCAAGCGCGGCAAGCTCTTCGCCCGCCTCATCAAAAACGTAGAGGTGGCAGCGCGCACCGGTGGCGGCGATCCGGCCGGCAACCCCACGCTCTTCGACGCGATCCAGAAGGCGAAGAAGAACTCCGTCCCCAATGACAACATCGACCGCGCCGTCAAGCGCGGCTCCGGCCTCGAGGCCGGCGGCGCCGACTGGCAGACGGTCACGTATGAGGGGTACGGCCCGAATGGCGTCGCCCTCCTCATCGAGTGCCTCACCGACAACCGCAACCGCGCGGCGACCGAGGTGCGCACGGCCCTGACCCGCAACGGCGGCTCGCTGGCCGACGCCGGCTCGGTGGCGTACATGTTCACCCGCAAGGGCGTGGTCATCGTCCCGAAAGCCACGGACGCCCCGAGCGAAGACGACGTGCTGACCGCCGTCCTCGACGCCGGCGCCGAGGAGGTCAACGACCTGGGCGAGGCCTTCGAGGTGGTCAGCGAGCCCACTGACCTGGTCGCGGTCCGCACGGCCCTGCAGGACGCCGGCATCGAGTACGAGTCGGCCGAGTCCTCCTTCGTCCCCTCGGTGAACGTGCCGCTGGACGAGGAAGGCGCCCGCAAGGTCTTCCGGCTGATCGACGTCCTCGAAGACTGCGACGACGTGCAGAACGTATACGCAAACTTCGATGTCTCCGACGAGGTCATGGCGGCCGTCGGCTGACGCTTACGCTTGGGGTCTACCGCCCAACTCGTCCGGTCCTATTTTGGCGAGGAAGAGGCGATGCGCCAGGTCGGGACGGCGTCCCGCAACGAGGCTTTGAATGTCGCCCTCCGCGACTTGGTGATGGCCAAGCGCGCAACCCTCCGTCAGGCCCTGGAAGAGGTTCGCCGGATGTCCAGGGAGGGCGCGTTCAACTACGAGCTCCTTGAGGAGCTCGACCGATGAAGTATCTGGCAGACACGAGCGCGGTGGTCCGCATCGATCGCGGACAGCTCGACAGCGAATGGGCCGACGTGGTCGAACAGGCCCGGATCGCTGTGTGCGAGCCGGTGCTCGCGGAGACGTTGACGTTGGCGGACACGAAACGCTATGCCGCCGTCGAGCTGACCCTGCTGCACGAGGACGGCGATTTCGAGACCATCGCCCGGTTCATTCCTGAGCTGAAGCAGCTGCGGATCAGCACCCAGCCCTGACCCGCGTCTTTGTCGATACAGGGGCGGGCAAAAGGGGCAAATCGGATAGGGTCGGATCGTGTTGACGATCAGGCCGGCGGTGGCCGGATGCCTCGTGCTCGCCCTTCTCGCCGCTTGCGGCGACAACGGTGAGACCGCCCCTTCAGCAGCCGTCGCGCCCAGCCCGAGCGTCGCCGCCACCGCCACCGCGACCGCCGACGCCACCGGCACGAACGTCTACGCCGCCGCCGGCCCGGGCATGCTCAGCGAAGCCGTGCGCGGGCACCGCGAGCTGGTCTACGTGCCCAACACCAACAGCGACGACGTCACCGTGATCGACCCCAAGACGTACAAGGTGGTGGACCGGTTCTACGGCGGTCCGGAGCCGCAGCATGTGGTGCCGGCCTACGACATGGGCACGCTCTACGTGGCGTCGAGCCGGGTGCCTACCGGCGGGCTGGTGCCGATCGACCCGAAGACCGGGCGCTCCGGCAAGCTGATCAACGTGCAGGACGTGTACAACCTGTACTTCACGCCCGACGGCAAGCAGGCCATCGTGGTCGCCGAGGCCTACAAGCGGCTGGATTTCTACGATCCCACCACCTGGAAGCGCACCAAGTCGCTGAGCTTTCCGGAGTGTGGCGGCATCAACCACATGGACTACTCGGCCGACACCAGGACGATGCTGGTGAGCTGCGAGTTCGCCAATCGCATGATCGTGCTGGACGGGGTGTCGCACAAGAAGCTGCGGCAGTTCGACCTGGACGTGGTGGCGCACGGCATGCCGCAGGACACGCGGCTCACGCCGGACGGGCAGCACTTCCTCGTGGCGGACATGCACGCCGACGGGGTGTACGTCTTCGATGCCGCCGCCACCAAGCGCACCGGTTTCATCCCCACCGGCAAGGGCACCCACGGCATCTACTTCAGCCGGGACGGTGCCCACGCCTACATCTCCAACCGGGGCGAGGGCTCGGTGACGGTGCTCGACACGGCCACGCTCAAGCCGATCACCAAGTGGCGGATTCCGGGCGGGGGTAGTCCGGATATGGGTGGCGTCTCCGCCGACGGCACGGTGTTGTGGCTTTCCGGGCGGTACGACGGCGAGGTCTACGCGATGAGCACAAAGGACGGTCGCCTCCTCGCGCGCATCCCGGTCGGCGCCGGCCCGCACGGCCTCACGATCTGGCCGCAGCCCGGCCGCTACTCGCTCGGCCACACCGGCAACATCCGCTAGGCGATCGCGGCCGTTTGACAGCGCTGACGTTCCAGTCACGAGCAGCTTCTAGCTGTAGCTCACCGAGAAGCTGTTGGTGCGGAAGTCCATGCCGCCGCTCGAGCTCGTGATCTCGTAGCCGAACTGGACGGTGCTCAGCGTCACGTCGCCGAACCAGCCGCGGCCGCGGATCCAGTTCATCACCGCGCGGATGTCGACCGAGCCGGAGTTCGTGTTCGACGAGCGGATGAACGAGAAGACCTGGTTGGCGCCGTTCGACCCGCGGTAGACGGCCCAGCTGTGCCCGCCCACCGAGGCGTTGGCCTGGAACGAGCCGATCGGGCCCACCGGCCCCACCTTGTTCATCCACAGCATGATCTCGTAGGTATGGCCGTCGGCCCAGATGTCGTACGCGCTGGTGTAGGCGCCCGCGTTCGGCACGGTCACGTTGAAGCTGCTGGTCGCGCCGCCCAGTGAGCTGAGCCGGCGGTTCACCTCGCGGGTGGCGTTGGGGTACGACTTCACGCCGCCGGTGTTGGGGTGGTTGGCCCAGACGCCCCAGTTGCTGTACGAGTTGGCCCAGATCGACTGTGGACCGGCGCCGCCGCCCCAGATGTTGTTGTAGAGGATGTAGCCGCCGTTGTTCCAGGTGGCCCACTGGTCGGACGAGCCCCAGGTGGCCGCCTGCGCCGGTGCCGAGGAGAGGGCGAGGACCACCGCGGCCAGAAACGCGGTGAGTGAGGCTCTGCGCATCGAGTGCGCCTCCAAACAGAGTCGACAAAATGATGTCGAAAACATGCTCGAAGCGCTTCGATAGAGCGTTTCGACATCTATAGGTAGAAATCCGCGCGGTACGGCACAGAGTAGAAGTCGACAATCATGAATGCAACAGGGTGGCGGCAAACTAGCCTGGAAGGCATGGATCTTGCGGAGGCGCAGGGGCTCTGGGACGCCGAGCCCGGCTGGCTCAACACGGCGAGCTACGGGCTCCCGCCCCGACCCGCCTGGGAGGCGTTGCAGGGAGCGCTGGCCGACTGGCGCACCGGGCGTACCTCATGGGAAAGCTGGGGTGCGGCGACCGGCCTGGCCCGCGAAGCCGCCGCCCGCGTCATGGGCGTGCCCGCCACCGACGTGGCCACGGGCGCGACGGTGTCGCAGGTGCTCGCCCCGATCGCCGACGCCCTCCCGGCCGGGGCGCGCGTGGTGGTGCCGGACAACGAGTTCACCTCCAACCTCTTTCCCTGGCTCGTCCAGGAGGCGCGGGGTGTGCGCGTCCGCACCGTGCCCGCCGGCAAGCTCGCCGAGGCGATCGACGCGGACACCGACCTGGTCGCGTTCAGCCTCGTGCAGTCGTCGGACGGCGCGGTCGCCGCGTACGCGGAGATCGTGGCCGCCGCCCGCGCGCACGGCGCCCTGGTCGTGGTGGACGCGTCGCAGGGGTGCGGGTGGCTGCCCTTCGACGCGGGGTGGGCGGACGCGGTGGCCGTCACCACCTACAAGTGGCTGATGGGGCCGCGCGGCCTCACCTTCGCCTACCTCGCCCCCCACCTGCGCGAACGGCTCACGCCCTCGGCCGCGGGGTGGTTCGCGGGGGAGGACGTGCACGACTCTTACTACGGCCCGCCGCTGCGGCTCGCCTCCGACGCGCGGCGGTTCGACCTGTCGCCGGCGTGGTTCAGCTGCGTGGGTGCGGTGCCCTCGCTGGAGCTGATCGAGCGGATCGGCGTGGCCGAGATCGGGGCGCACAACGTGGCGCTGGCCAACCGCTTCCTCACCGGGCTCGGCCGCCCGCCGGGCGACAGCGCGATCGTCACCGTGGACGTGCCGGGGGCCGAGGAGCGCCTGGTGAGGGCCGGTGTCCGCGCGGCCGTGCGGGCCGGGCGGGTGCGGGCATCTTTCCACGTGTACTCGACGGAGGCCGACGTCGACATGGCGTTGAACGCGCTGGTGTGATGGCCCCCACATTTAAATACGAGACGGTTCCGTATCGCTTGAGTGGGGCGTAACGTCGCTCGAGAAATACGAGACCGTTCCGTATCGGGGGGAGCACATCTAGTGCAACCGCAAGTCAACACCGGACACCCCAGGCGCTGGGCCATCCTGGGTGTCCTCGTCGTCAGCCTCCTCGTGGTGGTCCTCGACAACACCGTGCTCAACGTGGCGCTGCGTACGCTCGCCGACCCGGTGCACGGTCTGGGGGCCAGCCAGGGTGAGCTGGAGTGGTCCATCAACTCGTACACGCTGGTCTTCGCCGGCCTGCTCTTCACCGCGGGCATCCTCGGCGACCGCTTCGGCCGCAAGCGCATGCTCAGCCTCGGCCTCGCGATCTTCGGGCTGGCGTCGCTGCTGTCCGCCTACGCGCAGACGGCCGACCAGCTGATCTGGGCCCGCGCGCTGATGGGTCTGGGCGGCGCCGCGATCATGCCGGTGACGCTCTCGATCATCTCGAACGTATTCGACCCGCGCGAGCGCGCCCGCGCCATCGCGATCTGGTCCGGCTCGGTCGGGCTCGCGATCGCGATCGGCCCGATCCTCGGCGGAGCGCTGCTGGAGAGCTTCTGGTGGGGCTCGGTCTTCCTGATCAACGTGCCCGTGGTCATCGGCGGCCTCATCGCGGTCGCCGTGATGGTGCCCGAGTCGCGTGACCCGCGCCCCGGAAAGGTCGACATCGTCGGCGTGCTGCTGTCCGTCGTGGGCCTGGTCGCCCTGTCGTACGGCATCATCGACGGCGGCGAGCACGGCTTCGGCCGGCCGGTCGTCTGGGCGGCCATCGCGGGTGGCCTCGCGGTCCTCGCGGCCTTCATCGCGTACGAGCGGCGCATCGAGTTCCCGTCCCTGGACGTGCGCCTCTTCAAGGTGCCGCGGTTCGCGGCTCCGGTGGCGCTCATCGGCCTGCTCTTCTTCGCCGCCATGGGCGTGTTCTTCTTCAGCGCCTTCTACCTCCAGCTGGTGCGCGGGTTCAGCCCGCTGGAGACCGGCCTGATGCTGCTGCCGTTCGCGCTGGCGCAGCTCGCCTTCGCGCCGCGCAGCGCGGCCATGGTCAAGCGGTACGGCGCCAAGGCCGTCTCCGCCGTCGGCCTGACGCTCACCACGATCGGGATGGGCGGTTTCATCTTCCTCGGCGTCGACACGCCGATCGTGGCGGTGCTGGCGCTCTTCTTCATCCAGGGCGTCGGGATGGCCAACATCATGCCGCCGGCGATGGAGTCGATCATGTCGTCGCTGCCGCGCGAGCGGGCCGGCGTCGGCTCGGCGGTGGCCAACACCGTCCGCCAGGTGGCCGGCGCGCTCGGCGTCGCCATCCTCGGTTCGGTGCTGGCCGGCGTGTACCGCGGTCAGGTCGACGGCGCCACCCAGGCGCTGCCCGGCCCGGCGCGGGACGCGGTGGAGGAGTCGATCTCCGGTGCCTACGGCGCGGCCGACCGGCTCGGCCCGGCCGGTGGCGCGGTGATCAACGCGGCCAACGACGCCTTCGTGACCGCCATGCACTGGACCGCCGGGATCGGCACGTTCGTCGCCGCGCTCGGTGTCCTCATGGTGCTGCGCTGGATGCCGGGCAAGCCGGCGCCGGAGCCGCAGGCGGTCGACGCGCCTGTCGCGGAGCCGGAGTTGGCGGCGGCCTCCTAGGATCGGCGACAATGCATACCGTGAATACGGTGAGCGAAGGCGTCGAGAGCGCTCCGCGGTCGCCTGGGCGACCGCGGAGCGTCCGCGTCGATGAGGCGATCATCGACGCGGTGCTCGACCTGCTCGCCGAGGGCAGCTCGATCGAGTCGCTGTCCATCGAGGCGATCGCGGCCAAGGCGGGCGTGGGCAAGGCCACCATCTACCGGCGGTGGTCGGGCAAGCAGGCGCTGCTGATCGACGCGCTCCGCACGCTCAAGGGGCAGCCGCCCCAGCCCAAGGGGATCTCCGTCCGCGACGACCTGGTGCTGCTGCTGAGCGGCATCGGGCGTAACCCCGACCCGCGCGCCTCCAAGATCATGCCCTGCCTGGTGCCGGAGGTGCACCGCAGCCCCGAGCAGTACGCGCTCTACCAGGAGCTCATGCAGCCCCGGCGGGAGCTGACCCGCGAGGTGCTGCGCCGCGGTGTGCAGACCGGTGAGCTCCGCGCCGATCTCGACATCGAGCTGGCCATGGTGCTGCTGACCGGCCCGGTGGTCATGCAGAAGGTCCTGCGGTGGCACCCCGACCTCGAGGAGAAAGACCTGGCCGAGCGCGTGGTCGACACGCTGCTGACCGGCCTTGCGCCGCGCTGAGGCGGCCACCCGCTAGGGTGTCGAACACACGTACGTGGTGTGTAGCGGGAGGGGTCGTCGCATGCGCGTGCTCGGCGTCGACCCGGGCCTGACCCGGTGCGGGGTCGGCGTCGTGGAGGGCGTGCCCGGCCGGCCGTGCACGCTGGTGGCCTACTACGTGGTCTACACCGACCCGGCCGACGACCTCTCGCTCCGCCTGCTCCACCTCGACCGCTCGCTCACCGACCTCGTCGCCGAGCACCAGCCGCGCAGTGTCGCGGTGGAGCGGGTCTTCAGCCAGCACAACGTGCGCACCGTGATGGGCACCGCCCAGGCCAGCGCCGTCGCGGTGCTCGCCGGTGCCCGGGCCGGGCTGCCGGTCAGCACCTACACGCCGAGCGAGGTCAAGGCGGCCATCACCGGCTCGGGCCAGGCGGACAAGGCGCAGGTCACGTCGATGGTGACCCGCCTGCTCAAGCTCGACGCGCCACCCAAGCCGGCGGACGCCGCCGACGCCCTCGCCCTGGCCATCTGTCACATCTGGCGGGGCGGCACGCGTTCGAAGCTGCAGGCCGCCGTGTCCAGGCACAGGGGGGGGAAGTAGATGATCGCCAGCGTGCGGGGGCGGGTCGCGGCGGTGTCGCCCGACGGCGCCGTCATCGAGGTGGGCGGGGTCGGCCTCACCGTGCATTGCGCGCCCGGCACCCTCGCCGGGCTGCGGCAGGGCGCCGAGGCCCGGCTCGCCACCAGCCTGGTCGTGCGGGAGGACTCGCTCACCCTGTACGGCTTCGCGGACGACGAGGAGAAACAGCTCTTCGAGCTGCTGCAGACCGCGAGTGGGGTCGGGCCCCGGCTCGCGCAGGCGGTCCTGGCCGTGCACTCGCCCGAGACGGTTCGTAGGGCGATCGCCACCGGCGACACCACGACGCTCACCCGCGTGCCGGGCATCGGCAAGAAGGGCGCCGAGCGGCTGGTCCTGGAGCTACGCGACCGCATCGGCCCGGTCGCGGTGGGCACCGACGAGAGCGCCGGCGTGCTGGTCGGCGCCTGGCAGGAGCAGGTGCGGCAGGGCCTGATCGGGCTCGGCTGGAGCGCCGCCCAGGCCGACCAGGCGGTCGCCGCGGTCGCGGAGACCGTCGACGGCACCACCCCGCCCGTGCCCGTCCTGCTCAAGCAGGCCATCCGGCTGCTGGGTAAGACCCGCTGATGGACGTACCCGAGGGAAACGCGATGGTCTCCGCGTACGCGACGGAGGCCGAGCGCGACGCCGAGGTCAGCGTCCGCCCGCGGCGCCTGGCCGACTTCATCGCCCAGCATCGGGTACGCGACCAGCTCGACCTGCTCCTGCGCGGTGCGATGGGCCGCGGCACCCCACCCGACCACATCCTGCTGTCGGGGCCGCCCGGCCTCGGTAAGACCACCCTCGCCAACATCGTGGCCGCGGAGCTGGGTGCCGGGATCCGGGTGACCAGCGGGCCGGCGATCGAGCGCTCCGGTGACCTGGCCGCGATCGTGACCTCCCTCGCCGAGGGAGACGTGCTCTTCATCGACGAGATCCACCGGATCGCCAAGCCGGCCGAGGAGCTGCTCTACAGCGCGATGGAGGACTTCCGGGTCGACGTGGTGGTCGGCAAGGGGCCGGGTGCCACCGCGATCCCGCTCGACGTCGAGCCGTTCACGCTGGTCGGTGCCACCACACGCTCGGGGCTGCTGACCGGGCCGATGCGCGACCGGTTCGGGTTCACCGCGCACCTCGACTTCTACTCCGCGGATGACCTGCGGACGCTGCTGCACCGCTCGGCGCGCATCCTCGGCGTGCCGATCACCGAGGAGGGCGCGACCGAGATCTCCGGGCGCTCGCGGGGCACGCCGCGCATCGCCAACCGGCTGCTGCGCCGGGTGCGCGACTTCGCCGAGGTCCGGGCCGACGGCGTGGTCAGCCTGGAGACGGCCCGGGCCGCCCTCAAGGTGTACGACGTGGACGCCCTCGGCCTCGACCGTCTCGACCGGGCGGTGCTGAGCGCGCTGGTCGACTCGTTCCGGGGCGGGCCGGTCGGGCTCTCCACACTCGCGGTCGCGGTGGGGGAGCAGCCCGACACGGTGGAGGAGGTGTGCGAGCCGTTCCTGGTGCGGGCGGGGCTGCTGGCGCGTACGCCCAGGGGCCGCGTCGCCACCGAAGCGGCCTGGCACCATCTTGGACGAACACCACCAAATGGTACGTTCGGCACGGGTGCCGGCCCGGCGCCCGACCTGTTCTCGGCCGAGCCATAGTCATCCCTGGATATCCCGTGATCTGAACGTGATCTGTGCCAAGTTCGGTGTTCACAGCGACAGGGATTAGACTTCGCCGCGGTCCGTACAGGACGTGAGATCACGCCTGCGCTCCGGTGCCCCCGCGCCGGGTGCCGGTCAAAATTGGAAGGTCATCTATCGTGCCTTTGGCAGCAAACTCCGGCGGCGCCGGTAGCTTCATGCCGATTCTCATGATCGTCCTGCTGTTCGGCGTCATGTACTTCATGATGATCCGCCCGCAGCAGAAGCGCCGTCGTGAGGCGGAGCAGATGCAGCAGACCCTCGGCCCCGGTGCCGAGGTCGTGACGATCGGTGGCCTCTACGGCCACGTCATCAGCGTCGACGACGACACGGTCACGCTCGAGGTCGCGCCCGGCGTGCACAACCGCTACGCCCGCCCCGCCATCGCCCGCGTCGTGAGCGGCGCGACGCCGCAGGACGCTCCCGAGGCGGAGAAGGTCGTCGACGAGGCCGACGCCAACAAGGACTGATCCGCTGAGCGGGCGGCGTCCCCACACCACCCGCTCGACCCTGCCCAGCCGCCGGCTCGCCGGCCGGCCCACATCGATACCGCACAGGAGACCTGACAGCCGTGGCACCACCTCAGGGACAGATGCGTCCAGGGCGGCAGCTGGCCGTGCTCGGCCTGATCTTCGTCGTTCTCTACCTGCTGGTCTTCCTCGGCGGTAGTGGCAGCCTCAGGGATCGGCTGGAGCCCAAGCTCGGCCTCGACCTCATCGGCGGCAGCCGGGTGACCTATACGGCCACCACGGCGAACGGCCAGGCGCCCCAGGCCGACCAGCTCGAAGAGGCCCGCCAGATCATCGAGAGCCGGGCGAACGCGTACGGCGTCTCCGAGGCCGAGGTGGTGACCGAGGGCGACAAGAACATCGTGGTCTCGCTGGCCGGCGAGAGCGATGACGCGTTGGCCAACCTGGGGCAGGCGGCGGAGCTGCGGTTCCGCAAGGTCATCAAGGTCACCGGCGATGCGTCCGCGGCGGCGGTCGCGCCGACTCCGTCGGGCAGTGTGGCGCCCTCGGGCAGCGCGACGCCCACGCCCTCGGCCACCGGGGGCGCGACGCCGACCCCGAGCGCCTCGGCGACGGGCGGCGGCCAGGGTGGCGGCGCACCGGCTCCGTCCGGGTCGGCCTCGGCGACGCCGACACCCACGCCGAGCACCACCGCCACGCCCGCCCCGGGCGCGGAGGAGGCGACGCGGACGCCCGAGCAGATCCGCGCCGACGTGCAGAAGAAGGTCGGCGACCAGCTGTGGGCCGCCGCGTCCGGGCTGGAGAGCCCGCCGGACCTGAGCCAGGACCCGACCGCCGCCGCGGCGTTCGCGCCGTTCGGCACGCTGTCCCCGGTCGAGGTGGCCGCGCTCGATCCCAAGATGCAGTTCAACGTGCCGACCATCGGCTGCGCCCAGCTCGACGCCCGCCCGCCGGGCTCGATCCAGGACCCCAAGGCGCAGGCGGTCTCCTGCGAGAATTCGCAGAAGCTGTTCCTCGACGTGGCCAAGGTGCTCGGCACCGACGTCTCGGATGCCAGCGGCGTGCTCGAGCAGGGCGGCGAGTGGGTCGTCTCGCTCGACTTCACCGGTAGCGGTCAGAAGGCGTGGACCGCGCTGACCCGCGAGGCGTACGAGAACGCCGGCGGCGCCTGCGACGCATCGGCGCTCGGCGACCAGGGCAAGTGCCGCGTCGCCGTGGTGCTCGACAACGAGGTGATCTCCTCGCCGGAGATCCAGGGCGTGCTGACCGGCGACTCGCAGATCACCGGCAGCTTCAGCTCCAAGACGGCCAACGAGCTCGCCGGCAAGCTCCGCTACGGCGCGCTGCCGCTGACCTTCACCCAGCAGGAAGTGCAGAACGTCTCCGCGACGCTCGGCACCGAGCACCTGAAGGCGGGTCTGCTGGCCGCCGGCATCGGCATGCTGCTGGTCATCATCTACTCGTTCTTCTACTACCGGCTGCTCGGCACCGTGATCTTCCTGAGCCTGATCCTGTCCGGCCTGCTCGTGTTCGGCGCGCTGATCGTGCTCGGCCGGCAGATCGGCTACACGCTCAACCTCGCCGGCATCGCGGGATTCATCGTGTCGTTGGGTGTGGCGGCGGACTCGTTCGTCATCTACTTCGAGCGACTCAAAGACGAGATACGCGACGGTCGAAGTCCGCGCAGCGCCGTCCCACGCGCGTGGGCCCGGGCCCGGCGCACGATCATCTCGGCCAACGCGATCACGATCATGGCGGCCGTGGTCCTCTACATCGTGTCTGTCGGCACGGTGAAGGGCTTCGCGTTCGCCCTCGGCCTTGCCACCGTGCTCGACCTGGTGGTCGTCTTCCTCTTCCGTCATCCGATCATGGCGATGTTCGCGCGGACCCGCGCGTTCCTCTCGCCGCGGGTCAGCGGCCTCGGCCGGGTCCTCGAGAAGGAACCAGCCGACCAGCCGGCGAAAACCCGCACGCGCGTGAAGGAGGCGTGACCCATGAGTGGTCTCGCTACCAGGCTCTACAAGGGCGACGCCGACCTCAACATCGTCGGCCGGCGCAAGATCTGGTTCACCGTCGCGGCGGTGGCGGTGCTGATCGCCGTGATCAGCTTCTTCGCGCGCGGCTTCACGCTGGGCATCGAGTTCTCCGGCGGCAACGAGTTTCAGGTGCCGGCCTCGGTGGGCACGCTGCAGCACGCGGAGAGCACGGTCGAAGAGGCGATCGCCGACGTGCCCAACCCCGACGGCGACCCGCTGCGCGTGGCCTCGACCCAGCAGGTCGGCGGCGGCGACGGCACCTACCTGATCCGCACCTCCGAGATGGAGCCGGAGCAGTCCGAGGCGGTGAAGGGGCATCTCGTCGAGGCGTTCGGCATCCCGGCCGGCGAGATCAGCAACAGCCGCGTGAGTGGCGCGTGGGGTGCCCAGGTGACCGAGCGGGCGCTGCTCGGCCTGGTCATCTTCATCGCGGTCGTGATGCTGTACCTGATCGTCCGGTTCGAGTGGCGGATGTCCGTGGCCGCGGTCTCCTCCCTGCTCTTCAACCTGGCGCTCACCGCCGGCATCTACTCGATCGTCGGCTTCGAGATCACACCGTCGACGATCATCGGCTTCCTCACGATCCTCGGCTTCGCGCTGTACGACGTCGTGGTGGTGTTCGACAAGGTGCAGGAGAACACCCGCGGCATCACCGCGAGCAGCACGCAGACATACGCCGAGGCGGCCAACCTGGCGGTCAACCAGACGCTGATGCGGTCGATCAACACCGGCCTCGTCGCGCTGCTGCCCGTCGGTGGCCTGCTCTTCATCGGTGCCGGCCTTCTCGGCGCGGGTACGCTCCGCGACCTCGGCCTCGTGCTCTTCGTGGGTATGGGCATCGCGGTGTACTCGTCGATCTTCTTCGCGACGCCGGTGCTGACCACCCTCAAGAGCTACGAGCCGAAGTACCAGGCGCACACCCAGCGCGTGCTCGCCCGCCGCTCGGCGATCGCCCGCGGCGAGGTGGCGCCGAAGGCGGCCCGCTCGCCGAAGCAGGCGACGCCGGCCCAGCCGCGCGACGATGCCGAGGTGGCGGCGCTGGCCGGTGCCGCGCCGAAGGTGGGCTCCCGCCCGACCGCCAAGCGCCCGTCCGGCAACCGGGGCGGCCGCTCCGGCAGCCGGCCGCGGGGCGGCGGCAAGCGTCACTAGTTTCATCAGCGATCAGGGCGTCCCCCAAGCTCCTTGAGGGACGCCCTGAACCATGAGCGGAGGAGTTCGCGTGGCTGACCTCGCGGAGCTGGTCGCGAGCCGCATCGTCGACGTGCCGGACTTTCCCAAGCCGGGCATCCTCTTCAAGGACCTGACCCCGCTGTTCGCCGACGGCCCGGCGTTCCGGGAGGTCATCGACGGGATCGTGGCCTACCACGGCGCCGGCTCGTTCGACGTGGTGGCCGGCATCGAGGCGCGCGGCTTCCTGATCGCCGCCGCCATCGCCTACGCCACCGGGCTCGGTGTGGTGCCGGTCCGCAAGGCCGGCAAGCTGCCCCGCGCCACCCACCGCGCGTCGTACGAGCTGGAGTACGGCGAGGCGGCCCTGGAGGTACACGAGGACGCCTTCGCGCCGGGGGAGCGGGTGCTGGTGGTCGACGACGTACTGGCCACCGGTGGCACCGCCGCCACGACGCTCGACCTCGTCGAGCGCGCCGGGGGAACAGTCGCCGCGTTCACGGTGTTGCTGGAGTTGTCGTTCCTCCCTGGGCGGGAGAGGCTGGCGCCGCGCGAGGTTCATGCCCTCCTGACCGTATAGAAGGCCGCGCCACCGGCCCTGGCCAGGGCGGACGAGTAGGATTGCCTTCCGCGACCGGCCAGGACGGTACGGGCGTAGGTAGCGGAGGGTGGTGCCGGACCGATACGGTCGGTGTCATTCCCGGTGAGGGTGAGGAGGCCGGTGTCTCAGGACGTCGCCCATTCAGTGGAGGGCAGCGTGCATCCGACTGACGAGGCGCAGCCCGGTCAGGAGGCGGCGGCGACAGCTGCTGGCAGCGCTCCCGCCGAGGCCGTCGACGACGGCACGGAGGGCGCTGGCGTGGTTGTGCCTTTCTCCCCAGCCCAGGCTGAGACCTCCACCCATGACGACCCCGACGACGAGTCGGTCGAGCCGGCGAGCTCGTCGGGTTGGGCCGGCGCGCCGACCGGGCGCCGGGTGCGGGCACGGCTGGCCCGCTTCAACGCGCCCTGGCAGACCCCGCAGGTCAGCGAGGTGCTCGAGCCGCTGATCGCCACCCACCGGGCGTGCCACCCCAAGGCCGACGCGCGGCTGCTGCAGCGCGCCTTCGACGTCGCCGCCCAGTGGCACTCAGGGCAATACCGCAAGTCCGGCGACCCCTACATCACGCACCCGCTGGCCGTGGCCACCATCCTGGCCAACCTGGGCATGGACACCACGACGCTGGTGGCGGCGCTGCTGCACGACACGATCGAGGACACGGAGTACGACCTCGACGAGATGCGCACCGACTTCGGTGGTGAGGTGGCGCTACTGGTCGACGGCGTGACCAAGCTCGACAAGGTCAAGCTGGGCGACGCGGCCAAGGCCGAGACCATCCGCAAGATGGTGGTCGCGATGGCCAAAGACCCGCGCGTGCTGGTCATCAAGCTCGCCGACCGCCTGCACAACATGCGCACGCTGACCTTCCTCCCGCGCCCCAAGCAGGAGCAGAAGGCCAAGGAGACGCTGGAGATCCTCGCCCCGCTGGCCCACCGCCTGGGCATGAATACGATCAAGTGGGAGCTTGAGGACCTCGCGTTCGGCACGCTGTTCCCGAAGCGGTTCGAGGAGATCAACAGGCTGATCGGCGAGCACCAGCCGCAGCGCGACACGCTGCTGCGCCAGGTGACGCAGAAGGTCCAGCTCGACCTCAAGGCCGCCAAGATCAAGGCGGAGACGACCGGGCGACCCAAGCACCTGTACTCGATCTACCAGAAGATGATCGTGCGGGGCCGCGACTTCAACGACATCTACGACCTGATCGGCGTCCGGATCCTTGTCGACACGGTGCGTGACTGCTATGCGGCGTTGGGTGTCATCCACGCCAACTGGCAGCCGGTGCCGGGCCGGTTCAAGGACTACATCGCGATGCCGAAGTTCAACATGTACCAGTCGCTGCACACCACCGTGATCGGCCCGACGGGCAAGCCGGTGGAGATGCAGATCCGCACGCTGGGCATGCACCGCACGGCGGAGTTCGGCATCGCCGCCCACTGGAAGTACAAGGAGCAGAAGGGCGCCACGATCGTGGGGCCGCCGGCCCACATCGACGAGATGACGTGGCTGCGGCAGCTGCTCGACTGGCAGCGGGAGGCGAGCGACCCGAGCGAGTTCCTCGACGCGCTGCGGTTCGACCTCTCCAGCCAGGAGGTCTACGTCTTCACGCCCAAGGGCGACGTGATCCCGCTGCCGACCGGCTCGACCCCGGTCGACTTCGCGTACGCGGTGCACACCGAGGTCGGCCACAAGTGCATCGGCGCGCGGGTCAACGGCAAGCTGGTGCCACTGGAGTCGACACTGTCCAACGGCGACGTGATCGAGATCTTCACGTCCAAGTCGGAGACGGCCGGCCCCTCGCAAGACTGGCTGGGCTTCGTCAAGAGCCCCCGCGCGCGCACGAAGATCCGGCAGTACTTCAACAAGGAGCGGCGCGAGGAGGCGATCGAGGAGGGCAAGGAGTCGATCGTCAAGGCGGTGCGCCGGCAGGGCCTGCCGCTGACGAGGATGCTCACCACCGAAGCGTTGATGGCGATCGCCCGCGACCTGCACCTGGCCGACGTGGCGAGCCTGTACGCGGCGGTGGGCGAGAGCCAGGTCTCCGCCCAGTCGGTGGTGCAGCGGCTCGTCCAGGGCTACGGCGGCGAGGAAGGCGCGGTCGAGGACATCGCCGAGACCGCCGTCGCCACCCGCCCGCCGAGGGCCCGCCAGTCGGTGCAGGACCCGGGTGTGGTCGTGCGCGGCGTCAGCGACGTCTGGATCAAGCTGGCGCGCTGCTGCACGCCGGTGCCGGGCGACGCGGTGTTCGGCTTCGTCACGCGCTCGGGCGGCATCAGCGTCCACCGCGACGACTGCGCCAACGCCGAAGACCTCCAGGCCCAGCCCGACCGCATCGTCGAGGTGACCTGGAAGCCGACGTCGGCCTCCACGTTCCTGGTGGCGATCCAGGTCGAGGCCCTCGACCGGCACAAGCTGCTCGCCGACGTCACCCGCGTGCTCTCCGACGAGCGCGTCAACATCCTGTCCGCGACGGTCACCACGACCCGCGACCGGGTGGCGGTGAGCCGCTTCTCGTTCGAGATGGCCGACCCCAAGCACCTGGGCCACCTGCTGGCCGCGGTGCGCAAGGTCGACGGCGTCTTCGACGCGTACCGCGTCACTTCTGGAGCCTGAGTCTCTTCGGGCTGGGGGCCGCGCGGGTGACGCTTGTCGATCTGTGGCTACTCCGTCACCGGACTGGCCCCGGAAGCCATAGCGATGTTCGACGCCTAGTCCGCCGGGTTTCGGCTGATCTAGGCGATTTGAGCTACCGCGATGTCCGTCATGGTCCAGACCGCTGCTCCCGCGGCCTCACCCGTCCGCCGTTGGTCGCGGCTACGTCAGTAGATCGTGGTCCCCAGGTCCCCCCATAGGGCGTGTCATGTACCACGATCTATTGGGTCGGGTGCTCACGCGGGCGAAGTGACCGGATAAGTCAGCAAAAAGCTTCCACTACTCAGGGCAACAAGGCCCGGAGCGCTCCCGCCGGAGGCAAGAGAACCAACAGCGGACGGGTGAGGCCGCGGGAGCAGCGGTCGAGACCACGACGGACATCGCGGTAGCCCAAAGCTTGAAATAGACCTTGGGGCCAGGCGTAACCACGCCTGGCCCCAAGCAGTATCGAAACCTAGGACACCGTCAGCGCCTTGATGTCGATGTCGTTCTTCGGGTGGCCGCCGCCGGGCTGCGGGTCGAAGGCGCCGTCGTGGCCCTTCTCGGTGGCCTTCCTCAGGACCTCCAGGCCGGCCGCATCCACCTTGCCGAGGATGGTGTAGTCGGGCTGGAGCTCGGTGTCCTGGTAGATGAAGAAGAACTGGCTGCCGTTGGAGTCGGGGCCGCTGTTGGCCAGCGCCACCACCCCCGCCGGGTAGGCCGGGCGCTCGTTGGCCGGCAGGTACTCGTTGGCGTACCGGTACGAGGGGCCGCCGGTGCCGTCGCTCTCGCGGTAGCCCTTGCCCTTGGCGCTCGGGTCGCCGCACTGCAGCATCCCCGGGAACATGCGGTGGCACTTGGTGCCGTCGAAGAACTTCTTGCTGGCCAGGAACGCGAAGCTCTCGGCGGCGCAAGGCGACTTCGACAGGTCCATGTTGACGTTGACCTTGCCGAAGTTGGTGTCGACGGTCATCGTCTTGGTGCCGGTGTTGGGGGGAGTGGTGGTCGGGGGGACTCCCACATCCTTGGTGGCGGGGCTGCGCTCTCCCTTTGGCACCTCATTCCACACGCAGCTGACCGGGCCGGTCGAGGAGTCGGCGGCCGTGTCTGTGGAGTCGTCGTCACCGGCGTAGTTGACGAGCAGCACCACGCCGACGGCGAGCACCAGCACCGCGACGCCCGCGCCGATGCTCACCTGCCACTGGCGGCGCTTTCTGGCCGTCGCGGCGCGCTCGGCCATCTCCCGTTCGAGTCGGGCCCGCGCCGCGGCGCGCTGCCTCTCCCTTGTGGACGTCACGCTCTTCCTCCTGGGGTGTGGTGCTCCTACCTAAGCTTCTCAGGACTGGCTGGGCGTCGCCGCGGGGGTAGGCGACTGCGTGGCCGTCGGCGCGCCCGTGGCGGGTGCGGACGGCTCAGGCGACACCGGGTCCATCTCGCCGACGGTCAGGCTCTGGATCGTGATGTCCTTCTCCGGCTTCACGTTCTGGCCCGAGCCGTTGTCGACGGTCTTGATCTTGCTGATCGTCTCCACCACGTCGAGGCCGGCGGTCACCCGCCCGACGATGGGGTACGCCGGGGCCTCGGCCGGGCTGAAGTCCTTGAAGAAGATCAGGAACTGGCTGCCATTGCTGCCCGGCGGGTTACCGATCAGCGCCACGGTGCCCTTCGGATACAAGGCCGGCTGACCGGCGGCGGGGCTGGGCGAGGGCGAGGGGGCCGACGGCACGTTCTCGTTGTAGAAGGAGTACGTGGGGCCGCCCGTGCCGGTGCCGCCCGGGTCGCCGCAGCGGAGCGCGCCGTCCGCGGTGATCTCGGTGCACTTGGTGTTGTCGTAGAAGCCGTTGGCCGCCAGGTGGGCGAGGCTCGCGCTCGCGCACGGCGCGCTGGCCACGTCGAGCGAGACCGTGATCGGGGCGCCCTGGTCGGTGGTGATGGTCATCGGCCGGGTGCCGGTGGTCGGCAGGTCCTTGGTGGCCGGCTTGCCGACGTCCTTGAGATTGGGGTTGTTGGCGGTGTCCGAGGCGGTCCAGGAGCAGACGTCGGGAGCGGCCGTATCGGCCGGGTCGGAGTCGAAGCCGCCCAGCACCCAGACGGTGCCGACCACGATCAGCGCCAATGCCACGGCCGCCCCGACGCCGGCTTGGACGCGCCGCTTGCGGCGGGTACGCGCCGCCTTCCGCGCCATCTGCCGGTCGTACCTGGCCCGGGCCAGCTTGCGCTGCCGAGTCCTGCTGGAAGCCACCCGCGCTCCCCTTCCTCAGTCTGCCAACCCCGCGAAGACCGCGGCGCTCGGCACCGCGACACGCCGCGATACCGAAACTGTGTAGCGCACGCCACACAACGCCCGCCAGAGTGTACGGGTAGCACCTGGGAAAGTGTTGCGTGAGGTCGCCCGTTCTCAATCGGCCGTCATCAACACGGATAGGCTTGTGCGCATGTTGGTGAAGGGGTTCCCGGCTGATGTGTTCGGCACCAACTGTTACGTGGTCGCGACAGGGCCGGGCGAGCAGTGTGTGGTGGTCGATCCGGGCATCGGGGTGATCGACCGGCTCAATGCTCTGATCGAGGAGCACCGGCTGCACCCGGCGGCCGTGCTGCTGACCCACGGGCACCTCGACCACACGTTCTCGGTGACGCCGGTGTGCGGCGCGCGGGGCGTCACGGCCTACATCCATCCGGACGACCGTGAGCTGCTCAAAGACCCCAGCAAGGCGATCAACTCGATCGACCCCCAGATGCTGCTCGGCGGCCTGGAATGGAGCGAGCCGGACGACGTCGCCGAGCTCATCGACGGCGCGGTGGTGAGCCTCGCGGGGCTGGAGTTCACGATCGACCACGCGCCCGGCCACACCCGCGGCTCCGTGCTCATCCGCGTGCCCGGGCCGGAGTCGGTCGAGGTCTGCCTCTCCGGCGACGTGCTCTTCGCCGGCTCGGTCGGCCGGGTCGACCTGCCCGGCGGCAGCATGGACGCCATGGTCGCGAGCCTGCGCGACAAGATCCTGCCGCTCGCCGACGAGACCATCGTGCTGCCCGGCCACGGCCCGGCGACCACGATCGGGCGCGAGCGCACCACCAATCCCTACCTCCTACAAGTCGCCGAGGCTGGAACAGTTACATGAGCAAGCCCACGCCGATCTCCGGCTTTCCCGAGTGGCTCCCGCCGCAGCGGATGATCGAGCAGCACGTCATAGAGCGCATCCGCGGCACCTTCGAGCTGTACGGCTTCGCCCCGCTGGAGACCCGCGCCGTCGAGCCGCTCGACCAGCTGCTGCGCAAGGGCGAGACCTCCAAGGAGGTGTACGTCCTGCGCCGCCTCCAAGCCGGCGAGGGCGACACCGACGAAGACTCGCTGGGGCTGCACTTCGACCTGACCGTGCCGTTCGCCCGGTTTGTCCTTGAAAACGCGGGCAAGCTGACCTTCCCCTTCCGGCGCTACCAGATACAGAAGGTGTGGCGGGGCGAGCGGCCGCAGGAGGGGCGCTACCGGGAGTTCCTGCAGGCGGACATCGACATCGTCGACCGCGACACCCTGCCGGCGCACTACGAGGCCGAGATCCCGCTGGTCATCGGCGACGCCCTCGGCGCCCTCCCGATCCCCCCGATCCGCATCCAGGTCAACAACCGCAAGGTCTGCGAGGGCTTCTACCGCGGCCTGGGGCTGACCGACCCGGAGGCGGCGCTGCGCGCCATCGACAAACTGGACAAGATCGGTCCGGAAAAGGTGGCCGCGCTGCTGATGGAGACCGCCGGCGCGAGTGACGCGCAGGCCCAGTCCTGCCTGAGCCTCGCCGAGATCTCCGCGCCGGACGCCTCGTTCGCCGACCGGGTCCGCGCCCTCGGCGTCACCCACCCGCTGCTCGACGAGGGCCTCGACGAGCTGGTGCGCGTGGTCGACGCCGCCGCCGAGCACGCTCCCGGCCTATGCGTCGCCGACCTGAAGATCGCCCGCGGCCTCGACTACTACACCGGCACCGTCTACGAGACCCAGATGATCGGCTACGAGAAGTTCGGCTCGATCTGCTCCGGCGGCCGATACGACAACCTCGCCGCCGCCGGCAACGACCGCTTCCCGGGCGTCGGCATCTCGATCGGCGTCACGCGCATCCTCGGCCTGCTCTTCGGGGCGGGCGCGCTGACCGTGAGCCGCTCGGTGCCGACCGCCGTGCTGGTCGCGCTCCCCACCGAGGAGCGGCGGGCCGAGTGCGACCGGATCGCCGCCGCACTGCGCCGGCGCGGGGTCGCGACCGAGGTGGCGCCGAGCGCGGCCAAGTACGGCAAGCAGATCCGCTTCGCCGAGCGGCGCGGCATCCCCTACGTGTGGTTTCCGGGCGCCGAGGGCGAGGCCGACACGGTCAAGGACATCCGCTCCGGCGACCAGGTCGAGGCCGACGCGACCGCATGGTCCCCATCCACCGAGGACCTCCGCCCAGCGATAGCCGGCGCGTAAGGGTCCGTCCTCCAGCGCAAGACCGACCCTGGGTGGCGCGCTCAGCGGTACAGAAAGCACGTTATCCAGGCCTCATTACGTGCTTTCTGTACCGCTGAGCGAGGCGCCCGGCGCAGCCGCTGGGGTGAGCGTGACCAGCGGCGGACGGGTGAGGCCGCGGGAGCAGCGGTCCGGACCACGATGGGCGTCGCGGTAGCCCAGAAAATG
>Ga0214467_1000128_pt1 | contig 21539 bp, 19 predicted proteins | sample RVTome_8_FD_187339 | JGI IMG/M metagenome (GOLD analysis project Ga0214467, IMG submission 187339) | Soil microbial communities from uranium-contaminated site in the Upper Colorado River Basin, Wyoming, United States - RVT160D0 HiSeq ...
ATCCTGACCGCGGCTGGTACGGATGGTTCGTACAAGGCGGCCTGGGACAACACGCTGGGCAAGAGCGGCACCGCGGCGCCGACCCTGGACACCAGCAAGCTGACCAACTGCGGCTGAGACCCGCACGACCCGTGGGGCCGGCCAAACGGCTGGCCCCACGGACTGTGTCTCCACCTCGGGAGCGTGACCCATGCACGTGTTTCAAGAGTCGGCAAACTTCGACCTGTACGTGTCGGGGTTTTGGTGGATCCTGCGGCTGACCCTGGTCTCCACCGTGTTCGCGCTGGTGATCGGCGTCATCCTCGCCGCGATGCGGGTGTCGCCGGTGCCGGTGCTGCGCGGGTTCGGCACGGCCTGGGTCAACATCTTCCGCAATACGCCGCTGACCCTGATCATCTTCTTCTGCCTCTTCGGCCTCTCGTACGTGCTCGGCCTGAAGCTCTCGGACGACCTCAACCTCAACATCTTCTGGCTTGGCGTGATCGGCCTCTCGGCATACACGGCCGCGTTCGTGTGCGAGGCGTTCCGCTCCGGCATCAACACGGTGCCCGCGGGTCAGGCCGAGGCCGCCCGGGCGATCGGCCTGACCTTCTTCCAGACGCTGCGCATCGTGGTGCTGCCCCAGGCCGGCCGGGCGGTGATCGCGCCGCTGGGCAGCGTGTTCATCGCACTCGCCAAAAACAGCACCATCGTCGGCACGATCGGCCTGATGGAGTCCTCCAACGTCATGAAGGAGCTCATCAACGCCAACGGTGACGCGGTGATCGAGATCTTCGTGGTCTTCGCGGGCACGTTCGTGCTCTTCCTGGTGCCGATCGGCTACCTCTTCGGCTGGCTGGCCAACCGATTCGCGGTGAGGCGGTAATGAGCGAACAGGCTGTCCTCTACGACCACCCGGGGCCGCGGGCCCGGGTGCGTAACCGGGTCCTGACGGTCGTCTTCGGCGTGGCCCTGCTCGCGCTGCTGTGGTGGATCTACAGCCGCTTCGACGCCAAGGGCCAGTGGGAGGGCAGCCTGTGGAAGCCCTTCCTCCGCGCCGGCACGTGGACCGACTTCATCCTGCCCGGCCTCTGGAACACTCTGAAGGCCGCGGCCACCGGCATGGTGCTGGCGCTCGCGTTCGGCCTCATCTTCGCCGTAGGGCGCCTCTCCAACCACTGGTGGATCAGCGTCCCGGCCGGGGTGGTCGTGGAGTTCTTCCGCGCCGTGCCGCTGCTCCTCATGATCTTCTTCATCTTCTACGGCGTGCCGTTCCTGATCGACGGCCCGGTGGAGGCGTTCTGGGCCGTCGTCATCGGCCTGACGCTCTACAACGGCTCGGTGCTGGCCGAGGCGTTCCGCGCCGGCATCCGCGCGGTGCCGTCCGGCCAGACCGAGGCCGGCTACGCCGTCGGCCTGCGCAAGGGCCAGATCATGCAGCACATCCTGCTGCCGCAGGCCGCCCGGGCGATGCTCCCGGTGATCGTCAGCCAGCTCGTGGTGCTGCTCAAGGACACGGCGCTGGGCTACATCGTGGCCTACCCCGAGCTGATCCAGCGCGGCATCAACGAGCTGGCGGCCAACGACCTGGCGCAGGGCGGCAACATCCTCATCCCCGCCGCGATCGTCGTGGCCCTCATCTACATCGTCATCAACTCGCTGCTGACACTGCTGGCCGGCTGGCTGGAGCGACGCACCAAGCGGCGCGGCAAGGCCCCGCGGGCCGAAGGGGCCGTGCCGGTCATCGTCGACGACGGCAGCGGTACGGGCTTGGGGACGCTCTAGCGCACTCCGGTCCGCCCGCGTCTCGGGCGGGCCGGAAACGCTTGTGCTTTGGGCTACCGCGACGCTGTCCGTCGTGGGTCCAGACTGCCGCTCCCGCGGCCTCACCGCGGGTGTCATAGCGGAGGGTGACGTCCGGGGCCCTGCGTGCGGCGGATCATCGTGGACGGATGCTCGATCCCCAACCTCGAAGACTCTCTGAAGCGGACCGGTCTCTGGATCTAGATCCACCGCCGCCCGTTCCTTTAGGCAGATTATTTGCCCGCGTTCGTGTCAGTGGCGGGCCGTTTGCTCCCGCGCGGGCCGGCGGGTCCGCGGTTCAAGCCCTTTGGTGCCTCCGGCGGGAGCGCTCCGGACCATCAGGATGGGTGGAAGTGCCATCCCGACGGCCATCGACCCACACGAGCGGAGCAGACCAACGCCCGGGGCGCCAGCGCTTGGTGCTTTCCGTTGCAGCCGTCTGGGGTGGCGCCCCGGGCGTTGGCCCGCTTAAGCCCATGCGGGTCGATGGCCGTCGGGATGGCACACGGTTGGGGTGTGCGGCGGGCAGCCGGCCGGGGTCGGGTGTGTGCGGGTGGGCGGGTCCGTTCGCAGGATGCTCCGTTTGTGCGCGCAGCTCGACAGCTTCGGAGACGGAGACCCCGCACCCGCGCTCATGAGCGCTAGACGATCGCAGCGAACAGATCGTGGTCATTGAGTCCTCCTATGCGGGGACCTGCGTACCACGATCTGTTCCAGGCCTGTGCTTTCGTCCAGAATGTCGCCGCACACTCCATGGTCATCGGCCAGCGGGCGCGGTCAGCTCGTCAGTGGAAGCAACACTGTGGACCTCGACTCCGAAAGGATGTCTCTAGATCCACCGCCGCCCGGTGGAGGGGTCCTCCCGCCGGAGGCAGCAGCGGACGGGTGCGGCCGCGGGAGTTGCTCTGTGTCAACCTGGCATCGCGATCGGCCAGGATGACCCGGCTACTTCAGTAGATCGTGGTACTCATCCGCCCCTATGAGGGCGGTTCCGTACCACGATCTTTTGGGTCGAGTGCTCGCGAGGACGCTATGAGCTGATAATTCAGGAGAAAGCGCCCGCTACTCAGTGCGACTAACCCCTGGGCGCGAGCCGCGCCGCACGCTCCACCCGCGTGGTGCCAATCCTGATGGTCCGGGGGTGCTTCCGCCGGAGGCAAGAAGGCCAACAGCGGACGGGTGAGGCCGCGGGAGCAGCGGTCTGGACCACCGCGGACGTCGCGGTAGCCCGAATTTTCTGTTTGGACCCGATCTTCAGATGGACGGCGACGGGGCCGCGGCTCGGCACGTTTGCGTTATCACCCAGGTCAGCGAGCGATCTCCGTGACCCGCGACTCGCGCACCACCGTCACCCGGATCTGCCCCGGGTAGGTGAGCTCCTCTTCGATCTGCTTCGCCACGTCGCGGGCCAGCACGGCGGCGCCGATGTCGTCGACGTCGTCGGGCTTGACCATCACCCGGATCTCGCGGCCGGCCTGCATGGCGAAGACCTTCTCCACGCCCGTCTTGCCGGCGGCGATTTCCTCGATCCGCTCCAGCCGCTTGACGTACGCCTCGAGGCTCTCCCGCCGCGCCCCCGGCCGCCCGCCCGAGCACGCGTCTGAGGCCTGTGTGAGCACCGCTTCGATGGTCTGCGGCGGCACCTCGTTGTGGTGCGCCTCGATCGCGTGGACCACCTCTTCGGGCTCGCCGTACTTGCGGGCGAGGTCGGCGCCGATCAGCGCGTGGCTCCCCTCCACCTCGTGGGTGAGCGCCTTGCCGATGTCGTGCAGGAACGCGCACCGCTTGATCATCTGTGCGTCCAGCCGCAGCTCGGATGCCATGATGCCGGCGATGTGCGCGGTCTCGACGAGGTGCTTGAGCACGTTCTGCCCGTACGACGTGCGGTAGCGCAGCCGCCCCAGCAGCGTCATCAGCTCCGGGTGCAGGTCGGTGATGCCCACCTCGACGAGCGCGTCCTCCGCGGCGCGCTCGCACAGCCGCTCCACCTCGTGCTTGGCGGTCTCGAAGACCTCCTCGATGCGGTGCGGGTGGATCCGCCCGTCGAGCACGAGCTTTTCGAGGGTGAGGCGGCCGATCTCGCGGCGCACCGGGTCGAAGCAGGAGAGCAGGACCGCCTCGGGCGTGTCGTCGATGATCAGGTTGACCCCGGTCACCGACTCGAAGGCGCGGATGTTGCGCCCCTCGCGGCCGATGATGCGCCCCTTCATCTCGTCGCCGGGCAGGTGGAGCACGCTGACAACGCTCTCCGCGGTCTGCTCGCTCGCCACCCGCTGGATCGCGTCGACCACGATGTGGCGGGCGCGCTGCTCGGCGGTGCCGCGGGCGTCGTTTTCGATGTCGCGGACGAGCAGCGCCGCCTCGCGCTTGGCCTGCCCCTCGATCGCCTCGACCAGCTCGGCCTTGGCCGCCTCGACGGTCAGCCCGGCCACCCGCTCCAGCTCGCGCCGCAGCAGCTCCTCCGACTCGACCAGGGTGGACTCGCGCGCCGCCAGCGCCGACTCACGCTCGCCGACCTCGGCCTCGGCGGCCGCGATCCGCCGGTCGCGCTCGGCGAGCCGGTCGAGCTCCTCGGTGTGCTGCCGCTCCCGCTCGTCGATCCGCGCGGTGCGCCGCTCCAGGTCCGCGGCCTGCTCCTTGACGGTCGCGCTGAGCATGGCGATCTCGCGCTCGCCGCTGCGCCGCGCCGCCGCCCGTGCCTGCTCCGCGTCCGTCTCGGCCTGCCGGTGTGCCCGCTCGAGGATGGTGTCCGCCTCGGCCCGGGCCGCGTCGAGCACCCGGCGCGCCTCCGCACGCGCCGCGCGAGCCTCGGCCTTGGCCTCCGCCGCATCGGTGCGGGCCGACGTGGCGGCCGTCTTGGCCTGCTCCGCGGCGGACGACGCCTCGCCGGCCGCACTGCGCAGTGCGGCGAGGGACTCCTCCTGGCGGTCGCGCTCGGCCACGAACGCGGGGTCGTCGGCCCGCTCCACCGGCGGCTGGGCCACCGTCAGGCCACGCAGCGCCCGCGCACCAAGGGCAACAGCAACAATCACGAGTACGGCCAGCGCCAGCACCGCGATCAGCAGTACTACGGTCATCCCGCCCATGCCGCCTCCCTTCGCCGCCTCGGGCGTCGCGGGGACGGGTTGTGCCCGCCCACCTGACGCGCCTTACGGCTGTGTCGCCCGACCGAGGCAGCGGGCCGCACGTACGACCATCAGCGGCACCCACTTGGGCACCGCCAGTGGCCTGATATGTCACGCCGTCGCCGACGCGGCCCGGTCGACGACGGATCTAAAGTGATGCCGTACTGTTACGCGATCTATGTTGTGCGATTAGCCTGCGATGGTCGGGCTTTCTCGTCTGTAACGCGAGGCTAGGTCGCGAGTACCGGTTCGGTCAAGGACCCATGATCCGGCCGAACCAGGGACGTACGGCATTGGAACGCTCACACGCAGGTCATGGCCGGTACGGGCATTCCGGGACGAGTCACGAACGCCGCACATTTTTCGGCTGACCTGCCCGATCATACGGATGACCCCGGGGTCAGCCTAATGGTCAACGCGGCTTCCACCAGAGCGCGATTGTCGGGTGCCATCGTGCCATCCGGCATCATCCGGGTGTCCTCCAGCCCGACCCGCGTGTGGAGGCCGAGCCGCACCGCCTCGCGCAGGACCGCCCAGACCGCCGACCCCTCGGCGTGGAGGAGCACCGGCACCCGCTGGCCCTCTCCCAGCGCGGCGAGCATGGCGCGCGCGTTGGCCACCGCCGGCTCCTCCTCCGGCTCCATGCACTCCAGCAGCAGCCGCACGCAGGGCACCCGCCACCCCTGATAGGCCGCCACGGCCGCGGGCGTCCACAGCCCGGCCTCCACCCCGATCCCGCGCGCGTGCAGGGCCGCGGCGACCCGCTCGGCCCCCTCCTCGTGCGCGTTGACCGAGGCGAAGTCGGGCAGGACGCGCCACGACTCTATGGCGGCGACCCGCTCCCCCGGATCGGGTGCCATCCACGCCCCGGTGCTCACCCCGACCGGCAGCTCCGGGCAGGCCCGCCGCAACGCCGCGACGGTCGCGTCCACCGCCTCCGCGGCGAGCGTCTCCCGCCCCTCCTCGTCACGCGGATGGACGTGCACGGCGACCGCGCCCACGCTCTCGCACCGCACCGCGTCGGCCGCCACCTCGGCGGGTGTGATCGGCACGGCGGGGTGCTCGTGCCGGAGGACGCCCCCGTTCAGGCAGGCTTTGAGCATGCCCTCATTCTGAGCCGTGACTCAGTCAGCGGCAGCGCGCGTGCCGGCTATGCCGGCTTCACCCGACTGAGCCAGTGCGCCGCCTCGCCAGCGCGGCCTGGACCTCCTCGGGGTCGGACGCGTGCGTGGCGGCGGCGATGCCCTGGAGCGCGCCGAAGAACCGCTCGTTGTCACGGCCCTCGACCGCCGCGAGCAGCTCGTCGACCTGGCTCGCGAGACTCTGATCAATCACGCTCGGGGACGTTAGCGGCTGGCGCGTCGCACGGCAGCCCCGTCGGTGGGATCACTCGGCGCGGTCGCCGCTCTCCAGGTCGGCCAGCGCGTCCGCGTCGACGGCGTCGGCGAACTCGGCGGCCTCCGCGCTCTGCGCCGCCATCGCGTCCTTGACCACGCGGATGGCCAGGCCCGGCCCGTAGCCCTTGCGGGCCAGCATGCCCACCAGCCGCCGGAAGATGGCCTGGGGCTCGCCCCGGGCGGTGCGCAGCTTGCGGTCGACCAGTGCCCGCGCGGTGGCCGCCTCGGTGTCGGGGTCGAGGTCGTCGAGGGCGACACCGGCCGTCTCGGCGTCGACGCCCCGCTGGCGCAGCTCGTTGGCGAGGGCGCGGCGGGCCAGGCCACGGCTGTGGTGGCGGCTGGAGACCCAGGCGCGGGCGAACGCCGCGTCGTCGATCATGCCGACCTCGTCGTAGCGCTCCAGCACCTCCACGGCCACCTCGGTCGAGATGCCCCGCCGGGCGAGTGCGGTGGCCAGCTCGGCGCGGGTGCGCGGGCGGACGGCGAGCTGGGCGAGACAGATCTCGCGGGCCCGCTCGGCCTCGTCACGCGGCTCTTCGTCGGGCCGCTCGGCCGCTCCACCACGGCGGCGACCGCGCTCGCCGTCACCCGTCGCGGACGGCCAGCGCGAGCGACCGCCCACCGGTGGCACCTCGGCGGCCCGATCCGGGTCTGGCTCGGGCTCCGGGCGCGCCGCCCCGAGCGCACTCGCCGGCATCACGCCTGCGGGCCACTCGGCAGGGTCAGTGGCCGAAGCGCGCGCGGCGGGCAGCGCACCCTCGGGCCACTCGAACTCGCCCTCGTCGGGACCGGGTGCGGGCACCGCGCGGCGGCCAGCGGGCGCCGCGGCGGACCCGCGAGTACGCGCCCGGTACGGTGCGGCATCCCAGCCCCGCCCCGAGCGTGCGCCACGCCGTCGTCCGGGCATGGCAGGCCGGATCAGAAGTCGACCGGGGGCAGCTCGACCCCGCCGGCCTCGTCGCTGGCACCCTGCCCGACGCCGAGCTTTTCGAGGATCTTCTTCTCGATCTCGGCGGCCACGTCCGGGTTTTCCTTCAGGAACTCGCGGGCCTTTTCCTTGCCCTGACCGAGCTGGTCGCCGTCGTACGTGTACCACGCGCCGGACTTGCGGATGATGTTTTGCTCGACGCCGACGTCGATGAGCGAGCCCTCGCGAGAGATGCCCTTGCCATACATGATGTCGAACTCGGCCTGCTTGAACGGCGCGGCCACCTTGTTTTTCACGACCTTGACGCGGGTGCGGTTACCCACCACGTCGGTGCCGTCCTTGAGGCTCTCGATGCGCCGCACGTCGAGGCGGACCGAGGCGTAGAACTTGAGCGCGCGGCCACCGGTCGTGGTCTCCGGCGAGCCGAACATGACGCCGATCTTCTCGCGGAGCTGGTTGATGAAGATGGCGGTCGTGCCGGAGTTGCTGAGAATACCGGTGATCTTTCGCAGCGCCTGGCTCATCAGGCGGGCCTGCAGACCCACGTGGCTGTCGCCCATCTCGCCCTCGATCTCGGCACGCGGCACGAGCGCGGCCACCGAGTCGATGACGATGATGTCGAGCGAGCCGGAGCGGATCAGCATGTCGGCGATCTCCAGCGCCTGCTCACCCGTGTCGGGCTGGGAGACCAGCAGCTGGTCGGTGTCGACGCCGAGCGCCTTCGCGTACTCCGGGTCGAGCGCGTGCTCCGCGTCGATGAACGCGGCGATGCCGCCGGCCCGCTGCGCATTGGCCACCGCGTGCAGCGCGACAGTGGTCTTACCGGACGACTCCGGGCCGTAGATCTCCACCACCCGGCCGCGCGGCAGGCCGCCCACGCCGAGCGCCACATCGAGGGCGATCGAGCCGGTCGGGATGATCGCGGTCTGGACGACCGGCCGCTCGCCCAGCCGCATGACCGAGCCCTTGCCGAACTGCTTGTCGATCTGCGCGAGAGCGAGGTCGAGTGCCTTCTCCCGATCAGGTCCTGCTGCCCCCATAGCCGCCACCCCTACATTCGCCGCCTTAGCGGGCGTCTTCGCCGAAGAGCTTCTCGTCACGCGGACACGCTAGGCGCTGGGTCTGACAGAAAACAGCCGACGGGCCGCATCCTGTGGACAAGCACCCAGCCGTGGACAATAGCCGAACACCTGTACGACGCAAGGGCCGACACGCCACACAAAGCGTCCGTTAACTCAAGTGGATTGGCGCGGTGACTCAGCGGAGCCGGGAGGGCACCCGATCGGGGTACGCGGCCACCACCGCTCGCCACACCACCACCGCTGGAGTGCCGGCGTCGAGCGCCTGCCGGATGGTCCGGCCGTCGAGCTGGGTCAGCACCTGGTCGGCGGCGAGACTGGCCGCGTACGCCGGGCCGAACGCCTGCTCCAACCGCGCCCAGAAGTCCGTGAGCCGCACCCTTTCAAACCCCCCTCGCCACAACCACCGGCCGCAACGCTAGCGCGACCAGTGGCACGGTCGCGATGGCGGCCAAGGCGGTCAGCGTGGCGAACCCACTGAGCTCCACCACGAACCCGCTCGCCGCGCCCGCGGACGCCCCCGCCAGGCCCATGATCACGTCGGACAGCCCCTGCACGGAGGGGCGCACCTCGACCGGCACCGACTCGGAGAGCAGTGTGGACCCGGCCACCATCGTGCCCGACCAGCCGAGCCCGAGCAGCGTGAGCCCGACCGCCAGGCGGGGCGTGTCGTGCCCCGCCGTCCCGGCCGTCACGCAGGCGGCGACGAGCAGCCCGACCCCGCCGAGGATCACCGGCCGCCGCCCGACCCGGTCGGTGAGCCAGCCGACGATCGGGGAGAGCGCGTACATGCCGGCGATGTGGAGGCTCAGCACGATGCCCACGATCCGGAGCACGTCGGCGTCGGAGTGTGTCTCGCCGAGGCGTACCGGCGTCATCACCATGACCCCCACCATGACGACGTGGCCGACGGCGACCGCGGCGATCCCCAGCCGGGCCGCCGGTCTTTCCGCGACCGCGCGCAGCGCGGGCCGGAAGCCCACGCGATCCGGCGCCGGCTCGGCCGCCGCGAGGCGCCGCGCGGTGAGGAGCGGGTCGGGACGCAGCAGCACCGCGAGTACGGCGGCGGCCAGCCCGAACGCCAGCGCGCTGAACACGAACGGGCCGGTCAGCGCCGGTGCCCCGGACCACCGCACCGCGTCGTCGGCGAGCGCGGCGAAGTTGGGCGCGGCGACCGACCCGATCGTCGTGGCCCACACGATCAGCGAGAGCTGGCGCCCCCGGCGCACCGGCTCGGCGAGGTCGACGGCGGCGTAGCGGGCCTGGAGGTTGGCCGTGGTGCCACCGCCGAAGAGCACCATGCCGACGAAGAGCAGCGGTACGTAGTCGAGCGTCGCGGCCGCCACCACGACCGCGCCACCGAGCGCGCCCGCGACGTACGCGGTGGTGAGCCCCCACCGCCGCCCCCGCGCGTTGGTGATGCGGGTGACCGGGACGGCGAGCAGCGCGGCGCCCACCACGCCGGAGCTCATCGCCAGGCCCGAGACGGCCGTGCCGGCGAGCCGCGCGGCCAGCAGCGCACCCACCGACAGTCCGATGGCGACGCCCATGCCGCCGATGACCTGGGTGACGAAGAGCAGGCGCAGTGTGCGCCGCTGGACGGGGGCAGCGGTCTCGGCGGTCACAGGTCGAGGCTACGCCCGATGATCTCTTTCATGATCTCCGTCGTGCCGCCGTAGATGGTCTGCACGCGGCTGTTGAGCCACGCCTTGGCGACCGGGTACTCCAGCATGTAGCCGTATCCGCCGTGCAGCTGGACGCACCGGTCGGCCACGCGATTCTGCAGCTCGGTGGTCCACCACTTGGCCTTGGCCGCGTCGACCACCGTGAGCCGCCCCGCGTTGAACTCGCGGACGCAGTGGTTGAGAAAGGTCCGCGCGATCGTGACCTCGGTGTCGAGCTCGGCGAGCAGGAAGCGGTTGTGCTGAAACCTCCCGATCGGCCGGCCGAACGCCTCGCGGCTGCGCGCGTACTCCAGCGTGATGGCCAGCAGCCGCTCGCAGGCCGCGACCGCCGCGACCGCGATGCCCAGGCGCTCGCGGGGCAGGTTGGCCATGAGGTGGTAGAAGCCGTGGTTTTCCGTGCCGATGAGGTTGTCCGCGGGCACGCGGCAGTCGTCGAAGAAGAGCTCGGCCGTGTCGTTGGCCTTCATGCCCACCTTCTCCAGGCGGCGGCCACGGGCGAAGCCGGCCGTCCCCCGCTCCACCGCGATGAGACTCACGCCGTGGGCGCCCTCGTCCGGCGCGGTCTTGGCGACGACCAGCACGAGGTCGGCCATGTCACCGTTGGTGATGAAGGTCTTCTGTCCACTGAGGATGTACGCATCGCCGTCGCGCCGCGCGGACGTGCGCACCCCGGCCAGGTCGGAGCCGGCGCCCGGCTCGCTCATCGCGATGGCGGTGACGATGTCGCCGGAGCAGAAGCCGGGCAGCCAGCGCTTGCGCTGCTCCTCGGTGGTGAGGTCGGTCAGGTACGGCGCGACGATGTCGTTGTGCAGCCCGAAGCCGAGGCCGGCACAGCCCGACGCCACGATCTCCTCGACGAGCACCGCGTTGAAGCGGAAATCGCGCTGCCCGCCCCCGCCGTACTCCTCGTCGACGTCCATGCCCAGCAGCCCCGCCGCGCCGGCCTTGCGCCACACCTCGCGGTCGACGATGCCGTCCCGCTCCCAGTCGTCGTGGTAGGGCACCGCCTCGCGGGCCAGGAACTCCCGGCACAGCGCCCGAAACTCCTCGTGGACCGCCTCGTACAGCTGCTGCTCCATGCCTACCCCGCTCCGCCGCTCGGCGCTCGTCCGCCGTCGTGCTCAAGGTCCGTAGCCTCGCGGCTCCCGCTCCATCTAGTTAGTTTCGCAGCACGCCGGCCGCCACCCGCAAGTCCGCGACGAGACCGTCGAAGGCCACATCGCGGTTGTCGGCGCGCAGCACCGCGGACGGGTGGATGGTGGCCACCAGCTTGGCCGGCTCCACCGGGAAGTCGTCGGGATGCTGGGCGGCGCCCGGCCACTCCAGCACCTGACCGCGCTGCTGCGTGACCCGGAACGACGGCCCGAGCAACGCCTTCGCCGCGGTCGCGCCGAGCACCACCACGACCTCGGGCCGCAGCAGCGCGAACTCCGACACCAGCCACGGGCGGCACGCCTCGATGTGTACCCGATCGGGAGTCTTGTGGATGCGCCGCTTGCCGCGCAGCTCGAACCTGAAGTGCTTCACCGCGTTGGTGATGTACACGTGCGCCGGGTCGATGCCCGCCTCGTCGACCGCGCGGCGCAGCAGGTGGCCGGCCGGCCCGACGAAGGGCAGGCCCTTCTGGTCCTCGACGTCGCCCGGCTGCTCGCCCACGAAGACCACCCGCGCGTGCGCGTCACCCCGGCCGAAGACCACCTGCGTGGCGTCCTGGTAGAGCTCGCAGCCCTTGCACGAGGGGGCGGCCGCCTTCAGCTGGTCGAGCGTGCGGGCATCGTCCGGGACGAACTCCTGCGCTGTCGTCACCGCACTGTTCTACCCCATCCGGACGGCGAAGATGCGGCGGCCGCCACCGCGTCGGCGAGTGGTGGAATGTCCGGCTCCGACAGCGGGCTGATCGTGACGCGGACGCCCGGCGGCGTGGCCTGCCGGTACAGCGCGCCGGGCGCCAACGCGTATCCGGAGTCGCGCAGTGCCGTGACCGCGCGGGTCTCGTCGGCGACGGGGATCCAGACGTTGATGCCGGTCCGCCCGTACGCGGTCACCCCGCGCTCGGCGAGCGCGGCGAGGAGGGCGTGGCGGCGGCGGTCGTAGCTGCGGCCGGCCGCGACCACCTGGGCGGCGACGGCCGGATCCTGCCACAGCCGCATCGCGAGCCGCTGCAACATCGTGGAGACCCACCCGGCGCCCAGCCGCATGCGGCCGGTGACCCGCGCCACCGTGGCCTCGTCTCCGCCCAGGGTGGCGAGCCGCAGATCCGCGCCGTAGGGCTTGGAGGCCGAGCGGATGAAGGCCCAGGTCCGCGTCGCACCGGCCAGCGCATGCAGCGGTACGTCCGCGAGCTCGCCGGCATGGTCATCCTCGATCAGCAGCACGCCGTCCTGCCCGGCGAGCACCTCGCGCAGGTCGGCGGCGCGGGCGGCGGTGAGGTAGGCGCCGGTCGGGTTGTGCGCGCGGGTGGTCACGACCACGGCCCGGGCACCCGCGGCGAGCGCCGCCCGCAGGCCGTGTGGCGTCGCTCCCTCACCATCCACGGATATCGGCACGGCCCGCAGCCCGAGCGCGGCGACCAGGTCGAGGAAGTTGGACCAGCCGGGGTCCTCGACGGCCACCGTGTCGCCAGGTCGGAGGTGGGCGGTGAGCAGCCGCTCGGCGCCGTCCAGCGCGCCGCTCGTGACGGTGACGGCCGGCGCGGCCACCCCGTCGGCGGCGAGGCGGGCGCGGATCAGGTCGGCGAGCTCGGGCAGGACACCCGCCTGCGCGTATCCCGCGGGGGGCCCGACCTCCGCGGCGAGCGCGGCGAGGTGCGGACCCAGCGGGGGCAGCAGCCGGCGGTCCGGCTCACCGGAGGAGAGGTCGAGCGCGCCCGGTGGCACGGCCGGGCGCAGCGCGGCGCGGGTGGTGGTGACCGGCGGCCGGGGGCGCACCCGCGTGCCGTTACGCCCCGCGGTCTCGATCACGCCCCGCTGGCGGAGCACCTGGTATGCCTTCGCGACCGTCCCCGGGCTCACCCCGAGCCCGTCCGCGAGCGCCCGCACGGCCGGCAGCGGCGCCCCGGAGGGCAGCTCGCCGGTGCGCACGCCCGACTCGACGCTGGCCGAGATCTCGGCTGACGTGGCCCCGCTGATCTGATAATGTACTGGCACAGTCACAGTTTTGTACTATAACAAACTTTGGCGGGAAGCGAACTCTGACGGGGAGGGCGAGTCGCGTGTACGAACAGACGGAGCGGACCACGGCCAAGCGGGAGCGCGGGCGGATGTCGTATGAGCGTGCCACCGCTCACGCGATCCTCGACGAGGCATACCACTGCGCACTGGCGTTCACTGTGGACGGTGAGCCGCGGGTGCTGCCGACGCTGCACGTGCGGGTCGGCGAGACGGTGTATGTGCACGGCTCGACCGGCAGCCGGCCGCTATTGGCCGCGCGCGGCGACGCGGGCCTGCGCGTCTGCCTCACGGTCACCCAGCTCGACGGGCTGGTGCTGGCCCGCTCGCAGTTTCACCACAGTGCCAACTACCGCTCGGTCGTCGCGCACGGCGTGGCCCGGATCGTCACCAGCGAAGAGGAGAAGCGGACCGTCCTCAACGCGCTGGTCGACAAGATCGGGCGCGGCCGCTCGGCGCAGAGCCGCATCCCCACCCGCAAGGAGCTCGCCGAGACCGCGATGCTGGCACTGCCGCTGCGCGAGGTCTCGGTGAAGGCCCGCGCCGGCGGCGTCCTCGAGGACGACGAGGACCTCGACCTGCCCTACTGGGCGGGCGTGGTGCCGCTCCGCCTCGTGCCCGGCATGCCCGAGCCCGACGCCGGCGTCAAGGTGCCGGTGCCGCACTACCTGCGGCCGCCCCGCTCCCCCTGGCTGACGCCGGAGCCGATGCACGGCCACCACGTCATCCTGGAGCCGCTCGACATGGCACACGTCGACGAGCTCTTCGCCGCCACCCGCGACCCGGAGGTGTGGACCCACCTGTCGGTCCACCAGCCCGCGGACCGCGACGCGCTGGCCGAGGTCGTCGCGGAGGCGTTGCACGCGCACCACACCGGCGAGCGCGCGCCGTGGGTCCAGCGGGACGCCGTCACCGGCGAGGTGATCGGCACCACCTCCTACTACGAGGTGAGCGAGGCGAAGCGCACGGTCTCGATCGGCCACACGTTCCTGAGCCGGCGGTGTTGGCGCACGGGGGTCAACACCGAGGCCAAGCTGCTGCTCCTGACGCGAGCCTTCGAGGAGTTGGGTGCGGTGCGCGTCGTGTGGCACACCGACATCCGCAACGAACGCTCGCAGGCCGCGATCGAGCGCCTCGGCGCGCACCGCGAGGGTGTCCTGCGGATGCACCGGCTGCGTCCGGACGGCACCTGGCGCGACACCGTGCAGTACGCGATGACCGTCGACGAGTGGCCAGCGGCACACATCCGGCTGCGCGAAAAGCTTCGCGCACCGGCGGCCGTGGGGTGAGGATGGCGCCGTGCTGGGGATCACCGACATCTGGACCTACGTGCTGGGCACGGTCGCCATCGTCCTGCTGCCCGGGCCCAACTCGCTCTTCGTGCTCTCCACGGCGGCCCGGCGCGGCGTGCCATCCGGTTACCAGGCCGCGGCGGGCGTCTTCCTCGGCGACGCCGTGCTCATGGTGCTCTCGGCCGCGGGTGTCGCCTCCCTCCTGAGGGCGTACCCGCCGGTCTTCCTCGCGATCAAGTACGCCGGCGCCGTCTACCTGGGCTACGTCGGCCTCCAGATGATCCGCGGCGCCTGGCGCCGGTGGCGCGCCCCATCGCCGTCGACGACCGCCCCCGCCATGGAGGCGCTCCCGCACCCCTTCCGCCGCGCCGCCGTGGTCAGCCTGCTCAACCCGAAGGCGATCCTGTTCTTCATCTCGTTCTTCATCCAGTTCGTCGACCCGGCGTACGCGTATCCCGCCCTGTCGTTCCTGGTGCTGGGCCTGATCGCGCAGCTGGCCAGCGCCATCTACCTGACGCTGCTCATCTTCGCCGGCACGTTTCTGGCCGCCCAGTTTCGCCGGCGCCGCCGCCTGGCCGCGGGCGCCACGACCGCCGCCGGCACGCTCTTCCTCGGCTTCGGCCTGAAACTGGCGACCGGCTAGCCCGCGATCCCGGCGCGGATCAAGGGGCCGGCAACTGTCGAAACGAGGCTTCGAAAGGTTTTCGTAGGCCTTGACAGGTAACGGGTCCAGGCCGGAACATGCCTGTTAACGTGAACAGGCGAGTTGTACCACCGGGTTTGAGAACGGGGCCTAGACGCATGGTGGAGCGACGAGACGGCGGAAGCCTATCGGGACGTGGCCCGCGCCGGCAGGTCGGGATGGTCGATGTGGCCCGACTGGCTGGAGTCTCCCACATGACCGTCTCCCGCGTCATCAACGATCAGCCGACCGTCAGCCAGGTGACCCGCCAGCGGGTGCTCGCCGCGATGACCGAGCTCGGCTACCGCCCCAACGTCGCCGCCCGCGCGCTCGTCACCGGCCGCACCCGCACGCTCGGCGTGGTCAGCATCGACACCACGCTCTACGGGCCGGCCTCGATGCTGCTCGCCATCGAGCGGGCGGCCCGCGACATCGGATACGCGATCAGCATCGCCAGCCTGCCCAGCGTCGACCGCCGTTCGTTCGGTGAGGCGTTCGAGGCGCTGATGGCGCAGGCGGTCGAGGGCATCATCGCGATCACGCCGCACACGTCGACGACGACGGCGCTGCGCCACGTGCCCAAGGACATCCCGGTGGTGGCCGTCGAGGGCGGCCGCGCGCCGGTGCCCACCGTCGCGGTCGACCAGCGGCTCGGCGCCCGCCTCGCCACGGAGCACCTGCTCTCGCTCGGCCACCGCACGGTGGCGCACATCGCCGGCCCCGGCGACTGGCACGAGGCGCAGGAGCGCGAGCGCGGCTGGCGTGACGCGCTCACCGACGCCGAGCACGAGATCCCCGAGCTGGTGCGGGGCGACTGGAGCCCCCGCTCCGGCTACGAGGCCGCCCGCAAGCTCATCGGCGCGCCCGACCTGACCGCCATCTTCGTGGCCAACGACCAGATGGCGATCGGTGCCCTGCGGGCCCTTTCCGAGGCCGGCATCCCGGTGCCCGAGCGGGTGAGCATCGTCGGCTTCGACGACATCCCGGAGGCGGAGTTCTTCACGCCACCACTGACCACGCTCCGGCAGGAGTTCGGCGAGGTCGGCCGGCAGAGCCTCGCGCTGCTGATGGAGCAGGTGGACGGGGCACCGCGGTCCCGCCGCCGGATCGTGATCCCCCCAGAGTTCGTCGTCCGCGAAAGTACCCGCGCCCCCCACTGAGGTAGCCCCATGCCCCACGCTGTTAACGCTAACGAACCCCCTCGATACGTCGTGGGCGTCGACTACGGCACCCTCTCCGGCCGGGCCCTCGTGGTCCGGGTCGACGACGGCCTCGAGATGGGCACGGCCGTGCACGAGTACCGCCACGGCGTCATCGACCGCACCCTCCCGGCCACCGGCGCGGCGCTCCCGCCCGACTGGGCGCTGCAGGATCCGGAGGACTACCTCGACGTGCTGCGCGTCGCGGTGCCGGCCGCGATCGCGGACGCGGATGTCGACCCCGCCCTGGTGATCGGCATCTCGACCGACTTCACCGCCTGCACGGTGCTGCCCACGCTCGCCGACGGCACCCCGCTGTGCCGGCTGCCGGAGTTCGCCGACCGCCCGCACGCGTACACGAAGCTGTGGAAACACCACGCGGCCCAGGGGCAGGCCGACCGCATCAACGCGCTCGCCCACGAGCGCGGCGAGCCCTGGATCGCCAGGTACGGCGGGAAGATCTCCTCGGAGTGGCAGTTTGCCAAGGGCCTCCAGCTGCTGGAGGAAGACCCGGAGATCTACGCGCGCGCCGAGCGGTGGATCGAGGCGGCCGACTGGATCGTGTGGCAGCTCTGCGGCGCCGAGACCCGCAACGTCTGCACCGCCGGCTACAAGGGCATCTACCAGGACGGCAGCTACCCCAGCGCGGACTACCTCGCCGCGTTGAACCCCGGCTTCGACGGCTTCGTGGCGAAGATCGACCACCCCCTGCTGCCGCTCGGCGCGCTGGCCGGCGGGCTGACCGGGCAGGCCGCCGCCTGGACCGGCCTGCCCGAGGGCATCGCGGTCGCCGCCGGCAACGTCGACGCGCACGTCACCGCCCCCGCGGCGCAGGCCATCTCGCCCGGACAGCTCGTCATGATCATGGGTACCTCGACCTGCCACGTGATGAACGGCGACACCCTCGCCGAGGTCCCCGGCATGTGCGGCGTCGTCGAGGGCGGCATCGTGGCCGGCGGATACGGGTACGAGGGCGGCCAGAGCGGCGTGGGCGACATCTTCGCCTGGTTCGTCGACTCGTCGCTGCCAGCCGAGTACCACGCCGAGGCGGAGCGGCGGGGCATCGGGCCGCACGAGTACCTGAGCGAGCTCGCCGCCACGCAGCGGGTGGGCCAGCACGGCCTGGTCGCACTCGACTGGCACAACGGCAACCGCTCGGTGCTGGTCGACCACGAGCTCTCCGGTGTGATCGTGGGCCAGACGATCGCCACCCGCCCGGAGGACGTCTACCGGGCGCTGGTCGAGGCCACCGCCTTCGGCACCCGCACGATCATCGACACGTTCGAGGGCTCCGGCCTTCCGGTCACCGAGCTTGTCGCGGCGGGCGGCCTGCTGAAGAACACGTTCCTCATGCAGCTGTACGCGGACGTCACCGGCCGGCCCATCTCGGTGATCGGCTCGGAGCAGGGCCCGGCGCTCGGCTCGGCGATCCACGCGGCGGTGGCCGCCGGTGCCTACCCGGACGTGCCCGCCGCCGCCGGGGCGATGGGCCGCCTCCAGCGCCGGGTGTACGAGCCGGACCCCACGCGCACCAAGGCGTACGAGGCGCTCTACGAGGAGTACCGCCGATTGCACGACTACTTCGGACGCGGGGAGAACGACGTGCTGCACCGCCTGCGCCGCATCCGCAACGAGGCCCGCGCATGAGTACGCCACATGCAGCTCGTCGGAATGGGGCCAAGCAAGCGTTTTCAGTCGACCAGCTGCGCAAAGACCTCGTGGGGCTGCACGAAGAGCTGATCCGCTGGGGGCTGGTGGTGTGGACCGCCGGCAACGTGTCCGCGCGCGTACCCGGTGAGGATCTCTTCGTCATCAAGCCCAGCGGCGTCTCCTACGACGACCTGACCCCCGAGTCGATGGTGGTGTGCGACCTCGACGGCAAGCTCGTCGACGGCGCCTACGCCCCGTCGAGCGACACGGCCGCCCACGCCTACGTCTACCGCGAGATGCCCGAGGTCGGCGGCGTGGTGCACACCCACTCCACGTACGCGACGGCGTGGGCCGCCCGTGGCGAGCCGATCCCCTGCGTGCTGACCGCGATGGCGGACGAGTTCGGCGCGGAGATCCCGATCGGCCCGTTCGCGCTCATCGGCAACGACGACATCGGCAAGGGCATCGTGGCGACCCTGCGCGGGCACCGCTCTCCCGCCGTGCTGATGCGGAGCCATGGTGTCTTCACCATCGGCAAGAGCGCCCGCGCCGCGGTCAAGGCGGCGGTCATGTGCGAAGACGTGGCCCGCACCGTCCACATCGCACGCCAGCTCGGCGAGCCGCTCGCCATCGCACAGTCCGATATAGACAAGCTCTACGAGCGATACCAGAACGTCTACGGGCAGCGCTAGCGCTCCAGATACGTGGAGGTCTGGCGGGGATGGTGGGCCCCGCCAGACCTCCTCGCCTTTCCCGCTACTCCAGCACGTACGTCGCGTCCGCGCGGTCGGTGGCCGTGCTGATCGGCTGCACGTACAGCAGGTTGGATGAGTGCCGGATGTACCGGCCGGCGACGTTGGCCGACTCGAACGACACCGCGGCCGAGTCGGCGAGCCCCGCGCGGCGGAAGAAGCTCGCGTCGGCCCGGAAGGTCGCGGAGCCGTCGTTGCGCTCCACCCTCATCTCGTAGTTGCGGTGCCGCAGGTAGTACCCCGGGAAGTTCGTCGACTCCAGCGAGACGGTGCCGCCGCCGTTGAGCCCGGTGACGATGCGGAACTGGGAGTCGGCGAGGTTGGTGACGTTCGCCTCGATCCGGGCCCGGTACTCCCAGTGCCGGATGTACCGGTCGGCGAAGTTGTACGAGCGCAGCCGCACCGGCGTGACCCCGTCCGCGACCGGGATGCCGAAATTCGGCGTGCCGTCGGCGTTCCAGTAGAGCTTCTGGAGGCGGGTGCGGCGGTTGGGGTCGTTGAGCGGGTCACCGTTGATGTCGCGGTAACCGCGGTCGTGGTACACGAGGATGTCGCTCTGGCCGTCTTCGGAGACGGTGAAGGAGTTGTGCCCCGGGCCGTACTGGCTCGTGTTCGCGTTGCTGCGGAAGACCGGCTGAGCGCTCTTCGTCCACGACGCGGGGTTCATGAGATTGCTGGTCGCCGAGGCGGTGAGCAGGCCGAGGCAGTAGTTGGCGTCGGTGGCGCTGGCCGAGAACGTCATGAAGACGCGGCCGTTGCGCTGGATCACCGAGGCTCCCTCGTTGACCCGGTGGCCGATGGTCTCCCACGAGTTGGTCGGCACGCTGATCCGCGCCGGCGTACCCGTGATGGTCCAAGGGTTTGACATCGGTGCCAGGTAGAGGTTGGTGCCGCTGCCGACGGCCGGATCGTTCTGCGCCCAGGCCAGGTAACGAGTCCCATTGTGGACGAACGTCGTGGCGTCGAGCGAGAACGTGTTGAGCGGCGTGACGATGCGGCCGCGCTCGGTCCAGGAGCCACTGACCGGGTTGGCGGAGGAGCTCTCCAGCACGTACATCCGGATGGCCCACACGTCGTCGCTGCGTCCGGCGGCGAAGTAGATGTACCACCGGCCGTTGATGTAGTGGATTTCCGGTGCCCAGATGTGCGCGGCCATCTCGCCGCTCGTGTGCCGGCGCCAGATGACACTCTCGGCCGCGGTGGCCAGCCCTTGGAGTGTCGTGGCGCGGCGCAGCACGATGCGGTCGTACTCCGGCGCCGTGGCGGTCATGTAGTAGTAGCCGTCGGTGTGCTTCACGATGTGCGGGTCGGCCCGCTGCGCGGCGAGCGGGTTCGTGTACTGCACGGCGGGCGCGGCCGCCGAAGGCGCGGCGACGAGCAGGCCCGCGGCCACGACGAGGACGGCGATCGCGGCGACTCTGCGCATGGTGTCCCTCTCTCTCAGACCGGCTTTCCTCGACGGCTACGCTTGTTAGCGTTCACATACGGGGGCCTCGCCGTGCTGGCCCGCTTCACCAGGGCCGGCGCGATGCGCTTGCCTCGCCGGATCCGCCGGCCGTCAGCGATCTGGCCGACCAGCAGGTCGATGCTGGCCCGGCCGAGCGCGGCGAGGTCCTGCCGCATGGTCGTCAGCGGCGGCCGCAGAAACGGCGCCTCAGGGATGTCGTCGAACCCGACGACGCTGACCTCGTCGGGCACCGCGCGGCCGGCCAGGTGCAGCGCCCGCAGCGCACCGAGCGCCATCTGGTCGTTGGCACAGAAGAGCGCCGTCACGCCGCGATCGCCGGCCAGCAGGCGCGCCGTCTCGTATCCCGACCGCACGCTCCAGTCGCCGGCGAGCAGCATGCCGATCGGCGCACCCGCCTCGAGCAGCGCGGCCTGCCAGCCGGCCATCCGCTCGCGCGCCTCGGGCCAGCCGGGCGGCCCGGCGATGTGGTGGACGGTGGCGTGCCCGAGGTCGAGCAGGTGGCGCGTGGCGGTTGCCGCGCCCGCGATGTTGTCCACCGCCACCGCGGGCACGCCCTCGACCTCGCCCGCACCGACGGCGAGGAGCGGCACGTCGGCCGGGATGCGGGCCAGCGCGGCGAGCGCCGGGTCGGTCGGCGCGACCGCGAGGACGCCGTCGACCACCCGGCAGCGCAGGGTCTCGACGGCGGCCGCGACCGAGGCGGCGTCGAGCGAACGCGCGCTGACCACGGTGAGCGGGTGGCCCGCGGCACGGGCGGCACGGACGATCGCGTAAACCGTCGAGGTGGGACCGGCGAGCGAGGTGTCGAAGGCGACCAGGCCCAGCGCGGGCGCCTGCCTGGCGGCCGGTCCTCGCGGCGCGGTCCGGTGCACCACGCGGGTGACGCCCGTCAGCACCGGCCGGTCCCGCAGCCGCCGCGCACCGCGCATGATGACCTCCCTGGGGCCGCGCGTCAGTCGCAGTGTTAGCGCTCACACTGACGCTGTCAAGAGGTTGACTCAAATCGATCTATTCGGCTACGTACCACCGACGTCACGATTGCGTGAAGCTCTTGACGCCAGGCGAGGTGAGCGTTAACACTCTCGCAAACACACTCGTGCCACGGCGGCGGCCCCGCAGCGGTCTCGGTGATGTTAGCGCTAACAGCGATGGCAAGGAGTACGAGATGCTCAGAAAGATATCGACGATCCTTCTAGCCGCCACGCTGGCCAGCTCCTTGGCCGCGTGCGGCGGTGAAGACGGTGCCGGTTCCGGTTCCGGTAACGGTTCGGGCGATGGGAAGATCGTTCTCGGGTTCTCCCAGGTCGGCGCCGAGAGTGGCTGGCGTACCGCG
>Ga0214467_1000129_pt1 | contig 21292 bp, 20 predicted proteins | sample RVTome_8_FD_187339 | JGI IMG/M metagenome (GOLD analysis project Ga0214467, IMG submission 187339) | Soil microbial communities from uranium-contaminated site in the Upper Colorado River Basin, Wyoming, United States - RVT160D0 HiSeq ...
CGTGACGAGTTCGCGGAAGGCGCTGTCGCCGGTGTCCACGCCCGAACCGTATCGGGCGGGTGTGACAGGACCGATGAGTTCGCCGCTGGTTTCGGATCTATCGGTGTGGGCGGCCCGGTTCGAGGGCCGGCGAGTTCGAGGAGTTGACCGATGACGGCGCCGTTCGTGTGGTTTGACCTGACTGTGGCCGAGGGTGTGCAGGTGGCGGGGTTCTACCGGAATCTGTTCGGCTGGACCGACGGTCCGGGGATGGGCGGCTACGAGAGTTGGTTCGTCGATGGGCAGCGGCCGTGGGCCGGGGTGAGCGTGGACGCGGCGCGGGCCGGTCGTTGGGTGCCCTACGTGCCGGTTGACGATCTCGCCGAGGCGGTGCAGCGGGCGGTCGAGCTGGGCGGTCGGGTGGTCCGCACAGAGCAGGTCGGGCCGGGCGGCACCTCGGTGCTGGTCGCGGACCCGGCCGGTGCGCTGGTGGCGTTGTTCGTTCCGGCCGGGCCGGCGGCGTGAGCGACGGCGACACACTGTTCTGGGACCTGGTCGAGCCGATGTACGCCGATCCGGCGGTGACCCGGTCGACGATGATGGGCCTGCCGTGCGTGCGGTACCAAGGGCGGTTCTTCGCCTCGCTGGAACACCGGACCGGGGCGCTGCTGGTGAAGCTGCCGGTGAGCCGGGTCGCCGAGGTCATCGCCGCCGGTGTCGGTGAGCCGTTCGCGCCGGCCGGCCGCATCTTCCGTGAGTGGGTGGCGGTGCCGCGCCCCGACGAGGATCTCTGGCGCAGCCTGCTCGGCGAAGCGCGAGCACACGCCGGCGGTGGGCCCGCCAGTCCGGCGCAGGCTGGGGCGGCGTTCGCCGGGTTCGGCACCGGTGGGCTGGCATTCCTGGCCGGCCTTGAGCGCACCAACACAAAGGCGTTCTTCGACGCCGGCCGCGACATCTATCGGCGGGAGTTGTTGGAGCCATCTAAGCGGTTCGTCGTGGCCCTCGCCGCCGCGCTGCGTCTCACGATCGGGGATGGGTTGCGGGCCGAACCGCGGGTCGGCGGGAGCCTGTTCCGGATCAATACCGACCTGCGGTTCAACCCGGACCAGCCACCCTACAAGCCGCACCTAGACATGGCGCTGTGGGTCGGCGACGCCGGCCCACGGACCGACCCGGCGCTGCTCGTGCGGCTCACGCCGGTCGAGGTCCACCTGGGCACCGGCGTATTCCTGAAGCCCGGGCCCGCGCTCGACCGCTACCGGGCCGCTTTACGCGATCCAGCCGCGATCGCCGCGTTGGACGGTGCCGTCGAAGTGCTGATATCCGGCGGGGCGACACTGTCCGACCCGACTCGCCGCCGGCCTCCATCCGGTTTCGCGGTGGACGGGCCGCAGACGCGGTGGGCGGTACGGGACGGCTTTCACCTGATGCGGGTGGATCAGCTGCCCGACGCGGTGACCACCGCCGGGTTCGTGCGCTGGTGTGCCGACCGGCTCGCCCCGTTCGGCCCGGTCCTGCACTGGCTGGCCACACACGCCGGGCAGGACCGTGGTACCGGCTGACCTCACTCGCCGGCCGCGCGGAGGCGGGTCGCGCGCAGGGTGAGGTACCGCTGTTCCGGTTCGCTGGCCGTCGTTCGCGCCGCCGCGAGGTAGGCGGTCCGGGCGGCGGCTAGCTCGCCCGCGCGTTCCAGTAGGTGGCCGCGGACGGCTTCCAGCCGGTGGGTCAAGCGCTCGTCGGCGTCGAGGGTGCCGGCGACGGCCAGCCCGGCCCGGGGGTCCGTGCACCATCGCGACCGCGACCGCCCGGCTCAGGGTGACCAGCGGGCCGGGCGCTATCTCAGCGAGTACGTCGTAGAGGGCGAGGATCTGCGGCCAGTCGGTCAGCTCGGCGGTAGGCGCCTCGTCGTGCACGGCGGCGATCGCGGCCTGCAGCTGGTACGGCCCGACCGGCCCGGCACCAACGCTCCCTCGGCGTCGGTGCGGGCGGCCCGCCGAGCGTCGGTGAGCAGCATCAGCGCGAGCAGCCCGGCCACCACGCCCTCGCCGGGCAGCAACCGGTGCAACAGCCGGGCGAGCCGGATCGCCTCGGCGCTCAGGTCGGTGCGGTGCAGGCCGGGACCGGAACTCGCCGTGTACCCCTCATTGAACATCAGGTAGAGCACGTGCAGCACTACTCCCAGGCGCGCGCTGCGCTCCGGCGCGGGCGGCAGCGTGAACCGGGCGCCGGCCTCCCGAATCTGCCCCTTGGCCCGGGTGATCCGCTTGGCCATCGTCCCCTCCGGCACCAGGAACGCGGCCGCGATCTGCGCAGTGGTGAGACCGCGCGCAGGGTCAGCGCGAGCTGCGACGGCGCCGAGAGCGCGGGATGGCAGCAGAGAAACAGCAGGGTGAGCATGTCGTCCAGATCGTCGGGCCGGTTCTGCGCGAGATCCTGGGCCACCGCGGCCTCCCGCTGGCGACGGGCGCTGTCCGCCCGACGCCTTCAACAACTTCGCCACCGTGTTCGGGCCGATACCGAACCCCTGCGCGGCCAACGTCTCGGCCACCTTCGTCGTCGACTTGTCCGTCCACCGCAACGGCGACTGCGGATCCCCACGGGTGGCCGGATCGACCAGACGCTCCAGCGCCTCACCCACACCCGGCGCTGTCTCGGTCACCGGCGGGCGCCCCGCGCCTTTGGCCCGGACCCGGCCAGCGACCACCGGGCCGGCCTTCAGATCTGCCACTGCCCGCGAGACCGTCTCCGGCACCACCCCCACCGCCGCGGCGACCCGCTTGATCCCACCCCGACCGATCCGCCGCGCCGCCGCGCTGAGCACCAACCGCCGCTGCCGCTCGTCCAACGCCTCCCGCGCCTCGGCATAGACAGCCGCGATCTGCTCCACGAAGTGCTCAGCCAGACGGGGTCTCCCTCTGACGGCAGTACCACAACCAACAAGCTCGTGTACATCAAAACGGCACTAATTTATCCGAGAGCATTTGGTCAGCGCCGCCGCCCTCATTCTGGACATCCTTCGACGATCTTTTCGAGGTTTGGCCAGCACGACCGGGAGGTGCCGCGCCCGCATACGGGCCCTCTCGCCCTCCGTGGCCGGATCGAGGGCGGCGAACCTCGACTCCCACACCACCCGCGCGCCGTCGCTGCCCGCGACACGACGCCCACACCGTCTAGTACGGCGCGGAGGTGAGCGTGTCCAGGCTGCATCGTTCAAGTGATGACCATTTCCAGCTCGGCGCGGGTGGCGCCCTCGCGGGCTCGTATGGATAGGCATCGCACCGCGGTGGTGTAGTAGCGGGCGATGGCGTCGAGGCTGACGGCGCGGTCAGGTCGCCCTCGGTGACACTGCGGGCGAGCCGGTCTTTGACCGGTGCATGGCGGTCAATCCAGGAGGCGTTCACCGTCGCCCTGGGCGGGCTTCCCCGACGATGTGCCCGGGTTTCTCGACCCGAACGGCACCCGCACGGCGACACCAGGATCCGGATCCGCCGGGTCTGGACATTCCAGTGAGGCGACCCTGCGGATCAGCTAGATCCGAGTCCGTTCTCACGACGCGAGACAGCCGCTAGCGGGCGGGTACCCTTGGTTGCGTTCAGGTGCGCCGGGAAGTCGGGTCGGCAATGTGTCCGTGATGCCCGTCTGACCGGAAAGGCCCCCTCGCATGCCTCGTGTGCCGTTCGCACGCCCTCGCGCCGCCACCCGCCGTATCGCCGGCCAGTTCGACGCGTTGACCGAGTACCTGCGCCAGGAGACCACGGGCGGGAAGCTGCTGCTGGCCGCCACGGCCGCCGCCCTGCTGTGGGCGAATCTGGCTGGCGGCTCGTACCAGGCCATCTGGGAGGCCGAGGCGACGATCGGACCAGCCTGGCTGCACCTGGACCTGCCGCTGGCCGGTTGGGTGGCCGATGGGCTACTAGCGGTGTTCTTCTTCGTCGCCGGCCTGGAGGTCAAGCGGGAGTTGACCGTCGGCGAGCTGGCCGGATGGCGCGCCGCCGCGGTACCCCTGGCGGCCGCGGCGGGCGGCATGCTGCTACCTGCCGTGATCGCGCTGGCCGCCTCCCGCGGCGCCGCCGCCCAGGGCGGAGCCTGGGCGATCCCGGTCGCCACCGACATCGCCTTCGCCCTCGGCGTGCTCGCCCTGGCCGGGTCGGCACTGCCGTCCGGGGTACGGGTGCTGCTGCTGTCCATGGCCGTCATCGACGACCTTGGCGCGATCAGCCTGATCGCCGTGCTGTTCACCCATCACCTGAGCCTGACCTGGCTCGCCGCCGCCGCGACGATGTGCGCCCTGTACGGGTTGGCGCAACGCCGCCGCGCCCCAGTGTGGCTCGTGATCCCCATCGCGCTGGCCGTCTGGGTGTGCGTGCACGCCAGCGGCGTACACGCCACCGTCGCCGGCATCGCCCTGGGCCTACTCACCCCGGTGCGGCCCCGTCCCGAGGAGGCCGTGGCGCTCGGTGAGCGGCTCGAACGGCGACTGCATCCGCTGTCGGCCGGGGTCGTCGTGCCGCTGTTCGCCCTCGCCGCCGCGGGCATTCCCCTGAACTCGATCCCGCAGGCGGTGACCGACCCCGTCAGCCACGGGGTGGTCGCCGGCCTCCTCGTCGGCAAGAGCGTCGGCATCCTCGGCGGCGCGTGGCTCGCGGTCCGCATCCGCCTGGGCACGCTGCCGGAAGGGGTCGGCTGGGCCGACGTGCTGCCGGTCGCGGTGCTCGGCGGCATCGGCTACACCGTCAGCCTGCTGGTCACCAAGCTCGCCCTACCAGAAGTGGCCGGCCAACGCCATGCCGCGACCGCGGTGCTGGCCGCCTCGCTGGCCGCCGCGACCGTCGCCGTGGTCCTGCTGCGCCGGCGCAGCCGCCAGCACACCACGACCGCCTGACCGTGGGCAGCGCAGCCCAGGGGCGCCGGCGCTAGCCGGCGACCCGTACGATGTGCGGCGGAACACCCTTGGCGCGCCGGGAAGTCTGGTCGGCACCCTGTTCGACGTTGTCCCCGGACCGGAAGGGCGCGCCTGGTGCTGCTGCTGTGCTTCGCGTTGGTATTGCTCGCGGCGGTGTTGCTGTCCAGTTTGGCCCACCGCACCATCCTGTCCACCGCGGTGCTGTTCCTGGTCGCCGGCTTCGCGCTCGGGCCGGAGACGTCGGGTGTGCTGGACCTGCACGCCGAGTCGCCGATCGTGGCCACACTGGCCGAGTTGGCGCTGTTCGCGGTGCTGTTCACCGACGGGATGCGGGTCGGCTGGCCGGATCTGCGCAGCGCCTGGCGGCTGCCCGGGCGGGCGCTCGGCTGGGGGCTGCCGCTTACGCTGGTGATCACCGCGCTGCTCGCCCACTATGTGGCCGGCCTGGACTGGGCCGAGGCGCTGCTGGTCGGGGCGATCCTCGCCCCCACCGATCCGGTGTTCGCGGCCGCGCTGGTCGGAAACGACAAGGTGCCGGCGCGGCTGCGGCATCTGCTGAACGTGGAGTCCGGGGTCAACGACGGCCTCGCCCTGCCCTTCGTGGTGCTGTTCCTGGCCATCGCCGCCGGCTCGGACGACCTGCACCTCGGTGAGCTCGGCCTCGAGCTGGTCATCGGTCTGGTGATCGGGGTCGGCGTGCCGTGGCTGGCACTACGGCTGGAAAAGACCCGATTCTTCTCCGCCTCCACCGCCTACGAGCCACTCAACGCGGTCGCGATCGGCCTGCTGGTCCTGGCGTTGGGCACGGTGACGCACGGCAACCTGTTCTTGGCCGCGTTCACCGCCGGCATCACCGTCGCGACGTTCGGGCCACGTCAGCGAGAGGCGTTCGAACACTTCGGCGAACTGATCGCCGAGCTGTTCAAGCTCGCCGCGCTGCTCGTGTTCGGCGCGCTGATCTCGGCCGCGTTCCTCGGCGAGATCGCCTGGACCGGATGGCTGTTCGCGGTCGCGGCGATCGTCGTGGCCCGCCCCCTCGCCCTCGCCGTGTCGTTTCTACGTTCCGGGCTGTCCCGCACCGAACAATTCGCCGCGATGTGGTTCGGTCCCAAAGGCTTCGCCTCGGTGGTGTACGGACTGCTGGTGCTGGAGTCCGGCATCCCGGCCGCGGACGAAGTGTTCCACCTCGTCGCCCTCACCATCGTGCTGTCCATCGTGGCGCACTCCTCCACCGACATCCTGGTGGCTCGCACCTTCGACCCGACCCGCACCCCGTCCTGGTACCACCGCCGCAGGCACGACGCGGACGACGCGCCACCGACAGGATCACCCGCCGCGCCATGAACCACGCTCCGCGGGGCAGAGGTTGCTGCTGCGTCTGCGTCTGCGTTGGTCGTGGCTGGCGAGACTGTCAGGCGGGTTGTGCGGCACCCCAGTAGTGGGCCCGGACATCGGCCGCGTGATGGTCGGCGAGCGTGTCACCGACCATCGGTGCATAGTTCGGTGCGGTCTTGATGATCTGGCGGGCGTGCGGCACCCGCACCGCCTCCCCCTCGAGGGCGGCCTGCTCAAGATCGACCAGATGGGTTGAGCGCCGGATCAGGCCCTGGCTGATCGCAACGGCGCCCCAGGGGGCGTTCATGTCAGTGGGGTACTGGTAGACGGCGGTGATCTTCCCGACCGGCTGGTTTCCGCTGTCGCGCAGATCCCGGCCGATCAGGTCATCCATGGGCGTGAGCATGTCGCACCTCCAGCGCTGGCTGTGATGCACGGTGACCCGACCGACGCGCTGCCGTCCGCGCGCGACCCGACAGCTGCGCGGGTGTGCGAAGAGATCGTCATCGGTGGCCTCGCTGGTCGGGGTCGTGCCTGACATTTGCCGACCAGACTTCCCGGCACACCTGGCCGATAGCCTACGGCCTACGACACCGAAACGCAGCCCACCAACGAGACCGCGCGCCGTCCCTCTTGTCGGACCGTGCAACGGCGACGTCGTGCGAATCGGTGTGAGGGTAGGCTGCCGGATAGGTGCGCCGGGAAGTCTGGTCGGCAGGTCCCTCATTGTGTGGAGGTCATGCCGATGCCGGCCAGATGGCGTGTTCGAGGTGCCCGGTGACCGACCGGGTGGCGATTGGTGGGTGGGTCGACAGTCGGTTCGGCGCGGTCTGTGACACCTTCGCCGATCAGATGAACACCGGGCGTGCCGTCGGCGCGGCCGTCGCGGTGGTTCAGGACGGGCGGCTGGTGCTGGATTTGCACACCGGCCGGCAAGACCCGATGCGAGGCATTTCGTGGTCGGCGCAGACGGTGACACCGTTGTTCTGCCTCGGCAAAGCCGTCACCGCGGTGGCAGTGCTCATGCTCGCCTCCCGCAAGCTGGTGGACCTGGACGCCCCGGTGGCCCGCTACTGGCCGGCATTCGGGGCCGCAGGCAAGGACCAGGTGACCGTGCGGCATCTGCTGTCCCACAGCGCCGGCTTGCCGGCCTTCCCGATCCCGCGGCCGGCCCGGCTGATCCCGTACTGGCAGATCCTGGTCAACGACCTGGCCAACGCCGCCCCACAGTGCCCGCCAGGCACGGTGGTCGCCGAACACGCGCTGACCTTCGGCCACCTGGTCGGTGAGCTGGTCCGCCAGGTCGACGGCCGCCCCCTGGGGGTGTTCCTGCGCGACGAGATCGCCGGCCCGGCGCAGCTGGACCTCGCCCTCGGCCTCACCCCGAAACGGCAAGCCCACGCCGCACACGTGCGGCACGCGGACCAGCAGTGGCTGCCGCGCACGCTCGGCCTGCCCTACACACTCCGTCAGCGGGCGTTGGACTGTCCAGTTGGCGCGTTGGACCCGCAGGTCATCAACAGCGTGTGGGGCCGCCGCGCCCCACTGCCGGCCGTGAACATCTACGGCACCGCCCGTTCGGTCGCGATGCTCTTCTCCACCGTGCTGTCCGCCAGCCGCCACCAGAACGCCTCGTTGCTCGATCCGGTGCTGGCCACCGACCTCGGACGGGTCCACATCGAGGGATACGACCTGGTGTTGAACCAGTCGATCCGCCGCGGTCTGGGCGTCGTGGTCGACGACGGCGGCAACTGGGGCGTCGCCGCCCTCGGCGGGAACCTGCTGGCCGTGGACCCGGCCGCTGGCCGGATCGTCGTGTACCTGTCCAGCGAGCTCGGCGACGAGCGCGCCGCCGCGGCCATCCTGAAGGCGGCTCGCGGCTGCGGATGACCCCGGCGGCCGGCGCGCACCCCCATCTCCCGCCGCGCCGGCCGCCGGTCCACGATCAAACGGTGATGTTTCGTGGCCGGCCGGGTAGGGTGATCGCCAGGTGTGCCGGGAAGTCTGGTCGGCGTCGTAGCTGTCGTGACCGACCTTGACCGGAGGCGCATCACTCATGCGGGCCCGAGACTTGGCCGCACCATTCCCGACCGTCAGCATGGACACGTCGGCGTTGGACGCCGCTCGGCTGCTGGCCGGGCAGAATCTGCCCGGGCTGATCGTGGTCGACGAGGACGGCCGCCCCAAGACGGTCCTGCCTGGCACCCAGGTGCTGCGGATGGCCATCCCGTCGTACTGCCAGGACGACCCCGCCCTCGCCCGCGTGATCGACGAGGCCGCCGCCGACCTGTTCCTACGCAATGTCGGCGACCGCACCGTCGCCGAACTGCTGCCCCGCGAGCACCGCGAGCTACCCGTCGTGGACCCGGACGCCACCGTGCTGGAGATCGCCGCGGTGATGGCCCGTTCCCGCAGCCCGCTGGTCGCGGTAGCCGGCAAGGACCGCGCACTGTTGGGTGCGGTCACGCTGGACGCGCTGCTGGACCGGATGCTCGGCTCGTGAGCGGCACCGCCTGGGCCGCTGTCGCGGTCTTCGCCACCGCCTACGTCCTGATCGCCACCGAGAAGATCCACCGCGTCGCCGCCGCCCTCGGCGGCGCCGCGGTCATGCTGCTCATCGGCGCCACCGATGCCGAACACGCGTTCTTCTCCGAAGAGGCCGGCATCGACTGGAACGTCATCTTCCTGCTCATCGGGATGATGCTCATCGTCGCCGTCCTCAAACGCACGGGCGCGTTCGAGTACCTGGCCATCTGGGCCACCAAACGTGCCAAAGGCCGACCTTTCCGGGTCATGGTCCTACTGGTGCTGGTGACCGCGGTCGCGTCGGCGTTCCTGGACAACGTCACCACCGTACTTTTGATCGCCCCGGTCACCTTCCTGGTCTGCGAACGGCTCGGCGTGCCGGCCGCCCCGTTCCTGATCGCCGAGGTCCTGGCCTCCAACATCGGCGGTACGTCCACTCTGGTCGGCGACCCGCCGAACATCATCATCGCCAGCCGCGCCGGGCTGTCCTACAACGACTTCCTCATCCACCTGGCCCCGCTCGTCCTGCTGCTGCTGGTCGTGTTCGTCGGGCTGTGCCGGATACTGTTCCGGTCCGCGTTCGTCTACGACCCGGACCGGGCGGCGCAGATCGCTACGCTGCGCGAACGCGACGCGATCCGCGATCCCCGCCTGCTCGTGGTCAGCATGCTGGTGCTGGCCGCGGTGACCGCGGCGTTCGTGCTGCACACCGCCCTGCACCTGGAGCCCTCTGTGGTCGCGATCGTCGGCGGGCTCGTGCTGCTGGCCCTGTCCCGGCTCAAAGCCGGCGAGGTCGCCCAAGACGTGGAATGGCCCACCCTCGTGTTCTTCGCCGGCCTGTTCATCATGGTCGGTGCCCTGGTCAACACCGGCGTGATCGAGGAAATCTCCCGCGCCGCGATCGACGCGACCGAAGGGCGGCTGTTCTTCGCCTCGATGGTGCTGCTGTGGGGATCGGCGTTCCTGTCCGCGATCGTGGACAACATTCCCTACGTCGCGACGATGAGCCCGGTCGTCGCGGAAATGGTCAACAGCAACGGAAACACCAGCCAATCCCAAGTGTTGTGGTGGGCCCTGGCCCTCGGCGCCGACCTCGGCGGCAACGCCACCGCCGTCGGCGCCTCCGCCAACGTCGTCGTACTCGGCATCGCCGAACGCGCCGGCAAACCCATCACCTTCTGGCAGTTCACCAAATACGGCCTGGTCGTCACCGTCATCACCGTCGCCCTCGCGATGCCCTACCTGTGGCTGCGGTACTTCGCCTTGGCCTGACCTCCGCGACTAGGCGGACGGCCAGGGCTGGTGTCGGTCCGGCACTGGGGCAGTCCTGCGCTGTCTAGCCACGGTGGATCGCTGCCCCGGTGGCGCTCGATCAGCCGGGTGGAGGCTGGTCGTCATCGCCGGCCTTTCCCGCGTTGTTCAGCAGGGCGCGCAGTTCGACGTCAAGGGCGGCGTCGGCCTGCACCGCCCGGAGCCGGCGGTAGCCGGTACCGACAACAGCGGCGAAGGCGAAGGCGAGAAACTGTCCCTGGCCAAGCAGCCTGGGCCCGGTCAGTTCGCCGGAACCGTCGAGCAGAAAGCCGACGAACAACAGATAACCCAGCCCGGCTACGACGGCCGCGGTCCGCACCCGGCTCAGCACGGCGGCGCAGACGCCCGCCGCGACCACGACCGTGATCAGTCGCGCGGACGCCTGTTGCGGCGCGAGGAAGCTCTCGGCCGCCGCGGTGGCCGCGACCATGGCCGCAGCCCCCGCGGCCAGTTCCGAGGGGCCATGTCGGGCGCTGAGGAACCACACCGACTCACGCATTTTCCCGTCACCGGCCACTTTCCCCAACCCGCTACATGCCGGTGGGCGTAGCGGCGTCGGCGAGGCAGCCGGGTCTGCAGTGATAGCGGTGTGGTAGGTGGCTGGCGTCCCCTGTGGGTCATCCGACCGCTGATGATGGTGCTGATAGCGGTGGGCGCGTGGCTCGCGGTCTGGCCGCAGCAGAGGCAAAGCGCGGCGGGACCCTGCCGCCCTCGTCGAGGGTGAACCGTGCCGTTTGGGGAGAGCATCTGCGCCGATGCCATGGTCAGCCTCCTGCCGGACCGCCGACCAGCCTTCCCGGCACACCTGTGACCAACGTATGCGGCCCAGGCAGCCGACGCAACGCACACCGCCGACAACGCCATGACCCATTCCCCCTGCGGCCAGGTGGGAACCTCCGCACCAGGACGAGTCAGTCACTGCGACCAGGTTCCGGAGCCGTTCACCGATGAAGAGCTCGCGTTTCTTCGCCACCTCAGGTTCGGCGAGTTGCCGCCGCGGTGCGGCCGGACGAGCGGGTAGGTCTGTCGAGACGGAGCCGGGACGAGATCTGCCGGACCTGGATCCGAAACCGTACAACACGGCCGGAGGCTCGGTGGCCTGACCTCGCGACGCCGTGTCGCGGGCACAACTGCCGGCTGCCGCACCCCCTCAGCCGCATCAACGGATGCCCGTGCGTTGCACGCGGTCCGCTTCCGATTTTGACCGTCGCAAGCGCAGGCGCTCACCGGGCCGCGAGCAACCTCTGCGCCTGCGACAACGTTCGGGCGGCGACCGCTCACACGAAGAACGGCGGGCCCTCGGTGGTGTCCGGACGGGTCGGGCCGTCGCCGCGCTGACGCGGGTTCTGCAGCATGTGCCGGGTACACACGATCGCCAACAATGCCGCCGACCAGCCCAGCAGCATGCCGATGACCGGGTGCCCGGCCATGCACACCACGAGGGTGGGCAGCACGAGGCTGAGCAGGACAATGCGCCGGCGACGCCGGTACTCGTACGGAGCGCATGGCGTCCCCCGGGCCAGCGCCGCGGCGAACCGGGGATCGTCCCGCGTCACGGCCTCGGTCAGATCGTGGAGCCGGCGGTGGTGTTCGCCTTCGCGCATGCGGTTCCCCCTTTTCGACCCTGATGCGAGATTCCGGCACGAGGCATGCCAGCCCGCGGTGCTATGTGTCGTGGGCGGGTTGGGCGGTGGCTGCCGGGGGCGGGGTGGAACCGCCGGCTCGAGCGGTGACTAGGCGAAGCAGTTCCACCGGCGGCGGGAAGATCAGGGTGGAGTTCCGCTCGGTGGACACCTCGGCCATCGTGGACAGCACCCCGTAGCCGCATGGCGGCGGGGTGGGCCTCGAGGACTTGGGCGGCCTTGCCGACATGTGATTGGACCGTCCACAGTGGCCACCAGAACGGTCAAGCCCGCGCCACCGCGACGCCCGGCGCGGCCAGCAGCGCCGAAGACGCGGACCGCCGCCCACAGTCCACCTAACGCCGCCTGCGTCATCAGCGGACGGTCGAGGCGCCGGCTATCCAGCCCTCGCGCTGACATCGATCCACTCTCCGCCCGGCGCAGCGGGCTCGGTGGTCTCGCCAACCGGCCCGGTCACATCCGGCCCGTCAGCCCGCTGGTCCTTGGGCAGCCCGAGCAGCTGCCGGATCAACGGCGACGGGTTGGACACCGCGAGCTCGACACCGACCTGGGCGCAGATGCGGTTACCCACCACCAGGGTGCCCACACCCACGCGGTCGATGGACATCAACCCACTCAAGTCCAACACGATCCTTGGCGGCCGCGGGTCACGGACCGCGGCGGCGGAGATCACCGCCCGCAGTTCGGGCGCACTGGCGTAGTCGAGCTGACCACGCAACGCCAACACCACCGACCGGTCAAGCGTGTACCGCCAACCCATGGACAGCGTCACAGCAGCACCCTCCCAACCCTCGAAAAGAACCCAACCCGCGAAGACGACATGACCCGAGCGGACCGCCAGACACGGTCCAGCCAACAGCCGAAGTCAATCCATGCAGCGTCGAAAGCGCGGACGCATCAGCCCGCACCGTGCAAAAGGGAGAGTTGCACTCATTAAATGCGATACCGGGAACCGCATTACCGCCATGGTCAGCCTCCTCGTGCTCGCCGACCAGGCTTCCCGGCACACCAACCACAACGTAACCCCGCCCGTGTCCGCAAGCAACTGTCCCGCCCAGCCGACCAGAGCAAGTCAAGCGCCCCGCCTCGCGACACATCCACGTAGTGGGATCGCGAACGCGAAACCGGACTCCCGCACCCCAACGCAGGTTCATCGCGGTCAGCACCGCCACCACCGTGATCGGTAGACCCGGTGTTCGGCCACGAACGGGGCACCGCGGAGCCGAGGTTGTTGATCCCGAGGAGACCGCCAGCGCGTCCGTCATGTTGGGTCCGAAGCGAACATCGGCAACGCGATCCGCTTGGCCAACAGCGAGTGATGCAGCCCGGTCCGAACGGACCAGACAGCCGACCAGCAGACGCTTCAGTACAGGCGGCCGACGAACCATAGTCACGTCGCAACACCTGCGGCGGCCGGCCGCACCCTAGCCGTCGAACCCGCGGAGTCCTCGCTCCATCAGCGCCACCGCGCGTTCGAGTTCGGCGCGGATGTGTTCGGCGGGGTCACCCCGTTCCAGGCTGGCCAGTGCGGCGCCGACCAGTCCGCCGATCAGGGCGCCGCTGACCGTCGCGGATGCCACGGCATCCAGCGTCGGGTACGTGGCGCGCAGCCACATGGCGAACTCCTGCTGTGCGGCGAGCAGGCGGTCCAGGGCCTTGGCCCGCAGCTCGGGTCGGCCCAGCACGAGGGCGGTCCGGGTGGCCCGGTCCGGGCCGAAGACGGCGCCTGGGGTGGCGAACACTCGTTCCACCATCTGGTGAATCGCCCGTATCGGCGACGTCCCGTCGGGCAGCGCGGCGAGGGCCTGGCGCATCGCGTCGAGCCGCTCGTCGGTGTCCGCGAAGACCACGTCTTCGCGGGTCGGGAAGTAGGCGAAGAACGTGCGGGTGGACACCTCCGCGGCGGCGGCGATGTCCGCCACCGTGGTGTGGTCGTAGCCTCGCTCCGCGAACAGCCGCAACGCCGCCTCGGCCAGGGCCTGGCGGGTGCGGCGCTTCTTGCGCTCCCGCAACCCCACCTCGCTGTCAACCACTAGCCCATCTTACAGTTGACGCAAATCTGCACGACGTGCAAGTCTTCATGGTGTGCGAGAAGCTGTCGTGGAAGTCGCCGGGCTACGGGTCCGCTACCCGGGCACGGCCGCCGACGCGGTCGCCGGCATCGACTTCACGATAGGCGCCGGCGAGGTGTTCGGGTTCCTCGGCCCGAACGGCGCGGGCAAGTCCACCACCCAACGGGTGCTCACCGGGCAACTGCGCCAATTCGACGGCGACGTGCTGGTCCTGGGCCGGCCGGTGCGAGGTTGGGGCGTCGGCCTGTACGAGCGGATCGGGGTCGGGTTCGAACTGCCCGCCCATTATCCGAAGCTGACCTGCCGGGAGAACCTGGCCGCGTTCGCCGGCCTCTACCACCGTGCCACCATGCCGGTGGACCAGGCGCTGGCCGCGGTCGGGCTGCTCGAGGCCGCCGACCGGCGCGCCGCCGAACTGTCCAAGGGCATGCAGATGCGGCTCAACCTCGCCCGGGCCATCCTGCACGGCCCGGATCTGCTGTTCCTGGACGAGCCGACCTCCGGCCTGGACCCGACCCACGCGGCCGAGGTCCGCGATATCATCTCCGCCCAGGCGGCGGCCGGCCGCACCGTGTTCCTGACCACCCACGACATGGCCACCGCCGACGACGTCTGCGACCGGGTCGCGTTCATATACCAGGGCCGCCTCGTGGCGGTGGACACGCCGCAGGCGCTGCGGTTGGCCCACGGTCGGTCGTCGGTCGCGGTCGAATACGCTGCCGGGGGCATCGCACGCCGCGCCGAGTTCGCCGGCACCGCGGATCCGGCCTTGCGGGACCTGCTGGCCACCGGCTCGGTGCAGACCATCCACACCAGGGAGGCGTCCCTGGCCGAGGTGTTCATCGCGGTCACCGGCGGCACCCTGTGACCGCCACGGTGCTGTGGCGCACCCAGTGGCGGGTGCAGTCCCGGCACCACATCCCGGTACTGGTGCTCGGTCTGGCGGTGCCGTGGACCGCTATCGCCGCCCGCGTGCCGGCGGCGGGACCATACCTGCTGTTCGTCGACGTCGCCGCCGTCGGCGTCTTCATCGCCGGTGCGCTGGCGGTCAGCGACCGCACCAATGGTGTCGCGGCCGCGCTGGCGGTCAGTCCCGCCCGTCCAGCCGCGATCACCGCCGCCCGCCTCACACCACTATGGACAGTCACCGTGGCGGCCGCCGTACCGGTGCTCGTGGCCGCCCACCCGGGCGGCATCGCAGCACCGTTGGCCGCTGTCGGCGTAACCGCGCTGCTGCTGCTGGCGGCGGGGTTGGGCATCGCGAACCGCCGCCGCACGCTGATGGGATTCCTGACCGTCGTGCCGTGGCCACTGGCGCCGCTGCTGGCGGTGCCCCTCGCGGTCGCCGCCGGCCTACTGTCCGGTCCGGTCTGGTACGCGCTGCCGACGACCGGCGCGCTACAGCTCATACGTGGCACAGCCCTCTACCCGGCCGGGCTGCTGCTCGGCTACCTCACACTGTGGACGGCCGCCGCCGTCGGCTACGCCATCCACACCACCGGCGCCGAGCCGGCCGAGGCCGCAACGCCGCACAGCCGCCGCCGGCGATCGTCGGCGAGCCCTGTCTCGTACGTGCGCGCCGACCTGCGCAACATCCGCCGCGACGCGATCATCGCGCCGATCGCCGCGAGCCCGCTGCTGCTCGGCCTGCTCCTGCGTTTCGCCGTGCCCCCGTTGACCGGCTGGGCGGACCGGGCCCACGGCGTCGACCTTGCCGCGCACCTGCCGGTCATCGCCCTGCTCGCCATCGTGCTGCATGTGCCGGTCATCGCCGGCATGCTCGGCGCGCTGGCCGTCCTGGACGACCGGGACGACGGCGCACTGCACGCCATCCGGGTCACACCGCTGGGCACCGGCCGCTACCTGGCCTACCGGCTGGCGCTGGTCACCGGCTTCGCCGCCGCCGGGCTGGCCGTCGCCGCGCCGCTGTCCGGGCAGGTCCCCGCCTCCGCGTGGCTGGCGTGCCTGCTCGCCGTCCCGCTCGCGCCCGCCTTCACGCTCGCGGTCCTCGCCGTCGCCGGCAACCGGGTCGACGGCATCACCGCCGTCAAGGCCCTCGGTGTGCCCTGCTACGCGCCGCTAGCGGTGTGGTGGTTGACCGGCCCGGCCGGGTGGGTGTTCGCGCCGCTGCCCGCCTTCTGGATCGTGCGGGCCTGGAGCCATCCCTGCCTGGCGGTCGCGGCAAGTGGCCTTTTCTGCGCCGGCTTGTGGCTACTGGCCCTGACCCCTCTCGCGCTGCGCCGCCTCGGCCGGTAGGGAGCGCGGCGATCCGTCGGGCAACGATGCGGCGGTCTTCGTCAGTCGCGGACGTCCTCCGCGTTGACCAGCTTCTACAGCCTGGGCGCTGCGGCTGGCGTTGGAACAGAGCTCCGCAAGGGCGCCGTCCGACTGCACCCGGGAACCTATGCGGGCTTTCGGGGTAACGAGGGCCAGGAGCGGCCTGTGGGGGACGCTACGCTCCCGTCCCCCACAGGCCGTCGCAGGGCATGGTCACTCGGGCACCGGCCTGCGTCTGTCAGCGGCAGCGGCGGCCGGTGTTGATGCAGTTGGCGATCTTGGCCATCTGCCGGGTTGAGTTGACGTTGAGGAAGTCGTTGTGGTCGGAGAACGGGTTGTGGTTCTCCTCCGGGAAGGAGTCGAGCTGGTACTGGCCCTTGGTCTGCACGTCGAGGGGGATGTCGTAGCTGACGCTGATCCGCAGCCGGGGGACCGCGATGGTGCCGGTGGGGCAGGCGCCGGTTTTGGCGTCGGGGAAGCTGATGTGGGTGCGGTGGTTGGCGCTGTCGATGTTCTCGCCGTCCCAGCAGCTGGGGAAGTCGTGCACGCGCATGACCTGGCTGCCGGGCGGGCAGATCGGATACTTGTCGGAGAGCCGGTCGGTGAACCCGCCGCAGGTCCAGGATTTGCGGGCGTTGGCCGGGCCGCGGCTGGTCGGCTTCGCGTCACCGGTGATCGCGCGCAGGAACCTGGGCATCGGCACCACCTTGCCGGTGGGGTTGCCGCGGTACTCGATCAAAACCTTGGCGGGGCGCACGATGCCGCCGATGTTGCCGGCGATCTCCTGGTTCGGACCCTGCACGCCGGGCAGCTCCTGCTCGGCGCCGTTGTTGTTCCCGCCGGTGTTGAGCGTGCAGGGGGCGAGCGCTGCCAGGCCGATCGGACGGGTACCTTGCCGGCCGATGGCGATGGCGATGCGGTCCAATGTGGCCACTCGCTTGGCACGCAGCGGGCCGAGGACGGCGTTGTCGACAAAGTTGGGGCCGCCCTGTCCCTGTGTGGTGACGATCCGCTGGTTGGCCTCGGCGATCTGCCGGTCCAGCAGGGCCAGATTCCGGTTCACCTCGTCGACCGCGCCGGCCGGGACGGCCGGCAGCTTGTCCCGTACGGTGGGGCAGTTGACCGTCGGTGTCATCGCGGCCGGCGCCGGTGCGGGAGCGCCGGTGCCGTTGCCGCCGTTGTGTTCGGCGTGTGCGCCGTCGTAGCTCAGGTCGCAGTCCGCCAAGGAGACCAGTCTGGTCGGGCGGGCGCCTTGGCGGCCGATGGCGATGGTGATGCGGTCCAATGTGGCCACTCGCTTGGCGCGCAGCGGGGCGAGGACGGCGTTGTTGACGAAGTTTGGGCCGCCCTGGCCCCGGCTGGTCGCGATGCGCTGGTTCGCTTCGGCGATCTGCTGGTCCAGCAGTCGCAGGTTGCGGTTCACCTCGGCCGACGCCGGGGCCGGGACGGCCGGGAGCTTGTCGGCCACGCTGGGGCAGGCGACCGTGGGGCTGCCGGCGGCCTTGAGCGTGTCCGGGTTTGCACCTACCGGGTTGGCCTGCCGGTTCGCGGTCTGGTCGATACGGACCACCGGCCAGAAGTACGAAGACTTGTCGCCGTTGCGGCAGGTGGTGTCGGAGGCGGCCAGGCTCTCGTCGCTGGAGTCGGCTGTGATCGATAGGTTGCCGACGAAGTCGTGCACGTGTTGGGCGCCGTTGCGGATCCCGGGTTGTGCGACCGGGTTGTCCGGGCTGAACTTCCCGTTCTCGTTCGTTCCACAGTCGACGGTGAACACACCTGTCGAGGCTCCACGGCGCGGCGGCGGCGCCTTCACGTTCGGTGCCACCTGCTGGATCGGCACGAAGCTGGACAGCGGTGCCGCCTCAGCGAAGGCTCTACCGTTACGGGCGCTGGATACGATCCCTGCCGTGACTGCGGCGGTCGCCGCCAGCACGACGAGCACCGCCACGATGCGGAACTCCTGTGATCGCGTCCGGATCGCGCGTTGACGCATGCTCTCACCTCACTCGATACGCCACGGCCTCAACCGGTGGCACCGCGGTTGCGGCGCCAATGGGTACGGCGGCAGTGGGACACGACGATGAGTAACGCGCACGCACGTCACCGGCCTGTAAGAACCGCACCAGCGCGGAGCAGTCGTCACCGTTCGGTAAGGTTCGACCACCACGCGGGGACGGTAGATTGCGCCGCCCAATCACTCGCCGGGCGCAACGCGACGAATCCTGTGGTCGATGAGGCTGGCCTGGTGATCGAACGCAGATTAGCCTCAACCGGCATGAAGGTGGCCGTAGTACGCGAGACGCTCCCCGATGAGCGGCGTGTGGCGCTGGTGCCCGACGCCGTACCCCGGCTAGTGAAGGCGGGCCTGAGCGTCGGCGTCGAGGCTGGCGCGGGTGAGGCGGCGGGTTTTCCCGACGGCGCCTACCGCGACGCGGGCGCTGAGGTGGGCCCCGACGCGCTGGACGGTACCGGTGTCCTGCTCGCGGTGCAGCCGCCGACGCCGGAGCAGGTCGACCGGCTCGCGGACAGTGGGGTCACCGTCTCGTTCCTGCCGGCCGCGCGCGAGTTGCCGCTGGTCGCGGCGATCCGCGACGGTGGCCGCACCGCGCTGGCGATGGAGCTGATCCCCCGGATCTCCCGGGCGCAGAGCATGGACGCCCTGTCCTCGCAGGCGCTGGTCGCCGGCTACCGGTGCGCGATCGTCGCGGCCGAGCGGCTGCGCCGGTTCTTGCCGATGTCGATGACCGCCGCCGGTAACGTGCCGCCGGCCCGGGTGCTGGTCGTCGGGGCCGGTGTCGCCGGCCTGCAGGCGATCGCCACCGCGCGGCGGTTGGGTGCGGTCGTGAAGGCGTACGACGTGCGGGCCGCCGCCGCGGAGGAGGTCCGCAGCGTCGGCGCGGACTTCGTCGACCTGGATCTGCCGGCGCTGGACGGCGCCGCCGGCTACGCCCGCGAGATGGACGAGGAACGTTCTCGGCTGCAACTCGAGCGGCTGGCCCCGCACGTGGCCGCGGCGGACGCGGTCATCACCACCGCCGCCGTTCCAGGGCGTCCCGCGCCCCGGCTGATATCCCGCGCGACGGTGGAGGCCATGAAACCCGGCGCGGTGGTCGTCGACCTCGCCGCCGAGCAGGGCGGCAACGTCGAAGGCTCGCAACCTGGCCAGGAGGTGCTGATCGGTAACGCGCTGGTCTGGGGCGGGCGGAACGTGCCCAGCCAGATGCCGGGCCAGGCCAGCCAGCTGTACGCCACCAACGTCACCAACCTGCTGCTGCTCATGACGGCGGACGGCATCGTCCGACCCGACCTGGACGACGAGGTGGTGGCCGGCTGCTGTGTGGTCCACGCCGGACAGATCCGGCACGAACCCACCCGCGACCTGCTCGCCGCGAAGGAGGCCTGATGGACGGCGTCGCGCTGCTCACCGTGCTGGTGCTGGCCAGCTTCACCGGATACGAAGTCATCGCGAAGGTGTCGTCCACCTTGCACACCCCGCTGATGTCCGGCTCGAACGCGATCAGCGGGATCATCCTGGTCGGCACGGTGGTCGTCGCCGGGCAGGCCGACACGCCACTCGTGCTCGGGCTGTCCCTGCTCGCCGTCGCCCTCGCCGCGGTGAACCTGGTCGGCGGGTTCGTGGTCACCGACCGGATGCTGCAGATGTTCCGCACTCGCAAGCGGCCCGACCGGGAGCCGGCCGAATGAGCGCCGACGCCGCCGACCTGGCCTACCTGGTCGCCGCGGTCTGTTTCATCGTGGCGCTCAAGGCGCTCTCCTCGCCCCGGCACGCCCGGCTGGGCAACGCGGTCGGCGCGGCCGGCGCGGTGATCGCGGTCGTCGTGGTGTTCCTCGCCGAGCGCCCGGACAACCTGCTGCCGATCCTCGGTGCCCTGCTGGTCGGCGGCGCGGCCGGGCTGGTCAGCGCGCAGCGGGTGGCGATGACGGCCATGCCGCAGATGGTCGCGGTCTTCAACGGCCTCGGCGGCGCGGCCGGCGCGATCGTCGCACTGGTCGAGCTGCACGGCAACGCCGGCGACATGCCACGCGGCCAACTCGCGGTGGCCGGCTTCACCATCCTGGTCGGCTCGGTCGCGTTCTCCGGCTCGATGATCGCCTTTGGTCGGTTGCAGGAGCTGATGACCGGGCGTCCGTTGATCTTCCCCGGGATGCGGTGGGGCTTCGGTGCCCTTCTGGCCGCGACGTTGGTGGCCGGGGTGTGGATCCCGTTCGACGCGCCGCTGTGGGTCGCGGTGGTGCTCACCGCCGTAAGTCTGGCTGTCGGGGTGCTGTTCGTGCTGCCGGTCGGCGGCGCGGACGTACCCGTCGTCATCGCACTGCTCAACGCGTTCAGCGGCATCACCGTCGCCGCCGGCGGCTACGTGCTCAGCAACAGCCTGCTGATCGTGGCCGGCACGCTCGTCGGCGCCTCCGGTATCCTGCTCACTCAGCTCATGGCCAAGGCGATGGGCCGCCCGGTGGTCAACATCCTGTTCGGCGCGTTCGCCGGCGGCTCCACCCTCGGCGCGGCCACCGTCTCCGAACGACCAGTGCGCTCGGCCGGGCCGGAGGACGTGGCGATCCAGCTCGGATTCGCCCGCCGGGTCGTGGTCGCCCCCGGCTACGGGCTGGCGGTCGCCCAGGCCCAGCACGCCCTGCGCGACCTCGCCGACGAACTGGAGTCGCGCGGCGTGGAGGTGCTGTACGCCATCCACCCGGTCGCCGGGCGGATGCCCGGCCACATGAACGTGCTACTGGCCGAGGCGGACGTGCCCTACGACAAGCTCAAAGACATGGACCACATCAACCCCGAGTTCCGGACCACGGACGTGGCCCTGGTCGTTGGCGCCAACGACGTGGTCAACCCGGCCGCCCGCAACGCACCCGGCTCACCCATCTACGGCATGCCCATCCTCAACGCCGACGAAGCCCAGTCGATCGTCTTCCTCAAACGCTCGATGCGCGCAGGGTTCGCCGGCATCGAGAACGAGCTCATGCACGACCCGAAAACCACCATGCTCTTCGGCGACGCCAAAGACTCACTCCGCAAGCTGGTCGCCGCGGTCAAGGCGCTGTAGGGGCTAGGGTCTGCTTACCGCCTAGCCGTCAGCCGTCCGCCTCGGTGAACAGGGTGCGGCGGTGCTCGCGCCAGCGTTCGAGCATCCGCAGCTGCTCGGTACGGGCGAAGGCGAAGAACTCCTGGGTCTCCCGCATGCGCCGGGCTCCGGGTCCGGGTTTGAGCAGCTTGC
>Ga0214467_1000130_pt1 | contig 21279 bp, 17 predicted proteins | sample RVTome_8_FD_187339 | JGI IMG/M metagenome (GOLD analysis project Ga0214467, IMG submission 187339) | Soil microbial communities from uranium-contaminated site in the Upper Colorado River Basin, Wyoming, United States - RVT160D0 HiSeq ...
ACGGCCTTCGTGGCGAAGTAGCCGGACAGCCAGCCGGCCGTGGCGTCGGAGTGGTGCGGCGCCTCGGCGAAGCCGGTGATGGCGAAGCCCGCGGCCGCCTGCCCGCCGATCTGCTCGGTGAGCGTGTGGCTGTACTCCAGCGGCGCCTCCGCGCCCCACAGCCGCTCCCGCTCGCCCGGCTCGAGGTGGGTGATGTCGCTGTACGGCAGGCGGTGGCGCACGACCAGCTCACCGCGCGTGTCCACCACGTGCGCGTCGAAGAGGTAGATGTCCGGGTTGACGAAGCCGGAAAGCAGTGTCCCGCCGGGGCGCAACACGCGGTGGCATTCCCGCCAGACCGGCGCGAGCTCGGGGATGAAGAGGTTGGAGACCGGGTGGACCACCAGGTCGAACGAGGCGTCCGCGAAAGCGCTGAGGTCGCGCGCGTCGCCGAGCACGGTGCGCAGCTCGAGCCCCTCCCGCGCGGCGACCGCCTCGTCCTGGGCGAGCTGGCGGGACGAGTTGTCGAAGACGGTCACGCGGGCGCCGGCCGCGGCGAGCACCGGGCCCTGCTGCCCGCCGCCGGATGCGAGGCAGAGCACGTCACAGGCGGCGAGGTCCGGCGGAAACCAGGTGGGGTCGACCGGCTCGTACCCGATGAGGACGATGGACCACTGACCGGCCCGCGCCTTCGCGATCACTTCGGGGGTGACCGGGCGCGACCACTCGTTGCCCTTCTCCACCTCGCGGTCCCAGGCGCGGCGGTTGTGGGCGACGGGGTCGCTCTCGATCTCGCTCATGGGACCGGATGTTAGCCGCCCACGCGCCGGCGCCCCTACGGTTTTCCGCCCGGGACCATCAGCCCCGCGCGGTAGGCCAGCACGACCGCCTGCGCGCGGTCGCGGGCGTCGATCTTCGCGAGGATGCGCTTGACGTGGGTCTTGGCGGTGGACTCGGCGATCACGAGCAGGTCGGCGATCTCCGCATTGGACAGTCCCTCCGCGACCAGGCGCAGCACCTGGATCTCCCGCTGGGTGAGCATCGCGACCCGCCGCGCCTCGTCACCGCCGGCGAAGCCCGGGGCGCCCGCGCCGGCCGGCAGCACGAAGTGCTCGACCAGGTCGCGGGTGACGCCTGGGTCCAGCAGCGTCTCGCCCTCGGCCACGATCCGCACCGCCTCGACCAGCCGCTCCGGTGAGGCCCGCTTGAGCAGGAAGCCGCTGGCGCCGGCGCGGAGCGCTCCCCACACGTACTCGTCATGGCGGAACGTGGTCAGCACCAGCACCCGGCACGGCAGCCCGGCCGCGACGATGCGGCGGGTGGCCTCGATGCCGTCGATACCCGGCATGCGCACGTCCATGAGCACCACGTCGGGCGTGCGCGCGCGGCACACCTCGACGGCCTGGAGACCGTCACCCGCCTCGCCGACCACCTCGACGCCGCTGGCGTTGTCGAGCACGACCGTGAGGCCGGCCCGCATGAGCGCGTCGTCGTCGGCGAGCACCACCCGGATCGTCATGCTGCCTCCCCGCCGGCGGGGACCGGGAGCACCGCGCGCAGCCGGAAGCCGCCCGCCTCGCCGCGGCCGTGCTGGACCGTGCCGCCGAAGACCGCGACCCGTTCGGAGATGCCGAGCAGACCCCGGCCGAGCTCGTAGCCGGGGCGGGGGCCGCGCCCGTCGTCTTCCACCTCCACCTCCACCTGCCGCCCGTCGCACCGCACCGCGACGGTGGCCGAGGCCGCGCGGCCGTGGCGGAACGCGTTGGTCAGCGCCTCCTGCACGATCCGGTACGCGGACAGGTCGAGGCTGCCGGGCAGCTCCGGCCGCTCCGGCTCGACCGTCACGCGTACCCGCATGCCGGCCTCCTCCGTGCGCCGCACCAGCCGGGGCAGCGCGTCGAGGCCGGGGCCCAGATCGGCGCCCTCGTCCCGGCGCAGCACGCCCAGCACGCGGTCGAGCTCGTCGAGCGCCTCCCGCCCGGTGCGCTCGACGCCGGTGAGGATCTCGCGGGCCTTCGCCGGGTCGCCGTCGAGGACCACGCGGGCGGCGCCGGTCTGCACCAGCATCACGCTCATCGTGTGGCCGAGCAGGTCGTGCAGCTCGCGGGCGATGCGGGCGCGCTCGTCGGTGACCGCGGCGCGGCGCAGCAGCCGGCGATCGCTCTCCTGGCGCTCCCGCCGCCGCGCGCCCGCGTAGCCGGCCCCCCACATCAGCAACCACACGAACACCGTGCTCGCCGGCACGATCGCCTGTGCGGCGGGCTCGCTGACGAAGTACGCCGCGATGCCCGGCAGCATGATCACCGGCCCCAACAGCGACCGCCGCGGGCTGGCCTCCCGCCCGACGGAGTAGAGGCCGACGAGGTTGGCCGCCGGCGCCAGCGTCACCGGCTCCAACCACAGCGCGTCCACCGTGAGCGCGGCCGTGCCGATCGCGAACGCGGTCACCGGCCACACCCGCCGGAAGGCGAGGCTGCCGCCGATCACCACCGCCAGCACGAGCGCCCCGGGCAGCCGCGCGCCGAGCGGCGGCGTGCTGGTCAGCCGCTCACCGGCCAGCAGCGCCACCGCGAGGGCGGCCAGGGCGGTGTCGACGGCCCGCGGGGGCAGGCCGTTGACCCACGAGACGAGCGCGGCCAGCCGGTGCATGCGCCTACCTCACCACGCTGGCGGGTCGCCGCCCAAGCACCGGCGGCAGGCGCCGGGCCGCGAAGGCGTACACCGCGACGACCGCGCCCGCGCCGGCGAGCCCGAGCAGCGCCATCGCCGCGGTGGGCGAGGTCCAGGACCGGCCGTCGTAGGCGGTGCGGGCCACCGAGGCGAACACCGCCGCGTAGCCGGCCGAGGCCACGAGCATCAACCACACCTGGGTACGCGCCGCGGGCGGCCGCAGCCCGAGAAGGACCGCCAGCACGCCGAGGGTCTGCAGCCCGTGCAGTCCGAGCGCGTGCGCGAGCTTGGCGCTGCCCTCCGCGCCGAACCGCACCGACTCCGGCACCTGGCCGGTGGCGTCGACCACCGCCTCGCCCGTGGCCGCCATGTCGAACCCGATGTACCCGGCCACCTGGATGCCGACTAGGCCGGCGATGACGGCGACCCGGGCGGCCGGTGTGCCGTCGAAGCGCAGCAGCGACCAGACGAGCAGGATCGCCAGCGCGACCGCCACGAGGATCACCACCTGTGCCATCGCGGACCAGATCGCCGAGTCGAGGCCGGGGTTCGGGTTGAAGTGCGACGGCTCACCCCGCCACCGCTGCGTCGTGATCATCGCGATCTCGGCGACCGCGCCACCGCCGAGCAGGCCGGCGGGCAGCCACCCGAAGCGGCGCGGCGGGAGCTGGCGCATCACCCACACCGCCGTCCACGCGAGGATGCCGAACGAGAGCCCGAAGACCACCGGCTTGCGCCACGCCACCGGGCCCCACCACGGCGACCAGTCCACAATGGCCACCACCGCGTGCAGCCCGCCGGATGCCACCAGCAGCGTGCCGCACCCGGCCAGAAACCGCTGCTGCGCGGTCAGCGGACGGACCGCCAGCCATGCCTGCCGAAGAAGCGTGTTCATGCTCCGGAACGCTAGGTTCGCGCGGCGTCGGCAACGTCACCCCGGCGGGGACGCTCCGGATACCTCCTCGGGGGTACGTGGCGTGGTAAGCAGATCCCATGCGGGTGTTGATGGTGGCGCCGCCCGGCGCGGGCAAGGGGACGCAGGGCGCGCTGATCGGCGCCCACTTCGGGATACCTCACATCGCGAGCGGCGACCTCCTGCGCGACCACGTGGCGCGGCGGACCGAGCTGGGACGCGCGGTGCGGCGCCACCTCGACGGCGGCACCCTCGTGCCGGACGACCTGGTGCTGGACATGGTGCGCGAGGCCCTCGAAGCGGCCGCGGCGACGACCGGCGGATACGTGCTCGACGGCGTACCCCGAAACATGGACCAGGCCCGTGCCCTGTACCAGATCGGTCTGGAGCTGGGCCTGACCGCGAACGTGGCGTTGCACCTGCAGGCCGACGACCAGGAGCTGATCCGGCGGCTGCTGGCCCGCGCGGCGCTGCAGGGCCGCTCCGACGACACCGAGGAGGTGATCCGGCGGCGGCTGGACATCTACCACGAGGTCACCCACCCGATCGTCGCCTGGTACGGCGCCCGCGGCATCCTCGTCTCGGTCGACGCGATGCGCCCGGCCGAGCAGGTCGGTCGGGAGATCCTGGCCGCGCTCGAGGTGATGCGGACGTTCGTCGACTACGTCCCCGAGCAGGCGCGCACCCCGGTCGACCTCACCGGCCTCGGCGCCGCGTTCGGTGAAGACCGGGTCACTGGTCGATGAGCTTGTCGAGGGGCTCGTCCGGGTTGGCGAGCCGCGCGGTGTCGACCGGCTTGCCCGACCGGATGAGGGCCTGGACGGGTGCGGTGACGTCCCAGACGTTGACGTTCATGCCGGCCAGCACCCGGCCGCCGGAGAGCCAGAACGCGATGAACTCCCGCCGGCGCACGTCGCCGCGGAAGACCACCTGGTCGTAGCCGCCCGGTTCGGCGTACCCGGTGTACTCCATCCCGAGGTCGTACTGGTCCGTGTAGAAGTACGGCAGCCGCTCGTAGGCCACGCCGTCGCCGAGCATGGCCAGGGCGGCGGCCCGCGGCTGGTGGCGCGCGTTGGCCCAGTGCTCGACGCGGATGTGCTTGCCGACGTGCGGATGCATGGCGTTGGCCACGTCGCCGGCCGCGAAGATGTCCGGGTCGGACGAGCGCAGGTACGCGTCGACCCGGATGCCGTCGTCGATGGTGAGGCCGGCCGCGGCGGCGAGCTCGGTGTTGGGGCTGATGCCCACGCCGACGATCACGGCGTCGGCGGCGACGTGGCCGCCGTCCCCGGCGAGGCGCACCCCGCTGACCCGGCCGCCGTCTCCGGTGAGCTCGGCGACCTGGACCCCGCATCGCAGGTCGACGCCGTGGCTGCGGTGCAGGCCGGCGAAGACCGCCGCGACCTCGGGGCCGAGCACCCGCAGCAGCGGCAGGTCGGCCGCCTCCAGCAGCGTGACCTCCACGCCGGCGGTCCGGGCGGCCGCGGCGACCTCCAGGCCGATCCACCCGCCGCCGATGACAGCGATCCGAGACGCCGACCGGAGCGCCTCCTTGATGCGATCGCTGTCACCGACGCGGCGCAGGTGGAGCACGCCGTCCAGGTCGGCGCCGGGCACGGGCAGGCGGCGCGGCGTCGATCCAGTGGTCAGCAGGAGTTTGGTGTACCCGACTCGTTCACCGCTGGCGAGCGTGACCTCTTGCGCGGCGGGATCGATCCCGGTGACGGTCGTGCCGAGCCGCAGCTCGACGTCGTTCTCCGCGTACCAGCTCTCGGGGTGGACGTAGATCTTCTCCCGCTCGACCTTGTCCATCAGGTAGTCCTTGGACAGCGGTGGCCGCTCGTACGGGCGGTCGTCCTCCTGCCCAATGAGGACGACGCGGCCGTCGAACCGCTCCTCCCGCAGGGTCTGCGCGGCCACCGCGCCGGCCTGGCCGGCGCCCACGATCACGTATGTCATAGTCGTTTCCTTTCAGCTGGACAGGCCGGTGAGGAACGGCACCGCCGCCAGCTCCGCCGCTACCAGGTCGACCGGCTGCTCGGGCCGATCCCGGTGCGCGATGGTCAGGTCGACGGTCATGCGATGTCCTCCAACGGGGGTGCGCCCTGTAACGGAAACCAAAGTTGACGTTAGAACGGCCGGATCTCTTTCGTCAAGAAAAGTGTCCGTTAGAATGTGGGGGATGCCGGACGACTTCGACGCCAGCGTGACCAGGCTCGCGGCCCTCGCCGAGCCGGTCCGCCGCGCGCTCTACCAGTTCGTCGCCGGCCAGCCCGAGCCGGTCAGCAGGGAAAGCGCCGCAGCCGGCATCGGCGTGGCCCACCACCTCGCCAAGTTCCACCTCGACAAGCTCGTCGACGACGGGCTCCTGGAGGCCGAATACCGCAGGCCGCCGGGGCGGGGCGGGCCCGGGGCGGGCCGCCCCGCCAAGCTCTACCGCCGGGCCGCCGGCAGCATCGAGGTCAGCGTGCCCGAGCGGCGGTACGACCTCGCCGGTCACATCATGGCCCGAGCCATCACCACCGCCGGGGAGTCCGGCGTGCCAGTCGACGACGCGCTCGCCGCCGCGGCCCTCGCCGCCGGCGCCGAGCTCGCGGAGCAGGCCCGACCGGTGGGCTCGTCGCCGGGCGACCCCCTCGCCGCGGTCAGCCAGGTGCTGGCCGACACGGGCTACGAGCCGCGCCTCGCGGGCGACCGCGTGACGCTGAGCAACTGCCCCTTCCACCAGCTCGCCGAGAGCTACACCGCCCTGGTCTGCGGCATCAACCTGCACCTGATCGGCGGCCTGCTCGACGCGCTGCCGGCCGGCGGCCTGTGCGCCAACCTCGCGCCGGCCCCGGGCAGGTGCTGCGTCACCGTCACTACGACTCCGGCACCGTGATCGTCACCCGGGTGCCGTGGCGGCTGAGGTTGACCACGACGCGGCGGGCCAGCTGGTTGATGAGGTCGAGCCCGCGGCCGCGCTCGCCATCCGGTGAGCTGGCCCGCCACCGGCCCCGGTCGTCGACCTCGACGCGGATCTCGCGCCGCTCGCCCCGCGCGGCGGTCAGCGTCACCGGCCCGACCGCCCGCCCGTGGTACGCGTGCTCCAGCGAGTTGATGAGCGCCTCGTTGGCGGTCATGAGCAGCGCGTCGGTCTGGTCGGGGGAGAGGTCGTGCGCCGCCGACCAGGCCCGCAGCGCCCGGCGGGTCGACGGCAGGTCCTTGACCGAGCGCAGCGTGAGCCGCAGGACGCCGGAGCCGTCCGGTGGCGCGGTGATCCCGGCCAGCAGCAGGCAGGTCACCACCACGTCGTCGGTGGTCGCCGACCCCTCGGTCATCGCGGTCACGACGCGGTCGCACCACACCTGCGGGTCGGCGTCGCGGAGCGTCTCGGCGGTCTTGGCGAGCCGGTCGAGCCCCACGTCGATCACCTCGTCGCGGCGTTCGAGGAGGCCGTCCGAGTACCAGACCAGCATCGCGCCGTCCGGCACCGCGATCGTGGCATCGACCCTCGGCCGGCTGGCGAGCTGCAGCGGCTGCGAGCGGCCGCCGTCGAGGTAGCGGGCGCCGTCGCCATCCGCGAGCAGCGGCGGCAGGTGACCGGCGCTGGCGTACGTGAGGACCCGGTCGATCGGGTCGTACTCGGCGTAGCCGACCGTGGCGTAGGCGGCGCCGTCGATCGCCCACGACGCGGTGTCGAGGCTCTCCAGCACCTCGGCCGGCGACGCCCCGGCGAGGGCGGTCGTGCGCAGCACCTGCTGCAGGCGCCCCATCGCGGCTGCCGCGCCCAGGCCGTGACCGACGACGTCGCCGACCGCGATCGCCACCCGGCTGCCCGGCAGCTCGAACACGTCGTACCAGTCGCCGCCGACGTCGTTGCCCCGCTCGGCCGGGTGGTAGGCGGCCCACGCCCGCACCCCGGGCAGGTGGCCGGAGATCCGCGGCAGCAGCGAGCGCTGCAGCTCATGGGAGGCGCTGTACTCGACCTCGTACCGATCCGCCCGGTCGACCGCCTGCCCGGCCAGGTCGGCGATGCTCTGGGCGAGCGCGGCCACCTCCGGGCCCACCGCGAGATCCTGGTGGAACGCGAACGCCAGCGCGCCGAGCGTGCGCTCGGCCGTCCGCACCGGCACCACGAGCAGGCCGCGGGTGTCGACCTCCGCGTCCACTTCCAGGACCGCCGGGTACCGCTCGGCGATGTCCGCCCGCGAGGCGAGGACGACCGGCTGGCCACCCAGCACCACGTCGACCACCGGCAGGCGGCCGATGTCACCGAGCCGCACTTCGGCGGAGCCCGCCGCGACCGTGGCCGGCACCGAGCTGGTCGGCCAGATCCGCAGGTTGACACCGTCGCGGTCGAGCAGCGTGACGTACCCGTGGTCGGCGACCACCGCCACGCCCTTCTCGACCAGCACCCGGACCACCTGCTCGCCGGTCGCCGCGGCGGCCAGCCCCGCGGTCACCTCCTGCAGCGTCTCCAGCCGGCGGCGGGCCTGCTCCTCGCGGCGTGACTGGGCGCGGGCGCGATCCCGCTCGGCCACCGCGATGGCGAGCACCCACGCGCCCACCACCACGAACGCCAGGTACACCTGGAGCGTCGCCGCCTCCAGGTCGGGCTGGTCGGCGAGCACCGCCCACGGCCCGCGCCCGGCCGCGCTCTGCAGGTTGGCCACGAACGCCATCACGAAGCCGGCCGCGCCGACCGTCGCCACCCGGCCGCCGAAGCCGGCCGCCAGCAGCAGCGGCACCGGCAGGTACATCAGCGGCACATCCTGTGGCCAGAACCCGATCGCGGTGAGCAGCGCGGTGGCCGCGAGCACCAGCCCGGCCCGCCACAGCCGGCGCCACCGCGGCGGCAGGTGCAGCGTGCCGAGCCCCACCACCGCCGAGCCCAGCGTGAGCACGGCGAGGCCGTCGCCGGCCCAGAACTGCCCGAGCGCCGTCCACCACCCGGCGCCGGAGGTCAAGGCGCTGGTAGTGGCTCCGATGAGCGCGCCGGCGAGCGGGCCCAACCCCACCGCGCAGACCAGGAACACGGCGGCGTCGCCCACCCGGGTCAGGTCGATCGGCCCGGACCGGAAGCGCCGCACCAGCGCCGCGCCGACGAGCGGCTCGACGGTGTTGGTGAGCACGAACCCGCATGCCGCGCCGGGCGGCAACCCCTGCCACAGGTTGACGGTCAGCTCGACGGCACCGGCCGCGCCGAGCACCCACACCCAGTGCCGGCGGGGCGCCAGGAGCAGGGCCCCGAGCGTCACGCCCGCCGGCGGGAAGAACACCGCGCCCACGTCCGAGGCGTTGAACAGCAGCCACGCACAGCCCGAGCCGAGCCCGTATCCGCCCGCGACCAGAGCGACGATCCACACCGGCGCCCATCGGGCCCGGACGTCGGCGGCGGGTCTCATGGGGGACAGCCTCGCATCCCGTGCCAACGTCGTGGCGCCCCCGGTGGTCGGCAACCCGACGATCGGCGGGCGGGCGGCGCCTTAGCCCGCCGGGCTACTGTGCCAGTCGTGGCATGGGGGATGAGCGATGATCGATCTTGCGCAGCGAATCGAGGCTCTTCGCCGTCGACTGAGGGCCGGCACCGACAAGGCCGGCCTTGACCGGATAGCGGGTGAGCTCGAGCGGCTCCACCGGCAGAAGGTCTTCTCGCGGCCGAGCCCGCCCGATCCCGCGCGCTGGAAGCCGATCCCCACCGTCAGCCGCGAGCTGCCCGCGGCGTCCCTGGTCGGCGCCGAGCTCGATCGAGCGGTGCGGGCGTTCTTCCAGACGGTGGCCGCCGGCCTGTCGATCAACTCGTTGGGCGACGGCACCCCGGAGCAGTTCGTGGCGCTCTTCCGCCTCGCGCGGGACGGGTCCGCCGTCAGGTTCGCTCTGATCTGCGCCTACGACGGCCCGGTCCGGTCCTTCGACGGCATGCCCTCGATGGACCTGAGAGGGCTCGAGATCGCACATCGGTACACCCTTGTCGAGGACGTCTACCTGCCCATCGCCTTCTGGCACGACCGGCCGGCGCACCGGTTGGTGATCACCAACCGCAACCAGCTCGACGATCCCACCCGGTTCATCGTGCCCACGTGGTGCCGGACGACCTCCGGCTTCCTCAACTTCGTCAGCTGCATGGGGATCGCGGCCGCCGCGCCCGAGCGGGGCGAGATCTCCTTCGGCGACACCGCGACGCTGATGAACGACGGGCTCGACGAGTGGTTCCGCTGGTCCTACTGCCGCGACGACACCGGGATACTGCTCGATCCGGCCCGGCTGTACGTCGAGCGCACCGACCCGGAGCGCTACGCCTACGACTACGCCGGACCGCCTACGCCTGAGCCCGCCACCGCCGATAAGCCGCGACGGCGGTGGGCAAGGTGGGGTAGATCCGGTCGGCGCCCACCGCCGCCGTGATGCCAAACCTGTCCAGGTCGTCGCGGAGGTCCTGCTTCACGCGGGCGAGCGCGAAGACGATGCCCCGGCCGGTCAGCTCGGCACGCAGCTGCTCCAGCGCGTCGAGCGCGGTGCTGTCGACCTCGACGTTCGCCTCGGCGTTGAGCACGAACCAGGTGATCGGCTCGGGCTGGTCGTCGACCGCGGCCAGCGCGCGGCGGCGAAAGTCCTCGGCGTTGGCGAAGAAGAGCGGCGAGTCGTACCGGTAGACGACGAGGCCGGGGACGGTCGTCGCTTGTGGATAGTCGTCGACGTCGTGCATGCCGGCCAGGCCGGGCACCAGGCCCTGCACCGCGTCGTGCGGGCGGGCCACGCGGTAGAGCGTCTCGGCGACCGAGAGGCCGACGGCGACGAGGATGCCGTAGAGGATGTCGAAGACCAGCACGCCCGCGCACGCGGCCAGCGCGAGCGCGAACTCGGTGCGGCGGAAGGTGGCCAGCCGGCGGAAGCCGGGCAGGTCGATGAGGCGGACGGCGGCGTACACGATGATGGCGCCGAGGGCCGCGGTCGGGAAGCGTTCCAGCAGGGGGCCGAGGAAGAGCAGCACGCCGCCGACGGTGGCCAGGACGACCAGCGAGTACGCCTGGGTGCGGCTGCCGGCGGCCACGCCCAGCGCGGTGCGGCTGCCGCTGCTGCTGATCGGAAAGCCGCGCAGGAGGCCGGCGCCGATGTTCGCGGCGCCGAGGGCGAGCAGCTCCTGGTTGGCGTCGATCCGGTAGCCGCCGCGGTCGGCGAAGGAACGGGCGGTCAGCACGCTGTCGGTGTAGCCGACCACGAGCACGCCGACGGCGGGCAGCAGCAGGTCGGACAGGTCGCCGAGATCGGGCAGGGCGGGCGTGGGCAGGCCGTCCGGCACGCCGCCGACCACGCCGATCCCGTGCCCCTCGAGGTCGAAGAGGGCCACCGCGGCGGTGGCGAGCAGCACGGCCAGCAGCGGTCCGGGCAGCCCGGGCAGCCGCCACTGGACGGCGAAGAGGAAGGCCAGCACGGCCATCGCGAACAGCAGCGTGCCGGCGTGCGCCTCGTCCATCCCCCGGGCGAACGAGAGCAGCTCGCCGAAGAAGCCGTCGCCGTCCACGGGTACGCCGGTGAGCTTGCCCAGCTGCCCGCCGATCATGATGAGCGCGACGCCGGCCATGTACCCGACGAGGATCGGCCGGGACAGCAGGTCGGCGAGGAAGCCCAGCCGGGTGGCGTACGCGAGCAGGGCGAGCCCGCCGACGACCACCGCGAGCGTGGCGGCGAGCGTCGCGTACCGGCCCGGGTCGCCGGCGGCGAGTGGCGCCACGACGGTCGCGGTCATGAGCGCGGTGGTGGACTCCGGCCCGACCGACATCTGCCGGGAGGAGCCGAGCAGCGCGTACACCGCGAGCGGCGCGAGGATCGCCCACAGCCCGGTCACCGGCGGGAGGCCGGCGAGTCCCGCGTAGGCCATGACCTGCGGCACCAGGTACGCCGCCACGGTCAGGCCGGCCAGCAGGTCGCCGCGCAGCCACGCCCGCTCGTAGCCGCGGATCCACGCCAACCCGGGCAGGACTCTGATCACCCATGCATCGTCGCAGAGGAGGGGCGCCGGGTCAGGCGTTGAGAAACCGCAGCACGGCGAGGACCCGCCGGTGGTCGGTGTCCGAAGGGGACAGGTCGAGCTTGAGGAAGATCGCGGTCACGTACTTCTCCACCGAGGCGGTGCTGAGGAAGAGTGCCTCGGCGATCGCGCCGTTGGAGCGCCCCTCGGCCATCAGGGCGAGCACCTCCCGCTCCCGCGCGGAGAGCGTGTCGATCGTGGCGGAGCGGCGGCTGGCGGCGATGATCTGGCTGACCACCTCCGGGTCGAGGACGGTGCCGCCGCCGGCGATCCGCCGCACGGCGTCGAGGAAGTCGCCGACGTCCGCGACCCGGTCCTTGAGCAGGTAGCCCAGCCCCTCGCAGCGGCCGGCGAGCAGCTCGGCGGCGTAGCGCGTCTCCACGTACTGGGAGAGCACGAGCAGACCGACCGCCGGGTGGGTGGCGCGCAGGGCGAGGGCCGCGCGCAGCCCCTCGGTGGTGTGGGTGGGCGGCATGCGCACGTCGAGCACGACCACGTCGGGCGGCTCCGCGGTGACGGCGGCGATCAGCGCGTCGGCGTCCGCGACGGCGGCGGTGACCCGGTGGCCCCGGCGCTCCAGCAGATGCACCAGCCCGTCGCGGAGGAGCGCGGAGTCCTCCGCGATGGCCACACGCACGACCGGACACCTCCCTCAGGCCCGCATCGGCAGCTCGACGGTCACCACGGTAGGCCCCGCCGGGGGACTGGCGTGGGTGAGACTGCCACCTACCGTCTCGATCCGCTCGCCGAGCCCGGCGAGGCCGCCGGTGCCGTCGGGGTGCGGCCGGGCACCGCCCCTGCCGTCGTCGGTCACGGTGAGCCGCAGCCAGCCCGGCCCGGCCGGCGTCACCACCACGGTCACCCGCCGCGCGCCGCTGTGCTTGCCGGCGTTGGCGAGCAGCTCCGCCGCGGTGAAGTAGGCGATGGCCTCGACCGCCGGCGACGGCCGCTCGGGCAGCTCGACGAGGACGTCGACCGGGATCACGGCGCGGGCGCAGAGGGTCTGGAGCGCCGCTTCCAGGCCGGCGTCGAGCACCGGCGGGTGGATGCCCCGGGCGAGGTCGCGCAGGTCGACGATGGCCTGCTTGGCGCGGGCGTGCGCGGTGTCGAGCAGCGCGAGCGCGGCCGCCACCTCGCCGTCGCGCAGCTCCTCCTTGGCCAGGCCGAGCTGCATGGCGAGGGCCACCAGCTGGGCCTGCGCGCCGTCGTGCAGGTCGCGCTCGATCCGCCGCAGCCGGGCGGCGGACTGGTCGACGGCCGCCGCCCGGCCCTGCCGGAGCCGGCTGGTCCGGGTCGGGCCGAGCAGGGAGCGGGCCAGCCTTGCCTCCACCCAGACGACGCCGCGGGTGAGCCACGGCGCGGCCGTCACCGCGGCGGCGGCGCCCAGGCCCAGCAGGAGCACCCTCGGCCAGGTGTCGAAGGAGAAGCCGCCGATCGCGGCGAATGTGCCGCGGCTGTCCCCGGTGTCCGGGAGCAGCCACCACCACAGTGGATAGAGCAGGTAGAACACGCCGCTCACCCACACGGCGAGCACGAGGTAGAGCTCGGCCAGGCCGAGCGGCAGCTTGATGACCAGGTAGGCCAGCGTCCGCCAGGCGCCCGCGTCGGTGAGGCGGACCCGCACCCACTCCCACCACCCGGTCGTACCCGGCAGGGGCGGCGGCTCCGGCACCCGCTCGTCGAGCAGGCGCGCGGCCAGCGCGCGGTGCAGGCGGCCCCATCCCCGCGCGCCGCGCAGGCCGGCGGTGACCAGCGGCAGCCCGATCAGGGTCAGTGAGTCCAACGCGAACACCAGCACGACGATCGCGTACGCGAAGCCGGGCACGGCCAGCAGCACCGAGGTCACCACGAAGAGCAGGCGCCGCCAGGTCGCGGCGCCGAAGGTCGCCCGCAACGCCCGTTCGAGCATGGGCATCAGCCTGCCCCGCGGCGGGCGGCCGCACTACCCGGCTAGCCCTACCGCGAGGCTCGGGACCGCCGGCTACCGCGCGCGGACGCGCCGCGCACACCCTGAGCGCATGACCTATCAGACCCTCATCCTGGTACGCAGCATGGTCGTGCTCGCGGCGGTCATCGCCGCCGCGATCGTGGCGGCGTTCAGGTGAGCTCGGTGGCGAGGAGGTCCATCAGGAGGCCGTCGTGGAAGGTGCCGTCCTGGCCCCGCTCGTACCGCCGCATCACACCGACCGGCTTGAAGCCCACCTTCTCGTACGACCGGATGGCGGCGGCGTTGTCCGCGGCCGGGTCGATGACGAGCCGGTGGTGGCCGAGCGCGCCGGTGAGGTGGCGGGCGAGCGTACGCACCGCGTCGGTGCCGAACCCGCGCCCCGACCGCCCCGGGTGCAGGTAGATGTCCATGCCCGCGTGGCGGTACTCCGGATCGTCCTCCTCGTACCACTGGATGGCGCCGACGATCTCGCCGCCCGCCAGGATCGTGTAGGTGTGCCCGAGCTCGTCGGCGACGGCGGCCCGGTAGTCCTCCTCGTCACCCCACCACCGGCACACCTCGGGAGTCCTCCGGATCGCGACGAGCGCGTCCACGTCGCCATCCGTAGCCGGCCGAAGCGTCACCAGCTCGCCCTGCAACGTCGTCATGGCGTGACGTTAGCCTTCACCGCCGCGAGGTCGTCGGTGCCGCGCTGGCCGGCGGCGACCAGTCGTTCGCGCAGGTCATCGAGCTCGGCGGTGGCGCGTTCGGCGCGCTGCCGCGCGTTCGCCCGGGCGGTGGCGCGCTGCTCGTGGCGGTCGGCGCGCCGCTGCCGCTCCTGCCGCCATCGGACGGCCGCGGCGATCAGCATGACGGCACCGGCGAGCGTGACGAACACGGCCAGGCCGTTCGGCCAGGCGATGAGCGACAGGCACAGCAGCGCGCCACCGGCGGCCAGGGCGATGGTCGTCTTGGTGGGCACAGGCTCCTCGGCGTACCGGGAGTCGATCTTCGCGTGCACCGTGTCGAGCCCGTCCGGCGGGGCGCCGGAGTGGACCCGCACCGGCAGGTGCTCGACGGAGGTGGTCGCCTCGCGGGGCGGGTCGGTGGCGGCGTCGTTGGCCAGCCGCTCCGCGCCCGCCAGCAGCCAGCGGGCGCCGGCCGTGCGCGCGGTACGGGCCAGCGGTGTGCCGTTCCGCTGAAACGCGTCGGCCACCAGCAGCTCGAGCGCCGGACCGGCCGGTGCGGCCCACTGCTCGTCCGCCGTGTACTCCTTGCCCTCGATGACCGCGCGCAGCTCGGCCGACCGGCGCAGCAGCGGCGCCTCCTCGGCCGAGCCCTCGTCGACCAGCGCCCGCAGCACACCGGGGAGCGTGGTCGCGGCGTCCGTGCCGCCGCCGGTGGTGGCGCACAGCTCGCGCAGCGCGTTGAGCCGGGCGCCGGCGGCGAGCGCCTCCTCCGCGTCCGCCACCGGTTCCAAGATGGACTGTGGACGCGGGACGGTGGCGGGCAGCGCGTCGATCCGGGTCCGCCACGCCCCGGCGGCGGCCTCCTCCCGCTCCGGGTCGAGCCCGTCGACCAGCGCGGCCAGCCGCTCGCCCAGCAACGCCTGGCCCTCCGGCCCGAACCGCCCGGCGGCCGCCTCGATCCACAGTGTACGGACGGCGCGGCTGACCGGCCCGTCGGCGGGCAGCGGGCCCAGCGCCTTGGGCAGCCACTCGGCGGTCAGGTCGGCGCGGCCGGCGACGGCGGCGGTGAGGGTGACCAGCAGCGCGGTCCGCTCCCCGTCGCGCTCGGCGGCGAGGGCGAGCGGCCCGGCCGCCTCCTCACCGCGCAGCAGCGCCACGAGCGCGGTGGTGGCCGGGGCGAGCCAGTAACCGGGCACGTCGGCGAAGTCCGCGGGCGGTGGTGACCCGCCCTGGCTGGCCGCGGCGAGGACCTGGCGGGCGCGGTGCCGCACCAGCGCCGGCGGGTCGAACATGGCGAGCGTCATCCGCAGGTCGCTCAGCTCCACGAACGCGTCGAACGCCCGCGCCAGCCGCTCCAGCCGCACCTCGACCGAGCCCTGCAGCTTGCTCAGCTCGGAGCGGAGGCGGCTGCTCTCCCGCTGCTGCGTGTAGAGCGAGGAGCTCAGCGAGGAGACCTCGTCGCCCAGCTCGCGGATGGCCCGCTGCTGCCGGTAGTCCTGCCAGGTGTCGGACGCCAGCCAGTCCGAGAACGCGCTCCCGTCGGTCACGGCGATCACCATAGGACGCCGTGTCCAGCCGCTATCTGGGCGGGCCGTCGGTGATCTGGAGGCCGGCCGACGCGGCACCGCGCAGGTTCACGTACTCCGCGATGCGCTCGTGGATGCGGGCGTAGTCGGCCGCGCGCGGGCCGCCGCCGTCCTTCGCCGTGGCGAGGTCCACGAGCCGGGCCTTGGGGTGGTAGTCCATGAAGATCGGCCGGACTTCGACGCCGGTGACCTCCCAGGTCCGGGGCGCCACCTCGGTGAAGGTGAAGGTGGGCAGGACCGAGTCGGCGGTGTTCTCCGGCGAGCCGTCCTGGAAGCGGACGAGCAGGTTGCCGAGGCCGTAGGCGACCCACTTGTCATGGATCTTCTCGAACGGCTGCACCACGTGCGCGTGCATCCCGATGATGAGGTCGACGTCCGGGCTGGCGAGCAGCTGGCCCGCGAGCCCGACCTGGCCCTCGTCGGCCTCGTTCTGGTATTCGGTGCCCCAGTGCATGGAGACGATGACGATCTCGGCGCCCGCGTTCCGGGCGCGGTGCGCCTCGGCCAGGATCGCCTCCGGGTCGATCAGGTTGGCGATCCAGGCCTGCCCGGGCGGGCGGTCGATGCCGTTGAAGCTGAACGTGTACGACAGCTGGGCGATCGTCACGCCGTGCACGTCGAAGACGTTCGGCGTGGCCGCCTCCCGCGACGAGCGGGCCGAGCCGGTGTGGCGCAGGCCGACCCGGTCGAGGTGGTCGAGCGTGCGGGTGACGCCCTCGGGCCCGTAGTCGAGCGTGTGATTCGAAGCGGTGGAGCAGGTGTCGAAGCCGACCGCGGCCGCGTCGTCGGCGAGTTCCACAGGAGCGTTGAAGATGGGAAAGCCGGTGAACGGTCCGCGCTCCGGGCCGAGTGGCTGCTCGACGTGGCACACCGCGAGGTCGGCCGCCCGGATCGCCGGCACGATGGCCGCCATGATCTGCCCGAAGTCGTACTCACCCTCGCCCGTGGCCCGCGCGTCGGCCCGGGCCTGGGCGACGAGCTCCGGCTGCACGAAGAGGTCACCCGCGGCCGCGATGGTGAGGGCCGCCGGCCGCGGCGGCGTGGGGGAGGCCGCCGGGGTCGCCGGGCCGCCGGCCTCGGGCCCGTCGCCACCGCATCCAGGGACGATCAGGACCAGTACCAAGCCGGCGGCTAGCGCCATACCCCGCATATCCGGCATTCTCGGTGTTGCGCGGCCACTCCGGGACCGGATCGGCGAAAGCGCTCCTCACCCGCCCCAACCCGGCTATAGGGCCGCCTCCTAGCATGTCCATGTGCTCCACCGCCCCGCGCGTGCCGCGGTCACCACGCGCAAGGCCGCACTCGTCGACGGCGGCGCCGTCGTGGTGCTGCTGGCGCTGGTGCCGGTCGTACACAGCCTCGGTCCGATGCTGCGCGTGCCGTTCTGGCTCGACGAGTCGTGGGTGGCGATGTCGGCGCGGGGCTCGTTCCGGCAGGCCTTCGACCTGACCGGGCCTACCCCGATCGGGTGGACCCTGCTGATGCGGGCGATCCCCGGCGACGCCCCCGAACGCCTGCGCCTGCTGCCGTTCCTCTTCCTGGCCGCCTCGGTGCCCGCCGGCTACGCACTGGGCCGGCTGCTCGGGTGGGAGCGGCGGGCGTACGCGGTGCTGGCCGGGCTGGCCGGCGCGGCCGGTGCGCTGCTGCTCCCGGCCCAGCAGGTGCGGCACGACCTCAAGCAGTACACGGCGGACGCCGCGATCACGGTCGCGCTGCTCACGCTCGCCGCCTGGGCCGAGTCGCGGTGGAGCTACCGCCGGCTGGGCATCTTCGCCGGCTGCGCGGTGCTGGCGATGTTCTTCAGCCATCCGGCGCTGCTGGTGGGCGGCGCCGCGCTGGGCGCGTTCGTCCTGGTCGCGCTGGTCCGCCGATCCCGGGAGGAGCTGCGCCGGGCCGTGGTCGTGGCGGTGGCCGGCTGGCTCGCCATGGCCCTCTGCTACCTCACCGTCTCCCGGCGCGGGCAGATCGACAGCCTCGAGTCCTACTGGGGCGGATACTTCCTCCGGTTCACCGAGGGCCCGAGCCTGCCGGGCTACCTGGTGATGCGGCTGGATGGGCTCGGCGACCTGCTCGGCCTGCCCTGGCCGCTCTTCCTGCTGCTCGCGGCCGCCGGCGTGGCGACGATGGCGAAGACCGGCCGCCCGGTGGCCGCCACGTCCCTGGTGGCGCTGCCGGTTGGCATGATCGTCGCCGGCTACCTGCACGCGTACCCGGTGCTGGACCTGCGCACCTCGCACTTCCTGCTGGTCGCGCTGGCGGTCAGCGCGGGCATCGGCGTGGCCGGCGCGGCCCGGCTCGCCGCCCACCTGGTGGGGCGGTGGCGGGTCGTGGTGACCGCCGCCGTGGTCACCGCCGCGGTGGCGGCGTTCGTGGTGGCCAACGCGGGCTGGCTGCGGTACTACGCGCCGCCCGGCGTCTACCCGCGCCATCCCGAGGCGTTCGCCGTGGGCGAGCCGCGCTACGACATCCGCGCGCAGATCCGGTACGTGGAGGCCAACCGCCGCCCCGGCGATGTGGTCCTGCTCAGCTCGTGGGCCAACTTCGGGTTCGCCTGCTACTGGCGGCCGGACCCGCCGACGTTCGTCCGCGCGCCCGACTTCGGCAACGGCTGGGGCGCCGCCTACGACGAGGCCGCCACCCGGATCGTCATCGCCGCCACCCGCGACCGGCACGACGTGGAAGCCGCCGTGATCCGGGCGGTGCGGCTGCTCGCCCCCGGCGCCCGGATCTGGCTGATCCGCACCCACCTCGAGCCCTTCGAGGAGGCCGGCTGGACGCACGCGCTGCGCCACCAGCGGGTCGAGTGGATCCCGGTGGGCCCGGAGCCGCTCGGCGTGTTCACGGCGGGCGGCTCTCAGTAGGTGACCGGGTCGCGGATGATCGGGCAGGTCATGCAGTGCCCACCGCCGCGGCCCCGGCCCAGCTCCGCGCCCACGATCGTGATCACCTCGATGCCGGCCTTGCGCAGCAGCGTGTTGGTCTGGGTGTTGCGGTCGTACGTGAAGACCACGCCCGGCTCCACCGCCACCGCGTTGTTGCCGCTGTCCCACTGCTGGCGCTCGGAGGCGTACACGTCGCCGCCGGTCTCGATCACCTGCAGGCCGGGCAGGCCCAGTGCCTCCGCCACCACGTCCACGAAGGACCGTCCACCGTGGTCGGTGACCGCGATGCCCGGCGGCCGCTCGGTGGGATGGATGGAGAACGCGTGCACACCGTCCACGATGGACGGGTAGAGGGTCACCACGTCGCGGTCGGCGAACGTGAAAACCGTGTCCAGGTGCATCGCCGCGCGGAGCTTGGGCATGCCCGCGACGACCACGTGGTCGGCCGCGCCGTTCTCGAAGAGGGCGAGCGCGACCTGGCTGATCGCCTGCCGCGACGTGCGTTCGCTCATGCCCATGAGCACGACGCCGTTGCCGACCGGCATGATGTCGCCGCCCTCGAAGGTGGCCTGGCCCCAGTCACGGTCCGGGTCGCCCCACCACACCGTCGACCCCACGAAGTCGGGGTGGAACTGGTAGATCGCCTTCATCAGCGTGGTCTCGTCGTGGCGGGCCGGCCAGTAGAGCGGGTTGAGCGTGACCCCGCCGTACAGCCAGCAGGTCGTGTCCCGGGTGTAGAGCGTGTTCGGCAGCGGCGGCATCAGGTACTGCCGGATTCCGGTCGACTCGCGGGCCAGCGCGACGTAGTCCGGACGGAACTGGTCCGGTAGGTCGGTGGTGGCGAGCCCGCCGATCAGAAACTCGGCTAGCTGGCGCGGCGCGACATCCTCCAGAAACGCGCGGGTGTCGTCGACCAGCCCCACGCCCACCTCGTTCGGGACGATCTTGCGGTCGAGCAGCCACGAGCGGGCGTCGGGGTTCGCCACGGTCTCGGCGAGCAGGTCGTGCAGCTCGACCACCTCGACGCCGCGCTGGCGGAGCTTGTTGACGAAGTCGGCGTGGTCGCGCTGGGCGTTCTCCACCCACATCACGTCGTCGAAGAGCAGGTCGTCGGCGTTGGTCGGGGTGAGCCGGCGGTGCGCCAGCCCGGGCGCGCAGACGAGCACCTTGCGCAGCCGCCCCACCTCGGAGTAGACGCCGTAGTCGGTACTCGCCATGCGAAACCCCCTGTGACTAGAGGCTGATCCAACCCGCCGCCAGCGCGACGACACCCACCACCGCGCCCGCGATCGAGACGGCGAGCAGCACCGCCTCGCCGGGGGAGAAGAGGCGGCGACCCTGCTCGCGCCGGGCCATCACGAAGAGGATGGACGCCGGCGCGTACACGATGAACGACACGAGCACGTACTTGAGGCCGGCCGCGAAGAGCAGGAACGCCGTGTACGCGGTGGCGAGCAGCGCGATCACGAGCTCGCGCCGGTCGCCGCGGGCCTGGCCGGGCTCGCCGAGCGCGATCTTCACCGCGTACGCGGCCGCGAGCAGGAACGGGATCAGCGTCAGCGCGCTGGTCATGTCGAGCGCGAAGTTGAACGCGTCGTCGGAGAAGATCGTGACGACGAGGAACACCTGCGCCAGCGCGGTGGTCATCACCAGCGCGGCGATCGGCACGTCCGCGGGCGTCGCGCGGCGCAGGAAGCGCGGCATGTCGTCGTCCTTGGCCGCCACGAAGAGCACCTCGGCCGCCATCAGCGTCCACGCCAGGTAGGCGCCGAGCACGGAGACGATCAGCCCGACGCTCACGAACACCTTGCCCCAGGTGCCGACGGCCTCCTCCAGCACGCCGGCCATGGACGGCTGCCGCAGCTCGGCTATCTCGGCCATCGGCATGACGCCGTACGACACGATCGTCACCGAGGCGAAGATGGCGAAGACGCTCAGGAAACCCAGCACCGTCGCGCGCCCCACGTCCGCGCGCCGCTTGGCGTGCCGGGAGTACACGCTGGCCCCCTCGACGCCGAGGAACACGAAGACGGTGGCGAGCATCGTGCCGCGTACCTGGTTGAACAGCGACCCCGCGTAGTCGGCACCCCAGAAGTTGTCCGCGAAGACGCCCGGGTCGAGGTAGAAGACCGCGATGATGATGAAGACGATGATCGGCACGAGCTTGGCCACGGTGACGATCCGGTTGATCGCCGTGGCCTCCTTGATGCCGCGGCTGATCAGGAAGAAGAACGCCCACAGCCCGACCGAGGAGAGCACGATCGCGAGCACCGTGTCGCCGTCGCCGAGAGCCGGCGCGAGGGCCCCCACGGTCGACATGATGAGCACCCAGTAGGTCACGTTGCCCACGCAGGCGCTGGCCCAGTAGCCGAAGGCGGAGAAGAAGCCGGGATACTCGCCGAAGCCGGCCTTGGCGTACGCGTACACGCCGGCGTCGAGGTGCGGGCGGCGCAGCGCGAGCGACTGGAAGACGAACGCCAGCATCAGCATGCCCGCGCCGGCCACCGCCCACGCGATCAGCGCGCCCGCGACCCCCGTCTCCTGCGCGAACCGCCGCGGCAGCGAGAACACGCCCGCCCCGACCATCGAGCCGACGACCATCGCGGTCATCGTCCAGAAGGT
>Ga0214467_1000132_pt1 | contig 21248 bp, 23 predicted proteins | sample RVTome_8_FD_187339 | JGI IMG/M metagenome (GOLD analysis project Ga0214467, IMG submission 187339) | Soil microbial communities from uranium-contaminated site in the Upper Colorado River Basin, Wyoming, United States - RVT160D0 HiSeq ...
GTCGCCGGCCGCGCCGTCGCCGGTGCCCTCGCCGCCGAAGAAGTCGTCCCGGTACACGTTGATCTGCTCGCCGGACGAGCGGTCCATCAGGTCGATGAACTTGTCGCCCGCGATCTCCTCGGAGAAACGGGTGCAGCGCTGGCAGAGCACGCACCGCTCGCGGTCCAGCAGCACCTGGCTGGAGATGTTGATCGGCTTCTGGTACTCGCGCTTCTTCTCGTGGAAGCGGGAGTCGGCCCGGCCGGTCGACATCGCCTGGTTTTGCAGCGGGCACTCGCCACCCTTGTCACACATCGGGCAGTCGAGCGGGTGGTTGATCAGGAGCAGCTCCATGATCCCCGCCTGCGCCTTCTTGGCGACCGTCGAGCTGAGCTGGGTCTTGACCACCATGCCGTCGGCGACGGCCTGCGTGCAGGAGGCGACCGGCTTGCGCTGCCCCTCGACCTCGACCAGGCACTGCCGGCAGGCGCCGGCGGGCGCGAGCAGCGGGTGGTCGCAGAACCGCGGGATCTCGATGCCCATCTGCTCGGCGACCCGGATGAGCAGCGCACCCTTGGGCGCGGTCACCTCAACGCCGTCGACGGTGAGCGTTACCGTCTCCGCCTTCTTGGCCACGTCGGTCATCAGTGAGCCCCTACCAACTGCTTGCCAGAGAGCCTGGGCGCTTTCCGGCCCTCGATGTAGTCCAGGTAGTCCTGCTTGAAGTACTGCACCGAGGAGGTCACCGGGCTGGTCGCGCCGTCACCGAGGCCGCAGAACGAACGGCCGAGGATGTTGTCGCAGGTGTCCAGCAGGGTGTCCAGATCCTCGGCGGTGCCGGCGCCGGAGAGGATCCGGCGGTAGATACCCACCATCCAGTAGTTGCCCTCGCGGCACGGGGTGCACTTGCCGCACGACTCGTGGTGGTAGAACTCCAGCCACTTGTACGTCGCGTACACCGGGCAGTCCTGGTCGGAGAAGATCTGCGTGGCCGTGGTGCCGAGGATCGAGCCGGCGGCCGCCACGCCCTCGAAGTCGAGCGGCACGTCGATGTGGTCAGCGGTCAGCAGCGGGGTCGACGAGCCCCCGGGCGTCCAGAACCGCAGGTTGTGCCCGGGCAGCATGCCGCCGGCCAGCTCGATCAGCTCGCGCAGCGTGATGCCGAGCGAGCACTCGTACTGGCCCGGGTTGGCGATCCGTCCGGAGAGCGAGTAGATCATCGGGCCGGACGACTTCTCCGTGCCCATGCTCTTCCACCAGGCGGCGCCACCGAGCACGATGTACGGCACGCTCGCGATCGTGCCGACGTTGTTGACCACGGTCGGGCTGGCGTAGAGGCCGTGCGTCGCCGGGAAGGGCGGGCGCAGCCGGGGCTGGCCGCGGAAGCCCTCCAGCGAGTCGAGCAGTGCCGTCTCCTCGCCGCAGATGTACGCGCCCGCTCCACTGTGGACGACGACATCCAGGTCGTGGCCGGAGCCGAGGATGTTGGTGCCGAGGTAGCCCTTGGCGTATGCCTCCCGCACCGCGTTGCGCAGCCGGCGGGCCGCGTGCACCGCCTCGCCGCGGATGTAGATGAACGCGCGGTTGGCCCGGATCGCGTACGACGCGATGATCACGCCCTCGATCAGCGAGTGCGGGTCGTGCGCCATCAGCGGGAGGTCCTTGCAGGTGCCCGGCTCGCCCTCGTCGGCGTTGACCACGAGGTAGTGCGGCTTACCGTCGTTCTGCGGGATGAAGCCCCACTTGAGTCCGGTGGGGAAGCCTGCGCCGCCGCGACCGCGGAGGCCGGAGTCCTTGATGAGCTGGATCAGGTCGTCGGGGTGGGCGGCGAGCGCCTTGCGCAGCGCGGCGTACCCGTCGAGCTGCTCGTAGACGCCGATCCGCCAGGCCTCCGGCGACAGCCACCGCTTGGTGAGGACCGGGGTGAGCTTCTCCAGCGTCTCCCGCCTGGGGGCGGCGGTGGTCATTTTGCCTCCTTGAGCGCCTGCTCCTGCGGCTTGGGCGCGTCGCCGGCGGGCTTGCCGTCGCTCGCCGGCTTGTTCGCCGCCACGCCAGCCGCGTGGGCCGGTGCGGCGTCGCCCCGCGAAGACTTGATCGGCGTGTCCGGGTCGTAGCCGGAGACGCTGATGCCGTAGTCCTGCGCCAGCTGCACCCCGCGCAGGGTGGGCGCGCCGGCGGGGCCGTCGGCCATCGCCTCCTCGCGCGGCTCGGCGAAGCCGGCGAGCTGGAGGGACATCTCCTTGAGGGTGCAGAGCCGGGCGCCGCGGGTGGGCTGCGGCCGCTGCCCGGCGCGCAGCTGGTCCACCACGTGTACCGCCGTGTCCGGGTCGACGCGGTCGAAGAACTCGTAGTTGACCGTCATCACCGGGCCGTAGTCGCACGCCGCCAGGCACTCCGCGTGCTCGAAGGTGATGGTGCCCTCGGCGTCGGTCTCGTCGTGCCCCAGGCCGAGGTGCTCGCTCAGCCGGTCGTAGATCTCCTGGCCGCCGAGCACGTTGCACATCGTGTTGGTGCACACGCTGACCAGCCAGTCGCCGGCCGGCCGGCGCTTGTACATGGTGTAGAACGTGGCAACGGCGCCGACCTGGGCCTTGGTGATGCCCAGCACCTCGGCGCAGAACTCCACGCCGGCCGGGGACACGTGGCCCTCCTCGGACTGCACGAGGTGCAGCAGCGGCAGCAGCGCCGACCGCGACCGGTCGGCGGGGTAGCGCGCGATGATCTCGAGCGCCTTCGCGCGCGTGGCGTCACTGAATCCCACTAGCGGTCACACCCACCCATCACGGGGTCGAGAGAAGCGCCCCCGGCGATCACGTCGGCGATCATGCCGCCCTCGGCCATGGCCGGGATCGCCTGGAGGTTGATGAAGCTGGGCTCGCGGTAGTGCACCCGGTAGGGCCGGGTGCCGCCGTCGGAGACCGCGTGCACGCCGAGCTCGCCGCGCGGCGACTCGATGCCCACGTACACCTGGCCGGGCGGGACCCGGAAGCCCTCGGTCACCAGCTTGAAGTGGTGGATCAGCGACTCCATCGACTGACCCATGATCTTGGCGACGTGCTCCAGCGAGTTGCCCATGCCGTCGACGCCGATGGCGAGCTGCGCCGGCCAGGCGATCTTCTTGTCGGCCACCATGATCGGGCCGGGCTTGAGCCGGTCGAGCGCCTGCTCAATGATCTTCAGCGACTCGCGCATCTCGGCCATGCGGACCAGGTAGCGGCCCCACACGTCACCGGTCGGCGTGGTCGGCACGTCGAAGTCGTACGTCTCGTAGCCGCAGTACGGCATGGTCTTGCGCAGGTCCCACGGCAGGCCCGCGGAGCGGAGCACCGGGCCGGTGATGCCGAGCGCCAGGCAGCCGGTGACGTCGAGCACCGCGACGTCTTTGGTGCGCTGGTGCCAGATCGGCTGGCCGGACAGGAGCGCCTCGTACTCCTTGAGCTTCTTCGGCATCATCGTCAGGAACTCGCGGATCTTGACGATCGCCTCGTCCGGCACGTCCTGCGCGACGCCGCCCGGCCGGATGTACGCCATGTTCATGCGCAGGCCGCTGATCATCTCGAAGATCTCCAGGATGTACTCCCGCTCGCGGAAGCCGTAGAGCATCATCGAGATCGCGCCGAGCTCCAGGCCGGTCGTACCGAGCCAGACCAGGTGCGAGGCGATCCGGTTGAGCTCCATCATGAGCACCCGGATCGTGGTGGCCCGCTCGGTGATCTGGTCCTCGATGCCGAGGAGCTTCTCCACCGCGAGCGCGTACGCCGTCTCGTTGAAGAGCGGCGCCAGGTAGTCCATCCGGGTCACGAACGTCGAACCCTGTATCCAGTTGCGGTACTCGAGGTTCTTCTCGATGCCGGTGTGCAGGTAGCCGACGACCACCCTGGCCTCGCGGACGGTCTCGCCCTCGAGCTCCAGGATCAGCCGGAGCACGCCGTGGGTGGACGGGTGCTGCGGACCCATGTTGACCACGATCCGCTCATCCTGGATCGGGTCGGTGCCGCCGACGACGGTGTCCCAGTCACCACCGGTGACGTTGAAGACCTTGCCCTCGGTGGTCTCGCGCTCGGTCGCGTACCCCGGTGTAGTGGTCATTGGTAGCTCCTCCGCTTGTCCGGCGGCGGTATCTCGGCGCCCTTGTACTCCACGGGCACCCCGCCGAGCGGGTAGTCCTTGCGCTGCGGGAAGCCCTCCCAGTCATCCGGCATGAGGATCCGGGTGAGGTTGGGGTGGCCCTCGAAGACGATGCCGAAGAAGTCGTACGTCTCCCGCTCCTGCCAGTCGGCGGTCGGGTAGATCTGGGTGACGCTCGCCACCCGCGGCTGCTCCGCGCTGACCGCGACCTCCAGCCGCACCCGCCGCCGGTAGGTCATCGAGGTGAGCTCGTAGACCACGTGCAGGCGGCGGTCGTCGGCGCCCAGATAGTCCACACCGGACACCGAGGAGCAGAGCTCGAAGCGGAGCCCCTCGCTGTCGCGCATCACCCGGCAGACATCGGCGATCCGCTCCGGCTTGATGTGCAGGGTCAGCTCGCCCCGGTCGACGATCACCTTTTCGATCGCGTCCGGGGCATCAAGGGACGCGCCGGCTGAGCCTTCCTTTGCTCCAAGGGCGTCGCACAACGCGTCGTACACCTCGTCGAAGTAGCCGCCGTACGGCCGGGCGGTGCCGACCGGATCGACGTGCCGGCGTACGAGGCCGCCGAAGCCGGACGTGTCGCCGGAGCCGTGGATGCCGAACATGCCCTGACCGGCCAGGCTGGCCGGCGGGTATTCGGCGGGGGCGCCGGCGGTGGCACCGACCGGCGGTGCCTGCGCGGGCACCCCTCCGCCCGGCTCCTCGCTCGGCTTGTTGGGTTCGACGCTCACTGAGCTTGCCTTTCGTTCGCGACTGCGGGGCTCGCCTGCTCGCCTCCGCGATTCGCTGCCGGCCGTCGCTGCTCACTCCTCGCGCTCACCAGCGACCCCCGCCCTGAAGGTGCCTCTCCTCTTGCATCCACTTCTCGATGCGGAGCTGCTCTTCGCGACCCTCGCGCACGGCCTGCGTCCACTCGGCACGCTTGGCCTTGTCGGAGCGGTAGGACGAGGGCATCGAGCCGGGCGCGACGGCCGGAACGTCACCGCGGGCCTGGCGAGCCTCCAGCATCTTGCGACCGTTGGCGCCGAGCGGCTCGTACATGATCTTCTCGCGGAGCTTGAGGATCGCGTCGATCAGCATCTCCGGCCGCGGCGGGCAGCCCGGCAGGTACATGTCGACCGGCACGACGTGGTCGACGCCCTGCACGATCGCGTAGTTGTTGAACATGCCGCCGCTGCTCGCGCAGACGCCCATCGACAGCACCCAGCGGGGCTCGGCCATCTGGTCGTAGATCTGGCGCAGCACCGGGGCCATCTTCTGGCTCACCCGGCCCGCGACGATCATCAGGTCGGCCTGGCGGGGCGAGGCGCGGAAGACCTCCATGCCCCAGCGGCCCAGGTCGTAGTGCGGCGCACCCGCGGCCATCATCTCGATCGCACAGCAGGCCAGCCCGAAGGTGGCGCCCCACGTCGAGGTCTTGCGGGTCCAGTTGACCAGCTTCTCGACGCTGGTCAGCAGGATGCCGCTCGGCAGCTTTTCTTCGATTCCCATGGCGCGTCAGACCTCAGTCCCAGTCCAGCCCCCCGCGCCGCCAAACGTAGGCGTACGCGATGAAGACCGTCCCAATGAAGAGCAGCATCTCCACGAACCCGAAGACACCGAGCGCGTCGAAGGAGACGGCCCACGGGTACAGGAAGATGATTTCGATGTCGAACACGATGAAGAGCATCGCGGTCAGGTAGAACTTGATCGGAATCCGCCCGCCACCGACCGGCTCCGGCGAGGGCTCGATGCCGCACTCGTACGCGGCGAGCTTCGCTTTGTTGAAGCGGCGGGGGCCGAGCAGCGGCGCGATCGCGACGGAGAAGATCGCGAACGCCGCAGCGAGGGCGAAGACCCCGATGATGGGTACGTACGACGAGAGCGACATCTTCTTCCCCTGCTCGTCCTTCCCTGCCTGCGTCTACTTCGATCGATTCACACTATTCACACGCGTGCGTGCTCATACCGCCGGGGCCACCCTGGTCATGGCGTTGATGACGCGGTCCATCGCGTCGCCACCGCGCGGATCGGTGAGGTTTGCCAGGAGTTTGAGCACGAACCGCATGAGCGTCGGGTGCGGCATGCCGTGCCGGGTGGCGATCTTCATGATCTGCGGGTTGCCGATCATCTTCACGAAGATGTTGCCCAGCCTGTAGTAGCCGCCGTACCGGGCCTTGAGCTCGGCCGGGTACGCGGCGAGCGCCCGCTCCCGCGACGGACCGGCCGGCCGGCCGAGCGCCTGCACCACGACCTCCGCGGCGAGCTCGCCCGACTCCATCGCGTACGCGATCCCTTCGCCGTTGAAGGGGTTGACCATGCCGCCGGAGTCACCGACGAGCAGCACGCCCCGGGTGTAGTGCGGCACCCGGTTGAAACCCATCGGCAGCGCGGCCCCGAGGATCGGGCCGTCGGCGTTGGCCTCGTCGGCCATGCCCCAGTCCGGCGGGGTGCTGCCGAGCCAGTCGACCAGCAGCCGGCGGTAGTTGGTCTTGCCGAAGGCGGCCGAGGAGTTGAGCACACCCAGGCCCACGTTGACCCGGCCGTCGCCCATCCCGAAGATCCAGCCGTAGCCGGGCAGGAGCTTGTCGCCCGCCTCGCGGCTGCGCAGCTCGAGCCAGGACTCGAGGTAGTCGTCGTCGTGCCGCACCGGCGAGTGGTAGTAGCGCCGGACGGCGACGCCGATCGGCCGGTCTTCGCGCTTGGCGAGGCCCATGGCGAGCGGGAAGCGGCCGGACACCCCGTCGGCGGCGATCGTCAGCGGCGCGTGGAACGTCTTCTCCTCGCCACCGACCTCGGCGACGACGCCCACCGCGCGGCCGGCCCCGTCGAGCACCGGCCCGGTGACGTTGGCCTTGGTGTGCAGCACCGCGCCGGCCTTGACCGCCTGCTTGGCGAGCATGTCGTCGAAGTCGAGCCGGGTGCGCACGAGGCCGTAGTCGGGAAAGCTGGCCAGCTCCGGCCAGTCGAGCTCCAGGCGCACGCCGCCGCCGATGACCCGCAGGCCCTTGTTACGCAACCAGCCCGCCTCGGGGCTGGTGTCGATGCCGAGCTTGACGAGCTGCTTGACGGCGCGGGGGGTGAGCCCGTCGCCGCAGACCTTCTCCCGGGGGAACTCGGTCTTCTCCAGCAGCAGCACGCGCAGGCCGTGTTGGGCCAGGTGGTAAGCCGTTGTGGAACCACCCGGACCGGCGCCCACGACGATGACGTCGGCCTCGTCGGTCACGGTTCCACCTCCGATCGGGTGCGCTCGTGAAATGCTTCACAAGCGTTTCCGTGTGGAGTCTAGAACCGGCCCAAGGGGGCCACTTGGTTAGGCAACCCTAATGTTCTTGGTGGGCCACGACTTCGCTGGCCATACCGCCTCCGTCGGCTCGTCCGGGCATCGCCGGGACGTCATCGGTGATCTTTTCACCATCGAAGTGCATCCCTGCCCGCCCCAGCGCGGCCGTCAGGTCGGCTGCGAGGCGCTGCGCGGCCTCTGGATGCTCCTCCGCCAACTGCCGCATCTGCGCGAGCATGTCCGCGATCGCGTCACTCTCCCCCGCCATAGGCGCAGCATAGCTGCCGATATGCCCTATTTGTGGCTATCCAACCGCGCTAGCTAACCGCGCGTCGCGCGGTGCAGGGCGACGATGCCACCGGTCAGGTTTCGCCACGCCACGCCCTGCCAGCCCGCCGCGCCGATCAGCGTGGCGAGCCCGGCCTGATCGGGCCATGCCCGGATCGACTCGGCCAGGTAGACGTACGCGTCGGGATTGCTCGACACACTGCGGGCCACGGCGGGCAGCGAGCGCATGAGGTAGGACAGGTAGACCCGCCGGAACGGCTCGGCGGTCGGGTGGCTGAACTCACAGACGACGAGCCGCCCACCGGGCCGCGTGACCCGGGCCAGCTCGCGCAGCGCGGCGGCCGGGTCGACCACGTTGCGCAGGGCGAACGAGATGGTCACCGCGTCGAAGGCGGCGTCCGGGAAGGGCAGTCGCAGCGCGTCACCGGCGAGCAGGGGCACGCCCGGCCGCACGCGGCGACCGGCCTGCAGCATGCCGATGGAGATGTCGAGACCCACCGCGTACGCGCCGGAGGCGGCCAGCTCCTGCGTGGAGACCCCGGTGCCCGCGCCGACGTCGAGCACCCGCCGCCCGGGCGCGAGGTCGAGCGCGTCGCGGGTCGCCTTCCGCCAGCCCCGGTCGCGCCCGAAGGAGAGCACCGTGTTGGTCAGGTCGTACCGCCGGGCCACACCGTCGAACATCGCGGCGATCTCGTGCGGCTGCTTGTCCAGGTCTGCGCGGGTCACGAGTCCCATCATCGGGTACGCGAAAACGCCGTGGGCGGGGCGGTCTCCCACCCCGCCCACGGCGGTCTTGCTCTATGTATACGACCGGCGCACGGTCGGGACGCAATCACCGTCTGGGGGCCACCGAGACGGCGATAGGACGCGTGGACGCTAACGGCCCGCCGCGATCTCCCGCGACCCCGTGTTCGTTACCGGAGAGTGACCTGAACGCCGCCTCGGTGCTGGTTTGTCCACTTAGATACGCAGTTGCACAGGTGTCGCGCCAACCAGGTGTCCTTGAGGAACCAACAAACCGCACACCAACTGCCACCCGTTCGGCCGACCAGCCCACCCGAGTCCAGGTAGCAACAGAATCCCTGATGTTGCCGCCAAAAACCGCTGGGAAGCAACAAAATCAGGCGCCCAAGGCGAGGGGGCCGGGATCCGGGCTCGCACCCCCCGGCGGGGGTAACCGCAACCAGCCAAGGGTGAGGCCGCAGGAGCAGCGGTCCTGACCCAATGCCGCGCCCAGGCTTTGTGAATACTTGTTGTTGCCCTGGCAGCAATAACTCTTCACAAAGCCGGGCCGTCGATCCTGCGGGTGGGCTAGCGGGTGTCTACCAGCGGGAGGTTGATTCGGGTGCCGGCGCCGCCCCCGGGCAGGGCGATCGAGGAGAAGTGCGAGACCACGCGGTCGTCCACCGGGTCGTCGGCCGGTGTGTGGTGCACGGCCAGGTGGCGGTAGAGGGTGTCGCGCTGCGCCGGGATGCGGCCCGCCGACCGGATCATCCATATGAGCTCGTGCAGGTTGGAGCGGTGGCGGGCGCCCGCCGAGGAGATCACGTTCTCCTCGAGCATGATCGAGCCGAGGTCGTCGACCCCCATGTGCAGCGAGAGCTGCCCCGCTTCCTTGCCGGTCGTGAGCCACGAGGCCTGCAGGTGGGCCACGTTGTGGAAGAAGATCCGGGCGACCGCGATCAGCCGCAGGTACTCCACCGTGGTGGCCTGGGTGCGGCCCTTGAGGTGGTTGTTTTCCGGCTGGTAGGTCCACGGGATGAACGCCCGGAAGCCGCCGGTGCGGTCCTGCACGTCGCGGATCATCGCGAGGTGCTCGATCCGCTCGGCGTTGGTCTCGCCGGTGCCCATCATCATCGTGGCGGTCGACTGGACGCCCAGGCGGTGCGCCGCCTCCATGACATCCAGCCAGCGCGCGCCCGACTCCTTCAGCGGGGCGATCGCCTTGCGCGGGCGGTCGGGCAGCATCTCCGCGCCGGCGCCCGCGATCGAGTCGAGGCCGGCGGCCTTGATCCGGACGATCGCGTCTTCGATGGAGACGCCGGAGACCTTGGCCATGTGCAGGATCTCGCTCGGTCCGATCGAGTGGATGACGAGCCCGGGGTACGCGCCCTTGACCGTGGAGAAGAGCTCCTCGTAGTACTCCACCCCGTACTCCGGGTGGTGCCCGCCCTGGAGCATGACCTGCGTGGCGCCGAGCTCGACCGCCTCGCCGCACCGCCGCAGGATCTCCTCCATCGGGTGGGTCCAGCCCTCGGCGTGCTTGGGCGCCCGGTAGAAGGCGCAGAACTTGCACGCCGTCACGCAGACGTTCGTGTAGTTGATGTTGCGGTCGATGAGGTAGGTCACGATGCCGTCGGGGTATCGCCGGCGGCGCACCGCGTCAGCCGCCTCGCCCAGCGCGTGGAACGGCGCATCGGTGTAAAGCAGGAGCGCTTCCTCGGGCGTGATCCGCCCGCCACCGGCCCCACGCTGCAGGATGTCGTCGATCTCAGCGCTCGCGTTCACGAAACCGAGACTACGGGAAGGTGAGCGGCTCGATATGCTGGCGCCGCGATCTGTGAAGGGCGCCGCACATCAGGCATTGTCCAGGCTGTGGGGCGCGCCAGCATGGGCTTGCCCAAATCGCCTCAAGTGCGGGCAAAGGGCTCCTAGTCTGACGGCTGACCGCCACCGGAAGCGAGGCGATCCGTGACCGCCACCCTCAGCCACGACGTGGAGGCGCAGCCAGCACCCGACGACCCGCCCCGCCGGCGACGGCGCCGGCGACGGCGAGTGGAGAAGCTCGCCCGACTCGCCCGCCACCACAGCGCGTTTCTCGTGCTCATCGCGCTGGGCGGGCTACTGCGGGCCCTGTTCATGCTCTCGTACAAGCCGGCGTTCTGGTACTTCGGCGACAGCGGCGTCTACATCTCCATGGCGGAGGCCAAGGACCTCGTCGCCAGCCCGACCCGGGCCCTGGGCTACGTGGTGGCGCTCAAGATCCTCGAGCCCACCCACACGTTCATGGCGGTGATCCTCCTTCAGCACCTGGCCGGCCTGGTGCTCGCCGCCACCATGTACGCGTTCCTCCAGCACCGCGGCGCGCCCCGCTGGCTCTCCTGCCTGGCGATGGTGCCGGTGCTCTTCGACTCGCTCTTCCTCACCGTCGAGCACTACCTGCTGCCCGACATGATCCTCACGTTCTTCATCGGCATGGCCGTCATCGCCGTGCTGTGGCGCAAGAAGCCCAACTGGCTGATGACCGGGTTCGCCGGGTTCTTCCTGGCCGGTGCCTGGTTTACCAAGCCGACCGCGCTGCCGGTGGTGGTGCTGGTCGGGCTCCTGCTGATCGTGCGATGGGTCGGCTGGCGCGCGCTCGTGGCGTACGCGGTGGCGTTCCTCATCCCGTACCTGCTGGTGATGAACTGGATCGGCGACCGCCAGAGTGTGTACGGCTCGCAGACCGGCATCGCCCTCTACGGGCGAGCCGCCATGATCGCCGACTGCTCCCGGATCGAGCTCACCTTCGACGAGCAGACCCTCTGCCCGACCCGGCACTTCGACCGCGCTGACGCCTATTTCTGGACCAGCCCGCCGACGCGGCGATACATCGCGTACACGCCGGAGGGCGCCAAGCTCTACACCGACTTCTCCGTGGCGGTGATCCGCCAGCAGCCGGGCGACTACCTGCGCTCGGTGGGCAAGGAGAGCCTCGCGCACTTCGTCCCCGGCTTCCGGCTCGGGCCCGACAACGACTGCCTGCGCCTGCGCTGGGCACCGCCGCGCGAGTTCCGCGACACGCAGACCGTGCCCAACCGCTGCTACCCCGCACAGGCGCGGGGCGACTACCAGAGGTGGGCGGCCGAGCCGGCCAACGGCCCCGAGGCGACGGCGGTGACCCGGGCCCTGCACTCGTACGGCCAGTACGTGCGGTTCATCCCGACCACGCTCTCGATCAGCCTGTTGCTCGTGATCGCGACGCTCATCGCCGGCGTGCGGATCTTCCGCTGGCGCCTGCCCGGCCCCATCGTGCCCGGCCGCATCCGGCTCGACGTGGTCGTGCTCCTCTTCGCCGGGGTCGGCTTGACGATCCTCACGGTCGCGCTCGGCATGTACGAGGCCCGGTATGCCATGCCCGCGCTCCCGCTCGCGTCCCTCGGCGCCGCACTCGCCATATACGGTCTGACGAGCGGGCGGGTGCGCCCGTCAGAGCCTCCCGCGCCGGAAGCCAAGGAGGCCGGCGCCGAAGACGCGGAGCCTCAGGCGTCGTAGTCGACGATCAGCCGCTCGGTGTCCGGGCTGGACTGGCACGTCAGCACGTAGCCCGCGGCCACCTCGTCGGGCTCCAGCGCGTAGTTGCGGGCCATGGTTACCGAGCCCTCCACCACTCTCGCCCGGCAGGTCGAGCAGACCCCGCCCTTGCACGCGAACGGCAGCTCCGACCGCACCTTGAGCGCCGCGTCCAGCACCCGCTCGCCGGCGCCCATCGTGAAGCTCGACGCCCGCCCGTCCAGCAGGATCGTCACCTCGGTGCCACCCCGGCCGTCGGGCTCAGGCCGCCGCGGCGGCTCCGGCACCTCGTCCACATGGAAGAGTTCCGTGTGTACCGCCGCGTCCGGCACTCCCCGCCTGGAGAGCACAGCCCGGGCGTCGGTGACCATCCCGTACGGCCCGCAGAGAAACCACTCGTCGATCCGGTCGCCCGGCACGAGCGTGTCGAGCAGCGCGGCCAGCCGCTCCCCGTCGATCCGGCCGGAGAGCAGCCGCGCCTCCTGCGGCTCGCGGGAAAGCACGTGCACCATGTGCAGCCGCTCCCGGTGCACGTCCTTCAGGTCGGCGAGCTCCTCGGCGAACATGACGCTGCGCGCGTACCGGTTGCCGTACACGATGGTGAACCGGCTGGCCGGCTCGACGGCCAGGGCGCTGGCGACCAGCGAGAGCACCGGGGTGATGCCCGACCCCGCGACCACCGCGCCGTAGTGGCGGACCCGGTCCGGCGCGAACGCGGTCGTGAAGTGCCCCAATGGCGGCATGACCTCGACGGTGTCGCCGCACCGCAGCGAGCGGGCGGCGTATGCGGAGAAGGCGCCGCCGGGGATCTCCTTGACGCCGATCCGCAGCCGACCGTGTGCGGCCAGGTCGGCCGGGGTGGAGCAGATCGAGTACGACCGGCGCACGTCCTCGGTCTCGCCGGCCAGCCGCACGGTCAGGTGCTGCCCGGCCCGGAAGTCGAACATCTCGCGCAGCTCGGGCGGCACCCCGAAGGTGACCGCCACCGCGTCGTCGGTCAGCCGGTCGACGGCCTCGACGGGCAGCGAGTGAAAGACCGGGCGGCGCCGCACCGGCTTCTTGATGGAGACCGTCATAGCGCCTTCATGTGGTCGAACGGCTCGGCACAGGCGCGGCACCGCCACAACGCCTTGCACGCCGTGGAGCCGAAGCGGCTCAGCTGCTCGGTGTCCGGCGACCCGCAGCGCGGGCAGCGCACGCTCAGCGTGAGCGCGACCGGCCCGGTGGGGTGCGGCGGAGCGATCTGCGCGGCGGCCAGCTTCGCCCGGCCGGACTCGCTGATCCAGTCTGTGGTCCACGGTGGCCCGAAGACGGTGCGCACCTCCGCGTCCGGATGGCCCGCGTGGGCGAGCGCGGCGCGGATGTCCGCGCGGATCACGTCCATCGCGGGGCAGCCGGTGTACGTCGGCGTGATCGTCACCGTCACGTGACCGGTGCCCGCGTCGACGCTGACGTCGCGCAGGATGCCCAGCTCTTCGATCGTTACGACGCGCAGCTCGGGGTCGACGACGGCCGCGGCCGCCGCGTGCGGGGTCACCACTTCGCCCCCGGGTGGGCGCGGTGCAGCACCTGCATCTCGGCCAGCAGGTACGACAGGTGCTCGGTGTGCACGCCAGTGCGGCCGCCGCCCGGCGCCCAGCCGTCGCCCGGCCGGTCGAGCGTCGCCCCGGCCAGCACTGGCTCCACAATGGACAGCCACTCGTCGCGGCTCACGTCGCCGCTGGTCAGCTCGTGGGTGTACGGCCAGAGCCGGTCGATCGCCTCCTGCATGCGCCGGTGGGACTCCTCGGTGCCGTCACCCAGCCGGATCGTCCACTGTGCGCTGTGGTCGAGGTGGTACGCGGACTCCTTGCGGGTCTTGCCCGCGATGGCCGCCAGCCGCTCGTCTTCACCGCCGGCCAGCTTCGCGTAGAGCGGCAGCTGGTAGGCGGAGAGGAAGAACAGCTTGGCGATCGTCACCGCGAAGTCGCCGTTGGGCAGCTCGACCAGCAGGCAGTTGCGAAACTCGCGGTCGTCGCGGAGGAAGGCGAGCGCGTCCTCGTCGCGGCCGCGGCCCTCGATCTCCCCGGCGTACGTGAGCAGCAGCCGCGCCGCGCCGAGCTGGTCGAGGGCGATGTTGGCGAGCGCGACGTCCTCCTCCATCTCGGGGGAGCTGGCGTGCCACTCGGCCAGGCGCTGCGCCGCGATCAACGCGTCGTCACCAAGCTGCAGGAGATATCCGGCCTTCGCGGGGTCCCCGCGGAATCGCTCCGCTGTGCCTCGCGATTTCGTGGGGTGCATCATAGGTGCTGTGTCCCTTCCGGGACGTCGTAGAACGTCGGGTGGCGGTAGACCTTGTCGGCGGCCGGGTCGAAGAACGAGTCCTTCTCGTCGGGGCTGGACGCGGTGATCCCGGCGGCCGGCACGACCCAGATCGAGACGCCTTCCTGGCGGCGGGTGTAGAGGTCGCGCGCGTTGCGCAGCGCCATTGCGGCGTCCGGCGCGTGCAGGCTCCCGACGTGACCGTGCGACAGCCCGCGCCGCGGCCGGATGAACACCTCCCAGAGCGGCCATTCATTTCCGCTCATGCCTCTCCCCCTCTCGTGATCAAAGGTCCTCTCAAGCAGTTAGAACTGCTTGAGAGGACCTTTGATCACGCTTCTTGGCGTAGGCGGCGGCCGCCTCCCGCACCCAGGCGCCCTCGTCGTGGGCCCGCTGGCGGTGCGCCATCCGCTCGCGGTTGCACGGCCCGTCGCCCTTGATGACCCGCATCAGCTCGTCGTAGTCGGGCTGGGTGTAGTCGTGTGCCTGGCGCTCCTCGTCCCACCGCAGGTCGGGGTCGGGCAGCGTCAGGCCCAGCACGCCCGCCTGCTGCACGCACATGTCGACGAAGCGCTGCCGCAGCTCGTCGTTGGAGAACCGCTTGATCTTCCAGGCCATCGACTGCTCGGAGTGGGTGGAGTCCGCGTCCGGCGGGCCGAACATGGCCAGCGACGGATACCACCACCGGTCGACCGCGTCCTGCGCCATCGCCCGCTGCGCCTCGGTGCCGTGCGAGAGCGTGTGCAGGATCTCGAAGCCCTGCCGCTGGTGGAAGGACTCCTCCTTGCAGATGCGGATCATCGCCCGCGCGTACGGCCCGTACGAGCAGCGGCACAGCGGCACCTGGTTGACGATCGCGGCACCGTCGACGAGCCAGCCGATCGCGCCCACGTCGGCCCACGTGAGGGTGGGGTAGTTGAAGATCGAGCTGTACTTCTGCCGGCCGGCCAGCAGCAGGTCGACGAGCTCGTCGCGGCTGATCCCGAGCGTCTCGGCGGCCGCATACAGATAGAGCCCATGGCCGGCCTCGTCCTGCACCTTCGCCAGGAGGATCGCCTTGCGCTTGAGCGAGGGCGCCCGGCTGATCCAGTTGCCCTCCGGCTGCATGCCGATGATCTCGGAGTGGGCGTGCTGGGCGATCTGCCTGATCAGCGTCTTACGGTACGAATCCGGCATCCAGTCGCGCGGCTCTACTTTCTGATCCGCCCGGATGACGGCATCGAAGTACGCGACCTCACCATGGGTCGCCTCAGTGTCACGGGCCGCAGCCTCGCGGAGGGCGAGCTCGGCCGCCTCAACCTCGCCCAGGAGGTCCGGGATGTCGTTGCCGTACACCTCCCGAGTGTTACATCTAGCCGACGTCTTGGCCAGCATGTGTAACAGATCCACACCTAAGGTAATCGAGACGTCACCCTTGGTATCCACTGTGGAGTGAGGCATGTCACGGACGCATCGGTAATACCGACATCTGTTGCTATATAAGGTCTTAAATAGGTCGCTAGCCCTCTGGAATGTTCGCGCGATCGCCGTAGACTCCACGGGTCGCCTTCGGGCGCCACACCCCTCGGCACTGACCCCATGAAAGCCCCTCAATGCGTGCTCGCACGATGGGCCTCGCGATCGCCGCACTCATCCTCGGTGGCGGAGCCCTATTCGCCGTCACCGCGCGCCCGGGTGACGATCCCGTGCAGCCGGCCGCCAATGGCGCCGGTGCGGGTGGTGCCGTGCCCCCATCGCCCGCGACCGCGCCTCCTCCGGTGAAGGCGGCGGCACCCAAGCGGCAGACCCTCGCCGCCGGTCCGGTCAAGGTTTCCGTCGACGGCTTCGCGGCCTGGGCCCTGCTCGACCGCCAGACCGGGAAGATCTCCGGCTCGGACAACCTGACCGCGACGAGCTCCACCGAGTCGATGATCAAGGTCTGGCTCGTCTCCGACTACCTGCGCCGCACGCCCGAGCCCTCGGCCGAGCGGCTGGCCCAGGCGAGCACGGCGATCCGCGACAGCGACGACGACGCGGCCCAGTCGCTCTACCTGGCGGGCGGGGGCGACGAGGTCGTTCAGCGAATGATCTCGATGTGTGGTCTGACCGACACGAGCGTCGCCCGGCCCGGCTGGTGGAGCTACACGCAGATGTCCCCGCGCGACGCGGTGCGCCTCGGCGAGTGCGTGAAGAAGGGCACCGCAGCCGGTCCGAAGTGGACCGCGTGGGTGCTCAAGGAGATGACGCTCGTCCGCGGCACGACCGCGGCGAAGGACCAGCACGAGACATCGGGCGGCGGCCGGTGGGGCATCATCGACGGCCTACCCGACGAGATCGTCAAGCAGGGCGTCGCCATCAAGAACGGCTGGACGGCGATCTACGCCGACGACAGCTGGCACGTCAACTGCCTGGCCGTGGCCGACGACTGGGTGCTCGCGGTGATGCTGCGCTACCCCACCGACCGCGGGCTCGACTACGGCGCGAACGCCTGCCGCACCATCACCGAACAGCTCGTCCGGAGGTAGTCGAATGGCGACAAGGCGACAAGGCGGCCAATGGCTGTGGTGGCTGCTCGGCGGCACCGCGCTGCTGGGGCTGGTGCTCGCCGGCGTCGGCCTGCGTACGCTGCCCGACGACTCCCCCTTGTCCCCTTCGGCCGCATCCCGTGCCGAGGCACCCACCCCCCCACCGACCTCAGCGCCGCCCAAGCCGAAGCCCTCCCCATCCCCTTCCCTCAAGCCCCTCGCCGTACGCCCCGCCAAGGTCACGATCGACTCCAGCGGCTGGGCGTCGTGGGCGATGATCGATCGGCGTTCCGGCAAGATCTATGGCTCCTCCAACATGACGGAGACCAACACCACCGCCTCGCTCATCAAGTCGTGGATCGGGGCCGACTATCTGCGCCGGGCCGCGGAAAAGGGGCAGACCCCGAGCGATGTCCGCATGCAGCAGCTCCGGATCATGATCCGCGACAGTGACAACGACGCGGCGCAGTCACTGTGGGAGGCGAGCGGCGGTGCCGCGTCGATCGGCCGGCTCATCAAGACCTGCAAGCTGACCGACAGCAGCGCGGACAAGACCAGGTGGAGCAACACCAACCTCTCCGCCCGCGACACCGCACGGCTGGGCGTGTGCATCGCGGACGGCCGCGCCGCCGGCCCGAAGTGGACGAAGTGGCTGCTCACCGAGATGCGCGCGGTGCGCGGCACCGGTGACTTCGGGATCCGCAAGGCGTTCTCCGCGACCACCCAGAAGAGCATCGCGATCAAGAACGGCTGGGTGACCCGCGACGCGCTCGGCGAGTGGCACGTCAACTGCCTCGCGATCGGCGACGGCTGGACGATGGGCGTGATGACCCGCTACCCGTCCAGCCTCGGCTACACGTACGGCGCCAAGATCTGCCAAGACGTGGCGCGCCAGCTCAAGAGCTGAAGAACGCCGGCCCATCCTTGGGCAGCGCCGGCACGTCCCCCCGCGCCGCGGCCCGGCGGGCGAACTCGCGCAGCCCGGCCACCTGCCGCTCGCCGAGCGAGAAGTCCAGCGTGCGGAAGTACGAGGCCAGCGTGGTGGCGTCGAATGGCTCCCACCGCGCCGCGCTGGCCGCCACGTCGTCGAGCTCGGAGAGGCAGAGGTCGCGCGAGTGCAGGAACGACCCGTGCACCTCCTTGACCACGCCCGGGTGGTCGGCGGCGAAGTCTCGGCGCACGGCCCACACCGCGAAGACCATCGGCAGGCCGGTCCACTCCCGCCACGCCTGGCCGAGGTCGGTGACTGAGAGGCCGCGCCGCGGTGCCTCGTACAGCGCGCGCAGCGCCACGTCGCCGATCAGCACGCCGGCGTCCGCCTCCAGCAGCATCTGGGTGAGGTCGGGCGGGCAGCTGAAGTACTCGGGCCGGGCGCCGTACCGCTCGGCGAGCAGCATCTGCGCGAGCAGCACGCCGGTGCGCGACGTCGAGCCCAGCGCCACCTTGGCGCCGTCGAGGTCGGGCAGCGGGCGGGTGGAGACCACGTTGACCGAGAGCACCGGACCGTCGCTGCCGACCGCGAGATCGGGCAGGAGGAGCAGGTCGTCGGCGTTGCGCAGGTACTCCACCAGCGAGATCGGCCCGATGTCCAGGTCACCGGCGACGAGCGCGGCGCTGAGCCGGTCGGGCGAGTCTTTCTGCAGGTCGACGTCGATGAGGGCACCGGAGCGCATGAGGCCCCAGTAGATCGGCAGGCAGTTGAGGAACTGGATGTGGCCGACTCGTGGACGCCTCATGATCCCCACCGTATCGGCCGGTAGGCGTCCGTAATCAGGCGGATGCCGGAGAAGTGGCCCACGCCGCACACGTCGCCGGCTGTCGCCGTCGCTCGCGCCGCACCGCGCGGGTGACCGGCACCGCTATCACCGCGACCACCACCAGGCCGGCCAGCCCGCACACGGCGACGAAGGGCCGCGGCGCGAAGGCCTCCAGCAGCAGGCCGCCCGCCAGGAAGCCGAACATGCTGGCGCCCTGGATCGCCGCCCCCTGCACCGCGAACGCCCGCCCCCGCGCATCGGCCGGCACCCGGCGGGCCATGACCATCGCGAGGAAGACGTTGAGGCCGCCGTTGAGCACACCGCCTGCCAGCCACAGCGGCACGAGCCACCCCACGGCCGGCACGGCGGCGCCGGCCAGCACCGCCACGCAGCACAGCCCGAGCATCAGCACGAGCCCGTTGACCAGCGCACCGTCGTCGGCCGCCCGCCGTGCCGGGCGGGCCAGCAGCCACGCGCCGGCCAGCATGCCGGCCGTCCAGGTCGCCTGGATCAGCCCGAACGCCGTGGCGGAGCCGCCCAGCGTCTCCCGCACGAAGAAGATCTCCACGACGCCAACGGCACCCACCCCGGCCACTGTCGCGGCGACGGCCGCGGTCACTGCCAGCACCATCGGATCCCGGCGCAGCCGCCACGCCACGCGGGATCCGCCGGCCGCTGCCGGCTTCACGCCGCTTCCAGCATTTCTTCTGGTACGTACGAGAAGTCCCGCCACGATGAGGGCGAGATAGCTCGCACCGTCGATGAGCAGCGGGATCTTGGTGCCGAACTCCCCGACGAGCAGGCCAGCGAGCGCCGGCCCGACCAGCACGCCGACCGAGCCGGCGGTCTGGTTGAGCGCGGTGGCTCTGGGCAGGTCGTCGCGCCGCACCATCTCCGGCACCAGGGCCGCGATCGTCGGCTGGGTCACCGCGAGCCCGCAGGCGAGCAGCGCCACCAGCGCGATGATGAGGGCGGTGCCATCCGCGAACGCCAGCGCGAAGCAGATCGCCGCCTGCCCGACGCCCGCGCCGACCAGGAGCGTGCGGCTGTCCACCCGATCGGCGAGCCGCCCGGTGAGCGGGGCGAGGACGACCAGCGGCAGGACGGCCGCGAGCATCAACCCGGAGACCGCCAGCCCGCCCGCACCCGCCGTCTGCAGGGCCAGGGCGAGCGCGGTGGCGGCGAGAAAGTCACCGCAGGTCGAGATCCCGCGCGCCCCGGCGGCGAGGTAGACGTCGCCCCATCGCGAACGCACCGGCTCCGCAGATGTGAAAGACATACTTCGAAAGTAACGCTTCACATCTGCGAGGGCAAGTGGGACGGGTTCAGTCGGTCGGCACCGCCTTGAGCGTGACCACGACGGTCCGGGCTCCCTCGGGTGGCTCGGCGATCCGGTGCCGGCGCTTGTACGGCTCCAGGAGCCGCAGCACCTCCGCGTTGAACGCGGTCAGCTCCTCGGCGGTGACCAGCAGGGTCGATTCGCTCATGACCGCCGCCGAGTACCACTCCGGTGGCTCCCCACCGGCCCGGGCGAGCCACGCGCGCAGGCGCTCGACCTCCCGCGACAAGTACACGTCGATCAGCGCCCCCTCGGCCGCCTGCGTCTCGGGATCGGCGGACTGCCCCGGATCCACCTGCCACGAGTGCACGGTGCTGCGCCAGACCCGCTCGCGCGCGTCACCCCGGCTCGGCGCCTCCTCGACCAACCCGTATCGCGCCAGCGCGCGCAGGTGGTAGCTGGTCGCGCTGGGCGACAGCCCGGCCACCTCCGCCGCCTCGGTCGCCGTCAGCGCCCGACCACCCGTGCCCAGCTCCTCCATGATCGCCAGCCGCGCCGGGTGCGCGAGGGCCCGCATCACCTGCGGGTCGGTGATCGTTATCCGCTGCTGCTCCGTCGTCACCCCCGTAGTGTCCCGCCCGTCAGGCAATCGCGGCGACGTCCCCGTCGTCAAAGAAGATCGCCTGGTGGAGTCGGCCGCCGAGTGCGGCCGCGAAGCGCGCCACAACGTCGAGGCCAGAGATCTGACCCTGCTCGATCTGGGACACCCGCCCCTTCGTGACCCCCATCCGATCCGCGACCTGCTGCTGCGTAAACCCACGAGCCCGCCGCACCTCGGCCAGTCGGTGCCCGACGACCTGCGCCAGCAGCTCGGCCTTCCCAGCCGCGACGGCCTCCTCACCACCGGCCCGCCGCACCTGCTCGGCACGGACGTCCTTCCACCGCGCGTAACTACTCATCCGACGCCTCCCGTTGCGCCCGTTCCTTCAGATAGATCTCGTATCGCTGCTCGGCCAGCGATATCGCCTCCTCGTACCACGCATTCCACTGTCCGGCCTTGTCACCGGCGACGAGCAGGATGCTCGATCGCCAGGGGTCGAACACGAACAAGATCCGGACCCTGCCTGGCCGTAGCTCCTTGAGATTTGCGATCGTGGATCCGGTGATCGTGTCGACCAATGGACGGCCAAGCGCCGGTCCAGCTTCGGCCAGGAGGTCGATAGCTTGCACGACCCGCTCGTGGATCGGTGGATCTAGAGCATTGATCCATTCGAGCACCTCATTGACCACATAGACATCCCACTCGCCTATGACCACCGGGCTAGTATAGCGATCACTATACTCACGCGCTGCCCCGGTAATTGAGTGGAGGGTGGCCGGCGACGGAGCGTAATGTGGAGGGCCGCTTGACGGCCGTGGTGAGAATGCACCGCATCGGACGTCCCTACGCGCCGAGGCCGCAGCGCCTTGGCTAC
>Ga0214467_1000133_pt1 | contig 21205 bp, 18 predicted proteins | sample RVTome_8_FD_187339 | JGI IMG/M metagenome (GOLD analysis project Ga0214467, IMG submission 187339) | Soil microbial communities from uranium-contaminated site in the Upper Colorado River Basin, Wyoming, United States - RVT160D0 HiSeq ...
GTCCGGCGGGACACGGTGGTCACCCATTTCGCCTGGGGCGAGGCGCTGTGGCAGGAGGGCAGCCGGGAGCCGGCCGCGGCCGTGCTCCGGACGGTGGTACGCCTCGCGGACCCCACGAGCGCCGACGAGTGCCCGCTCGCGGTCCGCGCCCACCTGCTGCTCGCGGAGCTGCACGACGCGCCCGCCGCGGAGGAGGCGCCACCCGCGCAGGAAGCGCCACCCGCGCAGGAAGCGCCACCCGCGCAGGAAGCGCCACCCGCGCAGGAAGCGCCACCCGCGCAGGAAGCGCCACCCGCGCGGGAGGCGCCCGCCCCGGAAGACGTGCCCGCCGCGGACGACGCCGAGCGGCCGGAGACGGTGCTCGAGGTCCTCGAACGGGACTGGCTGGAAACCGGGGAGCCCGCCACCGGCGTCGCCTTGGGCCGGGAGCACGCGCTGGCCGGCCGCGCGACGGCCGCCATGTCCGTGCTCAACGCGGTGCGCGGCCGGATCGAGTCAGGCGCCGACGAGGCGCTGCGGATCGAGTTCCTGACCGCGGAAGGGCTCGCCCACCGTGCCGTCAACGATACCGCCGCCATGCACGCGAGCCTGAGCCACGCGCACCAGCTCGCCCTCGCCGCCGAACCCTCCCCCGCCGGGGTGGCCGCCACCCACCAGTGGGGCGTGGCGCTCGCCGCCGCCGGGCGCGCGGACGAGGCGGTCGAGGTGCTCGAAGGGTGCCTGCCCCGGGTACGCGCGCTGGGCGGGCACCCGACCGCGGAGGCGTTCCTCGGCCAGGCCCTCGGTCAGGCGCTCCACGCGAAGGGCGACGCGGCGGGCGCCGAGCGCGTACTCAGCTGGGTCACCGAGATCTTCCGCGCCGACGGCGACCCGCACGGGCTCGGCCGCACGATGGCGCTCCGCGCCGACCTGGCGCTCTCTCTCGACGACCTCGACACCGCGCGGCGGCATCTGCTCGACGCCGCCGACCTCGCCGAGCGGGCCGGCGACCTCGCGGCACACGCGGCCACGCTGAGCTCCCTCGCCACCGTCCACGTGCGGGCGGGCAGCCCGGCGGAGGCGGCCGGCTACCACGAGCGGGCCGCCGTCGAGTACCGCGAGCTCGGCGCCGCCGAGGAGGAGCGGACCGCCCTGCTGAACCTCGTGGAGTGCCACCTCCAGCTGGGCTACACCGGCGCGGCCGAGGAGGCACTCCAGCCGCTGCTCGCGCCCGACGCGCCGGTCATCATCTCGCTCGCCAGCCGCACGTACTTCCTCGCCGCGCTGCTCCGCGCCGAGCAGGGCGACTGGTCCGGCGCGCGCCCCGCCCTGCGGCAGTACCTCGACTCGCTGTCCCGCGACAGCGGCGGCGACCGGGCCTACGAGCTGGTCGGCGCCGCGGCGGTCCGGGCGGGTGACGCCACCTTCGCGGTGGAGGTCACCGAGGCGCGGCGGGCGGCCTCGTTCCGGCCCGGCTCGCTGCGGGCGCTTGAGGAGATCACCGCGGCACTGCCGGCGGGGGTGGTCGCCGCGTACCTCGACCTGGCACCCGCGCTCACCGTTCTCTGCGCCGGGCACGGCGGCTGGAGCGCGATCTGCGAACGCCCCGGCGTCGGCACCGACGACGTCCCGCTGGCCACCGGCACCCCGCTCCCGTCCGGCCGGCTGGACGCGATGGGCCGGCTGCTCGGCCGCGAGCTGTGGGCGCCGCTGCTGGAGCTGGTGCCCGAAGGCACGACCGGGATCGTGCTGCTGCCGTCTCCGCGCCTGGTCGGCCTGCCGCTGGCGGCCGCGCCGCTGCCGGACGGCCGGTACGTGGGCGAGCGGATCCGGATCGCGTACGCGCCCAGCCTCAACCTGCTGCGCCGGCCGGACGACGAGCTGGCGCTGCCGCGGCGCGGGCTGGGTCAGGCCGTCGACCTTCCCTTCATCCGGCGGCAGGCGCTGAGCATCGCCTCAGACGTCACCGGCCCGGTGACCACGCTCACCGGCGCCGAGGCGACCGTGGACGCCATGCACAGGCTGCTGCGCACCCGCGACGTGGTGCACCTCGCCACCGCCCAGCGAGACCTCACCATCCCGGGGCCGATCGGCGCGACGCTGGTCCTGCTCTCCGGCGAGCCGGTCGGCCCGCCCGAGACACTCCTCGTGGCCGGCGCGTCGAGAGTGATCGCTACACATTGGACGGTCGGCGACCTGGGGGCCGCGCTGCTCGTCGGCGAGTTCTTCCGCTGCTGGCGCGACGGCGCGGTCCCCGCCGCCACCGCGCTGGCCGCGGCACAGCGCTCCATGCGCACCGAGATGTCCAACGCGGACGTCGTGAAGACCCTGCGGCAGTGGGCGGCCAACGAGCCGGCCGACGACACCCTCAACGCGGCGCTGGCGGAGTGGGAGAGCCGCACGGAGGACGCGCCGGCCTTCGCCGGCACCGTGGACTGGGCCGCCTTCCACCTGCTCGGCCTCCCGTAGGGAGCGGGGGTCAGCGCTGGCCGTCCAGGTACGCGAGGACGGCGCGGACCCGGCGGTGGCCGCCGTCGGCCGGTGCGAGACCGAGCTTGGTGAAGATGTTGCCGATGTGCTTGTGCACGGCGTTGCCGCTGACGAAGAGGCGCTCGGCGATCGTGTCGTTGTCGTGCCCCTCGGCCATCAGCGCGAGCACCTCCCGCTCGCGCGGGGTGAGCGCGGCCACCGGGTCGCCGCGGGTCAGCAGCTGCGCGACCACCTCCGGGTCGAGCGCGGTGCCGCCCCGCGCCACGCGGGTCAGCGCGTCGACGAACTCGTCCACCCGGCTCACCCGGTCCTTCAACAGGTAGCCGACGCCACGGGGCGCGGCGGCGAGCAGCCGGGTGGCGTACGCGTGCTCGACGTACTGGGAAAGCACCAGCACCGGCAGGTCGGGGTGGCGGCGGCGGGCCTCGATCGCGGCCCGGATGCCCTCGTCGCGGAAGCCGGGTGGCAGCCGCACGTCGACGATCGTGACGTCGGGGCGGTGCGCGTCGACCGCGTCGAGGAACGAGCCGGCGTCGGGCGCCACGGCCACCACCTCGCAGCCCTTGGTGCCGAGCAGCAGCTCCAGCCCGCTGGAGAGGAGCACGTTGTCTTCGGCGATCACGACCCGCACGGCAGCTCCACCTCCACGAGCGTCGGTCCGCCGGGCGGGCTGGTGACGGTGAGCCGGCCGTCGAGCGCCTCCGCGCGGCCACGGATGCCGGCCAGGCCGGTGCCGCCGTCCTCGTGCGCGCCGCCGTCGCCGTCGTCGCGGACCTCCACCCGCAGGCGGTCGCCGGCGCGGCTGACCCGGACCGTGGCCCGGCGGGCGCGGCTGTGCTTGGCGACGTTGGTGAGTGCCTCGGTGACCGCGAAGTAGGCCACCGCCTCGACCGCCGCCGGCACGCGGCCGAGGTCGCCGACGTCGAGGTCGGCCGGGACGCCGCCGCGCGCGGCCACCGCGCGCAGGGCGCCGGCGAGTCCCTGGTCGGCCAGGATCGGCGGGTACATCGTGCGGATCACCTCGCGCAGCTCGGTCATCGCCTCCTCGGTGCCCTCGTGCGCCTGCCGCAGCAGATCGGCGACGGCGGGCGGGGCGTCGGGCAGCGCCTGCCGGGCGACGGCCAGCCGCATCGCGATCGCCACGAGCCGCGCCTGCGTGCCGTCGTGGAGGTCGCGCTCGATCCGGCGCAGCTCCGCGCCGTGCGCGTCGAGCACGTCGGCGCGGGTGCGGGTCAGCTCGGCCACCCGGGCGGCGAGCCGCTCCGCCGCCGACGGGGCCAGCGCGGCCAGCGTGAGACGGGCGTGCAGCGCGGCCAGCGGGGGGAACGCGGCGGCCGCCAGCGCGCCGAGGATCGCGAGCTGCGCCACGCCGAGCACCAGCGCGCTCAGCCAGCCGGTGACCGCCACCTCGACCAGCAGGCGGAGCGGGTCGGCGGCCGGAAACATCCACCACAGCGGCGCGCCGACCGCGGCGACCAGCGCGTTGCCGAGGCAGACGAGCACGAACAGCCCGACCGGCACGCCGATCGCCGCGTGCGCCGCGAGCCATCGCAGGTAGCGGTCGAGCCGCGCGGTCGGTGGCGGTGGTGGGCCGGCACCGCGCAGGGTCGCCGCCCACCGCAGGTGCAGCCCGGCCCAGCGCCGCCGCGCCGCCGGCAGCGACAGCACCGGGAAGGCGAGCACGGACGCCACGGCGGTGGGCAGGATGCCCATCAGGTACACCGTCGCCGTCCACACTCGCCGCACCCGTCAAGGTCTATCAGGGCGGCGGCCCGCTCGGCACTACAGCCAGGGGTACCACCGGGTGGGCGGCTCGCGGTATCGGATCCGCACCGCCGCGGCGCCTAGCGTCGGCGGCCATGAGAATCCTTCTTTCCCTGCTCGCCGTGGCGGCCGTGGCGGCTGTGGCGGTGCCGGCCCAGGCGGGCCACCGGCCGTCGGAGCTCCAGCGGCACGCGGACGCGATCCACGCGCTCGGCATCCCCGGCGCGCAGGCCCGCCTGGTCAGCGAGGGCGGCCGGCACCAGGTGGCGACCAGCGGCTTCGGCGACCTGGCCACCCGATCGCCGGTGCCGCCGGACGGTCGCTTCCGGATCGCCAGCACCGGCAAGGCGTTCGTCGCCACCGTGGCCCTGCAGCTCGTCGGCGAGGGGCGGCTCCGCCTCGACGACACCGTCGAGAAGTGGCTGCCCGGCGTCGTACGCGGCAACGGCAACGACGGCCGGCGGATCACCGTACGGCAGCTGCTGCAGCACACGAGCGGCATCCACGACGACTTCCCCGACTACACGACGGAGGCCGAGTTCCTGCGCCACCGGTTCGACCTCTACACGCCCGAGCAGCTCGTGGCGCGGGCTATGGCGCACGAGCCGGACTTCAAGCCGGGCAAGGGGTGGGGCTACTCCAGCACCGGCTACATGCTGGTCGACATGATCATCGAGCGGGTCACCGGCGACTCGTGGTGGGCCGAGGTCGACCGCCGCATCGTGCGGCCGCTGGGGCTGACCGCCACCTCCTGGCCGGGCCTCTCGCCCGAGGTGCCGCGGCCGCACGCGCGGGGGTACCAGGTGTTCGCGCCGGGCCGGCACTTCGACGTCACCGAGCAGGTCGTGGTCGACCCGGACGCGGCGATCACGTCGACCACCCGCGACCTCAACACGTTCTTCCGGGCGCTGCTCGGTGGACGGCTGCTGCGGCCGGCACAGCTCGCCGCGATGACCCGTACCGTGCCGGTCGCCGCGGACCTCGCCGAGATCATGCCCGGCGCCCGCTACGGCCTGGGCCTCTTCCGGCGCCCGCTCCCCTGCGGCGGTGTCTACTGGGGACACCCGGGCGGCGGCGCCGGCTACGCGACGGACAACGGGGTCACCGGCGACGGCCGGCGCAGCGTGGCGCTCTCCGTGAACGGCATGCTCGGCAACGCGCCGGACGACTTCATCCGGCAGCAACACGCGGCCGACGCGCTGGTCGAGGGCGCGCTGTGCGGCGAAGGTGCCACTCGGCCACGGCGAGGTTGATCAGCCAGCCGGCGAGCATCGCCGCGGCGCGGGTGTTCCCGCCGGGCTGCTCGCCGCCGCTGGCCAGCAGGAACGGCACGTGCGTGAACGCCTGCGTCCCGGCACCGAGTGCGATCGCGTACGCGCGGACCATCCACACCCGGTGCCGGGCGAAGTCCCGCCGCAGCACCGCCGCGAGGCCGAGCAGGATGGAGAGCGCCATGGCCGAGCCGAAGAAGAGGCGGAGCCAGCTGACCACGTCGTTGTCGTGCGCCGGCAGGTCGTAGGCGTAGTTCATCCACAGGCCGGTGCCGGCGACGACAAGTCCACAGGGGACGAGCACCCGTCCGGCCCGGCGGTGCCAGCGGTGGCGGCGCAGGCTGGGTACGAACTGGAACGCGCCGAGCAGCGAGTACACGACCGCGCCGACGATGTGCAGCACCACGGGCACCGGATCGGCGACGAAGCGGGCGTTGGCCGCCGTGGTCTCGGGGCTGGTGCTCAGCTCGCCCACGCGGGCCGCTCCGGCGATCACCGGCACCAGGCTCAACAGGATCAACGCGGCTGGCAGCCGCCACTCACGCCTCGTCATGCGTCGATGGTGGCCGCCGGGGCCACCGCGTTTCATCGGCACATGGGCCGCGGGTCGGCTCGCCCTTGGTCGGGTCCGGCGGTCGTACTTTCAGCGGTCGCCGGTGACCATCCACTCGTCGCCGGACCTGTCGACGCGCAGGATGGTGATGCCCAGCGGGTTGGCGCCGACCTCGAGCCAGCCGGTGGTGCCGGTCGTGCTGAGGCGCGCGTCGCCGACCTTCTCCCGCTGCTCGCCGGAGAGCCCGCCGAGCATCCTGTCGACGCCCTCGGGGCAGCCGCTCACCTCGTACCGGGTGGCGATCTCCTGCCGGAACGGCTCCGTCATCAGCGTGCAGGCGAGCTGGCCGTCGCCGGTGGCGAGCGCCTTCAGATAGTTGCGCGCCACGCCCTCCGCCGGGTCGGTGCGCTGCCAGAGGAACGCGAGGCAGCCGACCACCACCAGGGCGGTGACGCCGACCGCGACGAGTACGGCCCGGCGGTGTGGCCGGTGCGCCGTCACCCGCGCGCCCGGGTGCGGTTGGTCTCGTACGCCCACATGGCGATCTCGACCCGGTTACGCACGCCGAGCTTGATCATCAGGCTGGTGATGTGTGACTTGACGGTGCTGAGCGTGATGAACAGCTCGTCGGCGATCTCCTTGTTGGTGTGCCCGCGCGCGACCGCGACCAGCACCTGCTCCTCCCGGTCGGTGAGCGCCTCGATCGGCTGTTTCGGCGGCGCGGCCGGACCCGCGTCGGCGAACGCCTTCAGCAGCCGCGTGGTGACGCTCGGCGCGATCAGCGCGTCGCCGTTGGCGGCGGCGTGCACCGCCTGGGCGAGCAGTGCCGGCCCGGCCTCCTTGAGCAGGAAGCCACGGGCGCCGGCGCGCAACGCCGCGTACACGTAGTCGTCGAGGTCGAAGGTCGTGATGACGACGACCGCGAGTGGCTCGGCGACCGATGGCCCGGCGAGCGCCCGGGTCGCCTCGATGCCGTCCATGCCGGGCATGCGGATGTCGAAAAGGCACACGTCGGGGTGGAGCCGCCGGGCGAGCTCGACCGCCCGCCGCCCGTCGGCCGCCTCGCCGACCACCTCGATGCCGGGCTGCGCGTTGAGGATCATGGTGAGGCCGGTGCGGACGATCTCCTGGTCGTCCGCGACGAGCACCCGCACGCTCACGTGGTGGCCCCGGCGCGGGGCAGCACGGCGGTGACGGTCCACCCGCGGTCGGGGTTGGGACCGGCCGCGCAGGTGCCGCCGAGCAGGTCGGCGCGCTCCATCATGCCGGTCAGGCCAAACCCCGGCGGCCCGGACGGGCGGGCCGCGCTGGCCTCGCCGTCGTCGCTGACCCGCAGGTGGACGGACGTGTCGTCGGCCGCGACGCTGACCTCGATGCGGGTGGCGTGGCGGGCGTGGCGGCGGGCGTTGGTGATCGACTCCTGGGCCAGGCGGTAGAGGGCGGAGCCGACCGACGGCGGCAGGTCGTCGAGGTCACCGCGGATCTCCACGTCGACGGCGGGCCCGGCGCGGGACTTGCCGGCGAGCCGCTCGATGTCCTCCACCCGCGGGCTGGGCGCGAGGTCGACGGGCTGGTCGCGGCGCAGGACGCGGACCATCGCGCGCATCTCGGCCAGCGCGCGGGACGCCTCGGCCTCGATCACGCGGAGCGCGTCGACCGCGGCGTCCGGCCGCGTGGCCGAGGCGGCGATGCCGGCCTGGGCGCGGATCGCCATCGCCGACACGTGGTGCGCGACGGTGTCGTGCAGGTCGCGGGCGAGCCGCTCGCGCTCCAGCAGCTTGGCCCGGTCGAGCTCGCGCAGCCGCGCGCTGGCCCGGAAGCGGACCGCGGCGCCGAGCGCGGAGACGCCGAACATCACCGCGAAGCCGGCGATCACCTCGCCGGCGCCGATCGTGCCGGCCAGGCCGGAGATCGCCACCTTGGCCGCGACGAACACCGAACCGATCACGGCCTCCCGGCCGCAGCCCCAGCGAAACAGCGCGTACGGCAGGAAGAGCAGGTAACACGCCGAGTACATGACGCAGGGGTCGCCGGGCAGCACCACCGGGGCGACCCCGGTCACGCCGAACGCGATCGCCACCGCGGCGAGCGGCTGGGTGCGGCGCCACAGCAGCGTGGGCAGCAGCGCGAGCGCCACGACGACGCAGCCGGCGGGCCACGGCAGGTCGGTCCGGAAGATCCCCTCCAGCACGATCGCCGGCGCGAAGACGGCGAGCAGCGCCCAGTCGCGCCACACCCGGGCCGGGGCGTCGGGCGCCCGTGGCTCCTCCAACACCGAGCGCAGACGTGGGTGCACGATCTCATCCTACGAACGGGGGTGCGACTTCCAGATCGGCCCAAAGTACGACTGTTTTGTCCGGGTAACCGTCAGGCCGCCTGGAGCACCCCCGCGAAGAGGGGGCGTACCTCGGGCGCGAGGCGCTCGTGCAGGTCGCGGTCGAGGTTGAGGTCGAGCTGGCCGTAGTTGTGCGTGAGGCCGTCGCGGAAGTAGCAGATCGCGAGCATCGTGCGCGGGCGGTCGGTGTGGTTGACCGTGCCGCGGTGCATCAGCGCCGGGTCCCGGATCAGCAGGTCGCCCGGCTCCAGCAGGACCCGCCGCGACGGAAACATCGCGGCCAGCGCCTCGAAGTCCGGGTTGCGTCCATCTTGGACGGTGTCGTCGTAGCCCAGCCCGCGCAGCACGTCGTCGCGCCACAGGTGGCTGCCGCACGGCCAGATCTCCAGCGGGCCGTTGTCGAGGTCGCAGCGGTGCAGCGGGATGTTGACGATGTATCCGCGCGGCTCCCACGAGAGCCCCGGATCCATCTCCCGGTGCGGCGACTGGATGACCGCGCCGGCCAGGCAGGTGTCGCTGGAGACGAACTTGCAGTGGAAGTCGTCCCGCAGCGCCCCGCGGATCAGGCTCGTGGCGAACGGGTTGGCCAGCAGCCACGGGCTGTCGAACGGCGGCGCCAGCCGGGGGAAGACGCGCCAGCGGTGGTTTCGCTCCCAGAAGACCGCCCGCGACTCGCGGCCGACCCGGCAGGTGATGCCGGCCATCTCCAGGCTCTCGCCGTCGCCGCTGGCCACACAGTCGGCGAACACGCGGTCGAAGGCGGAGTCGGCCGCGCCGACCACTGTGGACGGCAGCGCGCCGCGCAGGATCACGCAGCCGCGGGTGTGCAGCAGCAGCGTAGCCAGCCGCGCCTTGTCGGGGGCGAGCTCACCGGCGGCGAGCTCATCGGGGGAAACGACGACGTCAACGTCCTGCCCAGGCGTTTCCGTGGTCACGACACCTCCCTGAATCGGGGCCGCCGCTCACGCTAACCGCAGCGCCCTGAACGCCACTGGACTCCGGGTTGAAGCCCACTCAGGACCCGATCCGCGCGACCGCGTCCGCCCGGGCGGAACCGGCCCTAAGCTCCCTTGCCATGACGCGTACGCGGTGGCGGGACGGCGGCGGACCGGCCCGGCGGGTGACGCCGGTCGAGATCTTCTTCGACGTGGTGTTCGTCTTCACGTTCACCCAGCTCACCCGGATGCTCGAGGAGCACCTCACGCTCGCCACCCTCGGGCAGGTCGTGCTGCTCTTCGGGATCCTGTGGTGGATGTTCGACGGATACGTGTGGCTCGCCAACCACGTGCCGCCCCGCCAGGCGTCGCAGAAGCTGCTGCTCTTCGTCGGGATGGCGGGCCTGCTGGTCGCGGCGATCGGCATCCCGCACGCGTTCGAGGGCACCGGTCTCGTGTTCGCCGGCGGCTACCTGGTGACGATCTGCGTACACCTGCTGCTCTTCAGCCAGGCGGACGTCGGGCGGGCGGTGGGACGGCTGGCGGCGTACAACCTCACCGCCGGCCTGCTGCTCGTGGCCGGCGGCTTCGCGGACGGCACGGCGCGGACCGCGCTGTGGGTGGTGGCGCTCGTGCTGCAGATGATCGTGCCGTACCTGGTGCCCCGCCACTCGTGGGTGGGCGCGGCGCGGTCGTTCCACCTCGCGCCCGCGCACCTGGTGGAGCGGCACGGGCTGCTGGTGATCATCGCGCTCGGCGAGTCGGTGGTGGCGATCGGCATGGGCGTCGACACCAGCCACCTGGGCGCCGGCACGATCGCGGTGGTCGTGCTGGCGCTGGCGCTGCCGGCCGGCCTGTGGTGGACGTACTTCACCGACGCCCGCGCGGCCGAGGAGACGCTCGCCCGCACCGAGGGCGGGGCGGGGGTCCGGCTGGCGGTGCGGCTGGGGCTCGCGCTCGTCCCGCTGCTGCTCGGCATCGTCGTCACCGCCGCCGGCATCCATGCCGCGGTCGCCCACCCCGGCGACCCGGTGCACTGGCCGGAGGCGCTCGCGCTGGCCGGCGGCGTCGCGGCATACCTGGCCAGCGTCGCCGACTCCCGGCGCGCGCTCGGGGTGCGGCCGGTATGGCGCCGCCTGCTGACCGCCGCCGCGGTGCTGGCCACCGTGCCGATCGGCACCGAGGTGAACGCCGGGCTCCAGCTGGCGGGGGTGGTCGCGGTGGTCGCCGTCCCGCTGGTCCTGGAACGCGGCCGCCACGCCGAAGCCGCCTCCGCAGTGGAGCGAGCCGAGGCCTGACTATCCGCCGGGCGTGGCCGACAGCGCGACGAGCAGGTCGTCGAGGTGGGCGATGGTGCCGGCGATGCGGGCCCGCTCCCGGCTCAGATGGTCGACCATGCGCGAGATCAGGCACTGAGCCATCGGAGGACTTGGATTTACCGGAAATCTTCCGTAACCTGAGCTGACCCGGGCCTCAGGCCCGGGAACAGTCGTGCGGATCGAGCACCACGGGCCTGGCGGAGTGGCACCCCGGCCGATGTCGCCGTCCCCGGCGCGGGCGAACGCGCGGGCGGGACGGTCCTGCACATGCTCGCGTGGCCCCGTGCCAGCGCGGCACCAACCCCACGTGCGAAAGAGGCAACGATGACAAAGCAACTCCGGCGGAAGCGGGCGAGACTCGCCGTCCTCGGGTCGACGTTCCTGGCCGGCATGGCCGCCGTCGCCGCGATGACGACGATCATGGCGGGCTCCGCCACGGCCGCCACCACGCTCGGCGCGTCGGCGGCACAGACCGGCCGGTTCTTCGGCACCGCGGTCCCGGCCAGCAAGCTCAGCGACTCGGGTTTCACGACCCTGCTGGACCGCGAGTTCAACCAGGTCACGCCCGAAAATGAGATGAAGATCGACGCGACCGAGCCGAACCAGAACCAGTTCAGCTACGGCAACGCCGACCGCATCGTGTCGTACGCCCGCCAGCGCGGCATGCAGGTCCGCGGGCACACGCTGGCCTGGCACAGCCAGCAGCCCGGCTGGATGCAGAGCCTCTCCGGCACCGCCCTGCGCAACGCGATGAACAACCACATCACCCAGGTCGCCACCCACTTCCGCGGCCAGGTCTTCGCGTGGGACGTGGTCAACGAGGCGTTCGCCGACGGCGGTGGCGGCGGTCGCCGTGACTCCAACCTGCAGCGGACCGGCAACGACTGGATCGAGGTGGCCTTCCGCACCGCGGACGCGGCCGACCCCAACGCGCTGCTCTGCTACAACGACTACAACATCGACAACTGGACCGACGCCAAGACCCAGGGCGTGTACCGCATGGTGCAGGACTTCAAACAGCGCGGCGTGCCGATCGACTGCGTCGGCCTCCAGTCGCACTTCACCGGCGGCTCGAACTACCCGAGCAACTACCGCACCACGATCTCCAGCTTCGCCGCGCTCGGCGTCGACGTACACATCACCGAGCTGGACATCCGCAACGCGCCGGCCGACGCGTACCGCAACACGGTCCGGGACTGCATGGCAGTCGCCCGGTGCAAGGGCATCACGACCTGGGGCATTCGCGACTCGGACTCGTGGCGCTCCGGTGAGAGCCCGCTGCTGTTCAACGGCAGCGGCCAGAAGAAGGCGGCGTACGACGCGGTGCTCGCCGAGCTGAACAACGGCGTCCCGCCGACCACCCCGCCCACGACCGGCCCGACCACCGGGCCGCCGACGACCCCGCCCACCACGCCGCCCACGACACCGCCGACCACGCCGCCGACGCAGGGCCCGGGTGGTTGCACCGCGACGGTCTCGCTCAACTCGTGGAACGGCGGCTTCGTCGCCACCGTGCGGGTGACGGCCGGATCCAGCGGCACCAACGCGTGGACGGTCACGATGTCACTGCCGTCCGGCGCCACGGTCACCAACGCGTGGAACGCCTCACGTAGCGGCAACAGCGGCACGGTCAGCTTCACCAACGTGAGCTACAACGGCCGCATCGCCGCCGGGCAGTCCACGGAGTTCGGCTTCCAGGGCACGGGAGCCGGCACCGGCATGACGCCGAGCTGCTCCGCGAGCTAGACGGACGGCACGATCCCCGGCGCGGCGGGCCGCACCCTCCGCGCCGGGGCCTCGGCTACTCGGCCGCTCGGGGTCCAGGCTGCGCCGGTACGGCGTTGCCGGCGGGCTCCGGGCGGCCGTTTCCGTTGTCGTGCTCGGCCTGGCCGTTGCGGGGGCTGGGCTCGAAGAGGCTGCGCGCGTGTGCCGGCGCGGGCGCGACGACCTCCGCCCGGTGCGCGGCCTCGGGCACGTGCACCGGCTCCGGCGCGTGGGCTCGCTCCGGCGCGTGGGCCGGCTCCGCGGCGTGGGCCGGCGCCGGCTCGGGCACCTCCTCCGCGGCCGGCGCGACCTTCTGGCGCGGCGGGGCCACCTGCGGGTACTCCCCCGTCTGCACATTGCTGGCCGCGGCCGCCATCACCGCGGCGGCGGCGAGGTCGGCGACCCGCTTCGCCTCGCGCTGCACCCGGGCGCGCACCTCCTTGGCGTGCCGCTCGGCCGAGTCGGCGGCGCCGCGGGTGTGCTCCAGCCGGTCGAGCTCGCCGGCCAGGTCCTGCCGCACCGCGCCGAGCTGCTGGAGCAGCTCCGCCACCTCGCGCTCGGCCACGTCGCCGTCGTGGCGCACCTGGGTGAGCTGCTGCTGCCCGGCGTCCAGCTCGCTCTGCATCTGGGCCAGCGCCTGCCGGCGCATCTGGATCTCCTGCTGCACCATCTGGAGCTGGTGCTGGTGGGACGCCTGCTGCTCGTCCGCCCGGCGCCGGATGTCGGCCGCGTGCTGCTGCGCCTCGGCCAGCAGCGTGGCGGCGGTCTGCTCGGCCTGCGACCGCTCATCGGCCATCTTCGCCTGTGCGGCGGTCAGCTGCTCGTTGAGGTCGCGCTCCAGGGCCGCACGCCGGTCGCCGATCTCCCGCTCCACAGTGGCCTGCCACTGGGACAGCTCCTGGCGGGTGCTGGCGCGGGCCGTGTCGGTCTCCTGCTGCGCCTGCGCCCGCGCCGCCTCCAGCATCGCCTCGACGTCGGCGCGCGCCTGCTCGGCCCGCTGCGCGGCCTCCTCGTCGACCTGCTGGGCCGCCTGCAGGCTGCGCTCGTGGGCGGCCTCACCGGCGGCCCGCACCCGCTCGGCCAGGTCACGGGCGTCGGCGAGAGCCTTCTCGGCCTGCGCCTCGAGGGCCGCGGCCCGCTCGCCGGCGGCGTTGAGGAGCAGCTCGCCCTGCTTCTCGGCGAGCTCCAGGATCTGGTCGACCATCGTGCCGAGGTCGCGGAACGAGGCCTTCTCCAGCTGCCGTGGCCGGTCACGCAGGTCGGTCAGCTCGGCGTGCAGGTCGGCGAACTCGGCCCGCAGCTGGTGCAGCTGCCCGGCCAGGTCGCGGACCTGGGTCATGGCCTGGTCGCGCTCCCTCTTGACGACGGACATCCCGCTCTCCGCCTGGCTGACGAAGCGGTCCACCTGATTCTTGTCGTAGCCACGCAGGGTGATCTGAAACCGCTGCTGGGACGCCGCACCCTCGGGCGCCGCGACCGCCTCACCACGCTGGGACATGCGCATCCTCCAAAGCGACGGACAGAGAGCCTGGGCCGCCGGCTGAGGGGGATGGCGACCCGCCGCCCGCAAACGCTACCGTCACCGCGCCGCGAGCCATAGCGGGGTCTCGCCCGACCTCCAAAGGGCACGTACGGCGGCTGGAGATGACCTTCGATGAGGTCTACGGTGTGCGCGGGAAGGACTCCGCATGCGCACCCTGGCCACATTCGTCATCGCCGCCCTGATCGGCGCGTTCGTCCCGGTCGCCGCCGGCGCCACACCGGCCGGCGCGGCATACCCGCGCTGCGACAGCTTCCACGACTTTCCGACCAGCACCTCGCTCCGGGTCCGGGAGCCGGTCGTGAGCACCACCAACCACAGCACCGCGTGCACGCTGCGACTTCATGACAACACCTTCGGGGTGGCCGCGCTCCGCTTCGCGCTCGACAGCTGCCACCGGGCCGGGCTGGGCGTCAGCGGCGTCTACGACCAGTCCGTCTACAACGTGATCGTGCTCCTGCAGCGGGTCGCGCGCATCGACGACGACGGCATCTACGGCCCGGAGACCCGCCGCTACGCCGTCGACATGCCGCTGGTCGACCGCGACGGCGACTGGGCCGGCGGCTGCCGCACCTTCGCGTAGGGACGCTCCATGATGGTCGCATCGGGCCCTATCGTTGGACCGTGGTGGCTGTCGACGGGGAGCGGATGCGGTCACGCTCGGGCGGTCAGGAGTGGCTGGTCTCCTGGCACCCGCCGGACGACGAGCCCGCCGGCCGCCCCCACGGCGCCACCGGCGTGTGCGTGGCCGGCGCGCTACTCGTCCTGATCAGCGGCGACAGCGAGCACTGGGGCTTTCCCGGCGGCCGTCCCGAGGCGGGCGAGACCGCCGAGGAGACCCTGCGGCGGGAGGTGTGGGAGGAGGCATGCGCCCGGGTGGTGACGGCCCGGCTGCTCGGGTTCAGCCGCAGTGAGTGCGTGGCCGGCCACGAAGAGGGGCTTGTGCTGGTCCGCTCGTTCTGGCGGGCCGACGTCGACGTGCTGCCCTGGCGGCCCCTCTTCGCGATCACCCACCGCCGCCTCGTCCCGGCCGCCAGCGCCGCGTCCCACATCCGCGAACCCGACGACGTGGGCACGCGCATCGCCCACCGCGCCCTGGCGGACGCGCGGCTCTAGACACCTTTCGGTTCCATATTTGCCCGCGTTCGCGTCAGTGGCGGGCCGTTTGCTCCCGCGGGCCGGCGGGTCCGCGGGTCAAGCCCTTTGGTGCCTCCGGCGAGAGCGCTCCGGACCATCAGGATGGGTGTTAGGTGCCAACACCCGCCCGAACAGATCGTGGTACGCAGGTCCCCCCATAGGGGGACTCAAATACCACGATCCGTTAGCCACCGCCGCACACCCCCAACCCCGAGTGCCATCCCGACGGCCATCGACCCGCATGGGCCTGAGCGGGCCAGCGCCCGGGGCGGCACCCCAGACGGCCGCAACGAATAGCACCCAAGCGCTGGCGCCCCGGGCGTTGGTCCGCTCCGCTCGGGTGGGTTGATGGGTGTCGGGATGACCATGGGCGCTGGTCGGGGATCGGCGGGAGTTGCTTTGTGTGACCCGGCATCGTGGTCGCCCGGGGTGTTCCCGGCTACGTCAGTAGATCGTGGTACGCATCCGCCCCTATGAGGGCGGTTCCGTACCACGATCTTTTGGGTCGGGCGCTCGCGAGGCGCGATGAGTGGATAAGTCAGTAGAAAGCACCCACTACTCAGTGCGACCAACCCCTGGGCGCGTCGGAAGCAGGAAGAAGGCCGACAGCGCAGGGGTGAGGCCGCTATGAGCGACAGTGTGGACAGACCGTCTGACTCCCGGTGTTAAGAGGGACTTGACGTGCCTGGGTGGGGGTGGCGGTAACCTACACTCGACATCCGGTCCGGGACGAGCCCGGCGGTCAGCGCGCGGGAGGTGGGTCGTGGCGGCGTCAGCGGTGCCCCCGATCGGCGCGCGGCTGCGGGCCGAGCGGGTCCGTCGTGGCGTCAGCATCCGCGGGCTGGCCCGCGACATCGGCGTCTCGGCGAGCCTCATCTCCCAGATCGAGACGGAGAAGAGCAGCCCGTCGGTCAGCACGTTGTACGCGATCTCGACCGCCCTCGGCATCTCCATCGAGGAGCTGTTCGGCCCGGACGAGACCGGGGCCGCGCCCGAGGCGGACGGCGTGGCGGCAGCGCCCGCCGCCGAGGCCGGGGAGCCGGTGGAGGCCGCGCGGCTGCCCGCGTTCGCCGCCGCCGGTGAGGCCGCCGTCGTGCGGGACGGGCCGGCCGCCGCCGCGCTCCTCACCGCCGCGCTCGCCGCGGCCGGGACGGGCGGGTCCGTCGAGGTGTCCGGGGGCAGGCGGGTCGGCCCGGTCATCACGCCCGAAGACCGCGAGGTGCTGACCCTCGACTCAGGGGTCACCTGGGAGCTGCTCGGGCGGATGCCGCACAAGCACGTGGAGTTCCTGCTCATCACGTACGAGCCGGGAGGCACCTCGTCGAGCTCCGGGCTGCTGATGCGGCACACCGGCATCGAGTTCGGCTTCGTGATCAGCGGTGAGCTGACGCTGTCGCTGGGCTTCGAGACGCACAAGCTGCGGGCCGGCGACGCGGTGTCGTTCGACTCGTCCAACCCGCACGCCTACCGCAACGAGAGTGGCGAGCCCGCCGTCGGCGTGTGGTTCGTGCTCGAGCGCTGGGCCTGAGGCCCGCTCCCCCACCGTGTGCACCACCGCGCACAGCCGTGCGCGCACAAGGTCGCAACTGTGTAAGTGGTATTGCACACGTGTGAACTAGCAGCTTACACTCCGGCCCTAAGACAGCTCGGAAACCGCGCTGACCCCCACGCGAAACACACGCCTACACCCCACTCACAAAAGCCGCGTCGTGACCCGTGAGAGGACGGTGTCCAGTGACCCAGGCTGACCAGGAAGGCGTCCCCCGAAGAACGATATTTCGCACCGGCGCGGTCGTCGGTGCCGCCACCGCGGTCGGCGCGGTGGCCCAGGGTCGGCCGGCGGCCGCGCACGGCGCGCCCTCGGAGCGGGACCTGATCCTGCACAACGGCTCAATCCACACCATGGACCGCCGCCACGACGTGGTCCGCGCCCTCGCCATCCGGGACGGACGCGTCGCGTACACCGGAAACAGCCTCAGCGCCGCGCGGCGCGCGGTGCCGGACCATCCCCGGGTGGTCGACCTGCGCGGGCGCGTGGCCATCCCGGGCATCATCGACAACCACAACCACATCGTGCTGATGGGCAACCGCCCCGGCCGCCACACCCCGCTGGAGAACGCGTACTCCGTCGCCGACGTGCAGCGCACCTACCGGGCGCGGGCGAAGAGCGTGCCGGCCGGCGAGTTCATCACGACGATCGGCGGATTCCACTTCAACCAGTTCCGCGAGGTGCGGCTGCCCACGCTCGCCGAGCTCGACGCCGCGCTGCCCGCGCACCCGGCGTACGTCTCGGTCGGCTTCAGCGGCCCCTCCGCGACCAATACCCGGGGCAAGGCGTTCTTCGAGGCGGCGGGCGTCGTCGTCGGCGCGGACGGGGCGATCGCCGGCGGCGCCGAGACCGGCAAGGCCACCCTGGCGCTCCGCCGCACGCTCACCCCCGAGCTGCGCCGGCGGGGCGCGCTCGACGCGATGGCCTACGCGCTCAGCGTCGGCGTCACCACCCACCTCGACCAGGGCGCCTTCCAATCCACGGGTACACCGAGCGACGGCGCCGCGCACGAGGACAACTACACGATGCACCTGCCGTTCCTGGAGCTCTACGACCAGGGGCGGGCCACGGTGCGGCTGCGCGTCAACTTCCTGCACATGGACACCGACCCGGCGCTGCCGACGCTGGCCGAGCGGCTGCGCAACGCGTTCCCGTTCTTCGGCGACGACATGGTGCGCACCGGCGGCATCGGCGAGTTCATCGCCAGCGGCCTCGGCCCCAACTGGCTCGAGGCGGCCAAGCGCGTGGCCCGGGCCGGCTGGCGGGCCGAGGTGCACTCGCTCTCCCCCACCGACTTCCGCATCGAGATCGAGGGCTTCGAGGCGGTCGACGCGGAAGTGTCCATCAAGGACCTGCGGTGGGTCGTGGCGCACGTCCCGTTCATCACCGAGGACTACGTGGACCGGCTCAAGGCGCTCGGCGGCGGCCTCAGCCTCACCGGCTGGCGCTATCTGGCCGGCACCGGCACGGCCGCGGGGCCGCCGTTCCGCATGATCGTCGACAACGGCATCCACACTGGCATGAGCTCGGACGGCATGCAGATCGCCCCGATGAACCCGTTCATCCACGCGTACTACGCGGTCACCGGCCGCAACGCGCTCGGCGCCGTCATCAACGCCGGCCAGCAGATCACCCGCCACGAGGTGCTCGACCTCTACACCCGGGACAACACCTGGTTTCTCGGCAAGCCCGACGAGGACCAGCTCGGCGTGCTGGAGGAGGGCCGGCTCGGCGACGTCGTGGTGCTCGACCGCGACTACTTCCGGGTACCCGAGGACGAGATCCGCCAGGTGCGGTCCGTGCTGACCGTGGTCGACGGGTCCATCGTGCACGACAACGGGAAGGTGAATTGAGCATGCGCAGAATCACGATAGCCGCGGCCGCGGTAGCACTGCTGCTCGCCGCCGCGTGCGAATCCAAGTCGCCGTCCGAGGACGCGGGCGCGGGTGGGCCGAGCGCGGCGAGCGGCGACCCGATCGTCGTCGGCTCCACGCTCTCGCTCAGCGGCGCGTTCGCCGCGACCGGCGCCATCCACAAGATCGCCGGCGAGCTGTACGTGGAGCGGCTGAACGCCGCCGGCGGCCTGCTCGGGCGCCCGGTGCAGTGGGTCGTGCGGGACGACGAGTCCGACCAGGCCAAGGTGAGCACGCTCTACGAGCAGCTGATCACCCAGGACAAGGTGGACCTGATCATCGGGCCCTACGCCACGCCCAACATCCTGAGCGCGATGGCGGTGGCCGCCCGCCACAAGTACACGATGCCGCAGCACACGGCCGTCATCGCGCCGCTGCTGACGTACGAGTGCCAGTTCCCCTCGTGGTCGATCGGCCCGACGCCGAACGAGTTCGTGCCGAACCAGCTCTTCGAGGCGACCGCCAGCCTGCCCACCCCGCCGAAGCGGATCGCGATCCTCACCAACCAGAACGGGTCGACGGACTTCGTCTCCTACGGCTCCAAGGACAACAAGACCGGCGCCGTCTCCATCACCAAACAAAAGGGCCTGGATCTGGTACTGGAGGTGCGCTACCCGCCGACCACCACCGACTGGGCGCCGATCGCGGCCCGGGTGCGGGACGCCAAGCCCGACCTGGTCATCAACAACGGGCTCGGCGTCGACCCGGTCAACCTGCTGCAGGCCATGGCCCAGCTCAACTACAAGCCACCGATGATGTTCAGCCTCTTCCCGGCGCCCGGCCCGCCGCTCGGCCTCGGCGCGACCTCGGACGGGCTGCTGTCGGTCAGCATCTTCGAGCCGAACAAGGCCACATTGGACAAGCTCGGCGGTGACGCGACGACCATCGTGAACGACTTCAAGACGCGCGCCACGGCCGCCAAGCTGCCGTACACGGTCTTCGAGACGCAGGCCGCCGCCTCCTGGAACGCCTGGGAGATCCTGGCCTCCGGGGTAAAGGGCGCCGGCAACACCGACCAGACCGCGATGTGCGAGGCGCTGCACTCGAAGGGTGCCGACACGACGTTCAGCGGCCACCTGACGTTCGACCCGGCGCAGAACAACTTCTGGCCCACCACCCAGACCATCAAGCAGATCCAGAACGGCGACTGGGTGACGGTGTGGCCGGCCGACCGGGCGGCGGCCCAGCTCCGCGGCCCCACACCATGACCACGATCCAAGCCGCGCTGAGCGGGATCCTGCTGGGTGGGCTGTACGCGTTGATGGCCGCCGGCGTCTCGGTGACCTGGGGCGTACTGCGCATCATCAACCTGGCGCACTTCGGCATGATCCTGCTCGGCGCGTACCTGACCTTCGAGCTCGCCACCGCGTGGCGGGTCAACCCGCTCGTCACGCTGGTGGTGAGCGTGCCGGTCATGTTCGTGCTCGGCGGCGCGCTCCAATGGGCGTTCGACTACCTGCGCATCTCCGAGCTCAACTCGCTGCTGATCACCTTCGGCCTGCTCATCGTGGTCGTACAGTCGGTCAGCAACGTGTGGAGCGCGGACTTCCAGCGGATGGCGGCGGAGGTCAACCCGTACGCCACCGAGTCGGTGCGGCTCGGGCGCTTCGTGTTCCCGGTGCCGACGCTGCTGGCGTTCGCGATCGCGGTGCTCGTCATCTTCGGCGCGCACCTGGTGCTGCGGCGCACGTTCATCGGGCGGGCGCTGCGCGCGTACGCGGAGGACCGGCCGATCGCCGCCGCGTTCGGGATCGACCACCGGAAGATCGGGGTGCTGCTCGCGGCCGTCACCGGCGCGACCGCGGCGGTGGCCGGGATGCTCTTCTCGCTGGGCAACTCGCTCATCCCGGCGACCGCGTTCGAGTGGTTCGGCACGGTGTTCGCGGTGGTCATCCTCGGCGGCATCGGCCACCTGACCGGCACGCTCGCCGCCGGGGTGCTCGTCGGGCTGCTCTCCAGTGTCGTGTCGGTGGTGCTCTCCCCGGCCACGGCACCATTCGTGCTCTTCTCCGCGATCATCCTCGCGCTGATCCTGCGCCCGCAGGGCCTCTTCACCACAGCCGGAGCCCATCGATGACGCGCCGCTTCGCCATCGGCTTCCCACTCGTCGTGGCGGTGCTCGCGTGCCTGTCGCTCTACCGGGTGACGCTCGGCTTCCCGCTCTTCTACCTCGCGCTGCTCACGCTCATGCTCTTCTGGGTCACGCAGGCGACGAGCTGGAACATCCTGTCCGGCTACAGTGGATACTTCAGCTTCGGCCAGGCGGCCTACGTGGGCATCGGCGCGTACAGCACCGCCGTCCTCTTCGGACGCCACGGGGTCAACTTCTACCTCACGATCCTGGTGGCGGCCGGCCTGAGCGCCGTGCTGGCCCTCGCCGTCGGGGCGATCGCGTTCCGGCTGCGCTCGCTGCGCGGCGAGATCTTCGCGCTGCTCACGCTCGCCGTGCCGTTCATCCTCGCGGCGCTCGCCCGGATCAACTCGTCGATCGACGGCGGGCAGGGCATCATCGTCGCGGTGCCGCCCTTCCCCGAGGGGCTGGGCCTGTTCCAGGACTTCCTCTACCTGCTCAACCTGCTCGTCGCCGCGCTCGCCGTGCTCGTCGCGTACCTGATGCAGAAGTCCCGCTTCGGCTGGGCACTCTCGGCCGTGCGGG
>Ga0214467_1000134_pt1 | contig 21051 bp, 24 predicted proteins | sample RVTome_8_FD_187339 | JGI IMG/M metagenome (GOLD analysis project Ga0214467, IMG submission 187339) | Soil microbial communities from uranium-contaminated site in the Upper Colorado River Basin, Wyoming, United States - RVT160D0 HiSeq ...
GCACGCCCTCCGCGACCTGGCCGACGAACTGGAGTCGCGCGGCGTGGAGGTGCTGTACGCGATCCATCCGGTCGCCGGGCGGATGCCCGGCCACATGAACGTGCTACTGGCCGAGGCGGACGTACCGTACGACAAGCTCCAGGACATGGACCACATCAACCCCGAGTTCCGGACCACGGACGTGGCCCTGGTCGTCGGCGCCAACGATGTGGTCAACCCGGCCGCCCGCAACGCACCGGGCTCACCTATCTACGGCATGCCGATCCTCAACGCCGACGAAGCCCAGTCGATCGTCTTCCTCAAACGCTCGATGCGCGCAGGGTTCGCCGGCATCGAGAACGAGCTCATGCACGACCCGAAAACCACCATGCTCTTCGGCGACGCCAAAGACTCACTACGCAAGCTGGTCGCCGCGGTCAAGGCGCTGTAGGGGCTAGCCGTCAGCCGTCCGTCTCGGTGAACATGGTGCGGCGGTGCTCGCGCCAGCGTTCGAGCATCCGCAGCTGCTCGGTACGGGCGAAGGCGAAGAACTCCTGGGTCTCCCGCATGCGCCGGGCTCCGGGTCCGGGTTTGAGCAGCTTGCCGCCCTCGGCGGCGGCCTGCTCGTACACCTCCAGGATGGGAAGCCGCTTGCTGAGGATCATCCCCCAGACGTCCTGGTCGAAGATGCGGTAGTGGTCGCTGCGCGAGCCGGGCTCGCGGACCTTGGTCAGCATGCCGACCTGGACCAGGTAGCGGACCGCGCCGGACACGGCGGCGAGGCTGACCCGTAGACCGGCGGCCAGCTCGGCGGCGGTGTACTTCTCGGCGTCCTCGGCCAGCACGTAGGCGAACACCCGCGCCGGCATCCGCGGGAGGCCGGCCTCCGCGAGGACCATCCCGAACCGCTCCACGTAGCGTAGCAGCTCATCGTCGTCGCTGGTCACGGCGTCGTCCGCTGAGGTCGTCACAAGGCTCCCCTCCCTGAGCGTACTCTACAGGTGTAGCACTCTAAATACATTTCACGCATGCGTGAAAACTGTGATAGTTTCTCGTCTATGGCTGCTATCTCGGCGTCCGCGCTGGCAAAGAGGTTCGGCCGGACCGTGGCGCTCGACGGGCTAGACCTGCGGGTGGAGGCCGGTGAGGTGCACGGCTTCCTCGGGCCCAACGGCGCGGGCAAGACCACCACCATCCGCATCCTGCTCGGCCTGCTGCGCGCCGACGCCGGCCAGGCCACCCTGCTCGGTGGTGACCCGTGGGGCGACGCGGTCGCCCTGCACCGGCGGTTGGCCTATGTGCCGGGCGATGTGAACCTGTGGCCCAACCTCACCGGCGGGGAGGCGATCGACCTGCTGGCCCGGCTGCGTGGTGGGCTGGACAAGCGGCGCCGCGCCGAGCTGCTGCAGCGGTTCGACCTCGACCCGCGCAAGAAGGGCCGCACCTACTCCAAAGGCAACCGGCAGAAGGTCGCGTTGATCGCCGCACTCGCGTCCGATGTGGAGCTGCTGCTGCTCGACGAGCCCACCGCGGGCCTCGACCCGCTGATGGAGGTCGTCTTCCAGGACTTCATCGCGCAGGCCAAGGCCGAGGGCAAGACGGTGCTGCTGTCCAGCCACATCCTGGCCCAGGTGGAGAAGCTCTGCGACAAGGTCAGCATCATCCGGCTCGGCAAGGTCGTCCAGTCCGGCACCCTGGCACAGATGCGGCACCTGACCAGCACCACCATCGAGGCCGACACCGCGCAGCCGGTCACCGGTCTGGACGCGCTGCCGGGCGTACACGATCTGCAGGTCCACGACGGCCGGGTCCGGTTCGCCGTGGACGGCGCACACCTCGACGGCGCGGTCCGCGCGCTGGGCCGGTTCGGGCTGCGGAGCCTGACCAGCCAGCCACCCACCCTGGAAGAGCTGATGCTGCGCCACTACGGCGACGAACTGCACACCAACGGCACCGCGGCCGCGGCGGGGTCGCGATGAGCACCGCGACCGCCACCCGGACGCCCGCGCCAACCCACCGCGCCGGCGGCGACAGCACCCTGACCGGCACCGGCACCCTGATCCGGTTCATCCTGCGCCGGGATCGGATCCGCGTCCCCGCCTGGCTCGCCGCCATCACGCTCGTGCAGGTCACCGCCCCGTCCACCTACGAGGGCCTGTACCCGACGGAGGCGGACCGGCTCAACCAAGCCTCAGTGATCGGCGAGAACCCGGCGATGAAGGCGATGACCGGGCCTGGCCACGGCATCGACGGCATGTACACGTACGGCGCCATGATGGGCAACGAGTACCTCGGCTTCATGGTCATCTTCGTGGCGTTGATGAGCGTGCTCATGGTCGTGCGGCACACCCGCGCTGAGGAGGAGGCCGGCCGTGCCGAGCTGGTCCGGGCCAACGCGGTCGGTCGGCACGCACCCTTGACCGCCGCGCTCGTGGCCACGGCCGGCACGAACGTCGTGCTCGGGCTGCTGGTCGCGCTCGGCATGGGTTTTAGCGGTGTGGACAGCATCGACTGGGCCGGCTCGTTCGTCTTCGGCGCGGCGTTCACCGCGGTCGGGTTGGTCTTCGCCGGTATCGCGGCGGTCACCGCGCAGGTCAGTCAGTACTCACGTGCGGCCGCCGGCATGGCCGGCGCGCTGATCGGCGTCGCCTACGGCGTACGCGCCATCGGCGACGTGAGCGACAACGGGCTGTCCTGGCTGTCCCCGATCGGATGGGCCCAGGCGTCCGCGCCGTACGTGGACAACAACTGGTGGCCGCTCGCCCTCGCCGCCGCCGTGACCGCCGCACTGGCCGCCGCCGCGTACACGCTCAGCAACCGCCGCGACGTCGGCGCCGGCCTACGCGCCGAACGCACCGGAGCGGCAGCCGCATCCCCCCTGTTGGGCACCCCGGCCGGGTTCGCGTGGCGGCTGCAACGCTCCAGTATCATCTGGTGGACCATCGCCATGTTCATCGCTGGCCTGGCCTACGGCTCCGCCGTCGACGTCATGGAGGACTACGCCGACAACCAGACCATCCAGGACATGCTCGACGACATCGGCGGCGCCACCATCACCGAATCCTGGCTGTCCATGATCATCGCGATCCTCGCCATCGTCTGCACCATCTTCGCGATCATCGCCGCGCTCCGTCCCCGCCGGGAGGAAACCTCCGGCCGGGCTGAACTCGCCCTGTCCACCGGCCTGTCCCGCACCGGCTGGGTCGGCACCCACGTGGCCATCGCCATGCTCGGCGGCGCCGCCCTGCTCCTGGTCAGCGGCATCGGCATCGGCATCGGCGCCGCCAGCGCCATGGCCGATGCCGGGTTCTTCTGGCACGTCCTCGGTGCCACACTGGCGTATGCGCCAGCGCTGTGGCTGACCGCCGGACTGACAATCACCGTGTTCGGGCTCGTTCCTCGCGCGATCGGCCTGGCCTGGGCGCTACTGGCCTACGCGATCTTCGTTGTCTACCTCGGCGGGCTGCTGCAACTACCCGGCTGGATGCAGGACCTGTCCCCGTACACGCACATCCCACGGATGCCGGCCGCCGAGTTCACCGCCCTGCCCCTGATCATCTTGACCGTGATCGCCGGCGGCCTCGTCGCGGCCGGGCTGGCCGGCTTCCGCCGCCGCGATTTGGAGGCGACCTGAGGAGCGCCGGCGGACCTACGCCGACGTTGCCGCGGCCCGAGTGTTCCTCCGGTTGACCGGCGAGGCGGCCTCAATCGTGTGGGCGTTCGCCCTCGCTGCCGTTCTGGCCCACGCTGTCCAGCAGGTCGCGTAGTTCGGCGTCGATCAGGGCGTCGGTCTGCACTGTCCGAAGTCGGCGGTAGCCCACGCCGAGCACGGTGGCTAGTGCGAGGGCGAAGAACTGGCCGTCGCCGATGAGCTGCTCAACGGTCAGCTGGCCTGAACTGTTGACCAGGAAGCCGGTGAACAGCAGGTAGCCCAGCCCGGACACCGCGGCCGCGACGTGTGCCCGGCTCAGTACGGCGGCACAGATCCCCACCGCGACAGCCATCACGATCAGCCGCGCCAATGCCTGCTCCGGCGGCAACATCGTTGCGGCGGCCAGGGTGGCGGCGACCACGGCGCCGGTGCCCAGGGCCAGTTCGAATGGGCCATGCCGTGTCTGGACGAACCACAATGATTCACGCATCTCTGTCACCGTCCACGCCCGGGCCGAGTCCGCGCCGGCGCCTGCGGCGGGGCGGCGGGGCGTCCTGCGGTCCGGCGGAACCGCCATGTCGGGCGGCGAGGCGTGCACCATCGACACGTTCGTTGGCTCACGGGCGCGGGCGCCAGAGCGCGGCTTGCCTGCAGCTGTAGAAGTGCGCGGACCAGTGGTGAGGTGCCGCGGACCGCCAGACCGACGCCGGCCACCGCGCAGGAGCGGTTTCCGGCGACCAGACTGCCCACGCCGGCCGGATCGACGTGCTGGACGTCGGTGAGATCCACCACGATCGAACGTGGGCGCGGCACCCGCTGTGCCTCGGCGATGATCGCCGCCCGCAGGTAGGAGGCTGAGCGGTGATCCAGCATCCCGCGCAGAGCAAGGACGACCGTCTCGCTGTCGCGCGGGTAGAGGTGGGCGATCGACAGCGTCACGACGTGACCTCGCGGGCGGCACGGAAGCTGTCCTGCGGTTGGGTGCCCGGTCGTTGCGCCTGTGGCATGGTCGGCCTCTTTCGTATCGCCGACCAGCCTTCCCGGCACGCCTGCCTCTAACCTATGCGGCCTCGGCGGGCCTGGCAACGCGCACCGGCTATGTCGCGAGGAGGCTGGCGTAGTCAGCCGCGGTGGCGGGAGCCTCGGACAGGGATCCGTCGGCCCGGGGAACGCCGACGGGCTGCCCGCCGCGGGTGAAAGTCACGGATGTGATGTCGGGCTTGGCGGTGAGGGTGCAGACGATCTGGGCGAAGGCCAGGATCTGGTCGGTGCGGCCGCTCTCGTCCAAGGCTGCCGTGAGCGCGACCGTGGCCCGCCCGCCGCTGAGTTGGACACCGACGACGATGTCGTTGCCGAGCAGCGAACTGGTGAGGCCGTCGCGTTGCTCGGCGTCGGTGGGTCCGGCGAGCAGATCGTCGACGAGTTCGTCGACGCTGGGTTGCGCGTCGACGTTGCGGGTGACGGCGACGATCTCGCTGTCCAGCACGAAGTACAGGCGTTCTGGGACGGCGCCAGCGCCGGGGCCGGGGTCGGGGGGTGTCTCGGTGGCCCAGGCGTGCGAGACCCCGTTGGGTGGATTCTCCTCGCGAGGGACGTCCTCGGCGTGGACGCCGCAGCCGGTGACGGCAGCCGCGAGCAACACTGACAGTGTCGCAGCCCATCGAGGAAGGCGGGATCTGCTCACAGGTTCATCCTGGGCAGTTCGACCCGGAAGCGGGCACCGCCGCCGGGCCGGTCGGTCACTGTCACCTGGCCGCCGTGCGCACTCGTATGCCGGGCCACGAGGGCGAGCCCGAGGCCGGTGCCGTCGCTGTCCCCGCGTGCGCTGGCGGCGGGTCCACGTACGAACCGGTCGAAGATCGCGGCGCGGTCCTCTGGTCGTACGCCCGGTCCTTCGTCGTCGACTTCCATCACGAACGCGTCGGGTGTCTGGCTGAGGCGCACGGCGGTGGCACCGCCGCCGTGCCGGTCGGCGTTGTCGAGCAGGTTGCCGAGGATCTGGGTGAAGCGCCGCCGGTCGAGCGGCCATATGCTTGCGCTTCCGTCGGCCAAAGTCACGATCCGCTGCGGCAGTCCGCGTGCTTGGCATTCTTCCCGGGCCAGTTCGGCGACGTCGAGCGGCGCGAGTTGGGGCGGTTGGTCGTCGCGGGCCAGTTCGAGCAGGTCGGTGACCAGCCGCTGGAACCGGTCCACCTCACTGGATAGAAGAGTTACGGCTGTGGCGGCCCGGCCTTGGAGTTGTGGACGGTGGCGGTCCAGGACGCTGGTGGCGGCGGACAGCGTTTGCAGGGGGGAGCGCAGTTCGTGGCTGACGTCGGCGGCGAACCGGCGGTCCCGTTCCAGGCGGGCCGAGAGCTGGTCGACCATTTCGTTGAACGATGTCGTCAACCGTTCCAGGTCCGGTTCGGTGGCCGGGTCGAGGCGGGCGCTGAGGTCGCCGGCGGTGATCTCGCGTGCGGCGGCGGTGACCGTCTCAAGGGGGCGCAACACGCGGCGGGTCAGATACCAGCCGAAGCCCGCGCCGGCGGCGGTGGTCCCGGCCGCGACGAGGGTGAGTACCAGGGCGAGGGTGCGCAGGGTCTGGTCGAGCTCGTTCATCGAGTCGATAACGTAGAAGCCTGTCGACGAGGGCAGGGGCACGCCGACGACGACGGCGGGGCCGCTGTCGGTATGGACCCGTTGCATGCTGAGCTTGCCCCGCTCGACCATGTCTCGCAACGCGGGCGGGATAGCGTCGGTCAGGCCGGCGTCGGCGCCGCGGGCGTACCAGCGGCCGTCACGCAGTAGCAGGGCGCGGCGGGTGCTGCCGGTGTTGAGGGTGCTGAGCACAGCGGAGATGTCGGGCCGTTCGGTGGCCAGCCCGGCGTGTACCACGCCGGCGTCCAGGTACGCCGAGCGCAGCGCGCTGCGTTCCCGACCGGCCATCAGGGCCTGGCTGGTGAACTCGTACGACAACGCGGCCATCGACGCGGACAGCGCGAACGCGCCGGCGGCGAACGCGGCGGCGACCCGGGAGCGCAGGCCAGGACGTCTCATCGCTGCAGCTTGTAGCCCATGCCGCGGACCGTCACCAAATGCCGCGGGGCGGTCGGATCAACCTCGATCTTCTGCCGCAGCCGTCCAATGTGGACATCGACGAGCCGCTCGTCGCCGAACGCGTACTCCCAGACCCGCTCCAGCAACTGCGCCCGGGACAGCACCCGACCCGGGTGCTCAGCCAGCTCGCACAGCAGCCGGAACTCGGTGCGGGTCACCGCCACCGGCTCGCCCCGCACCGCGACCTCGCCGGCCTCGGGGCGGATCTCCAGATCATCGAAAACCAACGCCGGCACGGCGGCGACCGTGCTGGCCCGGGCCCGGCGCCGCAACGCCCGCAGCCGCGCGGACAACTCCTTCACGGCCACCGGCTTGACCACGTAGTCGTCGGCGCCGGCCTCCAAAGCGGCCACGATGTCGTGCGTGTCGTCGCGGGCGCTGACCACGACGATCGGCACGTCGTCGCGGGCACGCAGCTGGCGGATGCACTCGTAGCCGTCGATGCCGGGCAGCATCAGGTCGACCAGGACCGTGTCGGCCGGCGCACGCTTCTGCTCCCGCAGCCCTTCCTCGGCCGTCGCCGCGCCGCGGACCGTATACCCCTCGTCTTCGAGGCCGAGCGTCAACGACAGCCGGATCCGGTCGTCGTCCTCGATCAGCAACACGTGCTCCATCCCTGAATCATGCCCAGCCACGAAGCCGTTAGGCAGCCCGGGCGGGCGTCTGCGGTTGTTTGTCATGGGACTGTCACCAGACCGCGGAGATACCGCCATACCTCATAAAGAGGCTGGACGCGCCCCAGATCAGCAAAACTCGCACCCGGAGGTTCCACGTGACTACCCCAGGCCTGGCCCAGCAGCTGCCACGGCCAGGTCGAGTACCGCTCGTTGAGGTGGTCATCACCGAGGCGATCGACGCGCGAGTGGTGCCCCGCCTACGGGCCATGCTCGACGAGGCCCTCGCCCTGCGGCCGGAGCACCTCGTGGTGGACCTCGCCGGTTGCCCGACGATCGACGCGTCCGGCGTCGCCGCCCTGTTGGAGACACATCGTCAGGCGATGCGCGATGGCGGGCGGCTCAGCCTCCGCGCACCGTCGGCCAGTGTCCACCGCGACCTTCACGTGGCCCGGGCGGCGAACCTGCTGCACATCGTCTTGCCCGAGGTCGCACTCCCGGCCGCGGACTGGTCCGCCGCAGCGAGGACGGGAGCGTTTATGGACCCGCGGCCGGCGCCATGACGAAGGCGCCCTTGAGCCCTCACCCCGCCCTCTGCATCCCCCGCCGGGGCGGGGTGAGGCGGGCGCCGACACCGTCCACATCGGAGGATCATGACCGCAGCCCCTAGCCCGGATCAGCACGACCTGGTGGTCGTCTCGCACCGGCTGCCGGTCACGGTCGAGGACGCCGGGCCGAGGTGGGCGGACCGGATCGGTGACAGCACCGCCGCCCTTGGCCCGGCCATAGCCGCCCGCGGCGGTGCCTGGCTGGGCTGGTCCGGAGGCGTCAACGCATCGACCGCCGCGTTCGACCACGAGGGCCTGCGGCTGCATCCGGTCGGCCTGTCGCATCCCGACGTCCTGGACTACGCGCGAGGTTACTGTGCCGCCACGCTCGCCCCGCTCTATCACGGCCGGGTGGAGACGCCAGAGTTCCGGGATCAGTGGCGCGTGGCCTACCAACGGGTCAACCAGCGGTTCGCCGACGCGGCCGCCACCCTGACGGCACCTGGTGGCGTCGTCTGGGTGCACGACTACCACCTGCAGGCCGTCCCCGCCCTGCTGCGCCGCCGACGACCCGACCTGCGCATCGGCATCTCCCTGCACGCACCGTTCCCCCCGGCCGAACTGTTCGTCCAACTACCCACCCGGGCCCAAACGCTCCACGGACTGCTCGGCGCCGACCTGATCGGCGTACCGCACCCGCGTGCGGCCGCCACCGTGCTCGAACTCGCCGGACACCTCCTGGAACTGCCGGTAACCGACGGCGCCGTAACAGTCGACGGCCGGCCAGTCGCGGTCGGCGCCTACCTCCTGCCGGTCGACGCCGCCGCGGTCGAACTGCTGGCCGCCGACTCCGCGGTACGCGATCGGGCGTCCGGCATCCGGGCGAACCTGCCCGGCGCCCGCACCATCCTGCTGGCCATCAACCGGCTGGACCCGGCCGAGGGGATCGAGCAGCGCCTCGACGCCTACGCCACCCTGCTCGGCACCGGGCGCCTGGACCCCAGCAGCACGGTCCTCATCGAGGTCGCCGCCCCCGATGGGCCAGAAACGGCACGGCGGGAGCGGACCCGCGCCCGGATCGACCGCCGCGTCGCGCAGATCAACGGCGAACACGCCCGCGTCGGACACCCCGTCATCCACTACCTACGCCACAGCCCGCCGCTGCCCGACCGAGTCGCCCTCTACCTGGCCGCCGATGTCTTCCTCGCCACACCGCTGAGTGCCGGGACCACCAGCACGGCCAAAGAGTTCCTCATCGCGCGCACCGACGACACCGCACGACTGGTACTCAGCGAGTTCACCGCCGAACAGCTTCCCGGGGTGACGACCGTCAACCCGAACGACCCGGACGCCCTGCTCGACGCGATCGCGGCAGCCACGGCTGCGAGCGGAGCCCGCTGCGCCGACCTGAACGCTGCCCGGCAACGGCTTCACAGTCAGGAGGTGGACAGCTGGGTCGGAGGGTTCCTGCGCAACCTTATTCAACCGCCACCGCGAACTGGCGCCGGCGACGGTCCTCGCTACGCCGCCATCGGCAGTTCGCCCTGAACCCGCCGCGCCCGCGCGGACGGCAGCACCTGAACCGACAGAAAAGCAAGGAGTCCCACACGAATGGTCACCCTCACCGACAACGCCATCGGCCTTATCCGCCGCCTCACCGACCGGCCCGGCGTTCCCAACCAGGCCGGTCTGCGCATCGCGACCGGATCAGCCGCAGGCGCGCTCACCGTCGGGGTTGTCAGCGGCCCCCTCGAGGGCGACCACGTGCTCGACTCCTCCGGGGCGCGGGTGTTCCTTGACGCGGAGGCGGTACGCACCCTGGACGACAAAGCCCTCGACGCGGGCCTGCACGACGGCACCGTCACCTTCACCGTGACCGAGCCCGGATGACCATTCTTCCCGCACCACCCGCCGGTCGCGCGCATGCGCGCGACCGGCGGCAACCGTGACCATCTGACACTCCCCCATAGCATTCCGAAACCGCTCCGGGAATGGCCGGCAGCGGCATTGTGACGTTCACAGAAAACGCATTCCCACACGACGACGTCGTCCATCTGGACGACACGTCCAGATCAAACAACACGTGCAATTCTTCCTTAAGAAATCACCATTTGACTTCTTAAATCACACCGACTTAAGGTCGTCAACGAAACAGTCTTTGCGACTGTCACGGAGGTGATTTCGTTATGACCAGCCGACGGCTTTCGGCCGTCCTCGTCGGGCTGGCGCTCGCAATGGGCGCACCGGCGGCCGCGGCCAACGCCCAGCCCGTGGCACCCGCACAGCTCGGCGCGACCGACCTCGCCCTCATCAACGGCGTGAAACTGGCCGGACTCTGGGAAATGCCCGCCGGGCAGATGGCCGCCGAGCGGGGCAGCGACCAACGGGTCCGTGAGGTCGGCGCGCAGATCGCCACCGAGCACGCCGAACTCGACCAGATCGTCGTCGACGCCGCCAACAAGCTAGGCGTTCAGCTTCCCACTCAGCCCAAGGCCAACCAGCAGCAATGGCTCGACGAAATGCGCGGCGCGGCGACCGACCGCGAGTTCGACCGCATCTTCGTCCACCGGCTCCGCGCCGCGCACGGCGTGATCTTCCCGGTCATCGGCGCGGTCCGGTCCGGCACCCGAAACGACGTCGTGCGTCAGGTCGCCGATGCGGCCAACAAGTTCGTGCTCAACCACCTGACCCTGCTGGAGAGCACCGGCCTGGTCCGCTACGGCGACCTGCCACCCGCCGCTGTGCCGGGCGAGCAGCCCAAGGCCGACTCGCTGCAGGGCGCCGCCTTCAGCGGAACCACCGCCGGAGGCGCCTTCGACACTTCGATCGTCTGGATCGTCGTCATCGTTGCCCTGCTGGCCGGCATCGCCGGCACCTGGTGGCTGTTCTTCAGGCCCCGCTCGCTTGGGCGGGCACCGTGAGCGCGTTACAGACATCGACGATGCCGGGAGTCCGCCAGGCCAGATCCCCGGCAAGGATCACCACATCAAGCGAGTCCACCGAACCGGTGAGGATGGCCACCCGGTTCTGTACCTCCACCTCGATGTGTTGCTCGCCCGTGCCGTCATGACCCAGCAGGCGGGCCACGACCCCCTCGGCCACCGTCTGGTCGACACCCTCACCCTCGACCGGGCGGCCCGGCTCGGCACGGTAGAAGAAGGCGTCCTCCGGGTACGGCCACACGACCGCCATCACGCGCTCCTTCCAATCTCAGTTGCCAGAATCTCGTCGCCGTGGTGCTGCTGGTCGGCCAAACCGAACAGGCCGAGCAGGCCGGTCGCCCAAAGCTGCCGACGCGGGAAGGGGGCAAGGTTTTCCACCAGCAGGGCGCTGCCGCTCACGGCGGCGGCGCGGTGGCACCGGACAAGCTCGCCGATGCCGGTCGAGTCGATGAACGACACGTGCTGTAAGTCCAGAACGATGACCGGCGGCTTGTGCCGGGCCAGCACAGCGATGATCGCATCGCGCACCTGCCCAACGGTGGCCATGTCGATCTCGCCGAACGGTAGGAGACGGACACCGGAGTCGGAGTGCAGTTCGGTGATCAGCATTCCCGTCGCGGCTGGCTGCGGAAAGTCGTTCATGCCGCTCTGGTCTCTACTGGCGGCACCACGACACTGTCCCGCAACGGGCTGAAAGCGGCGCGCAGCACCGCGGTGGCGCCGGGCAGACGAGCGGCGGCGAGGGCTATCCGGCGGGTGGTCATCCGCCAATGCTGGGTGGGCACGAACCAGCGCGCCGTGTTTCGTCCGGCCCGCTGCCGGTCCTGCACGAACGGGCGCATCCGCCGCTCGTAGGCGCTGATAGCCCGGCCGACGCCAACGCCCGCGCGTAGCTCCTCGGCCAGCACGAAGGCGCCGCCCATGGCGAGCGAGGCGCCCTGCCCGGCCATCAGGGACACGGCGTGGCAGGCGTCACCGATCAGCACAATCGGCCCGCGGCTCCAGTAATCCATCTCGATCTGCGCGACCCGGTCGTAGTAGACCTCACCATCCTCGGGAACCTGCCGGAGCGTTCGCCGGACCAGCCCACCGAGGTTGCCGTACACGTCCCGCAGCTCTTGTTGTGGATCCTCCGGCAGGGCGCGGTCGGGGCTGGCGTGGATGAACGAGGCGGCCAGCCGGCCGTCGTTGGTGGGGTACAGCCCCGCCTGGCGGCCAGGCACACCAACCATCACGAAACGATCTCCGACCCGACGGCCAAGATCGTCGTCGCGCAGGACGAAGGATGCTGCGTGGTAGCCCAGGTAGCGCAGAAAGCGCTCCTGCGACCCGAAGACCAACTCACGGATCCGCGAATGTACGCCATCCGCGCCCACTAGTAGGTCAGCCCGCTCCACGCCGCTGTCGGTCAACGTGACCATGACGCCGATGCCATCGCTGACCTGCTCGACGCTCGTGCCGTACCTGATGAGGACGCGGCCCTTCACCGCGTCGAGCAGGGCCCGCTCCAGATCACCGCGCATGAACGACAAGATCCGTCCGTCGAAGACCGAAGCCACCCGCGAGTACGCTATCTCGCCCTCGCTCCGCTCATTCTGGTCTACATAGGACAGCTCGGCGACCCTAGTATGGGCTTCCTTCAGCTCGGGCAGCAGCCCCATCATCTCGGCCACGTCATAGCCCGAGCCGAAGAAGTCAATCATGTATCCACCGGCCCGCGGACCGTCTTCCCGCTCGACCAGAACCACATCCCAGCCGTCCCGCTCCAGCCACCAGGCCAACGTGAGCCCAGCTATACCCGCACCACAAATGATCGCTTTCACGGTTCCTCCTGACACCAGCATCAATTTCTACCCGCAGGGTCGGGTCAGATGCTGGTCAGATCGTCCCCATCGGACGGTTCAAGGGCGTTGCATACGTCGCGGATGCCCGGTGTGTGCCAGGCCAGGCCTCCGGCGACGAACATGAGCTCCGGGGTGTCAACCGGGCCGGTGAGGATGGCGACGCCGTTCTGCACCTCGACCGCGATATTCTGCAGCCGCGTCCGCTCGTCGTCGACCAGCCGCGTCACCACCCTGTCGGCCAGCATCTTGTCCCCATCCGCGCGCGGCGCCGGGCGGCGAGCCGGCTGCCCGGATCGGTCGTCGGGCATGGGCCACGGTGTCAGCACGGCGCGCTCCCGATCGTGGTACGCCCGGAGAGCGGCACCTCCTCGGGAACCATGTGCAGCACCTGCTCCACCCGGGAGATCCGCAGGATCCGCCGCAGGCGCGGTGACGGCGCGCGAAGCGTCAGGCCCGCACCGACCCGCAGCAGCTGCCGGTGCACATCGAGGAGCAGAGCGACGCCGGCCGCGTCGATCCCGACGCATCCGGCCATGTCCACGACCAGCCGGTCGGGGCGCAGCCGCACGGCCGTGTCCAGTGCCGCCTGCACCGGCGCCAAACTGGCGCGATCGAGGCGGTCGGTCAGGTAGATCTCCAGCACCGGCACCGACACCGGTCCGGCAACTGGCTGCGCAACCGCACTCACGCCGCACTCTCCTCGCGTCGGCCGGTATGAAATCCAGACTGGTGGGGCCATGTGGAGGCAGCTTCGCGGAACCATGACAGTCCCATGACAACCAGCTACGGCGGCAACCCGTCCGGCGCGGCCTGCCCGCCGCACGTGCCGCATAAATGCGTGCCGAACGGCTTCGGCTCACCGGTCCAATCGGCCCGGACGGCCACCGGCCACAGCACGTACCAGTCCCGCAGGTGCACAACCGAGCCGAACTCGACCGCGCACCGGTCGCACACGAGGACGACGTACCCCGGCTGCCCCGGGCTCGGCCTCGGCCGCATACTCATGCCGGCAACCGCCGCACCGCGTTCATCGCGACAATCTTTGCACAGGTGCATGCTGTGCGGTGGTAGCCGGACTACGCCGCGACTGCCCCGTCGAGCACCTGGGTGAGTCCGTGGCGTCGAAGCAGCTCACGTACCCGCGGGTCCGCCTCGGCCACCACCAACCTCGCCCCCTGAGCGGAGGCTGCGTCCTGCCCTGCCCGCAAGGCGTTGATGCCGGCTTCATCGATGGATGGCACCGCGCTGAGGTCCACCACGATGCGTTGTGGTCGGGTGGCCGCCAGCACTGCGACGACCCGGTCGTGCAGCATCTGGGCGTTCTCTGACCGGATGCCGCCGTGCGGCTCGATCGCGATCGTCATCGACCGCTCGGGCACACGGTGAGTGGTAATTACGAGAGTCATCACATCTCCGTCCAGATCGGGAGGGTGCATACCTCCGGTAGATCACTGACGCGGTCCACGCTTGCCGCTGTTTGCGGCGATCACCGATCAGGATTGCCACGCTCCTGTGACAGTTCGCTTGGTACCAGCCGGCAGGATGGGCCGATAGAGCGCCTACGTGCGATCGTTCAGGACGGTTACGGTCCGGCCGACCGGTGCGCCTGGCTGAGGTCGAACGGCCTGCGGTGGGAGCCGACGAGGTGCTGGTCGGGGTTCACACGACGTACCCGCATCTGGACGTGTGGCGCGTCGTGACCGGCCGGCCGTTCGGGCTGCGCCTGATAGGGTTTCCGGCCTACGGCGTCCCACGTGCCGCATCCCGGCACGGACATCGCCGGACCGTCAAGGGCGATCGGTCGCGCGGTCACCAGCTTTCAGCCCGGCGACGACGTATTCGGGGAGACGCTTCGTGGATACTCGTTGCGCAACGGCGCCGCCTTCGCCCGGTTCGCGCACTTGGCGGGTAGCCGCTTTTCGCACCCCAGCTGCGCCGGCACGGCTCCTCGGCCCGGGTGACCAAACACGAGGTGCTGGACGCGCTACGGGCCCACCTTGAAGCGGGACCGCTGACCCCGTAATCGCCCGGATGTTCGACCTCGCCGACGCGTCGGCGGCCATCCGGTATCTGACCGGAGGCAAGCCGTTGGGCGGATCGTGTTCAGCGTCTGACCGTCGTGGGCGGCGGGTCAGGCTGGCACGGTATCCGCAGGCCGCGTCGTGGACGTGCGCCACTGGCGCCACCACAGCTGTTCCGAGACCTCACCGGCCACCTCCACAAACTCCTCCAACGCGGCGGCGAGGCCCTGTGGATCCTCGACCTCGAGGCCGCGCACCAGCTTGGCGATCGCGCGCCGGCGGTGGCGCATCACCGCCCCGACCAGGTCCCGTCCGGCCGGGGTCAGCATGACCCAGGCCGCGCGGCGGTCGTCACCGCGGCGAAACCGCTCGGCCAACCCTTTGCGCACCAGGCGGTCGGACATCCGCGTCGCGGTAGAAGGGGCGACCTCCAGCTCGGCGGCCAGGTCTGTTGTCCGCTGCGGGCCGCGGGAGGCGAGCACCACCAGCGCCCGGTACTGTACGAGCGTCACCTCGGCATCCACTTGGGCTAGGGAACGCGCTGACAGCGCGACAAGGGCCCGGCTGGCGCCGAGGAAGCCGTCAACGAGCGCGGCGGTTTCCGGGGCCGCCGGACGCCCGCGCGAGGTGGACGTTGCCATCTGACAATGTTTGCACACCTAGCCGGCAGCCGATGCCCCGCGATCCGCGCCACGGCGGTCTGCGGCGCCGAGCCGCCAGGCACGAGCCGCGACCATGATGACCCATGCAGTGATCACGGTTACCAGCAGCCGTTGCATCAGGCCTGTTAGCGGCCCTTGGGTCTGGCCGAGAAGCAACGACAGCGCGGCCGCCGCGAGCAGGCCGGAGTACACGGTCAGTCCGCGCCAATCCGGCTGTCCGGCGAACGCGCGGGTGGGGACCAGCATACCCGCCACCACGCTGACAAAGCCGGCAGCGGCGGCTGCCAGGTGGATCGTGCCAGTCGACGACAACGACGACGGGTCGACCCGCCCATCGACTCGATCGGTGGGGAAAGTCGCGGCGAGGATCAGCGCCGCACAGTGGGCCGATCACCGACAGGTACGAGCCGTCCGGCAGTCGCCGAATTACCGGCAGCTTCCGGTTGTCCTTGACCCGCACCACCAGGTACGCCTTGGCCTTCACGACCGCCTCGATCAGGTCCGCGGCCCCAAAGGCCCGATCCAACAGCACCACCATCGGTGAACGCAGGCTGGCCACCAGCAGCTTGGCGTAGGGCACCTCACCTATCGTGGTCGGCCCGAAGACCGCGTCGATGACGGTCCGGGTTCCGCAGCACACCAGGACCAACAGCCGTAGCTTCGGATAGCCCGACCCGCCATGGTTGCAGCGATGGGCGGTGTACTCGGCCAAATTGGCATCGCTGGCCGGGACCGCCGCGCTGGTCCCGTCGATAGCGCAGACCAACAGCCCTCGCCACCACCGCCCCCGGGTGCGCGGCGCCGGGCCCGGTCCCCGCAGCAGGTCAAACAAGGCCCGCAGCGGGCCCGGCCCCATACGCTGGCGGGCCTGGGCCAGCACACCTGAGCTCGGTTTCGCCACCGACACACCGTCCAGGGCCGCGACCAGCTTGTCCCAGACCTGCCGGTAGCCCACATCGGCGAACAACGCGCCGGCTAACAGCAGGTAGACCACCACCCGGGCGGGTACGTCACGCACACGGGACTTACCCGGACCGGCCTCGGCCAACGCGGCGTCGACCATCTCGAAGGGCACATGCTGGGTCAACTCCCCAAGATGCCCTGGGGCGAACACACCCGCACCGACCCTGATCACGCGGCGGGTGACAGAATACGCGGACAGCGAGGCTCCCTTGGATCGTGACCGTCTTGTGAGGACAGTCATGTCTATCGGAGCCTCGCTGCCTGTCTATCCCCACCCCATCAACAACGCCTGATCCAGGCCCTAACTGAGCGGCATTGGATCTAGAACTCCTTGTCCAGGATCTCCTTCTTCTTCTTCTTCTTGCCCATCGCCCGGCGCAGCAGGTCCGCAGCGCCGAGCGTGTAGCCGGCCAGCTTCTGCGCGATCGCCATGACCTGCTCCTGGTACACGATCAGCCCGTAGGTGTCACCGAGCACGTCTTCCAACGCCTCGGCAAGCTCCGGGTGGATCGGCGCCACCGGCTTGCGGTTGTTCTTACGGTCGGCGTAGTCGTTGTGCGCGTTGGCACCCATCGGCCCCGGCCGGTACAGGGCGCCCACGGCGGAAATGTCCTCGAAGTTGTCCGGCGCCATCGACCGCAACAAAGCGCGCATCGGGCCGCCGTCGAACTGGAACACGCCGAGCGTGTCACCGCGCGACAGCAAGTGAGCACAGGACGGTGTTTCGCCAACTCGACGTGGCGCTACTCGCGGTAGGCGCAGTGGTGGCGACCTGCGGGGCGGAGCGGATCGCTGATCAGCCCCCGCATCCGCCATCGACGGCGCCATCGCGTGGTGACTCGTTCGTTGTTGCGGTGCTGCCCGGGCCGGTCAGCTGCGCTGGAGTCGGGCGAGGCCGTCGAGGATGAATTCGAGCGCGAACCCGAACTCGGCGTCGTCGTCGCACGGGCCGAGGGCGCCTGAGTGGGTGACCGCCAGGGCCATTTCGACGGCGTAGGGGTGGGTTTGGCCGAGTACGCTCGCGAGGCTGGCGGCCGCCTCCGGCTCAAGGTCGCCGGAATCGTCGAAGAGGTCCTGGGTGAATCCGAGTAGGCGGCTGCCGAGGATGTGCAGGGCGTGGTGCGTCTGTGCGATCGAGAAGCCACCTTCCCGGAGGATGCCGATCACCGCGTTGATGTAGTGCAGCGCAGCAGGCCCGGGCGCGGTCTGCGCCTGCACCACGCGGGGCGCCCAGGGATGGCGCAGGACGACGCTGCGCGCCGCGAACACCATCTGACGTAGCGATGCCTTCCAGTCGACACCGTCGGTACTCGTCGGGATCTGGCCGATCACGGCATCGGCCAAGCCGTCGAGGAGGTCGTTCTTGTTACGCACGTGCGTATAGAGCGACATTGCCTCGACACCCAGCTCCTGCGCCAGCTTGCGCATGCTGATCGACTCGATGCCGTCGCGATCGGCGAGTTCGACGGCGGCTGCCATCACCCGCTCTCTGGTCAGCTGAGTGCGGCGTTCCGGGCCCGTCTTGCCCAGCGCGGAGATCTTCACATCACCAGCCCTTCCACGACACGGCCCGGTTCGCCAAGAGAACACTCTTGACACCCTTACATCGTACGGGCCATCCTTACACTGTACGCACAGCCCTTACTCCGTAAGGACGAGTCAGCGTAGCACGTCGCATCGCCTACGAAGAAGGACAAATCATGGCGAACAGCAGGAGGACATACAGCCGGGAAGGCACGCTGCCACCGCGCCAAGTCGACAGTGGTCAAGACGCGGGAGCCCCGCGCGGAAGGAGCGCGACCATGCCTGCCCGTCCGCCGACCATGCCCGCCGTCGTCCAGGACGGCTACGGAGCGCCAGAGCGCGTGCTCAGGCTCGACGCGATCCCGGTGCCGTCGATCGGCGCCGGCGACGTCCTGATCCGGATGCGGGCCACCAGTGTCAACACCCCGGACTGGGCCACCGTCACCGGGGTGCCGTACCTCCTGCGCCTGAGCTCCGGGCTGCGCCGGCCGAAGCGTCCGATCCGAGGCAGCGACGTCGCCGGGGTGGTGGAGGCCGTCGGCCGGCAGGTCACCGACCTCGCATCTGGCGACGAGGTGTTCGGCTCCACCTGGGCGCGGGCCGGCGCCTTCGCCCAGTACGGGGTGGTGCCGGCGGCCCAGCTGGTCAAGAAACCCGCCGGGCTCACGTTCACCGAGGCCGCGGCGTCGGTGATGACCGGGCTCGCCGCGCTGGTCGCCATGCGGGATGTGGCACAGGTGCGCGCCGGCACGCGTGTCCTGGTCAACGGCGCCTCGGGCGGTGTGGGAACCATGGCGGTCCAGATCGCCAAGGTGCTGGGTGCGGAAGTCACCGGCGTGTGCGGTACCCGCAACGTCGAACTGGTGCGGTCGCTCGGTGCGGACCACGTCGTCGACTACACGGCGGAAGACTTCACCCAGAGCCGGCAGCGGTACGACGTCGTCCTCGACAACGTACTGAACCACCCGCCAAAGGCCAGCGCGCGAGTGCTGGCACCAGCAGGAGTGCTCATCCCGAACAGCATCGGGTACACCGGCGGCCTCCTGTCCGGCCTGCCCAGAACGGCGCGGGCCGTCCTGATGGGACTCGGCTCCCCCACCGTGAGGCTCGTGAGCCCGGCCGTGAACCGCGCGAACCTGCAGGCGCTCCGCAGCCTCCTCGAACCCGGCGACGTCAGGGTGGTCATCGACAAGACCTACCCGCTCGACCAAGCGGCGCGGGCAGTCACGCACATGCTGGAACATCACGCCAGCGGCAAGATCACCATTGCGGTGTAGCGGCACGGCATTGAAAGGCACACCACACCACACACCAACACCATCCAGAAGCAGATGGAGCACCCCGTGACCGACACGACCACGACAACCCCCCGCTCGCGGCCACCCGCGCCCGCGAGCATCAGCGAGCAGGCCCAGCAGGCCCTCAACGCGGCGCCGCCGCTGGACCCGATGCCGCAACTTGACCTTGACGACACCCAAGGATGGCTGCACTGGGTCGAATCGCGGGAGGCACCCGGTCGCGACATGCTCGCCCCGCTGATGCCACCAGCGGATCAACTCGCCCGCACCACCGTCAACGTGGACGGCGTGCCCACCTACCTCCTACGACCCACCCACGTCGCCGACGACAGCACGACGCCCATCGTCATCGAGATCCACGGCGGTGCCCTCCTCTCCGGCGGCGGGGATCTCGCCTGGATGATGACCGCCGGCAAGGCCACCAACCGCAACACCAGCACCTGGGTGCCCGACTACCGGATGCCGCCCTTGCACCCCTACCCGGCCGCGCTCGACGACTGCCTGGCCGTTTACCGCCACGCCCTCGCCGACCACCCACCCACCAGAATCATCATCAGCGGGGTGTCGGCCGGCGCCAACCTCGCCGCCGCACTCGCGCTGCGCGCCAAGGACGAAGGCCTAGCGATGCCCGCGGCGCTCGTCCTGCTGACCCCGCAGGTGGACCTCACCGAGTCCGGAGACTCATTCCAGACCAACCACGGAATCGACACCCTCCCCCCGCTCAGCACCACCAACCTGCTCTACGCCAACGGCCACGACCTCGCACACCCCTACCTCTCCCCGCTGTTCGGCGACCTGACCGGCCTCCCTCCGACCTTCCTCCAGGCCGGCACGCGCGACCTGTTCCTTTCCAACGCGGTCCGCATGCACCGCAAACTCCTCGCCGCCGGTGTCGACGTCGAACTCCACATCTTCGAAGCCATGCCACACGGCGGCTTCGGCGCGAACGCACCCGAAGACGCCGACCTCGCCGCGGAAGTCAAGCGATTCGAGGAACAACACCTACAAACCTGAGCCGCCCGATCGGTGAGCGCGGCGCGCACGGGTATCGAGCGGTCCGCTTCGACACGCCTCTCGGCGAGCCGGACTGGCCAAAATCGGTGCCAGATCGCGACGCAGCTCTTGCGAGCTTCGACCGCCCGGAGCAGGTCGGCCCGGGCACGCCCGGCGTACCCGGGCTGCCCCCTTCAACGATCCGATGACCCCTCAAGGACGGACACGCACCACGAAGGCGAGGCTGAGCACCTGGCCCACTACGCCGTCTCCAGCGACCAATGCGTCACCCGGCCGCCCAACTGAACCCCTTTGGCCTGACCGGAAAATGAGCTGTACCACGTCGGTTCTTGTGCAGGCGGCATTGCCGGGCCGGTGGTGGCCGGACCGGTTGGTGACTGGGCGGTCAGGTGGCGGGGTTGAGGGTGACGGTGTGGCCGAGGGCCTCAAGCTGGCGGACGAGGCTGTGGAGTTTGCGGTCGGTGTTGACGCGTCGGTCGTAGTAGTCGGGGCCGAGGTCGTGGTAGCGGGTGGTTGGGTCGGCGAGTAGGTGCCAGATGATGACCAGGATGGAGCGGGCGACGGCGACGAGGGCCTTGCCTTTGCCGCGGCGTTTGACGATGCGTCGGTAGCGTTCGGCGAGGAAGGTGCCGCCGCTGCGGGCGGCGGTGGTGGCGGCCAGGCCGAGGACGCCTTTGAGGTATGGGTCGCCTTTGCCGGCCTTGCCTGCGGTGTTGCTTGTCCCGGATTGGATGGTGCGGGGGCAGAGTCGGGCCCAGGACACCAGATGCGCGGCGGTGGGGAACCGGGTCATGTCCAGACCGATCTCGGCGATGATCAGTTGGGCGGTCTCGTCGCTCAGGCCCGGGATTTCGGCCAGGCGCTGCATTGCGCTGGCTGCGGGTGGGTGCGACC
>Ga0214467_1000135_pt1 | contig 21016 bp, 23 predicted proteins | sample RVTome_8_FD_187339 | JGI IMG/M metagenome (GOLD analysis project Ga0214467, IMG submission 187339) | Soil microbial communities from uranium-contaminated site in the Upper Colorado River Basin, Wyoming, United States - RVT160D0 HiSeq ...
AGCGACTCCCAGCTCGGGCTGCCTCCAGCTTCACCCCACCGCTACGACGGCAAGGCGATGGGCGGTCTCACACCCCCATCCGGAACACCAGCGCCTCGTGGCGCACATCCAAGCCGCCTACGATCGACATTCGGGACGTCCTCAAGCTCCGTGACCATTGATGTCCAACGCAGAAAACGCTGCGTTTGAGCTGAGGAGGCCCCTCGAATCCGCTGGTCGTCAAGCCCACGAACGGGGTACACCTCGACCCAACCCACCGACCGTGACCGGCCGATGCATGTCATCTCTCATGCCGACGGCTGCATCCATACACGAGCTGATCGACTAACCCGGCTGGCGATCCCGAATGCGCCCGCAGCCTGCAGTCGCCCCTACCGACCTCCTTGTCTAGCCCGCCGTTTCGATCATGTCTGGGTAGAGGTGTTGCGTCGTCCAGTTGTACCAATGCATTGTCGCCACGCGCCTCCTACGATGAGGAACTATGCGTAGATGGTTGCCGGTCTCGGCTGTCATCGTGTTCCTTTTTGGCCTCGCCGGCGTGGTGCTGTATTTCACATCGAGCGCGGAGGGCGAAAGGGAGAAGGCCAGCGATATAGCCGACATCGTGAGCCTGCCGGTGGCGCTCGTGGCGCTGGCGGTCAGCGTGGCATTCCTGTTCGCCAAGCCCAAGCGGGAAGGGACTCCAGCCGAGGTAGACCTGACCGCGGCGGTGAAGGTGCTCGCGGCCAGGGTCAGTCGTGATTGGCAGCAGGAGATCGGCAAGCGGGGACTGCTGGCGCCCCAGGCGTTACGTCTGCGATGGCGAGCGGCTGGGACGGGGAAGAGCTTGCCGTCCGGCGAGTTGGGCGACGGCACGCACAGCTTTCCAGCTGGCCGTCTCGTGCAGTCGTTTCGCCGGTTGAAGACGCGGCAACTTGCGATCGTCGGGGTGCCCGGCGCAGGCAAGAGCACTCTGGCGTTGTTGTTCACGGTGGCGATGCTCGCTGAACTGCGTCGCGGCGAGCCGGTGCCGGTGCTGCTGTCGGCCTCATCGTGGCGGCCCGCCCAGGAGCCGCTGCGGGCGTGGGTGGCACGAAGGATCGGCGAGGAGTATCGCGAGCTGACCGACGCCCAGCGGTTCGGCGCGGACGCGCCGTTGCGTATGGTGGACGGCGGTTTGATCTTGCCTGTGCTCGACGGCTTGGACGAGATCCCGCGCGCGCAGCTGGCCCAAGCGTTGCAAGAGCTCAACGCCGAGGCTGGCGTCCAGGGGGGACAATTCGTTGTCACCTGCCGCACGAGCGATTACGAGCACGCGACGGCGTCTGGGCGTCTGGCCGCAGCTGCGGTAATCACGGTCGGGCCTGTGCCGCTCCAGGTGACGATCGCCTACCTGACCGCCGACGGCGAGCGGGACCGCTGGTCCACGGTGATCGCTCGAATGCGCGCCGAGCCTACTAGTGCGCTGGCTACCGCGTTGTCTACGCCGCTGATGATCTCGTTGGCGCGGCTGATGTACCAGCGAACAGAAAGCGAGCCGGACGAGCTGACCCGGCTGACCACCGCGTCCGAAGTGGAAGATCACCTCTTGCGGGGATTCCTTCCGACGATCTACGGCCCGCCGCAGCGGCGCTGGCTTTCGTTTCTGGCCAATCATCTCCAATATCGTGAGAAGGGCGCTGACCTTGCCTGGTGGCGGTTGCGCTTGGCGGTCTGGCGCGGCACACCGACGTTATTGATCATCGCGCTAGCGGTGCTCGGTACCGAAATAGCGTTCGGACTCTTTGGCTGGAAGCTGGCGGATGATGGCGCGTTCGTCGCTGTGGTCCTAGCGGGTTGGGCGGCCTGCGTTGCAGGTCTCAACGCCGCCAGGACGCCTGGACGCGTGTCGCTCCACAATTCACATACCACGCTGGCCTCGGTGGCCGCCGCCGTGCGCGACGCCTTCCTGGGAATGATCTTCTTTCCGTTCGTACTGGTCGAGGCCGCCCAGATGCTGACAGCCCCGCGACCGGCCAGCTGGGAAGCGCTTCAAAACGTGACTGGCGCGGCTGCACTCGCCGCATCTCTGGCGTTGCCGCTGGCTCTGACCATGAACGGCATTCGGGCGTGGCGACGGGCTAGACCAGGCCCGGTTTCCTCGCCGCTTTCTTCACTCTGGCCAAAACTGCGTACCGGATTTGGCACCGGGCTGCTGGTCGGCCTACCCGCCGGCGCAGCGGTCGGTGTCTTCACCGGTGTCGGCGACGGGTCGATGACGTCGGGGATGTGGGGCGGCGGTTTAGTCACGGTGGCTGTCGGTGCGGCAGTCGGGACGCCCATCGGCGTGAGTCGCTGGCTCGCCCAGCCGGCTATGGACGACAGCCCACCATCGCCGCCGGCCGCCATTCGCGGTGACCTGCTCATCACCCTGCTGATCGCAGGAAGCACAGCCGTTTCGGCCGCGCTCGCCGTGAAAGCACTCGCGGTGCTGAGGCTGAACGTGCTTGGGCCCATCGGCGGGCCGCTACCGGACCAGTGGGGTTCGGCCCCGCTGCTGGTTGGCCTTTACCTTTTCCTTATCACGCTTGCCGGATCGGGATCGCATTGGTTCGCTTATACCACCGCACACCTGTTGCTTATGCTGGACAAACAACTCCCAGTCGGGCTCGTGCGCTTCCTAGACGACGCCCACGAACAGGGCATCCTGCGTCAAGCTGGTGGGGTGTACCAGTTCCGCCACGCTCGCCTGCAAACCCACCTGGCCGGCGAATCAAGGCGGCCGAACCGTGCCTCCGCCCGCCCTGCCCGTGTCCGCCTGCGCACGCGGCTGACCGCAGTGGTGACCGTCTGCTGCCTGGCAGGGTTTTTCGCGGTATTTGCCGTGCGGTGGGTTCCGGCACTGAGCGCCCTGATTGACCAAAAAGCGTATTGGGATCGGCTTCACCGTTCCAACGAGCTCGCCGACGCGGCGGACCGGCTGGAGCCCTTCGATTCCGATGCGGCCCTTAGGCTTCGAGTCGCCGCGGCGGAGATCGCCCCGCCTAATACCTGGCCCGGCGAGGACCTGAACGTGTTCGTCTACATGCGCCAGGTTCGGCAACCCTTGACGTGGTGGCGAGTAGATCCTAGAACTGACACATACGAATGGATTTCGACTGAACGCTGGATCGTCAAGTACGCCTCCGGCGGGGAAGCCGTCGCGTGGGATCTCGCCGCAACGCCACCGGTACAGACCCGGCTGGCCCAGAGGGTCAAAAGCGTCCGCGCCAGCCGCGACGGACACTTGGTGGTGCTGCTCAGGCTCGATGGCTCAGTCGTGGCTTGGGATCTGGCCGCACGCCCGCCGCAGTCCTACTCTTTGGGCTCGGACGCTACTGGTATCGAATTCGGCCAGCGCGACAGCACGTGGGCCTTGGTGCAGCATCGCGAAGAGCTGGTCGCCTGGGACTTGGCGTCCGTCCCGCGCAGCGTCGAACTCGGCGATCGCCTCCTCGGCAAGCCCAGGTTCAGCGGTGACCGCTGGGTCCTCGCCGCGCTCAACGTCAATGATCCCATTTGGAATCCGGCCACCGGCGCAAAGGTGCGCATCGACACCGGGCCAGAGCCAGTCGATGCTTCGCAAGTTAGCCGGGACAACAGATGGCTAGTGGTCACCTATCAAAACGTGGTGAAGATGTGGGACTTGGCCGCACCGAACTCGGCGCCGTTGACGCTCGGCACCGTCACCTTCGACCGACAATTCACAAAGATCCCACACATCGAAAGTGTCGACGGTAGGTGGCTTCTCGTGACCGACGAGACTCGGCCAATCGTCGCCTGGGACCTGCAAGCTGCACCGCCGAAACCGTATGAGCTGGGCGCCAATGCGGCACCCGGCCAGATCACCAGCGCGGGCAATCGGGCCGTCTTGCTCACCTCACGCAAACAGGCCATGTTGTGGGATCTGTCAACCGCGCCGCCTCCTGCCGTTGAACTTGCAGCCGATGTCGTTGACGTCCGTTTGAGTACCGACGGCCGGTGGGCCGTGGTGAGACAGGCGAACTTCGAGACGAGTGCCTGGAATCTGGCAACCGCTACACCAACGGCCTATCCGCTCGGGCCCACGGCAGCCATCGACCAGATCACCTCGCGGTGGGCGTTGACGCGGCAACGCGACCGGACCCTGAACCTGTGGGATCTGTCGACGGTGCCGCCGACGGCCTACCCGATCAACACTGAGCTGACCCACCCCACGATCCATATCAGCGAGCGATGGATGGAAGCGCTCGGGGCTGACGACAGGCCCGTATACTTGGACTTGACGAGCGCCACACCGCGCGCGATCCCGTTCGGGCCGCAGGTAAGCGGCGGGTACAGCTTCCACGCCGACGGACGGGCCGCTCTGTTGCGACACAACAACCTGGTCGTGCTATGGCAGATGCCGTTGCCCGAAGCTGTTGCGCCGCCACGATTAAGCGCGCACGACGAGGCATGCGGCATCGTTGTGCGGCCGATGACCAAGCAGGAATGGGACCACCACGTCCCACGGATCCCCTATCACGAGATCTGCGCCAAGTGAACGGACCAGGATCGCTGCCCCTAGCTCGATCTCGGCACCCCCGCCTCTTCACGAGGCGTCGAGCGCGATGGTACGTGGCCCATGCCGATAAGGCACGCCGCGCCGAAATACGCGGAATCGATAAACAGCTCGTTGCCAACGGAACCAGCAAGGATTCGGACCGGACCGAACCCTGCGGTGGGCCGCTACTTTCGACGATAACCTGGTACCAGCTCACTCGCGACGGCGACCAGTTCTATCTTGAAGTCGTCCCGCCGCCCGAGCCACTCCTTCATCCACCACGTCCGTAGCAGTTCAGCGTCGCTGGGCGCGAGTCGCCGCGGCCAGAACGGCTCGCCGCCAAGATACTGCGACTCATGGTTGCCGATCAGCTGGATCCAGTCGTCCAGGCCCGCGTCCAACCATTGCTGGACTAATGCCAGCACCGCCGCGCTGTCCGGGCCCCGGTCGATCAGGTCACCAACCTGAATCACCAGCGTGCCCGGGTCCTCGGCCATCGGTCCGATCACCTCGATGAGCTGATCGGCGCACCCGCCGACATCGCCAATGATCACGATCTTCGCCATGCCGCCTCCGTGCCCCCGACAGTAGCGCTGTGAGGAGCACGTCACGAAGAGCTGATCCTCAACCGCCGGCGCGGCGACACGGGAGCGCTCATCGCACGATCCTGCCGAGATGAGTGCTGCGGCCTTCATGAGGATTCTGAAGGCTACAAACGAGTGACGACCAGGGCCTCCCAACCAAGGTGTTGAAACGATGGATCTCATCGTCCGGTGGCATCACTCAAGTCAAAGAACAGGTGCATACCTAGCTCTGATGCATAGTCGGCTCGTGTCGTTGTGATCAAATGGCCTCGTTTCCGACCGACGATGCGGAATCCCTGGTCGCGGATGATATTCGGGCGCCGTCCAAACAATTGATCTTGGCGATGTAAGATCAAGGACAATCCAGGAATAGACGCCTACGGCTATAACGTGCCGTGCCTGCCTCCGCTAATCTGTGCGCTGTTGTGCGCCATGCCCTCCTGGAGGCTCCGCTGCCCGCCTGGTCAATATCGCTCAGTGTCACGCTGGCCCTGCTCGTGGGGTCGGCGTGCCTCGAAGTGTGGTTGAAGTACCTGGCTCGCAAACTCAACCCAGAGGACGCCGTCTTCTGGCCTACTTGGATCGCTACAGGTACCGTGGCGATAGGTGGTTCCGTGATAGACGGCCTCGTACGGAACCTCAACATCCCCGTCCTGCAGGTCGTGTTGGCTTTTGGATCGATCCTCTTCGGCTTCAGCGTCTTGCCGAAGATCCTTGAGAAGAAGGGATACGACCCGGCGACAGGGAGGGTGATCAACTGGTGGTGGATTGTGCTAGCGCACCTTTGGGCCGTGGTCATCCTACTTAGCGCCGTAGCGGTAGGAGTTGAAATATATGACTTCTCGTAGGCGACTTCGGTCGCGCGCTCGAACCGACAATCCGGACAAGCCGACTCAACTGGGCGGCCGCTGGGCCACAACGGGCATGGTGGCGGGAATCGTTCTCGGCATGACCGCGGGCCTCGCGTCGTTGATCGTGAGCGTCGGCATTGGCAAGGCGAGCGTGCTCGCGGCGGTCGTATTGCCGGTTGCAGTCATTGTTCCAATAGTGGCGCGACTCGTAGTGACGTTCATGGCCGCTCAGCCAGAGGATCGACCGCACATCCTCAGCGCTCTTCACGACCTCTTCTCGAGTAGAGGACCGCGGTAGACGACACTGGTGGAACATCCTCCGCCCAGACGGGTCCGCTGGCCAGCGAACCGACAATGGTCGACCAGGTCGCCGATGGGTGCCGTCGAACGAGCCTGTCAGGCGCGTCCGCCCATAGTGGGCGTGTCGTCGGACAGGCGGACGATGACCAAACTGAACTGGGTGGTCGGGTTCGATGTTGCAGTAGGCAGCGAGCAGGTTGCGGGCGGTCCTGCGCCGGATGCGGGGCTCCGGGCGATCGAAGTGCTCGCCGCGGGCGACACCCCGATCACCAGGATCGCGTTCACCGTCGGCTACACGTCGCTCTCGCATTCAACGCCGCGTTCCGGCAGCTGACCGACCGCACACCCACGGAGTACCGCGCCAGGTTCCGACCCTAACGAGCGTCGGCGCGAGCCCTTCCTGGACCGTCGGGACCGCGTCCTTGCAAGTAGCCGATGAGCGCACACTGATCTTGGTGACTGCCACGAGGGCGGAAGGACACCCGGTTCCGTTGATGCTGGGTGACAACCCAAGGGCGTTCAGTTGCCGGGGTGGCGGGGGGATCCGCCGCGTCCGGAGACTCCGGGCCGCGGTGCTGGACTTGCGGTGAGCATTGACGGTGTTTATCAGTTTCGTGAAAGTGGGCATTCTCGTCCGCTAAGCTAAGGCTGCCTGAGGGAACGCCATCGTTCCGCCCGCAAACAACTCAGGCGGCTACGTGGTTCTCTTCCGCTCGTGCGCGTGCGGAAGAGAACCACTCCGTTTGCAGGGCGGCATGAGCGCCCGCGTCCGGGTCACCGGCCCGGGGCCGCACGCCTGGCACGGGTCATGTCTGACACCGCTGTTAACCGCGGCTCCTCATTGCTCTCGCGAGTCTGGCATCGGATCTTCGGACGTCGGCTGATCGCGCGGGGATGTAAGCCAACCCCCAGATCTACCTATGCGGTGTCTGGCGAATGTCCGCTCATGGCCGATGAGCGGACCCCGGCTCTGTCAGCCGCAGCGCTACCATTCGATCATGGGCGGAACGAACATCCAGCTTGACCACTGCGTGATCGCGGTCAGCGAATGGGAACGGTCGAACGCGTTCTACCGGGACGTGCTGGGAGCCGAGGTCGTCGACCATCCCGGCGGTCGTGTCGCCTATCGGTTCGGCAATCAACAACTCAACGTGCACGGGCCCGGCCTGGACGTGAGCAGCCTGGTAGCCCGCCCACCGGTGGTGCCGGGCGGCAGCGATCTCTGCTTCGTCTGGCCCAGCACAGTGGAAGAGGCGCTGGCTCATCTGCGTCGCCAACAAGTCGAACCCGAGGAAGGACCCGTAGCTCGCAGTGGCGGGCGCGGCCGGGGAATGAGCATCTACTTCCGCGATCCCGATGGCTCCTTGCTCGAACTCATCATCTACCCATAACCAGCCCGGTTTGCTTGGGTACACCCCATCCGCTCATGCCGCAGACAACGCGCGGTCTCACAGCTTTGCCGCGCCGTGGCGACAGGCCGGCGAGGTGAGGTCCGCCGAGGGAGCGGGCACACGGTCCTGAACTGCATATCGCTACGCAGGTCAGCCGCAAAGTTGCTGGTGAGCGAGCGTTCGGAGGCGTTGGAGTTGCTGGACCGCGCACCGGATCCGGACTGGGCCGGCCGGCTCTCGCGCACACAGATCGTCGCGGCGTTGCGGCGGGCCCCCACCGCCGTGACATCGAGGCCAAGGCCGCTGTGGTCCAAGCGGCGTTGCGGGCCGGGCAGCTGCGGCAGCCACGGCCGGTGCAGACGGCGTATGCGGCCATCGTGGCCAGCCAGGCCCAGATCATCAATGTCCTCAACGTCGAGATCAACCGAGCTGGGGCAGGTGGTGGCTGACCATTTTGGCCGGCACCGGGACGCTGAGCGCTATCTGAGCCTGCCCGGCCTTTCCGGGTTCCCAGGACGCGCCGGTGCGCACGCAGCAGCCCAGAAACTAACATGACCAGTTCCCACAGGACGTCGCTAGTGACACGACACGTAATCACGTGGGGTCCTTTGGCGGAATATTTCTTGTGGTGAAGACATCTCTAACCGGGACCCCCACACCCACACCAGAACCGTCCACATTGCTCACTTATGCGCGTGTCGCCCGACTCGAATCGCATTCCTCGTTGGGATCACCTCACGATGCGGTCACGAACTGCGGGAATCGACAACGGCCGCTGTTCACTGGTACCCGGCTTCGGGATGAACACCCGACGCGCCGGCAGCGGCCGCCAACTACCGTCCCGCAGTTCGCTGGCCAGCTCGTCCAGCAGCCGGGCCACCCCGTACTGCTCGACCTGGTCCAAAGTGGCCCTATCGATGCCCGGCGCACCGTTGTTCCGGCGCACCGCGACCCACGCCCGCCACAAGACGTCTCTGCGGAAGACCTTGTCTCGCAGCGCGTGGAACCGACGCCCGGGATCGGCCTTGGCCGCCCGGTACAGCGCATGCCGCAAAGCTCGAACCGGGTCCAACACGGACCCCGACGCGGTGGGACTAGCCGAAACGGCACTCACCGGGCACCCCTTCATCAGCAGTACCCATCGACGAAGCAGCGGCCCTTCCCTCACCGGCGGTTATGTTGTCCGCTCGGCTCAACCAGTACTACGGCCGCCTCCGACTCCCTCCCGGCACGAGATCCACTTCCCGGCGTGAACCGGTTATAGGACCCGACGCTCCGACGCGCATCCGCAGCACCCCGGGCCGGGGAGGGTCTCCCCAGTTCCCGCCGCCACCATCTGAACGTTCCGCGCCCCATACGCCGGGGAGTCCTTCGCGGCTGCAATCCAGGAGCTACACCGCTTCCATGGCCTTCACCCTGGATTCGGGGGCTCGGCACTCCCTCTGCCCCACCCCAACGGGCGAGACCTCTAACGACGCCGCAGGCTTCGCGTCAAGCTACGGACCGCTCAGTCGCTCCCCCACAAGGGCTTTCGACGCTGGGCTTCGACCCGACCCGTTTCCAGACCGAGCCGCCAGCCTGCTACCGGGCCTCCTGGCAGCTACCCGGACCGGACTTCCACCGGCAGGCGACGACGAGCTTACGACCCAAGATGAACTACACACTCACCTCCAGGTCCGCTGGGCGCACGAATGAACGAGGCTAACGATCGTTGGCGGGAATCACCTCTGTCCTGCTTGATGGAAATCCTTTTTGATAGCGATCATCGGATCGCCGCTCTGGCGCGTTCGGCGTCCCGGATCGTTTGGTTGGGCATCTCAGTCGGTGGATGCTGCCCGCAGACGAAAAACAAGTAGATATTAGGCGGACTGTCCTGTCGTGGCTATCTCACGGTCGTGATCTTTGAATAGAGATTGCCATTACTACACCTCGACTCGAACGGTAGCGCCTCATGACCCAAGTGATGTCGACAAGATAACCACTCCATTTGTGGCCAACATTAGTTTGTCTCGCCCGTTGCCGTGCCGGCTAGCGTACGTCCTGTCAGCGGGGCGAGATCGGGTCCGTGCGGCCTACTCCTAAGTTTATGCAGTTCGGAGCCTGCCTTCGGGGAGGCGGGAAGGAACGTGAGCCGTGATCGAGATGGATCGTGGAGCCGCGGACGGGCATGGCCGTGGGGTCCAGCATGGCGGGTGACCCGATCGCTGTCGTCGGCATGAGCTGTCGGTTCCCGGGAGGCGTGACTTCGCCGGAGCAGCTTTGGCAGGTTGTGTCCGAGGAGCGTGACGCGATTGGCGAGTTTCCGGCGGGTCGGGGCTGGGATATTGAGCGTGTCTACGATCCAGACCCGCGTGTGGATGGCAAGTCGTATGTGAAGTCGGGTGGATTCCTGGACGATGCGGATCGGTTCGACGCGGCGTTTTTCGGTATCAGCCCCCGCGAGGCCCTCGCGATGGACCCGCAGCAGCGGATCATGTTGGAGCTTTCCTGGGAGGCGTTCGAGCGGGCAGGCATCGACCGGGAGACACTGTACGGAAGCCCGGTCGGCGTGTTCGTGGGCTCCATGTCGCTGGGCTATGGCCCGCGTCTTCACCAGGCACCGCCAGGACTGGGCGGCTATCTGCTGACCGGGAGCACGCCGAGCGTCATCTCAGGCCGGATCGCGTACACGTTCGGTCTGGAAGGTCCGAGCGTCACGATCGACGCATCGTGCTCGTCATCCCTGCTGGCACTGCACCTGGCCGGGCAGTCGCTACGGCTGGGGGAGTGCACGCTGGCGCTGGCGGGCGGGGTGACGGTCATACCAGACCCCGGTATTTTCGTGGAGTTCAGCCGACTGCTCGCGCTTGCTCCGGACGCGAGGTGCAAGCCATTCGCCGCGGCTGCGAACGGCACTGTCTGGGCCGAAGGAGCGGGCCTGGTGCTGCTTGAGCGGCTCAGTGACGCGAGGCGCAACAAGCATCAGGTGCTGGCCATCATCCGAGGTTCAGCTGTCAACTCCGACGGGGCCAGCAATGGCCTGTCGACGCCGAGCGGTAGGGCGCAGGAGCGTGTGATCCGGGAAGCCCTCGCTCGGAGCGGGCTCGCGGCTGGCGAGGTGGACGCCGTGGAAGCGCACGGCACCGGCACTCGCGTGGGCGACCCGATCGAGGCAAAAGCCCTCCAAGCCGCTTATGGGCAGGACCGTCCGTCGGGCCATCCACTGTGGATCGGTTCACTCAAGTCCAACATCGGTCACACGATCGCCGCCGCGGGCATCGGCGCCGTGATCAAGATGTCGATGGCGATGCGTCATGGGCTCCTGCCGCGCACTCTGCACGTGGATGAACCGACCCCGCAGGTCGACTGGTCCAACGGCACGGTCCGAGTGCTGACCCAGGCGGCCCCGTGGCCGGAGACCGGACGTCCCCGGCGTGCGGCGGTCTCGTCGTTCGGGATCAGCGGCGTCAACGCGCACATCATCCTTGAACAGGCATTTGACTGGCATGGCGTGCCTGAGGACGTTCAGGGAGGCTTACTCGACCTCCAAGCGTCGCCGTGTCTGCTGTCCGCCCGGAGTCCGGAGGCGCTGCGGGCCCAGGCAGCGCGCCTGCGGGAGTTCGTCGCCGAACATCCGGAAACGGCCGCTACCGATGTGGCGCACACGTTGCTCACTGGGCGCTCACTTCTGGAGCATCGGGCGGTCCTGTTCGCACGGGACCGTCCGGACCTTCTGCGCGGCCTGGACTTGATCGCCCGAGGCGACGTCGATCCCTCGGTGGTCAGCGGCCTGGCGCGGCCGGTGGGCAGGGTGGCGTTCGTCTTTCCTGGGCATGGCTCGCAGTGGCCGGGCATGGCGGTTGAACTGATGCGCGAGTCGACGGTCTTCGCGGCCCGGATGCGCGAGTGTGAGCAGGTGCTGGCGCCTCATGTGGACTGGTCGCTGACCGAAGTGTTGGAGGACGCTGAGGCGCTGGGACGGGTGGATGTCGTCCAGCCCGTGCTGTTCGCGGTCGTGGTGTCGTTGGCTGCCATGTGGGAGTCGTTGGGTGTTCTGCCCGACGCGGTGACCGGGCATTCGCAGGGTGAGATCGCGGCGGCGTGCGTGGCGGGCATGCTCTCGCTGGAGCAGGCGGCGCGGATCGTGGCCGCGCGGGGCAAGGCGCTGACCTCGCTGGCGGGCCATGGCGCCATGGCGTCGCTCGCCCTGTCGGAAGAGCATGTGGCTCAACGGCTGCGGCGGGCCGGTCGTGGGTTGGCCATCGCGGCGGTCAACGGCCCCGAGGCGGTAGTGGTCACCGGCGACCCCGCCGCGGTCGCCGAACTTGTCGCCGAGTGCGAGGCGGACGGGATGCGCGCCCGGACCCTGCGAGGTGACATCGCTTTCCATTCCGCGCAGGTCGACGCGGTCCAGGAACGGTTCCTGGAGTCGTTGGGCGAAATCCACTCCAGCGCGGGCACCAGGCCGTTGATCTCCTGTGTCACGGGAAAGTACGTCGAACCTCAGAGCCTTGACGCCGACTACTGGTACCGGAACCTACGCGAGCCGGTCCGCTTCCACCAAACGGTCAGGGCGTTGCTCGACGACGGTTTCGGAGCTCTTCTTGAGGTCGGTCCGCACCCTGTCCTGACCATGGCGATCGAGGCGACCGCCGAGCAGGCGGGTGCCGCTGCGGTCGTGCTCGGCACGCTGCGCCGTGGTGCCGCGGACGCCACCGGTTTTCTCGGCTCGGCCGTGCGGGCGCTGGTCCATGGGGTACCCGTCGACCGGCGGTCGTTGGCGCGTTGTGTGCCGGGCAAGGCGGCCGTCGTCGACCTGCCGACCTATCCCTTCCGGGGCGAGCGCTATTGGCTCACATCCGATCCAGGTTCCCCCGGTCCGGTCCCGGCGTCTGCCGCCATCGCGGCGGAGCGCGCCGATTCAGGTCCTCCGTTGGGCGAGCGAGTCCGGATGATCGCTACCCTGTCCGGGCCGGAACGGCACGAGGCGATGGTCGAGTTCGTCGGTGATCTAGCCGGAGGGGTGATCGGGCAGGATGACGCGTGGCAAGCCGATCCTTACCGTCCCTTCCGCGAGGCGGGCTTCGACTCGCTGTCCTCGCAGATGCTGCGCCGACAACTCGCCGCGACGTTCGGGCGATCCTTTCCCGCAACGCTGATCTTCGATCACCCGACACCCGCGCTGCTGGCGGAGCATCTGTCCGACTGCCTCATGCCCGGCGATGTCAGCGCGGAAGAAACCCCGGCGGAGTCCGGGAACTTGAGCGGCATGTTCCGCCACGCCGTGGCGGAGGGACGATTCGCCACATTCATGAGGCTCACCGCAGACCTCGCCGGTTTTCGGCCGCGCACCGCTGACCCCGAGCACCTGGCAACCATGATCCAGACGCGAGTCCTCGCGCGTGGACGCAAGCCCGTTCTTGTCTGCTGCAACGGCCCGACCGCGGTCGGGTTGCCATTCGAGTTCGACCGTCTGGCCGCCGTGTTGCCTGATCGCGACATACTCGATCTTCCGCTGCCAGGGGGCGACGCGGCGTCCCTTCTACCGACGGACCTGGAAACCACACTCGCCGCGCAGGCCGCCGCGCTGACTCGCCACCAAGACGACACGCCGCTGATCCTCTGCGGGCACTCCGCCGGCGCCGCGATGGCCGGCGCTCTCGCCGAGCACCTGTGCCGGGTGGGACTCCCACCTGCGGGACTCGTCCTGTTGGACGTCTACACCCCGCGCGACCTGGCCGGACGGCTCGCCTCTTGGCAGGGCCAGTTCGCCCGCTGGCTCGATCGGCAAGAAGCCAGTGGCCTCAGCATGGACGACGCCCGGATGACCGCGATGGCCGTCCACTACGGCGAGCTCGAGCGATCGGAACCAGCCCCGGTGCCCGTGCCCACGCTGCTCGTCCGCGCCAGCGAGCCGCTCGGTCCGTGGCCGAGCGACACCTCCTGGAAAGCCAGCTGGCCGAATCCAGACGACTGCGTCGATGTCGAGGGAAACCACTTCACGATGATGACCGACCACGCGGCCTCGACCGCGGCCGCCATCAGCCGGTGGATCGAATCCCTCCCGATCCGGGAGAAGCTCGCTGTTCCACTCGATTCAATGACCTCGGAGGCCTGAGACCCGTGGCCCGAACGCCTTATCCCGACCACCCCGCGGCCGCTATGAGCCGTCTTCCCGCTCCGCTCAACGTCTTCCGCATGCTTTCCCACGCCGAGCCGATCACCGGTCCGACGATCGACCTCGGACTGGCCATCCTTTCCCAAACCACGCTGCCGCCCCCGCTGCGCGAGCTGATCATCATGGCATTGGCGTCATGGACAGACTGTGACTATGAGATCGCCCAGCACACGCCCATCGCACTGGACTGCGGAATCACATCCGCGAAACTCGACGCCCTCGCTGCCACGACAGCGGAAAACTGGACAGGGCACGCCGGCCCATTTCTGCCGGAGGAGAAGGCGGTGCTCGCCGCGACCGCCCAAATCCTCTCGCGTCACACACTCACCTTGGACGTGCTGGATGTCCTGCGCCTGCATCTGACCGTCCAGCAGACCGTCGAGACGATCATGACCATCGGCTTTTACACGATGCTGGCAAATTTGATGAACGGACTCGACATCGACATCGATCCCCAAGGAGAAAGCCTCATAGCACTCAGCAACTATCGGACTGCGCCAGCCTCCTCCAGTTGAGTGCGAACAAAATGCTCGGCATTCAATGCGGGCGGTAAGAACAGATCGATCGACCGGTGAAGCCCCTCAACGACCTACGGTCTGACGTCGATCGGAGTCGAACTAGGGGTGAGGAAGGTGGAGATGACCGCAACGACATACGACGAGCAGCTTGAAAGGGTCGTGCAGCGGCTCATTGAAGCTTCCGTCGAAGACTACTACAACCCGTACCGGACCTTTGAATGGCCTGACAGCATTTCACCCGAGTCGCTGTGGATGAGCCGAGACCTTCTTTCGTTGTACGGCACCGCCGTGGCGGAGACCCTCGACGAGGAGCAGATCATCGAGCTGTCCCGGTGGGAGGGCGTAAATCTCTACTGCCTGATCGCACATGGAATTCGCGAGCTGCTCATAGAGGTGGTAATGCGTATATACAAGCCAGGCTACGAGATCGCGACGCCGTACTTTCATCACTTTATCGGCGAAGAAAACGAGCACATGTGGTTTTTCGCTGAGTTCTGCCTGCGTTACGGTGGCAAAATATATCCAGATCGCCACATGGCGTTCCCTGCGGCGGACCGCGCGCCCGAGGTCAACAACTTCATCGTATTCAGCCAAATTCTCATCTTCGAGCAGATCGGAGACTACTTCAACGCAAGGATGGCGGCCGACGATACTCTGCCACACACGGTCCGTCAGGTGAACCACATACACCACAAGGATGAATCACGACACATCGCATTCGGGGCGAAGTTGGTGGCCGTTCTCTACGATCGCATGTGTCAGTCAAGGCCCGCCGCCGAAGTGCAGGAGGCGGCAACTGCGGTGCGACGCTACATCGACGTCATAATCCAGCGTCTGTACAACGTCGAGGCCTACCGCGATGCTGGGATCCCGAATCCAGAGAAGTTTCGGGCGGCCGTCATGGCTGATCCCGCGAGAAAGATCGCACACGATCGCATCACGCACCGAACCATGTCTTTTTACAAGCGCATCGGCGCTTTTACATGAGGTGGTTTTAGCACATGGCCACGTTCCCCCAACCCGGCCTGCCTGCTCTTGACCCAGCCGAGACAGCGATTCTCAGCCTGCTCGACGATCAGTTCCAGCGGATCGGGGCGACGCTCGGCGCAGTGCCGGTCACCGGACCCGCGCTGCTTCCACAGGATGACTTGACGAAGCTCGACTACTTCCGGAACTTTCCACATCTCGCCTTGGCCGCGGCGGGTTTTTCCGTCGAGGGCGTCCGCGATCTCGCGGACGGAAAGCCGGTTGACGCGGCGAGCGCGGACCTGCGGCCGACAGGCAATTACCTGCCATCGGCCACCTGCTACGGCTTGTTCCTAACACTGCGGGGTGTCGCGCTCACGGATCCCCAACGGTTGACCGCTGTGGGGCTGTGTTTCCGAAACGAGAGCCACTACGAGGGCCTGCGCCGGCTCCGAGGCTTCCGCATGCGAGAGGTCCTCTATGTCGGAAGCCAGGAAGGCGCAACCGCGCATCTGGACGCGGCCGTCGACCTCGTCCACAGTCTGACCGCCGCCATCGGGGTGAAGATCACGTTGGAGGCCGCCTCAGATCCCTTCTACCTGGGCGACGGCGCACGCCCATTGCTGGCCCGGCTGGACCCGGTTAAGCACGAGTTTCTGATCTCGGACGGAACCGCCATCGGATCCGTGAACAAGCACAGGAACTTTTTCGGTGAGCGGCTGGACATCAGGTTCGACGGCAACGCCGCCTACAGCTCCTGCCTGGCCTTTGGCCTGGAGCGCTGGGCTCATGCCCTGGTCAGGGAACACGGAACCGCGGAGCATGCGCTTGCCGCACTGCGCGCCGCGCGCGAATGAGAGGAACCAACTGTGGATGAGCTGCTCACCTGGTTCAAGGAAAAGGACCCGGAGCACAATGTCAGTATCCCGCGCGACGTGGATCTCATCGAGACGCGCTTAATCGACTCGCTGAACTTCCTTGAGTTCGTCATCCTGCTGGAAAGGGTCTCTGGCAAGTCAGTCGACCTTTCCTCGCTCAACGTAGATGACTTCCGGACTCTGGAACGAATCGAGACCGGCTTTCTGAGCGTTTAGGACGCAAGTGCCTGTCCAGACGTGTACACCTACCGGAGGCGTCCAGTGCCCGCACCGCGTCCATCTGCCGACCAGGTCCATTTGGCCGCGCCTGACCCAGCGCGAGTTTATGATTGCCTGATTGGCGGAAGCAACACCCTCGATGCCGACCGCGCCGCCGGCGTCTGGATCAAATTGACCGCACCGGACCTTTTCACAACCATGCAGGCGAGCAAAGCCTTTGCACGCCGGGCCATACGATTTGTGAGCAGCCAGGGGATCAAGCAGTTCATCGACATCGGCTGCGGATTCCCCAACTCACCAAACACCCATGAGATCGCTCAGTCCGTCAACCCCGCGGCCAAGGTTCTGTATACCGACAAGGACCTGACGGTCGCGCGTCGCGTGGAAGAATACCTCCGCGGCGAACCGGGAACCGCGTTCCTGCGGTCAAACGTCCTGAACCCTGAGGCCATTCTTGCCGAAGGAGTGGCGACTGGCTTGATCGATCTTGGTCAGCCCGTCGCGTGCATGCTTGCCGCAGTGTTTCACTTCATCCCAGAGGAAGTGCACCCAGACGGTATCGTTTCATCGCTGCGAAGAGCCATGGCGCCAGGCAGCTACCTGATTCTCTCGCACCTGGCCAGCGACATACTGTGGGACACCAAAAACAACGAGGAAACCCTTCGCCGAGCGACCTCCGACCTCTATCCACGAACGAAGTCGCGGGTGACGGAGTTTTTCGGCGACTTCGATCTGGTCGCTCCCGGTCTCGTACCGGCGGCCGAGTGGCGACCCGAACAGGCCCCCGACCATTCAACGCCCGCGCTGGCCATCTACGGAGGCGTAGCACAGAAGAACTAGTCCCAAAGCCCTGTAGTTAAGGTTCTGGGCTGGGCTGTTAAGGGTGTGTTGGTTCCGGGTATGGCAACGGGACTCATCGATGATCTGGTTTCGACCAAGAAATCGGATCTTGAGGAGTCCCGTTGGAGGGTCAGTCTGTCATTACTCGGAGGATCGCGGTCGCGGCGGGGGTGTTCGCGCCGGGGCATCTGGGTGAGCTGACGCAGATCGTGCCGTTCGAGATGGTCGATGCGGCGTTGGCCGCGACGGATACGGTGCGGCGGCGGACGCGGTTGTTGCCGGCTCGGGTTGTGGTGTATCTGCTGCTGGCCGGGTGTCTGTTCGCGGAGGTGGGTTATCGGCAGGTGTGGCACAAGCTGACCGCGGGCCTGGCCGGGCTGGCGGTGGCTGATCCGTCGCAGAACGTCATGTGGCAGGCCCGGACACGGTTGGGTGTGGCGCCTTTACGGTGGTTGTTCGACCTGCTGCGCGGTCCGGCTGGCCTGGCCGGCACGGCGGGCGTGTTCTGGCGCCGGCTGCTGGTCTGCGCGATTGACGGCACCACGCTGGATGTTCCGGATGCTGCTCGTAGCCTGTCGGTGTATGCCAAGCATCGCTGTAACCACGGTGGTTCGGGGTATCCGCGGTGCGGTTGGTGGCGGTGGTGGCTTACGGCTCCCGCACCGTCATCGACGCGGTATTCGGCCCCACCAGTACCGGGGAGGGCGGTTACACGCGTCGGCTGGCCCGGAGCCTGCACGCGGGGATGATCGTACTGTTGGATCGTGGCTTCGATCATGCGATGGTCGAGGTGCCGTCCGTCGGGCAGCTCGACGTCCGCGGCCGTGACGTGGACTCATTGGTCCCGGTACAGGTCACGCTCGCCGTGGACTTGCCAGCGCATCAGATTCCTTCAGCCGGAGGTACTGGTCGGCTTCTTCACGATATGCCGCCACGGTGTCGATGGCCGCGTGTGGGCCCAGGCCTCGGGTGACGTCGAGGATACGGTCGCGGATTCGGCTGGATTCCATGCCGTCGACTTGGTAGAGCATGTGCTGGGCGACGTGCACGGCACGGTCGATGTCGCCTCGCGCGGTGAGGATGAGAGCGAGTCCTGCGTGGCGGTGCAGGCTACCGCAGGGGGTGGCGGGCGCGGTGCGTATCGATTCCTCGGCGTGGCGCTGCGCGCCTTGCAGGTCACCGAGCCGGTGAAGGGCCTCGGCGACCTGGGTTTCGACAAGGCCAGATTGGACGTGCGAGACCTCATCGTGACCGTGCCGGTGGTCGAGTTGGGCGGCGGTTTCTCCGATCGGCGCAGGTGTGGATGTCAGGCGTAAGCGTCGCCCATGCCGGGGGTAGGCCTTGCCACCCAGCGTGTGCAGGTCGGTGCCAGCGGAGGATCGACCTCCGGGCCGGCGGCGCGGAGTGCGGTCTCGGCGTATTGGACGACGAGGCCCCGTTGGTCGAGGTGGAGTGCTTGGTTAGCGAACAGAGCCACGATGCAGGCGCCGAACCGCAACCTGAGCACGGACGAAGCATTTGGACCGCGCGAGTTCACGTTCCTGGTACCGGCGGACCTCATCCCGGCAGGCCAGGTGCTCTGGGTCGCGGCCGCCGGCGCCAACACATCAACCTGCGACCTGTCGTTGGGGTCGCCCTTCGCTTGGAGCTCCTTGGCGTTGACATGGCGGCGTTCGGGCTGGCGGTAGGCTGGGCTGGCGATCGCCGGCTCGGACCCTGCTGAGAACACCGACGCGCTTACCAAGTGGGGCTGCGCGCCGCCGCTGGCGATCGGGGGTCTTCCGGTGATTTTTCAGGCACGACAGACCGCATGTCTCCGCCCCTACCCGTGATCGACTAAATGTCGCCCTGCCAAAGTGTCACGTCAAGGGATAGTGCAGGGAGATAGTCGTTTCGACTGACCCAATCAACTTTCGTAACCTTCATCCGCGCCACGCTGCCGCGATTAGTAACTAGACACAAGACGAAACCCAATCTGAGTTGGTCGGGTGTCGTCGGGTAGTCTGCCGCCCTAGATCGGGCCGATTCGACGCATTCCGGCTTGGTTGGGTTCTTCGATACTGGAATTCCGAGATAAGTAGACGGTCGGCCCCACAGTCCTGACCCGTCAGCGCAGTCCGCGCCGTACGCCAGATCGGCCTCCTCCTTGTCAGCATCAGATTCGTCGTCGACTACGCGGTCATCAACGTCGATCCACACGAACTCCTTGCTATATGCGCAGTCAACGTCACGCGGCAACCGAAGCCCAAAGGTGGCGGCTTCGGCCTCTGAGCGTCCCGATGGCAACTGGGTGGCAGCCAACGTTGATGTCGACTTACCATCGGCAGTCGAGGAAGTCTCACCCGGTCGCGAGGATGGCGAGACGCCAGGCTTGAGGCTCGGTGGAGCCTGGCTTTCCGAACGTCCTTCGGTGTCCTTCGACTCGTCGCCGGAACCCCTCTGAACGATGCCTATAGATATTAGTAGTCCCACTATCGCAACAAGTGCGCTAACGCCCTGCCATGAAGAGTGGCCAAGTCTTTGGAGCAGCTTCCGTCCCATCGACCGTCCCTGGCCTTGCTCGCCCGATGGGGGACCAGACTGAGTCATAATCCGAACCTTCTTGGGGTGTCGAGGCCCGACCATCGTAGTCATGATGGTCGCTTGACGGCATCCTCGCCACATCACATCCTCAGATGCGCACGTGAGCTGCCAAGATCGACGCCCACCGGCCTCCGCGTTGCCTACAGCGCTGCGGACGGTTGCGTTCGGTAGATCTGCGGGGCTTGACCCCTGATCTTGGACACGGGGATCTATGCGGCAGCGGCCACGATAGTCGGGGTCGCTCGGGTGTTCTCGTAGGTGATCGGGGATTGGTGCCCGAGCCAGGAGTGGCGTCGAACGGTGTTGTAGCGGTGCAGACAGCGGAAGCTGGTGAGCCGGGCTTCGCGCTTGTCGGTGAAAGCGCGGCGTCCTTGCAGGGTCTCGCGTTTGAAGGTGGCGTTGAACGATTCCGCCAGGGCGTTGTCGGCGGAGCTGCCGACCGCGCTCATTGACTGGCGGACGCCGGCCGCGGCGCACGCGGCGGCGAACGCTCTGGTCGTATATTGCGCGCCGTGATCGGTGTGCATGATCGCCCCGTCGAGGCTGCCCCGGGTCCGTCGGGCGGTGTTGAGGGCGTCGATGACCAGATCGGTGCGCATGTGATCCGCGATCGCCCAGCCGGCCAAGCGCCGTGAGTGCAGGTCGATGACGGTCGCCAGGTAGAGGAACCCGCGCTCACCGACCGGCACGTAGACATCCCACGCGGGTCAGGTGTCAAGCGGCGTTCGGATCAGGTGTCGTGACGTCGGTGGCCCAGGCGGTGTTCTCGTTCCAGGTTTCGTGGTGTTGCAGGCACCACCAGAGCCGTCCGATGAGCTTGTTCGCGAGGTTGCGTAGGGCGGCGTTGTGGTGTTCTCCGGCGGCCCGGCGGCGGTCGTAGTGTGCGCGGGCGCCGGCGGATTTGGTGATGGTGACGAAGGCCCACCAGTGGCAGGCGTCGCCGAGGCGTTTGTTGCGGACTTTGCGGGCTTTGACGTACCGCGATCGGCCGGAGGCGCGGGTGACGGGTGCGGTGCCGGCGAACGCGCGTAGGCCCGCGGCGGTGGTGAACCGGGCCGGGTCGTCGCCGATTTCTGCCAGGATGCGGGCAGCGAGGACCGGGCCCAGCCCGGGTGCCGAACGCAGGATGGTGGCCAGTGGGTGCCGGTCGAACTCGACCGCCAGCGCTTGTTCGAGTTCCTCGACGGCGGTCTGCATCGCCACGACGATG
>Ga0214467_1000137_pt1 | contig 20880 bp, 17 predicted proteins | sample RVTome_8_FD_187339 | JGI IMG/M metagenome (GOLD analysis project Ga0214467, IMG submission 187339) | Soil microbial communities from uranium-contaminated site in the Upper Colorado River Basin, Wyoming, United States - RVT160D0 HiSeq ...
GTTCTGCGCCAGCGGCGCCTGGCTGGACCTCAAGCGGTACATCGAGCGGGACGGCGTGGACCTCGCCAAGCTCCCGCCGACGGTGCGCAGCTACACCGAGTTCAAGGGGCGGCGGTGCGCGATGCCGTTCCTGGCCGACACGTACGGCTTCTACTACAACAAGACCCTCCTCGCCGAGGCCGGCATCGCCGCCCCGCCCAAGACGCTGAGCGAGCTCGCCGACGCCGCCAGGAAGCTCACCAAGCGCAAGCCCGACGGCACGATCGAGCGGGCCGGCTTCCTGCCGCTGTTCGGCTTCTACGAGCACTCCCCCTCGCACCTCGGGCCGGCGGTCGGCGTCAAATGGCTCAACGACGACGGCACCAGCGCGATCGGCTCCGACCCGGCCTGGCTGGAGCTGCTCAAGTGGCAGAAGGACCTCATCGACTGGTTCGGCTACGACAAGCTGGAGAAGTTTCGCGCGAGCCTGGGCGACGAGTGGTCCGCCGACAACGCGTTCCACAAGGGACAGATCGCGATGATGGTCGACGGTGAGTACCGGATCGCGTTCCTGCGCGACCAGGCCAAGGACGTCAAGTTCGGCACCGCCCCGCTGCCGGTCAGCGGCGCCCACCCGGACTGGTACGGCGGCGGCTACGTCACCGGCAACGTCATCGGCGTCTCCAAGACAGCGAAGAACCCGGAGGCCGCGTGGGAGCTGATCCGCTACCTCACCACCGACACCGGCGCGATCGTCAAGCTGGCCAACCTCATCAAGAACGTGCCGAGCACCACCGACGCGCTGGCCGCCCCCGGCGAGCTGGGCAACGACGCGGACTTCAAGGTGTTCCTCGACATCTTCGCCCACCCGCACACCTCGACCACCCCGCCGAGCGCGGTCGGCCCCGCCTACGAGGAGGCGCTCGCCACGTACCTGCAGAAGTACCAGGCCGGGTCGGGCGGTGACCCGAGCGCCGGGCTCAAGGACGTGGACAAGCAGATCAACCAGCTCATCCAGCTCGCGGGTTGATCGGTGACGACCCTGGCGCAGCGCCGCAGGCGGGACCGGCTCACCGTGCTGAGTTTCATGGCGCCGGTCCTGCTCGGCCTGCTCATCTTCCTGGTGTACCCGCTGGTGGCCAGCGTGTACTTCTCGTTCACCACGTTCGACCTGGTGAACCCGCCGCGCTGGGTGGGGCTGCGCAACTGGGAGCACCTCCTCGAGGACCCGAACGTGCGCACCGCGGCCACCAACACGCTGTGGCTGGTCGTGGTGCTCGTGCCGGCGCGCATGCTCGGCGCGCTCGGCACCGGCATGCTGCTGGCCCGGTTCAAGCGCGGTGCCGGGCTGTACCGGACGCTGTTCTACCTGCCGGCGCTCGCCCCGCCGGTGGCGGCGACGCTCGCGTTCGTGTTCCTCTTCAAGCCCGGCACCGGCCCGGTCAACACGCTGCTGGCGGAGATCGGCATCCAGGGTCCACTGTGGTTCAACTCGCCGGACTGGGCCAAGCCCTCGCTCGTGCTGCTCGGCCTGTGGGGCATCGGCGACCTGATGATCATCTTCCTGGCGGCGCTGCTGGACGTGCCGAAGGAGCAGTACGAGGCCGCCTCGCTGGACGGCGCCAACGCGGCGCACCAGTTCCGGTACGTCACGCTGCCGAACATCGCGCCGGTGATGCTCTTCGCCGCGGTCACCGGAGTGATCCAGACGTTGCAGTACTTCACCCAGGCGGCGGTCGCGGCGAGCGTCGCCTCCGGCCAGGCGACCACGGGCGGCGGCATCTCGTCCACCTTCGGCTATCCCGAAGGGTCCACATTCACCTATCCACTGTGGCTGTACGTGGTCGGCTTCCGGTACGGCGCGCTCGGCTACGCCAACACGCTCGCGGTCGTGCTCTTCGTCGTCGCGGCGGCGGTCACGGTCGTGATGCTGCGTAGGTTCCGGAGCTTCCTATGAGGTTGGCGTTCATAGCCCGCCATTCGATCGCCATCGCCCTCGGCGTCATGTTCCTGTGCCCGATCGTGTTCCTCGCGCTGACCTCCGTGATGTCCAACGACCAGTCGCTCACCGCCAACCTGTGGCCGACCTCGTGGCACCCGGGCAACTACATCGAGGTGTTCGAGCGCACCCCGCTGCCCCGCTACCTGCTCAACACCGCCCTCTACGCGATCGGCGCCACGGTGTTCATGCTGCTCGCCAGCGTGCCCGCCGCGTACGCCCTGGCCAAGCTGCGGTGGCGCGGCCGGACCGCGATCTTCGTGGCGATCATCTGCATGATGATGCTGCCGCCGCAGGTGACCACCGTGCCGCTGTACCTGATGTGGGCCAACTACGGCCTCACCGGCTCGCTGTGGCCGCTGGTGCTGCCGATGCTGCTCGGCGACGCGTTCTCCATCTTCCTGCTGCGGCAGTTTCTGCTCACGATCCCGGACGAGTACCTCGACGCGGCCCGGGTGGACGGCTGCGGCGAGTGGCGCACGCTGCTGCGGGTGGTGCTGCCGATGGCCCGTCCGGGCATCGCCGCCGCGGCCATGTTCCAGTTCTTCTACGCCTGGAACGACTACTACGGCCCGCTGCTCTACACCAGCGAGAACGAGTCCGCCTGGACACTCTCGCTGGGGCTGGCCTCGTTTCGCACGCTCCACGCCGTCGAGTGGAACATCGTCTCGGCGGCCACGCTGCTCACCATGGTGCCCATCGTCGTCGTCTTCTTCTTCGCGCAGAAGGCGTTCGTGCGGGGCGTGACACTCACGGGGGTCAAGGGATGAAGATCGCGGTCGTCGGTGGCGGCTCCACCTACACGCCGGAGCTGGTCGAGGGGTTCGCCCGGCTGCTGCCGGACGCCTCCCTCCAGCTGGTCGATCCGGCGGCGCAGCGGCTCGCCGTCGTCGGGCCGTTCGCGCGGCGGCTCAACCCCCGCGTCACCTGGACCACCGACCCGGACGAGGGCCTCGACGGCGCCGACATCGTGGTGATCCAGCTGCGGGTCGGCGGGCAGCGGGCCCGGATCCACGACGAGACGTTCCCGCTGCGGTGCGGCTGCGTCGGGCAGGAGACCACCGGCGCGGGCGGGCTCGCCAAGGCGGTGCGCACGGTGCCGGTCGTGCTCGACATCGCCGAGCGGGCCGCCCGCCGCGCCAAGCCGGGCGCCTGGATCGTCAACTTCACCAACCCGGTCGGCATCGTCACCCGCGCGCTGCTGGACGCCGGCCACCGCGCGGTGGGGCTGTGCAACGTCGCGATCGGCTTCCAGCGCCGCTTCGCTGGGCTGCTCGGCGTGCCGCCCGAGGCGGTCGACCTCGACCACGTGGGGCTCAACCACCTCACCTGGGAGCGGGCCGCCTACGTGGACGGTGTCGACCGCCTGCCGGAGCTGATGGCCAAGCATCTGGACGACCTCGCCGCGGAGGTACGCCTCCCGCCCCAGGTGCTCTCCACCCTCGGCCACGTCCCCTCGTACTACCTGCGCTACTTCTACGCCCACGACGAGGTGGTGCGGGAGGAGACCGGCCGGCCGACCCGCGCGCACGAGGTGGCCCGGATCGAGGCCGAGCTGCTCCAGCTCTACGCCGACCCGGCGCTCCGCGAGAAGCCGCCGCTGCTCGGCCAGCGCGGCGGCGCGTTCTACTCCGAGGCGGCGGTCGGCCTCATCACGTCGCTCATCCGGGACGCCGGCGCGCACCACGCCGTCAACGTGCGCAACCGCGGCACCCTCCCCTTCCTGCCGGACGAGTCGGTCATCGAGGTGACCTGCGCGGTGTCCGCCGCTGGCCCCACTCCGCGGCCGGTGACGCCGGTCGGCCCCGCGCTGTCCGGCCTCATCGGCGCGGTCGCGGCGTACGAGGAGCTGGCCGTCGCCGCCGCGATCCACGGTGGACGGTCCCGGGTGTACTCCGCGCTGCTCGCCCACCCGCTCATCGGCCAGCACGAGCGGGCCGAGGCCTTGGCGGACGAGGTGCTGGCATGAAAAGGCTCTTCGTCGCCGTCGACGGCGGCGCGACCAAGACCGACGTCGTGCTCGGCACGGCGGCCGGCGAGGTGCTCGCCTCCGTCCGCGGCCCCGCCTCCAGCCCGCACTACGTCGGCGTGCCCGGGTGTGTCGCGATCATCGACGCGCTGGTCGCCGAGGCCCGCGCGGCCGCCGCGCTCCCCGGCGGCGCGTCCCTCGACCGGGCCGAGATCTACCTCGCTGGCGCCGACCTGCCGGTCGAGGTGGACGTGCTGCACAAGGCCGTCGGCGAGGCCGGCTGGGCGCGCGAGCACCGGGTCGACAACGACACGTTCGCGCTGCTGCGGGCCGGCACCGACGCGCGGGACGCGGTCGCGGTGGTGTGCGGCACGGGCATCAACTGCCTCGGCCGCGACGCCGCCGGCCGCACCGCCCGCTTCCCCTCGCTGGGGCAGATCACCGGCGACTGGGGCGGCGGCGAGCACCTGGCGGCGCTGGCGCTGTACCGGGCGGCGCGCGGCGAGGACGGCCGGGACGAGCCGACCGCGCTGACCGCCGCGGTCGCCGCCCACTTCGGGCGGTCGACGGTCGAGGAGGTGGCCGCCGGGCTGCACCTCGACGAGATCCCGAAGGAGCGGATCAGCGAGCTGTCTCCGGTGCTGTTCGCGGTCGCCGCCGCCGGGGATCCCACCGCCCGCCGGGTCGTCGCCCGCCAGGCGGACGAGATCGTGGGGCTGGTCCGGGTGGCCGCCACGCGGCTCGACCTGCGCGACGTCCCCTACGCGGTGGTGCTCGGCGGCGGTGTGCTCGCCGCCCGGCATCCGCTGCTGATGGACGCGCTCGAGGAGGGCATCGCCGCCCACTCTCCACACGCGACACTCACGCTGCTGGCCGCCCCACCGGTGACCGGCGCCGCCCTGCTGGCCCTGGACGCCTTCGGCGCCGCGCCGTCCGCCGGCCACGCGCTACGCGAAGCGCTGTGATCAAACGCGGCAACCCTGGGCCGCTCTCTCCGGGGGGTGAGCGAGCGACCCAGGGTCGTTTCTAGGGGCGGCCCAGCGCCCGGTACTCCCACCCGGCGCCGCGCCACTCGGCGGCGTCGAGCGCGTGCCGGCCGTCCACGATCCGCCGGTGCGACACCACGCCGCCCAGCGCCACCGGGTCGATCCGGCGAAACTCGGCCCACTCCGTCAGCAGCACCACCACGTCGGCGTCCCGGGCCACGTCCAGGGCACTGTCCCCGTAGGACAGCTCGGGGTGGGTGCGGCGGGCGTTCGCCATCGCGGCGGGGTCGAAGACACGCACGACCGCGCCCGCCTTCTGCAGCGTGCTGGCCACGTCGAGCGCCGGCGCGTCCCGCACGTCGTCCGAGTTGGGCTTGAAGGCCGCGCCGAGCGCGGCCACCCGTACCCCGGAGACGTCGCCGCCGACCAGCTCGCGCACCAGGTCGACGGTGCGGGCCCGGCGGCGCTTGTTGATCTCGTCGACCTCGCGCAGGAACGAGACCGCCTGCCCCACGCCCAGCTCCTCGGCCCGGTGCAGGAACGCCCGGATGTCCTTGGGCAGGCACCCGCCGCCGAAACCCAGCCCCGGCTTGAGGAAGCGCCCGCCGATCCGGTCGTCGAAGGCGAGCGCCTCGGCGAGGTCGTGCACGTCGGCACCGGTGCCCTCGCACACCTCGGCCATCGCGTTGATGTACGAGATCTTGGTGGCCAGGAACGCGTTGGCCGCCACCTTCACCAGCTCGGCCGTGGCGAGGTCGGTGACGACGGCGGGCGTGCCCTGGGCGAGCACCGGCGCGTACGCCGCGCGCAGCCGCTCCTCGGCCCACGGCGACGCGACGCCGAAGACCAGCCGGTCGGGCCGCATGGTGTCGTCGACCGCGTACCCCTCGCGGAGGAACTCCGGGTTCCAGGCCAGCTCCACCTCGTCGCCGGCCGGCGCGAGGCTTTGGAGAAACGACGTGAGCCGCGCGGCCGTCCCGATCGGGACCGTCGACTTGCCCACGACGAGCGCCCGCCGGTGCAGGTGGTGCGAAAGCTCGCTGATGGCCGCGTCGACGAAGCGCATGTCGGCCGCGTACGACCCCGGCCGCTGGGGCGTGCCCACGCAGACGAAGTGCACGTCGCCGAAGTCGCCCGCCTCGGCGAACGACGTCGTGAACCGCAGCCGCCCCGACTCCAGCGCCTTGGCGAGCAGCTCGGGCAGGCCCGGCTCGAAGAACGGCACCTCGCCCGAGGCGAGCCGCTCCACCTTGGTGGCGTCCACGTCGACGCCGAGCACCTCGTAGCCCAGCACCGCCATGCAGATGGCGTGCGTGGCGCCGAGGTATCCCGTGCCGATCACGGTGAGCCGTGGCGTGCTCCGATTCATGCCTGACCACGCTAAGAGCGGTTCCGGCGCCGGCCACGCCACTGTCCGGTTGCCGACGGTCACTCCGGACTGATGGCCCTGACCAGCTCATCCGGTATGCCCTGGAGCGCGACCGGCCGGAGGAACCGGGCTACCGCGCCGGTGCCCACCGATGTGGTAGCCGGCGCGTGGAGATCACGCCAGCTCCTTCTCGGGGTACGGCCGCCACCCGCCCCACGCCGGAGTCAGCCACGGGCGCGAGCGGCCAGGGCGGCCAGCAGCTCCTGCCCCGCGCTGGGGGCCAGGCCCAGGTGGTAGAGGGCGACCCCGCTCGCGCCGGCCGCCAGCAGCCGGTCGACCTCCTTCGCCGCGCTGGGCGTCAGCCCCGGCGACGGGCCGGCCGCTCACGGGTCGGGCTGGGCGTGCAGGGTCAGGACGGCGGCCGGCGCCACGCTTCGTACCCCGTCGATGACCTGAGCCCGCAGCTGGTCGGTGCTCGCCTGCCGGGCGGCGAGCAGCGCCGCGGCGGTCTCGGCCCCGGGCTCGCGGCCCGGCGTGCCGTGCGCCTGCGCGCGGACCGCGTCCCGCAGCGCGGTCAGCACCGCCGGCGGCTCGAGGCCGCGTGCCGACCAGGCCGCCTGGCAGCCCGCGCAGCAGCACACCGAGAGCCAGCGCGCCGCCTCGGCCGTCCAGGCGCCGTCGGTCTTCTCGTGCGGGCCGGCGTGGGTGACGCCGAGCTGGCCACAGGCTTCGAGCGACACCCGACGGCGAGGAGCTCGACCGGGTGGCCAAGGCGGTCGTGACCCACACCCAGCGCCTGGCCGCCACCCTGCGCCGCGAGGGCATCAGGTAGCTCGTTCGCCTTTGATCACAGGCGGGGCAGAATGGGCGGCGTGACGCGCGTATGTGTGGTCGGCGCCGGTGCCGTCGGCGGGCTGATCGGTGCCCGGCTGGCGGCCAGCGGCCGCGCCACCACCGCGCTCGCCCGCGGCCGCACCCTCGAAGCGCTGAAGAACCACGGCTGGCGGCTGCGCACCGCCGGCGGGATCATCGGGGGCCCGGTCGAGGCCAGCGACGCCCCGGCCGCGCTCGGCCCGCAGGATGTCGTGCTGCTGACCGTCAAGGCGCACGCGCTGCCCGCCCTCGCGCCCACGCTCGCCCCGCTGCTGGGTCCGGAGACCGTGGTGGTCCCGGCGATCAACGGCGTGCCGTGGTGGTTCTTCGACCGCGCCGGCGGCGAGTTCGAGGGGCTGCGGCTGCGCGCGGTCGACCCCGGCGGCACGGTCGCCGCCGCGATACCCACCGCCCGCGTGCTGGGCTGCGTCGTGCACCTCAGCGCCAGCGTCGAGGAGCCCGGCCTGGCCCGCCACCACGCCGGCGACGGCCTGATCCTCGGCGAGCCCGCCGGCGGCACGACCGCCCGGCTGCGGACACTGGCCGCCGTCGTGGGCGAGGCCGGTTTCACGGTCACCGTCTCGCCCCGGATCCAGCAGGACATCTGGTACAAGCTGTGGGGCAACATGACGATGAACCCGATCTCCGCCCTCACCGGAGCGACCGCCGACCGGATCCTCGACGACGCGCTCGTCAACGGCTTCGCGCGCGCGGTCATGGCCGAGGCGGCGGTGATCGGCGACCGGATCGGGTGCCCGATCGCGCAGAGCGCCGCCGATCGCAACCAGGTCACGCGGCGGCTGGGCGCGTTCAAGACCTCGATGCTCCAGGACGCCGAGGCCGGCCGCCCGCTGGAGCTCGACGCGATGGTCACGGTGGTGCGGGAGATCGCCGAGGCGACCGGCACCCCGACGCCGTACATGGACGCCCTGCTCGGCCTCACCCGCCTGAACGCGAGGCAACGCGGCCTGTACGCCTAGCGCGGAGCCGGGACCCGCCGCTCAGGTGCCACGGCGGGCGGCGGGTCCCGGCCCCACTCTCATCCCCCGGTGAGTCAGCTGGCCGCCGTCACTCGGCGGTGTTGGGCGATCAGGTTGGCGTACGCGTGGCCGCTCGCTTTGATCGTCCGGCGCTGGCTGTCGTAGTCGACGTGTACCAGGCCGAAGCGCTTGTCGTACCCGTACGACCACTCGAAGTTGTCCAGAAGGGACCACACGTAGTAGCCGTCGATCGGCACACCCTGCGCTGCCGCCGAGGCGCAGGCGTCGATGTGCTGCTCCAGGTAGTCGGTGCGCTCCTTGTCCTGGATCTCACCGTCCGGGGTGAGCTCGTCCCGCCAGGCGGAGCCGCTCTCGGTGACGATGACCCGCGCCGGCCGGTAGGTCTCGGACACGTTCACCAGCAGCTGTTCCAGGCCCGACGGGTACATCTCCCAGCCCATCGCGGTCTCCATCGAGCCGGGCACCGGGATCTGCCGGGCGTACGGCGCGGGCCCCTCGGGGTCGTCGACCACGAGCTGGCGGAAGTAGTAGTTGAGCCCCAGGAACTCCGTCGGCGTGGCGATGAGCTCCAGGTCGCCGGGGCGGACGGGCGGCTCGTGGCCGTACGTTTCGACCATGTCGGCGGGGTACCCGCGCCCGTAGAGCGGGTCGAGCCACCAGCGGTTGGTGTGCCCGTCGGCGCGCTGCGCGGCGGCCACGTCCTCGGGGCGCTCGCTGCCGGGCTCGCAGGGGCTGGGGTTGAGCACGATGCCCACCGACGGCGGGCGGCTTGCCGCGGCCCGGATCGCCTGGGTGGCGAGCCCGTGGCCGAGCAGGGTGTGGTGGCTGGCGCGGACGGCGACGCCGAGGTCGCGCACGCCGGGCGCCATCCGCCCCTCCAGGTGGCCGATCCACGAGACGCACAGCGGCTCGTTGACCGTGACCCACTCGGTGACCCGGTCGCCGAGCGCGGCGGCGACCACCGTCGCGTAGTCGGCGAACGCCTCGGCGGTGGAGCGCTCCGGCCAGCCGCCCTTGTCCTGCAAGGCCTGCGGCAGGTCCCAGTGGTAGAGGGTGACCATCGGCTTGATGCCCGCCTCGAGCAGCCCGTCGACGAGGCGCTCGTAGAAGGCGAGGCCGGCCGCGTTGACCTGGCCGGTGCCGTCCGGCATGACCCGGGGCCAGGCGACCGAGAAGCGGTAGGCCTCGATGCCGAGCTTGCGGATCAGCGCCACGTCCTCCGGCCACCGGTGGTAGTGGTCGCACGCGACGTCGCCGTTGTCCGCGTTGTCGATCGCACCGGGTACCCGGCTGAAGGTGTCCCAGATGGACGGTTTCCGGCCATCCTCCCCGACGGCGCCTTCGATCTGGTAGGCCGCGGTGGCGACGCCCCAGGTGAAGTCGGGTGGCAGCTTCGAGAGGTCGGGCACTGTTGGTTCCCCTCTGGTGAGAGTCATTTGACCGCGCCGGCGGTCAGGCCGGCCACGAAATAGCGCTGGAGCATCAGGAAGCCGGCGACCACGGGGATGCTCACGACCAGCGAGGCGGCCATGACCTGGTTCCAGTACACGTTGTACTGGGTCGCGTAGCCCTGCAGTCCGACGGCGAGCGTGCGGCTGTTCTCGTCGGTCATCACCGAGGCGAAGAGCACCTCGCCCCACGCGGTCATGAACGCGTAGACCGTCACGGCCACCACGCCCGGGATCGCGGTCGGCAGGATCACCTGGAAGAGCGTCCTCATCGGACCGGCGCCGTCCACCTGCGCGGCCTCGTCGAGCCCGCGCGGGATCGAGTCGAAGTAGCCGACCAGCATCCAGATAGAGAACGGCAGCGAGAACGTCAGGTACGTGATGATCAGGCCGGTGCGGCTGGCGTAGAGCTCGATGCCGGTGGCGTTGCCGAGGTTGACGTAGATGAGGAAGAGCGGAAGCAGGAACAGGATCCCGGGAAACATTTGCGTCGACAGCACGGTCACCGAGAAGACCTGCCGGCCGCGGAAGCGGTACCGGCTGACCGCGAACGCGGCGAAGATGGCGATCGCCACCGAGATGAGCGCGGCCACGCTGGAGACCAGCAGGCTGTTCACCAGGTACCGGCCGAGCGGCACCGTGCTCCACATGTCGATGAACGCCTGGAGGCTGGGCCGCGAGGGCACCCACGTGAAGGCGCCCTGCACGTCCTTGAGCGGCTTCAACGCCGAGCTGAGCATCACGTAGAGCGGAGTGATCGTGAACAGCGTGAGCAGGGTCAGCACGACGCGCCGCGCCCAGCGCTCGGCGGTGGTCTCACGCATGGTCTCTCCTCATGCAGGGTCCCTCCTCCGGTTGGTGACCAGCAGGTACACGGCCGTCACGAGCAGCAGGAAGAGCAGCAGCGCCACCGACATCGCGGAGCCCTGCCCGAAGTTCCAGGTGATGAACGAGCTGCGGTAGATGTGGATGGAGATGAGGTCGGCCTGCTCCGGCGCGGACCCTCCGAAGAGGACGAACGGCGTGTTGAAGTCGTTGAACGTCCACAGGAACAGCACCAGGATCAGCACCTGGTTGACCGGCCGCAGCATCGGCAGCGTCACGTCCTTGAGCCGGCGCCAGAAGCCCGCGCCGTCGATCGCGGCCGCCTCGTACATCTCGGTGGGCACGTTCTGCAGGCCGGCCATGATGCACAGGAACGCGAACGGCCACGACCGCCACACCGAGACGACCAGCAGTGCCCAGAAGCTGTTGCCGCCGATGAGCCAGAACGGCCGGTCGTCGGCGAGGCCGGTCGTGGTGAGCACCTCGTTGAGCAGGCCGGTGTCGCGCTGGAAGATGAACGTCCAGGTGATGACCGCCGCGTACACCGGCAGCGCGTACGGGGTGAGGAAGATGGTGCGCAGCACCGCCCGCCCGCGGAAGGGCCGCTGCAGGAACACGCCGGCGAAGAGGCCGAAGAGCCAGGAGAGGCCGACCGAGAGGGTCGTGTAGAGCACGGTCACCCGGAACGAGTCCAGCAGGTCCTTGCCGACCGGCCCGTTGATGTCCAATGTGGCCTTGTAGTTGTCCAGGCCGACGAAGGGCGCGGCCGACCAGTCCCGGATCTGAAACTGGGTGAGCTCCAGCAGGCTCATCCACACGCCCACCACCATCGGTACGACGTGGACGAGCAGCTCCAGCAGGATGGCCGGGACCAGGAGCAGGTAGGGCAGCTTCGAGCGCGGCAGCCGGCTCGGCGCCTTCCGGCCGGTCCTCTTTGGCGCGGACGGCCGGGCCTGCTCCGGAGCCGTCGTGGTGGTCACCATCGCGGTCCTTTCCAAGGATGGGCCGTGGAGGGGTCGGCGTTCCCCTCCACGGCCACGCTCTTTATCGCTCAGCTACCCATCTGCTGCTGGGCGTTGCTGAGCTTCTCCTTGACCGCGCCCTCGGTGACCGCCTTGCCGCTGGCCGCGTCCGCGAACAGCTCCTTCATGGCGGTACCCACGAGGGTCTCGAACTTGCTCTCCTCCGCGACCTGGGGCAGCGGGGCCGCGCTGGTGGCGAGCACCTGGGCGAGCACCTTCTGCTCCTCGGCCTGGAACGCCGCGTCCGAGGCGACGGTGGTGACCGACGGCAGCGAGCCGTAGGTCTTGTTGAGCTGGACCTGCTCGGCGTCGCTGGTCATGAACTTGACGAACTGCAGCGCGGCGTCCTTGTCCTTGGTGTGCTTGAACACCGCGATGTTGATGCCGGCCACCATGCTGTTGACCTTCTTGCCGCCGGCCGGGGTGGTGGCCGGGAACGGCACCGGCGCGACGCCGTACGCGTCGGGAGCCATGCCCTGCGCCTTGAACGCGGAGCCGGCCGCCTGCCACAGCAGCATGGCCGCCTTGCCGTTGGCGAAGTCGGAGACCGACTGGTTCTGCGCGTACTCGGCGTTGCTCGGGTTGACGATCTTGTCGACCGCCATCAGGTCGATGTACCGCTTCACTGCGGCCACGTTCTGCGGCGTGTCGAAGGTCGGCTTGCCGGACGCGTCGAACCACTCGCCGCCCCACTGCTGCCCGAAGGCGAACGCGTGGTGCGAGTTCTCCGAGATGTTGGCACCTTCGACGGCGAGGCCCCACTGGTTGGCCTTGGTCAGCTTCTTGCCGACCGTGACGAGCTCTTCCCAGGTCGTCGGCGGGGCCGCGATGCCGGCGTCGGTGAACATCTTCTTGTTGTAGTAGAGGGCGTACGCGAGGCTGTACAGCGGCACGGCGGTCGGCGGCTGGCCGGGCGCGCCCGCTGCCGCCAGCGCGGCCGGCACGAAGCGGTCCTTGCCGCCGACGGCGCCGATGGTGGCGTCGTCGAAAGGCACGAAGGCGCCGGTGGCCTGGAGCGAGGCCGACCAGGTGTTGCCGATGTTGACCACGTCCGGGCCCTTGCCCGAGGTGGCCGCGGCCAGCAGCCGGTTGAGCAGGTCCGACCAGGGCACGACCTCGACGTTCACCTTGATGCCGGTCTGCTGCTCGAACTTGTCCAGCTCGGGCTGGAGGGTCTGCTTGTCGAAGTCGAGGCTGGAGCCCTGGTTGCTGGCCCAGTAGGTGAGCGTCTTGGCGCCGCCGCCGGACCCACCGTCCGAGTCGTCGTCGCCGCACGCGGTAATCGAAGCGGCCAGCATAAGCGCCGCGGCAGTCATAGCTAACAGTCGTCGAGACACGATCTGCCCTTCTGGCGTGGGAGTTACATCAGGGCTTAAATTACGACGTCATTAAAGTGACTTTGCGGTTCGCCGTCAAGGGATCGCTCTCACGAGGGTGTCGACGGGCGCGCGAGCCTTACAGTTATCTGCCAGCGGGGCGGGTTGATCGAGGTGGTGCATGACCCTGGAACGGACGACGAGCCGCACGGTCCGGCTGCGCAACCGGGCGGCGCTGCTGTCGAAGCTCTTCCTGGAGGGCCCGCTGACCCGCCAGGACCTCGCCCGCGGCACCGGGCTGAGCCAGCCCGCGGTGAGCAACGTGGTCGCCGACCTGATCGCGGCCGGCCTGGTCATGGACGCCGGCGCGCTGGAGTCGGACGGCGGGCGCCCGAGCATGCGGCTGCGGGTGGCGCCCCGCTTCGCGCTCGTGGCCGGCGTGGACGTGGGTGAGACGCGCGTACGGGTCGAGCTCTTCGACCTGTCCATGGCGCTGCTGGCCAGCGCCGACTACCCCATCGACGCGGCCCGGCCGGACCCGGTCACCGTCGTCCACCACATCGTCGCCGGCCTCGGCGCGGTCACCGACAAGGCCGGTGTCCCCCGGTCCGAGCTGCTCGGCGTGGGCGTCGGGGTCTCCGGCGTCGTCGTGCAGGACCGGGAAGCCGTCGTGTACGCGCAGACGCTCGGCTGGGACGGCGTGCCGCTGGAACGCATGATCCGCGCCGAGGTCGACGTGCCCCTGCACATCGACAACGGCGCCAAGACCCAGGGCCAGGCCGAGATGTGGTTCGGCGCCGGCCGGGGCGCGCGGCACGCGGTGTTCGCGCTGGTCGGCTCGGGTGTCGGCGCCACCGTGGTGAGCGACGGCGCGACCTACCGGGGGGTGGCGAGCAGCGCCGGCGAGTGGGGCCACACCACGCTCGTCTACGGCGGCCGGGCCTGCCGCTGCGGCGCCCGCGGCTGCCTGGAGGCGTACGTCGGCGCGGAGGGCATCATCGAGCGCTACCGGGAGGCCCGGCGCGGCCGCGCGGTGCCCGGCGCCGACGAAGAATCCCAGATCAACGCGCTGCTCGCGGCCGCCGACCGCTCCGAGACCGCCCAGCGGGTGCTCGACGAGACCGCCGGCTACCTGGGCGCCGGCGTCGCCAACTTGATCAACCTCTTCAACCCCGAGCGGGTCGTGCTCGGCGGCTGGGCCGGCCTGGCGCTGGGCGCGCGGCTGCTGCCCGCGATCCGCGCGGCGGCCGCCGCCCAGGCCCTCCGCAAGCCCTTCGAGCAGGCCAGCATCGAGCTGGGCCAGCTCGGCGTCGACGCGGTGGCACTGGGCGCCGCGACCCTCCCGGTGGCGCAGCTGCTGTCGGCCGGCGGGGTCCGCGCTGACAACGTCGTCACGGCCGCCGCTGTCTGATCTCCGCCACTTCCGGCATTCGGGATTTATTACGTCGTGATAGATGGATGTCTTGACGGGGCTGTGACGCGGGCGTAACACTCGGCCCCGAGCGAGAGCGCTCTCACCCCCCACCCACGGCAATGTCCCGGTTTCGGCGTCCGGGCCCACCCCACGGACAGGCAGGGTCATGACTTTTCGTGGTTTCCCGTCCCGTACTCCCCTTCGCCGGATCAGACGCCGACCGTTGATCATCGCCGTCGTCGCGGCGGCCGTCATCGCGCTGATCCCCATCGGCGCGATCCCGTTCGCCAGCGCCGCGCCGACGCTGATCTCGCAGGGCAAGCCGGTCACCGCCTCCTCGGCCGAGTCCGCCGCCTACCCCGCGACCGCGGTCGTGGACGGCAACACCGGCACCCGCTGGGCATCCGCGTTCAGCGATCCACAGTGGATCCAGATCGACCTGGGCACGTCCGCCACGATCAGCCAGGTCGTGCTCCGCTGGGAGGCGGCGTACGCGTCGGCGTACCAGATCCAGACCTCGACCAACGGCACCACCTGGACCAACATCTACGCCACGACCACCTCCACCGGCGGCACCCAGACGCTCAACGTCACCGGCTCCGGCCGGTACGTGCGGATGAACGGCACCGCGCGGGCCACGGCGTGGGGCTACTCGCTGTGGGAGTTCGAGGTCATCGGTGAGTTCGGCAGCCAGCCGAACGCGTGCGGCACCGCCAACGCCGCCGCCGGCCGCCCGGCCACCGCCTCCTCCACGGAGTCCGCCACCGCCTACCCCGCCTCGGCCGCGTTCGACGGCAACACCGGCACGCGCTGGGCGTCCGCGTTCAGCGATCCACAGTGGATCCAGGTGGACCTCGGCAGCAGCCAGTCGATCTGCCAGGTGGTGCTCCAGTGGGAGGCCGCGTACGCGACGGCGTACCAGATCCAGACCTCGGCCAACGGGACGAGCTGGACCACCGTCCACTCCACGACCACCTCCACCGGCGGCACCCAGACGCTCAACGTGAGCGGCACCGGCCGGTACGTGCGGATGAACGGCACCGCGCGGGCCACCGGCTTCGGGTACTCGCTGTGGGAGTTCCAGGTGCGCGCCGGCACCTCCACGAGCAACCCGCCGACCACGCCGCCGCCGACCACCACGCCCCCGCCGACGGGCGGTCCGGTCGACCCGACCGACCCGTTCAACCCCAACTTCGGGCCGAACACGATCGTCTACGACCCGTCGACCCCCACCTCGACCATCCAAAGTCGACTGAACAGCATCTTCACCCAGCAGGAGACGGCGCAGTTCGCGCCCACCCGCTACGCGGTGCTCTTCAAGCCCGGCAACTACACCGCCGACGTCAACCTCGGCTTCTTCACCCAGGTCGCCGGCCTCGGCATGTCGCCGGACGACACCAACCTCAACGGCCACGTGCGCGCCGAGGCGTTCTGGATGGGCGGCAACGCCACCCAGAACTTCTGGCGGTCGGCGGAGAACCTCTCCGTCACGCTTCCCGCCGGCACGGTCGTGGAGCGCTGGGCGGTCTCCCAGGCCGCGCCGTACCGCCGCATGCACCTGCGCGGCACCGGCAACCAGATCCAGCTCTGGAACGGCGGCGACGGCTGGTCCTCCGGCGGCTTCATGGCCGACACCAAGGTGGACGGCCAGGTCGTCTCCGGCTCGCAGCAGCAGTGGTACTCACGCAACAGCGAGTTCGGCAGCTGGAACGGCGGCGTGTGGAACATGGTCTTCCAGGGCGTGACCGGCGCCCCCGCGGCCAACTACCCCAATCCGCCGCACACCGTCATCGGGCAGACCCCGGTGGTCCGCGAGAAGCCGTTCCTGTACATCGACGGCACCGGTGAGTACCGGGTCTTCGTGCCCGCGGTGCGCACCAACTCGGTCGGCACGACCTGGTTCAACAAGACGCCGGCCGGCTCGTCCATCTCGCTCAGCCAGTTCTACGTGGTCCGCCCCGGCACCAGCGCGGCGACCATCAACAACGCGCTCGCCGCCGGCCGGCACCTGCTGTTCACGCCGGGCGTGTACCAGATCGACCAGACCATCCGGGTCACCCGGCCCGACACGGTGGTGCTCGGCCTCGGCCTCGCCACCCTCCAGATCAACAACGGCGTCAACGGCATGTCGATCGCGGACGTCGACGGCGTCAAGGTCGCGGGCATCATGTTCGAGGCCGGCACGACGAACTCCAACACGCTCATGGAGGTCGGCCCGCCCGGGTCGTCGGCGAGCCACGCCGCCAACCCGACCTCGCTGCACGACGTGTTCTTCCGCATCGGCGGCGCCATCGCCGGCAAGGCCACCAACACGCTGACCGTCAACAGCGACAACGTGATCGGCGACCACATGTGGCTGTGGCGCGGCGACCACGGCGACGGCATCGGCTGGAACGTCAACACCGCCGACACCGGCCTCACCGTCAACGGCGACAACGTCACCATGTACGGCCTCTTCGTCGAGCACTACCAGAAGTACGAGGTCATCTGGAACGGCAACGGCGGCCGCACGTACTTCTTCCAGAACGAGAAGCCGTACGACCCGCCGAACCAGGCCGCCTGGATGAACGGCAGCACCCGCGGCTACGCCGCCTACAAGGTGGCGAACGGCGTGACCACCCACGAGGCGTGGGGGGTAGGCAGCTACTGCTACTTCAACGTCAACCCCGCGGTGGTCAACGAACGCTCCTTCGAGGTACCCGACACGCCCGGCGTGCGCTTCCACAACCTCGTGACGGTGTCCCTCGGCGGCGTCGGCACGATCAACCGGATCATCAACAACGCCGGTGGTACGGCCAACATGGCCACCCAGCGCCAACCCCTGAACAACTACCCGTAGTACCGGCGTAAGCCAGCAGTATCCCCACCAGAGACCGTGGCCACGGACCGCCTCCGCGACGGGCGGCCCGTGGCCACGGTCCGGTCTCTATATCTAGCGGAAGTCGTCCGCGTGGTCGCGGGCCCACTCGGCGAACGTGCGCGCCGGGCGGCCGGTGACCTTCTCCACGTCGGGCCACGGGCGCTCCAGGGCGGACCAGTCCTGCTCGGCGTAGCCGCTGCCGGTGTCCGGGGTGTCGCCGCCGTACTCGACGAAGCCCAGCATCAGGTCGGCGCTCGCCGCCGCGAAGCCACCCTGGGCTTGCAGCAGGATCCGGGCCTCCTCGCGGGTCACCTCCTCGTACCGGACCTCCTCGCCCAGCGCCGCCCCGATGGCCCGCACCTGCTCGCGGACGGTGACCGGCGCCGGCCCGGTGATCGTGTACGCCGCGCCGTGATGCCCCTCGCGGAGCAGGGCCTCGACGGCGACCGCGGCGATGTCGTCCTCGTGCACCAGCAGCATCGGCTCGTCGGCGAACGGGTAGCGCACCACCCGGGCGGCCCGCACCGAGGGTGCCCACATCTGCAGCATGTTGGCCATGAAGCCGCCCGGCCGGAGGTGGGTCCACTGTAGACCGGATCGCTCCACGTGCGACTCGACCGGGTTGGTGTGCAGGCCGGCCGTCACCGAGGCGGCCGACAGGTCGACGATCCGGCGCACCCCGCCGGCGCGGGCCAGCGCCACGACCTCGGCGGCGGTCTCCTCGACCGGGAAGAGATAGAGCGCGTCGACGTCGCGGAGGGCGGCCGCCACGCCGGCGGGGTCGAGCAGGTCGCCGCGCACCACCTCCGCTCCCGCCGGCAGGCCGGCCTCGCCGGGGCGGCGGGTCAGCGCGCGCACCGTCGCCCCCTCACCGAGAAGCCGCCCGACGACGTTTCGCCCCACGAAGCCGGTCGCGCCGGTCACTAGAACTCTCATGCCGGCGACGCTACGACCGATGTAGGCCAGCTCCTGTCACACTTCCGCCGGGGAGGGGGCCGAGGCGGGCGGCGACCCGCTCGCGCAGCAGCCGGTACTCCCGCGCCCGCCGGCGGAGCGGCCCGGGCGGGCGGGTCACCGGGCGCGCCGCCACCACCTCCTGCCCGTCGACGAACTGGGAGCGGGTCAGGTCGAGCTCGACGCCGCTGGCCAGCCTGTTCCACCAGTGGTAGCCGTGCCGCTCGGCGCCGCGCCACACCTCACCCAGCATCAGCTCGCCGCCGAGCAGGTCGTGCAGCACGAGGGCGGTGATGTCGCAGTGCCCCCAGGCGGGGTTGTCCGGATGCCAGCCGGCGCGCTCCACGTCATCGGGTGAGCAGGTGTCGGCGGCCCAGCTGGCGCGCAGCGCCGCCTCGATGCCGGCGAGGGTCCACGGAGTCACCGCGCGAGTATGCCGACGCCCTACGACGAAACCACCGCGTACGCCTCGATCTCCACGCGCAGCGACGGGTGCACCAGCGCCGACACCGCCACGAGGGTGGCCGCCGGCCGGATCTCGCCGAACGCCTCCTGATGGGCGCGCCCGACCAGCTCGGTGTCGGCGATATCGGTCACGTACGTGACGGTCCGGACCACGTCGGCCAGGCTCGCGCCCGCCTCGCCCAAGGCCGCCTCGATGACCGCGATCGCCGACCGCGCCTGCTCGTAGGCGTCTTCGCCGGGCGCGGTCGTGCCGGCGACGTGGATGTGGTCGCCCACCCGCACCGCGCGGCTGTAACCGTAGGCCACCTCGAAGTCACTGCCTGAGCTGATGTTGAGTCGCTGCCGCACGTATACACCGTAGGCGACCACGATCAACCCCGCCGGGCGCGGCCATGGCCGTCACTGTGGCGTACACCGCGTTGCGCATGACCACCAGGCTGTCCTCCACCGCGGCGATCAGCAGGAACCACGCCCACACGTACGCGAGCAAGACCTGGGTGTCCGCCTCGGCGTACACCGCGACGAGGAAGAGCAGCACGGTCAGGACCGGGACGACCAGCCACCCGACCGGGCCGCGCACCACGAAGAGCATCAGCAGCAGGAACGCGAGGCTGGCCCAGAAGACCGCCACCGTGTAGCCGCGCACCGCCAGCCAGGCGGCGCCGAGGCCGAACGCCGACGGGCCTAGATGGCCCATCATGATCACGGGGATGGAGACCGCCCAGGGCAGGTCGCCGCCGAAGTACGTCGCGCCGGCGCCGTTGCGCTGCAGGCGGATGCTCGTCACCTTCTGCCCCAGCAGCCGCCCGAGCAGTGCGTGCCCGCCCTCATGCGCGACGGTGGCCGCCAGGTTGGTCACCACGTACATCGGGACGGCGCCGACCCAGGCGATCACCGCGGCCAGCACGGCGACGCGGACGGGGTCGGCGTCGGTCACGGTGGCGGCGAGCGGCACGGGCGTCACCGTACGGGCGGGCCGGGCTTGGTCACCATCGGGGAAATCGGTAGCCCTGGGTAAATGGGTTGTCGGGGCGGCCCGGCCAGTGGTGGACTGGTCGGCGGCCACCACGAGCAGGAGAGGAGCCCCGAGATGCGTGCTGCGTCGATGTCCATCCAGAAGGGAATCGCCACCTATGTAGAGGACATGACGCGTGAGTACGTTGAACCTGGGGATCCTGGCCCATGTCGACGCCGGTAAGACCAGCCTGACCGAGCGGCTGCTCTACGACGCCGGTGTGATCGACGAGATCGGGAGCGTCGACGCGGGCAGCACGCAGACCGACTCGATGGAGCTCGAGCGGCGGCGCGGCATCACGATCAAGTCGGCCGTGGTGTCGTTCGCGATCGGCGACGTGACCGTCAACCTGATCGACACACCCGGCCACCCCGACTTCATCGCCGAGGTGGAGCGGGTGCTGAGTGTGCTGGACGGCGCGGTGCTCGTCGTCTCCGCCGTCGAGGGCGTGCAGGCGCAGACCCGCGTGCTGATGCGCACGCTGCGCCGCCTGCGCATCCCCACCCTGCTGTTCGTCAACAAGATAGACCGCACCGGCGCGCGCGACGCCGACCTGCTCGCCGCCATCTCGGACAAGCTGACCGCCAGCGCGGTACCCATGGGCACCGTCACGGCGATCGGCACCCGGCAAGCGGCGTTCGTCCCGGACGACGCGGCGCTCGTGGACGTGCTCACCCGGCACGACGACGCGCTCCTCGCCGCCTACCTGTCGGACGAGCGCGCGGTCACACCCCACCGGCTGCGCGCCGACCTCGCCCGGGCCACGCGCCGCGCCCGCGCGCACCCCGTCTACTTCGGCTCGGCGATCACCGGCGCCGGCGTACCCCCGCTGATGAAGGGGATCGCGGAGCTGCTGCCGGCGGCGGCGGCGGGTGACCCGGGCGGGCCGGTGTCCGGCACGGTGTTCAAGGTGGAGCGTGGCCCGGCCGGCGAGAAGGTGGCGTACGTGCGGATGTTCTCCGGCACGGTGCACACCCGCGACCGCCTCCCGGTGCGCGGCGACGACGGCAAGGTCACCGCGATCGGCGTCTTCGACCGCGGCGGCACGGTGCGCGCCGACGAGGTGGCCGCCGGCCGCATCGGCAAGCTGTGGGGGCTCGGCGGTGTGCGCATCGGCGACTCGATCGGTGAGCCGCGCGACGGGGCGGCACACCACTTCGCGCCGCCGTCCCTGGAGACCGTCGTCGTGCCGGCCAGCCCCGCCGACAAGGGCGCGCTGCACGCCGCGCTCACCCAGCTGGCCGAGCAGGACCCGCTCATCAACCTCCGCCAGGACCCGATCCGCCAGGAGATCTCGCTGTCGCTCTACGGCGAGGTGCAGAAGGAGGTCATCCAGGCGACGCTCGCCGCGGAGTACGGCCTCGAGGTGCTCTTCCAGGAGAGCG
>Ga0214467_1000138_pt1 | contig 20657 bp, 16 predicted proteins | sample RVTome_8_FD_187339 | JGI IMG/M metagenome (GOLD analysis project Ga0214467, IMG submission 187339) | Soil microbial communities from uranium-contaminated site in the Upper Colorado River Basin, Wyoming, United States - RVT160D0 HiSeq ...
GCGTGTCGCGAAGGCTGGACAGCAGCGTGGTACCCGGTGCGGCGAGAAACTCCCGGGACCGTTCGTTGACGCGGAGGTTGACCACCGATGACGCCATGTCGTGGGCCTTCCTAACCGAGGAACGCTCTGCGGAGGTGAACGGGGAGGACGCGGTCGCGATACCAGGCGCTGGCGTACGCGTCGTCGAACGGGGCGATGTCCGCCCGCGCCGCCCGCCCGGCCTCCTCCAGCACGCCGCTCTCCAGTGGACGTCCGATGAGGACGGTCTCGGCCGAGACGGCACGGACCGGTCTGGGTGCCACGCCGCCGAGCGCGATCCGCGCCGATGTCACGAGCCCACCGGTCGTCTCCACCACCGCGGCCACCGCGACGATGGCGGCCGAGTTGAGCCTGCGGCGCATCGCCTTGTGGTAGAACCACGTGCCCGGCGCGGGCACGGCCAGCCGCACGGCCGTGACGACCTCGCCCGGCGCGACCCCGCTGGCGAGCACGGCGTCGACCGGCGCCTCGCGGCTCCCGTCCGGGCCGGCGATCTCGGCGGTGGCGTCCAGCGCGAGCAGGCACACGGCGAGGTCACCGTAGGGCTGTGTCACGAAAAGGTTGCCACCGACGGTCGCCAGGCTGCGGATCGCCGGCGACGCGACGGTGCGCATCGCGCCGCGCAGGAACGCCAGGTCGGCGCTCTCCTCGACCTCGGCGAGCGTCGTGGTCGCGCCGACGCGGGCCGCCGTCCCGTCGAGGCTGATCCCGTCGAGGCCGGCGCGGCGCAGGCTGATGAGCTCGGGGGAGCCCACCGCGCCGTTGTTGACCTGGGGCATGACGACCGTGCCGCCGGCCATCAGCCAGCCACCGGCCGCGGCGTGGCCGACGGCGGCCGCGACGGAGTCCGGAGTACGCACTGCCGAGATCATCAGCCGCCTCCTCCACCGACTATCGATAATCGGTTACACGGACGTTAAGACCGCGCGCCCACCGCGTCAAGGTCAAACGCGTGGTTACGATGGCGCCATGACGCCCGACCAGCCCGCTGTCACGCCGCTCGTCACGCGGATGACGCTGGCGCAGCAGATCCGCGAGTCGCTCGTGGTCCGCATCGTGTCGGGGGAGATCGAGCCCGGCGAGCGGCTCGTCGAGACGAAGCTCGCCGCGATGTACGGCACGAGCCAGGCCCCGGTCCGCGAGGCGCTCCGCGACCTCGAGGCCATGCGGATGGTCGAGACCCGGCCACGGCGCGGCACCTTCGTCCGCCACTTCGTGCAGCAGACGCTCCGGGAGAGCTACGTCGTCCGCGCCGCCCTGGAGGAGACCGCCACCCGCCTCGCGATGCTCGCCGGCACCGTGCCCGTGGAGGCCTTGCGCGCCGAGGTGAAGGCCATGCGGGCGGCCGCCCGCGCGGACGACGCCGGGGCCGCCGCCCGGGCGAGCGTCGCGTTTCACCGGCACATCGTCGACGCGGCCCGAAACGAGCTGCTGAAGCTCTCCTGGGAGGCGCTGCAGATCGAGGCCCGCACGTCGGTGACGATGGTGGCCGCCGAGGTGAAGCTGAAGGACATCGCCCGCGACCACGCCGAGCTGCTCCAGTCCATTGAGGACGGTGACCTGGAGACGGCCTGCAAGCACGCCCGCGACCACCAGTGGCACTACGCCGACCTACCGCACGACGCCCACGGCCGCGCCCGCCGCGCGGCGAGCTGACCCGCCGCTCAGCTCATCCAGCCGCTGTGATCAAAGCTCAGCCGGGCGCCTGCTGGCCCAGCCACGCCAGGACGGCGAGCACCCGGCGGTGGTCCTCGTCGGTGTCGGCGAGGCCGAGCTTGGCCATGATGCTGCTGACGTGGGTCTCCACGGTGCGGTCGGTGAGCCACAGCCGCCGGGCGATGCCCTTGTTGGTGCGGCCCTCGGCCATCAGGGCGAGCACCTCGCGTTCGCGGGAGGTCAGCGCGGCCAGCGGGTCGTCGCGCCGCCGGGTGATGAGGGCGGCGACCGCCTCGGGGTCGAGCGCGGAGCCGCCGGCGGCGACCCGGCGGATCGCGTCGAGGAAGTCGTCGACGTCGAAGACGCGGTCCTTGAGCAGGTAGCCGAAGTGCCCGCGGGTCACCAGCTCGACCGAGTGGCGGGTCTCCAGGTGCTGGGAGAGCAGCACGATACCCAGGTCGGGGTGGCAGTCGCGGAGCTGGCGGGCGGCGCGGGCGCCGTCGTCGGTGTGGTCGGGCGGCATGCGGATGTCGATGATGGCCAGGTCGGGCCGCTGCGCGTGGACGGTGGCGACGAGCGCCGTCGCGTCCGCCGCCTTGCCGACGATCTCGTGGCCGGCGTCGGCGAGCAGCCGGGCGAGGCCCTCGCGAAACAGCGCGGAGTCTTCGCCGATCACGACGCGCACGGCAGCACCGCCTCCACCATCGTGCCGGCGCCGAGCGGGCTGTGTACGCGCAGCGTGCCGCCGAGCGCGGCCACCCGGTCGGCGATGCTGGAGCGGTGGGACAGCGCCGCCCCACCGCGCCCGTCGTCGCTGACGCTGATCAGGAGCTGGCCGTCGGACCGCGAGACGCTCAGCGCGATGCGGCCGGCGGTGGCGTGCTTGACCGCGTTCGCGAGGGCCTCGCTGACCACGTAGTAGGCCGTCGTGGCGACGTCGTCGGGCAGCTGGTCGGTGCGGACGTCCAGGTCGATCTTGATGGGTACGGTGCGGACCAGCTCGGTCAGCGCCGGCCCCAGCCCGTCATCGAGGCGCCCGGGGCGCAGGCCGTGCGCGATCCGGCGCAGCTCGGCTAGCGCCGTGCCGAGCTCGGCGACACCCTGGTCGAGCACCGCGTTGACATCCACCGAGCCGTCGTCGAGGTGCCGTTGCGCGAGCCGGAACGCCATGCCCAGGGAGGCGAGCCGCTGCTGGGCGCCGTCGTGCAGGTCGCGTTCGAGCTTGCGCCGCTCGGAGTAGCCGGCCTGGACCAGCCTGGCCCGGCTCGACTCCACCTCACGCAGCGCCTGGGCCACCTCCAGCCGCAGCCGCACCACCTCGACCAGCGTCGCCGCCGCGCCGCCGACCTGGCGCAGCAACTCCGGGCGTACCCCCGTGGAGCCTGGACGGATCACGCCGATCTCCCGCCCGCCCAGCTCGACCGGGACGGCGCCGGCGGGGTCGACGCGGCCGCCCGCGACGTCCACGTACCCCTCGGTGCCGGGCACCTGGAAGCCCACCCGCAGGCCGGGGTCGCGCAGTGCGGTGCGCAGCGTGCTCTCCAACTGCTCGGGGCGGGTGTCGCCGCTGCGGGCGTCCCGGCTCAGGGCGTCGACGGCGGCCAGGGCGGCGCGGCGGATCGGGTACAGGCGGCGGTCCACGCCCCGTTGCAGCCGGGTCCGAAGTGGAGAGAGGGCGACCGCGCACACCGCCGTCGCGACGGCCGCGGCCACAGTGGACTCCCGGCCGAGCAGCACGCCGCCGATGACCGACGTGACCGCGTAGATGCCCACGAGCGTCGCGCTGACGAGGCCGTACGTGACCGTGGCGGCGAGCGCCTTGTCGATGTCGTAGAGGTCGTGGCGCAGCATCGCGACCGCGGTCGCCACCGGGATGCCGATGAGCCCCGCGAGCCCGATGGCGGCGCTGACCCACAGCGGCCGGCCCCACAGCAGGATCTCCACGAGGCAGGCCAGGGGGTACAGCGGGATCGCCATCCCGGCCAGCGCCAGCCACTTGATCTGGGCCCGGCGCATCTCATCGGAGCGGCGGAACCGCACGATCAGCGACGCCGCGCAGACCAGCACCAGGACCAGTTCGAGGACGAACACGGCCAGGCCGACCGCTTGCAGGGGCACCGGCAGCGGCGCCCACGGGCGGGGGATGTGCTGCAGCGGCGCGCGGAACTCCATGGGATCGAACGACGTGCCGATGTGGTCGAGGGCGGCACAGACGATCAGCGTGGGCGGGATCCACCGCCACCGGGGGCCGGGCACCCTGCCGTCCGGGAAGTACAGCAGGAGCAGCGCGACGGCCACGAAGATCCAGACCGCGCTCTGGTCGGCGAGGGCCGCCAGCCAGTTGAGGGACGGCAGCTCGTCCGGGTGCCGCTCGGCCAGGTACCACCAGGCAACGTCGCGGCCGGCGTTGAGCGCGGTGGTGAGGCCGACGAGCCCCAGCAGCGGCCCGACGACGTTGCGTGGGCGGCGGCGGGCGATGACCAGACCGAGCACCGCCGAGGCGGGCGCGACGCTCAGGGCGATACCCAGGTTGATCAAGGCCCCGGCCACCGGGGCGCGCACGGCCAGCACGACGGTGACGGCCAGCACCACCCCTGTGACCAGGCATGTCGCCAGCGCGACGCGTCGGGGCCCACTCATGCTCGCACTCTACGGCCGGGCGGCGGCGAAGGGACCCGTGCTGGCACGGAGGTGGGGACCGGCGCCTGTACCGATGCCCCCGGCGCCCCTGGATCCGAGCCTGGATGGCATCGCCAGCTACCTGTCTCGGAGGGAAGTTGATATGTCCACCCAAACCGCCGCGGTCACCTCCGCGCCCGCCCGATCCGCCGCCCCGCGGGCCGCGATCGTCTCCGCCTTCCTCGCGCTCGGCGCCGTCGTGGTCGCCATCCTCGTGTTGTGGCAGCCGTGGGGTGAGCGGGACGCCCTGGGCTACGCCGACATCGCCCCGCACCGCGACGCCGCGTGGCTCGGCGCCATGGCCGACGGTCTGGCGTTCGCCGTGGTCGGCATCGCGCTCGGCCTCGCCGTCTGCCGGCTCGCCCCGGCCCGGGGCGCGGTGTGGGCGAACGCCGGCGCGGTCATGACCACACTCGGCGGCGTCGCGTTCTGCGCGGGCATGGTGTCGTTCGGCTCTTTCGCCTGGTACGCCACCGACACCGCCGCCATCCCCGCCGGCCCCGGCGAGGCGCTGATGAGCTACGTCGAGGACAGCCCGGGGCACATCCTCGGCGTGCAGATGGTCGGCTTCCTGCTGTTCACGCTGGGCTCGCTCGCCCTGATGGTGGCGCTGTGGCGGGCCCGCGCGGTGCCGCGGTGGCTGCCCGTCGCGTTCCTGGTGTTGACCGTCGGCACGTTCGCGCTCGGCGGGGTCGCGCTCAACATCGTGCAGGCGGCGCAGATGCTGAGCCTCGCGGTCGTCGCGTACTACGCGGCGCGGACCGCCTGACCCATACCTCTCCGTACCTGGCCAGCGGCTCGCTACGACGGCGGGCCGCTGACCCGTACCAGGTCGTTGGAATAGTTTCCCTGCGGGCTGTACAGGTAAAGGTCATTGCCGGTGCAGCGGTACTGGGACGGCTCGGGGTAGTAGGTCACCGGGCCGGTGGCGTTGACCTTTCCGTTGCGCCGGAGCGTCCCTTTCGCGTTCGACTTGGTGACGGTGCTGGTGATCGAGCCGTCTTCGGCGTGGTAGCGGCCGGAAACCGTGCCCCGGCTGACATCTGACCAGGTGGCGCCTCGATAGCGCGTGGTCCGCGGCTGCATCTTGTTGTAGTCGGTGCTCGACGTGCCGTCCGCCCGGTACGTGATCAGGGTGCCGGCGCCTCCGGTGTAGAGCACGCGGACGTCGTCGATCAGGCCGTACACGGTGTTCTGGGTGACCCGCCAGGTGCCGACCAGGCAGGGGTCGACGCCCGGTGGGTAGCTGGGCGACGGGCTCGCCGACACCGGCGCGCTCACCTCAGTGGACGGGCTCGCCGGCGGTGTGGACGCCGAACCCTCGCCGTCCGAGGTGGCCAGCTGCGCCAGCGCCAGGGCGAGCGCGACGGCGCCGGCGATCCCGGCGGCCGCCCACGCGATCCGGCGCCGCCCGCGACGGCTCGCGGGAGCCGGTGCCGGCGGCGTTTCCGGGCCGGCGGGCGCGGCGGCGGCGGGCGCGGCGACGGCGGGCGGGGCGACGGACCGGAGGCTGCCCTCGGCGACCGCGAGCTCGGGCTGGTCGACGATCGTCGGCAGGATGCCGAACGCGCGGTGCAGCTTGCCGGCCACCGCCGGCATCCGGCTGGAACCGCCGGCGAGGAAGATCGCCGACAGCTCGGCCGCCGGCACCTGGGCCGCCGCCAGCACCTCGCCGACGGCCGCGACCGTGCGGTCGAGGATCGGCCCGGCGAGCCGGTCGAGCTCCTCCCGGCCGAGCGGTGCCTCGGCGTCGAGCAGCGGCAGGTGGATGAGCGTGGTGGTGGCCCGCGAGAGCATCTCCTTGGCCGCGCGGACGTTGTCCCACAGCTGCTGCCGGGCCCGGCGGTCCGCCACGCTCGCCGGCGTCTCGAGCCGGCTCCACCGCTCCGGGTCGAAGCCGGCCGCGGCGAGGTGCGAGACGATCGCGGCGTCGATGTCCAGCCCGCCGCAGTCCGGCAGCCCGCGGGAGGCGAGCGTCGTGAACCCGCCGGCCGTGCGCCGGACGACGGCGGCGTCGAACGTGCCGGCGCCGAAGTCGTAGATCACCGCCGCCCCGCCCTCGGGGATGTGGGCGCCGGCGACATCGGTGAAGTAGTGCGCGGCCGCCACCGGCTCGTCGACCAGGCGGGTGCCGGCCGGTGCGGCGGCGAGCAGGACCGCCCGCCGCGCGCCGGCCCAGCTCGCCGGGCAGGTGATCACCGTTTCGGCCGGCCCGCCGAGCGGGTGGCCGGTGGCGTGCGCCGCCTCGGCCAGCACCCGGTCGAGCACCGCGGCGAACAGCCTCGGCACCTCGACGTCGGCGCCGGCCAGCAGCAGCGTCCCCTCGTCGACCCGCCGCTTCGGGTACGGCTCGAACGCGGCGGGATGTGCGGCGGCGCTGTGCAGCGCGTCCCGGCCGGTCAGGATGCGGCCGGTCGGATCCAGGCAGACCGCGGACGGGAGCAGCGGCGAACCGTCGAAGAGCAGCGGCCGCGGCTCCCGCCCCGGCACGGCGACGACCGCCACAGTGGACGATGTCCCGAAGTCGATGCCCACCTGGGTGGGCCGGTTTCCCGCATCAGCCGGCACGCGTCAAATGTATCGATGGCCGGCGAGGGTCACCCCGCGCAGGGTTTGGTGTCGCGCTCGTCCAGGAGCCGCTCCATCATCTTGGGCCAGGAGGACATCAGGCCGTCCGCGCAGGCGTCGATGAGCGAGTTGTACGTCGGCTCGTCCTCCGGCGCCGTCCCGCTGAACCACACGTGCACCGCGTACCCGTCGGCGTGGGCGCGGGCGATGAAAGCCGGCGTGGCGATCGGGATGCCCTGGTACGTGACCGGCACCTGGAGCGCGAGCGTGCCCTCGATCGGCCGCACGCCGCCGAAGAAGTAGTTGGTCAGCCCCTGCAGCCCCGGCGCCAGCGCCACCCGCGGCGCCAGCCGGTGAAACTCCGCCACCGCCTGGTCGTTGAACGAGGTCACGATGATGTTTCGGGTGCGGCCGGTCTTGTTGAGCAGGTCCGCGAGCAGCCGCGCGTTGTGCAGGAACGACTCGGTGTCGGCGTCGCTGGTGCCCTTGATCTCGATGCTGAGCGGCACGTGCCGGAAGGTGCGGAGCACGTCGCGCACCGTCGGGATCGCGAAGTCGGCGGCCTGGTAGCCACGCGGTGGCCGCTTGTCGTGGGTGCGGACACCCCGCAGCGGGTACGACTCCGGCGGCAGCCCCGGCACCGCGTTCTGCCCCGGCACGAAGTTGTACGCCGCGTCAAGCTTGCGTAGCTCACGGTAGTTGGTCGCGCGGATCAGCCCGGTGCCGTCCGTAGTGCGGTCGACGGTCGCGTCGTGGCTCGCGACCAGCACGTCGTCCGCCGTCGAGTGGACATCCAGCTCCAGCGCGTCGACGCCGACGCGCACCGCACGCTGGAACGCGTACATCGTGTTGGACGGCGCCTCGCTCTCGCCCCCTTGGTGCGCGATGTCCAGGAATCGCTTCTCCAGCCAGGGATTCGCCGACCCGCCGGCGGAGGCCGGGGCAGCGCCGAAGGCAAGCACGGCGAGGAACGCGATCGTGGCGGCGCCGGCCCGCCGGGACACTCGAGTAACACGCATCGACTCAGTATGCCCGCCACACGCGAATAGGCATCAACGCCCGTGCGGGTGCCCACTGACCGCCGGTATCGCGGTCGGGACGTTCGCGATCGCTCGCCGGAGACCGCCGCCGCCCCGGTGCCACCGGCCGAGTTCCAGGAGCAGACCGTCTACTCTGGACTCAATCCGCCGATCAACGTGGAGTCCGCCCCCGACGGCCGCGTCTTCGTCGCCGAGAAGGGCGGCTGGTACGTCATCACCGCGCGGGTCTCCCGGCTCCAGACCGCCGGCAACGTGATGACCGGCAGCGAGCAGGTGTTGCCCAGCGGCTGGTGCCAGCAGTTCCCAGCCACTCCGTCGGCGACCTCCGCTCCGGCACCGACGGCATGCTCTACGTGTCGGGCGGCGAGGGAGCCAGCTACCACGACAGCTCGGCACGCCGGCCAACCCGGCCAACGAGTGCGGCGCGCCGCGCGCCCTGGACGGGCGCGGCTACGCGCGCTCGGCGGGGCGAACGGCCGCGTCCTCACCACCGCCGCGGAGCTCGCTCCGGGGTGATCGCGCGGCTGCCGCAGTCCACTCTCCGCGTGCCCACCTTCGACAGTCAGGAGACGGCCGGCGAGAACGGCCACGCGGTCAACGTGAGCAACCTGAACGTGCTAATCGGCAAAACTTCAATTCACGCCCCGCCCGGTATGTCCGCCTACGCACCCGGTCCGCGACAGCTAACTCAGCCTGGACCACGGCCGCCGAGATCAACGTCGCCGGAGTCTGATCCCGTCCGTCCACAATCCTCGACCTCGGCTGCCGGCTCCGCAGTTCAAGCCCGCGTTCCCTCCGGCGGCGGCACTCCGACCACCAGGATGGGGTGCGCGCCGTTTGGAATGGCCCTCGGGGCGTTGGCCCACTTCAAGCCCCTGCGGGTCGGTGGCCGCCGGGACGGCACTCCGAGGGGTGGGGCGTGCAGCGCCGCTGACCAAGTTGCAAACTTCAATAGCGAACTAAGGGGCTGTGGTGCCACCAGCGCGGCGAATCTCAATAACCGGCGCATGAAGGGTGCGACTCAAAGAAAACAACGGCATGGTCATACACCGCGACGGATTCTGTCGTGCGTCTCGCGACCCGCCGTTTCTCATGTCCGGTGGTGGTAGAGGTTGCGGCGGGGTCGCTGTCGCGGATCCACGTATTTGGGTGGGATGAATTCGGGCATTCCGTCGGCGGCGAGCCGGACGATCCAGTGTCCACGGTGGATGAGCCGGTGGTGATGACCGCACAGTAGGACGCTGTTGTCCAGGTTGGTGGGTCCGCCGTCGATCCAGGCGTGGATGTGGTGTCCGTGGCACCAGCGTGGTGGGCGGTCACAGCCGGGGAACGCGCAGCCACGGTCACGTAGCTCCAGCGCCCGGCGCAGCGGCCCGGTGATGAGCCGTCGGGTGCGGCCCAGGTCCAACACCTGGCCGTCGCCGCCGAGCACCGCTGGGATCAGTTGGGCGTCGCAGGCATGCTGGCGCACCTGCTCGGGGCTGAGTCGTCCGCCGGTGTCCAGGGTGCCGATGCCGAGCTGCTGGTGCAGCGGGTCGTAGGGCACGGTGACCACCACATGCGGCCGCTGTCCGCCGTTGTCCGGTAGCTGTTCGGTGCGGGTGGCGAGTTCGCAGATCTCGACCAGGGCGTCGGCGCGGCGTTGGGCGGGGGTGCGGGGCTCGGCGTCGTCGTGGCGGGGTGCGCACAGCGGGTCCAGGGCCGCGTTGACGGTGGCGGCGCCGCTTTCGTCGAGCCAGCCGGTCAACCGGACCCGGCCATCACCGTGCCGGGTCAGGTGGAAAGCGCGGGTCTGCCGCGCCCGCTGCTCCATCCGCGCCAGCGCGGCGGCATCGGCCGCGTCGGCTAGCTCGGGTGCTACGTGGGCGAGGATCCGCTGGCCGGCTTTGCGCAGGATGCTGGGCTCGAACTGGCCGGCCTGGTCGATCAGCAGGGCCTCGGCAGCGTCGACCTGCGCGTGGCCGAGGTCGGTGGGCAGGTCGTGGATCGCGGCGGCCACCACCATGGCCTGCTCCACATTCACCACACCGGCGGTCAACGCCGCGTCGAGGGCCGGCCGCTGATCGACCACCTTGGCGAGGGCGGTGAGGCGTTTCGCGGCGTGGATGCTGATCCGCAGATGCTCCCGCAGCCACACCGGCGTGCTGGAGGCGTGCTGCGCGACCGCCAGAGCGCGGCCGTCGATCTCCCGGACCAGGTGCAACCGCGCCGCCGCGACCGCCTGCGCGGCCTCATGGATCGTGTCCAAGCATTCGACAAGGCTCGCATCGCTCAGCTGCCACGCCGGCTCGTCAGCGCATTTGACCGCGAGGTCCTTGAGCTCCGCCAACGCCTCCACCAACACCCGCTAATTGTCCCGCACCAGCACCCAAGACCATCAACCCTCCTTCGTCGATCGAGGGCAATTCCTGTCCCTTATTCACATCGCGAAAAAATAGCGTGACGGCGCTAGTCCGCCGTCGAGCGACGGCGGCCAATGGGGCCGGGGAGTGGGGCCCCTGACGGCGGCATGTTAGGGACCTTCGCAGTCGGGGTTCAAGAGTCCGTCACAATTGTCCGCGTACTTTCCGCCCGCCGTGGGACGTCCCCGATCTTGGGAGCTTTCGCTGAAGGGGTTTGTGGCTTCTCCGCAGTGCTGCGTCGCTGATCGACGAGACCGGCAGACCATGATCGCGTATACCCGGCCGCGACCGATCATGGCGCACGTTCGCTGAGCGGGCGGCGGGCCTCGATCGGCGGGACTCGACTCCGCTCCGCTTCCCTAGAGGAGGCGGCGGATCCGGACACCAAGCCCGCCTCCAGGGGAAGCAAACACACGCGGTCCACACCCCAGCCCTCGCCCACCCTGCAGCCACCTGCGCCTCCAGATCAACGCGGAAATCGTGGTCAACGGCCAAAGCGCCATGGTCAACGCCCGCCCGGAACAGATCGTGGTCCGCATGTGCTTGAAGCGGGCCAACGCGCGGGCGCCACCCCAGACGGCCGCAACAGAAAGCACCCAGCGCTGGCGCCCGGGTGTAGGTCTGTTCCGCGTCTTATGGGTCGATGGCCGTCGGGATGGCACCTAACCCCATCCGGATGGTCTGGAGCGCTTCCGCCGGAGGCAAAAGGGTAACGCCAACCACCGCGAACCCGGCGGCCCGCGGGAGCATACGGCCCGCAACTGGCACGGACGGGGGCAAAAATGTCCACCAACGACCATGACCGGCGACGGGATCTCGGGTCTTCTGTGATGAGGCGGCGGCCGGGGGTATCACACCTCGTTGGGAGGTGAGACGCGTGTCCGGTCGAGCGAAGCTGTGGTTGGGGATCGCCATCGCGGTGGTCGTGGTCGTGATCATCATTGTCGCGATCACGGCGGGCGGCGGTGGTGACGGAGGTGGCGGGGGCGGAGGTTACTGACCGCCCGGCATTGAGCCGCGTCACAGGTCGAGGCTGTCACGTCTCGGGGTGCTGTGTTGTCCTTGCTGTATGAGCGAGAGTCGCAGCACCGACCCCGCCACCGCGGGGAAGCATCGTGTGGTGATCGTGGGCGCCGGGTTCGGCGGGCTGTTCGCGGCCAAGACGCTGCGTTCGTCCGACGTCTCGGTGACGCTGATCAATGGGACCACGTACCACCTGTTCGAGCCGCTGCTGTACCAGGTGGCCACCGGCATCCTGTCCGAGGGTGAGGTGGCGCCGCCGATCCGGGAGATCTTCCGGCGCCGGCGCAACCTGGACGTGCGGCTCGGGTGGGCGACCGACGTGGACGTCGCCGGGAAGGCCGTGCTGGTCAGCGCGCCGGATGGCCGCGAGCGGCGGGTGCCGTACGACTCGCTGGTCGTGGCGGCGGGCGCGCAGAACTCGTACTTCGGCAGCGACGGGCTCGCCGAGTACGCGCCGTCGCTGAAGAACATCGACGACGCGCTCGAGCTGCGCAGCCGGATCTTCCACGCGTTCGAGATGGCGGAGCTGGAGGAGGACCCGGAGGCGCGCCAGCGGTGGCTGACCTTCGTGCTGGTCGGCGCCGGGCCGACGGGCGTGGAGCTGGCGGGGCAGATCGCCGAGCTCGCGTACCGGGCGCTCAAGGGGCAGTACCGCCACGCCGACCTCTCGCGGACCCGGGTGGTGCTGGTGGAGGCGGCCGACCGCGTGCTGCCCGCGTTCGACGGGTGGTTGTCGGAGCGCGCGCTGCGCCACCTCACCAGGATGGGCGTCGACGTGCGGCTCAACACCCGCGTCGTGGATATCGACGCGGCCGGCGTCAAGGTGGAGACCGGGGCCGGTGGTGAGCGGGTCGAGGCGCACACCAAGGTGTGGGCGGCCGGCATCGCCGCGCCCGCTCTCGCCGCCCGGATCGCGGAGTCGACCGGCGCGCAGACCGACCGGGCCGGCCGGATCCGGGTCGAGCCGGACCTCACCGTGCCCGGGCATCCGGAGATCTTCGTGGTCGGCGACCTGGCCGCGCTCGACCTGCCCGGCGTGGCGCAGGTGGCCATGCAGGGCGGGCGCTACGCCGCCAAGGTCATCCAGGGGCGGCTGGCCGGCCGGGCGCCGAAGAAGCCGTTCCACTACTTCGACAAGGGCAACATGGCGACGATCGGCCGCTTCGCGGCGGTGGCGAACGTGGGCAAGCTGCACTTCAGCGGCTTTCTCGGCTGGCTGATGTGGCTCGGCGTACACCTGTTCTACCTGATCGGCTTCAAGAACAAGGTGACCACGCTGCTGCACTGGATAGTGAGCTTCCTGGGCCGCGGCCGCGCCGAGCGGATCGGCACCGCCCAGCAGATCGACGCACGCAACGCGCTGTCGGGCAGGGCCACCCGGACGGCGCCGGGGGCATAGCCTGTCCCGGTGTCGTTGATGTTGCGCCCGGCCCGCTCGGCCGTCGCGGTGTTCCTCGCCGTCCTGGCCGGCGGGTTCGGGCTCCCGAGTGCGGCTCGGGCGGACGGTCCGATGCGCCTCGATGGCCAGGTCACCGACAAGGTGGGCGCCCTGGACGGGCGCGCGGGCGAGGTGACGGCGGCGCTCGACCGGCTGCGGGCGGACGGCGGGCTGCAGCTGTTCGTGGTCTATGTGCGCTCGTTCGACGGGACACCCGCCCAGGAGTGGGCCGACGAGACCGCCACCCGCAGTGACCTCGGCCGCCGCGACGCGGTCCTCGCGGTGGCCACCCACGACCGCTCGTACGCGTACGCCTTCGACACCGCGTTCCCGCTGACCGACACCCAGCTCGACGTCGTCGCGACCGTGGCGATCGAGCCGGCGCTGTCGGCCAACGACTGGGCCGGCGCGGCGGTCGCGGCCGCGGACGGCTACCGGGCGGTGCTGGCCGGCCAGCCGGTGCCCAGCCCTCAGATCCGGCCCGGCGAGGCCGATCCCGGCGGGGGTCGTGGCGCCGGCACCTGGATCGCCGGTGCGGTCTGCCTGCTGATCGTCGCCGGTGGCGTCGTGCTGGTCCTGTGGTTCCTGCGGCGGCAGCGGCGCCCGCGCACGCCGGCGGCACCGGCCGGGCCGAGCACGGCCGAGCTGACCACCAGGGCGAACGACCTGCTGGTCGAGCTGGACAACGACCTGCGTACCAGCGAGCAGGAGGTGGCCCTGGCGACCGGGCGCTACGGCGCCGAGGCGACCGCGTCGTATACGGCGGCTCTGGAGAGCGCGCGGCAGGATGTGGCCGAGGCGTTCCGGCTGCGGCTGACGCTCGACGAGACGCCCGGGCCGGACGAGGCGACCCGGCGGAGCACGCTCGAGGAGATCATCCGGCGGTGTACCGCGGCGGACGGCCGGCTGGACGCGGAGTCCGAGGCGTTCGACGCGCTCCGCGACCTCGAGGCCAAGGTCGAGGCGGAGGCGGCCGAGGTGACCGAGCGGCGCGCGGCGATCGAGGCGCGGATCCCGGCGGCGACCGAGGCGCTCGACGCGGTGCGCGCGAGCTACGTCGGCCCGGCCGCGACCGCCATCGCGGGAAACGTCAGCCAGGCCCGGCAGCGGCTGGAGTTCGCCGGCTCGGTGACACGGGAGGCCACCGCGGCCGTCACGGCGGGCGAACGCCCGCGGGCCGCGCTCGCCGTCCGGGCGGCCGAAGAGGCCCTCGACCAGGCGGCCACGCTGCTCGACGCGGTCGAGCGCGGCCGCACCGACCTCGACGCCGCACGCGCGGGTGTCGACGCCCTCGTGTCCGAGGTGGAGTCCGACCTCGCCGCCGCCCGGGCCGCCCAGCCGGGCACCGCCGGCCAGCCGACCGCCGGGCCGCTGGCGGCCGCGATCACCGGCGCCGAGCAGGCACTGGCCGCCGCGCGCGCGGCGGTCGCCGGCCCCACGACGGACCCGCTCTCCGCGTCCGCCCGGCTGGAGGAGGCGGACGCCGCGCTCGACCGCGCGCTGGCCGAGATCCGCGACGCCGGCGAGCGGGCCGCCCGGGCCCGGGCGATGCTCGACCACGCGATCGTCGCGGCCCGCGCCGAGGTGGCCGCCACCGGCGACTTCATCGCCACCCGCCGGGGCGCGGTCGCCAGCGAGCCGCGCGCGTGGCTGGCCCAGGCCCAGCAGCACCTCGCCCGGGCCGAGGCGCTGGCCGCTTCCGACCCGGCCGCCGCATTGCCCGAGGCCCAGCGGGCCAGCCAGCTCGCCGCCGAGGCGGGCCGGGCGGCACAGTCCAACGTGGACCAGTGGCGGCCGCCCGGCATCGGCGGCGGCGGTGGCGGCGGCACGGAGGTGTTGCTGGGCGTGCTGCTCGGCGGCATCCTCTCCGGCGGTGGTGGCGGCCGCTCGCGCGGCTGGGGTGGTGGCGGCTTCCGGGGCGGTGGCTTCGGCGGCAGCGGCAGCCGCGCCCGCCGCACCGGCGGCGGCCGCTTCTGACCCACTCCTACGTGGTAACACGGACGCGCTGGCGGCCCCGCGGCCGCGCGGCGGGCCGCCCGCGCCGGCGTGACCACGGTGCGCGACCTCGGCGACGTCGACTACCTCGCCCTCGGCGTGCGTGCCGCGGCCCGCACCGACCGCACGCTGCCCGAGATCCTCGCCGCCGGCGTGCCGATCACCACGCCCGGCGGGCACTGCCACTTCCTCGGTGGCGCCGCCTCCGGGGTCGAGGGAGTCCGCGCCGCCGTACGCGACCGGCACGAGCGCGGCGTCGACGTCATCAAGGTGATGGCCAGCGGCGGCAACATGACGCCGGGCAGCCGGCCGGAGGCGGCCCAGTTCACCGCCGGGGAGCTGCGCGCCCTGGTCGACGAGGCGCACCGGCTGGGACTGCCACCATGCCGCCCGGGATGGTCGCCCGCCGCCCGAAGCTGGTCGCCAACGCCACGACGATGCGGGCGTCCGGCGCCCGCATCGTCGTCGGCACCGACGGCGGGATCGCGCCGATCAAGCCACACGACGTGCTGCCCACCGCGCTGGGCCAGCTCATCCAGATCGGCATGACCCCGGCCGAGGCACTCCACGCGATCACCGGGCGGGCCGCCGAGGTGGTCGGCCTAGGAGACCGCAAAGGCAAGATCCTTCCCGGGTACGACGCCGACCTCCTCGCCGTGGACGGTGACCCGGCGCGGGACCCGTCCGCCATCCACCGCGTCCGCGCCGTCTACCTGCGCGGCGTCGCGCTCACCTAGTCTCCGGATCGGGAGGATCGTGCAAGACCTCGCGCGGATCGGTCTACGCCCCACCCCACCTCTCGCGTTTCGATGGGAGTACGAATCCGATCCGCAAGGGAGCACGCCATGCCGCTCGACCACTACGTCACCCTCGGCCGCTCGGGGCTGCGGGTCAGCCCGTTCGCCCTCGGCGCGATGACCTTCGGCGAGGACCCCGGGGGCGCAGGGTGCAGCGTCGAGGAGTCCGAGAAGATCCTCGCGACCTACCTCGACCGCGGCGGAAACTTCATCGACACCGCCAACTTCTACACCAACGGCCACTCGGAGAAGATCCTCGGCGACTTCCTCGCCGCGCACCCCGGCCGCCGCGAGCACGTCGTGCTGGCGTCGAAGTTCTTCGGCAACATGTTTCCCGGCGACCCCAACGGCGGCGGCGCCGGCCGCGGCGCCATCATCGCCCAGCTCCACGAGACCCTGCGCCGCCTGCGCACCGACCACCTCGACCTGTACTGGCTGCACAACTGGGACCGCCACACGCCCATCGAGGAGACCATGCGCACCCTCGACGACCTGGTGTCGGCCGGCAAGGTGCGCTACCTCGGCTTCTCCAACACGCCCGCCTGGGTCACCGCGCAGGCCCAGACGACCGCGCTGCTGAAGGGCTGGACCCCGCTGGTCGCGCTGCAGGTCGAGTATTCGCTGCTGGCCCGCACGGTCGAGGGCGAGATCGCCCCGCTGGCGCGCGACCAGGGCATGGCGCTCGTACCGTGGAGCCCGCTCAAGAACGGCTTCCTCTCGGGCAAGTACCAGCGCGGCGCCCAGGTCACCGACTCGGCCTGCACCGCCTACGTGGGCGGCCCCGGCGAGGAGGAGTTCCAGGTCATCGACGCGGTGGCCGGCGTCGCCGGCGAGCTCGGCACGACCTCCGCCGCGGTGGCGCTGGCCTGGCTGCGCGCCCGCGCCGGCACGGTGGTGCCGATCGTCGGCGCCCGCCGCGTGGAGCACCTGGAGGCCAACCTCGCCGCGCTGGAGGTGACCCTCACGCCGGCACACCTGGCGCGGCTGGACGAGGTGTCCACTCCGGACCTCGACTACCCGGCGCCGATGCACGGCGCGCAGCGGGCGATGCTCCAGTTCGCCGGCGCCACTGTGGACGGCGAGGCGTCCACTGTGTATCCGCCACTCCTGCAGAGCGACGTCCGCTACTGAGCATTGCGGCGCGGGGCTAAGCACCCTATCGTTCGAGCCAGGAAGGACATCGACGGGCCCCGATCGGAGGCGTATGGGCGCCATCAGCCGCGTCTTGGCCGCTCTGTCCGCCGCCTGCCTCACCGTCGCGGTCGCGCCGGCGGGGGCGGGCGCGGGTCCGCCGGGCGGGCCCCTCACCTGGCAGGCCTGCCCCGGCGTCGACGACCCGCGCCTGCGCTGCGCCACCGTCCGGGTGCCGCTGGACCACGCGCGGCCGGGCGGCCGCACGATCGACATCATGATCTCGCGGCTCCCGGCCACGGACCCCGCGCTCCGCCGCGGCGTGCTGGTCACCACCGGCGGCGGGCCGGGCGGCGCCGGAGTGCCCGAGCCGCTGGCCCTCGCCGGCATCCTCGATCCGACCGTCCTCGCGCGGTACGACATCGTCGGATTCGACCCGCGCTTCGTCGAGCGCAGCACCCCGATCAGCTGCGGCCAGGCGGAGGAGGAGCCGGGCGGCTACTGGACGCGCTCCGCCGCCTACCAGTCCCTCGAGGACACGGCCGCCGAGGCCCGCGGGTACGCGCGCGCCTGCGCCCAGCACGCCGGGTGGGCGCTGCCGTACGCCACGACCGCGCAGGCCGCCCGGGACCTGGACGCCATCCGGGCGGTCCTCGGCGAGCGGCGGGTCTCCTTCCTCGGCGGCTCGTACGCCGCGATGCTCGGCGCCGCCTACAGCACGCTCTTCCCGCACCGCGCCGACCGGTTCGTGCTGGACAGCCCCGTCGACTACGACCGCGCCTGGCGCGGCTACGAGCTCGACCGCGTCCCGGCCTTCGAGGAGAACTACGCGGCCTTCACCGCCTACGTCGCCGGCGACAGCGCGGCCTTCGGCCTCGGCACCACACCCGCCGAGGTGGCCGAGACCCTGCGGCGGGCGTTCGCCGAAGCGCCGATCGTCGCCGGAGATCACGCCTGGACCGCCGGCGAGCTCGGCTACCTGACCGTGGTGGCGACCCTCTTCGAGCAGCTGTGGCCGGTCGTCGCGACCGATCTGGCGGCCATCCTCGCCGGCGCCCCGCCGCCCATCCCGCTCGATCCGCGACCGGCCCCGCTGCCCGGCACCACCGGCGTGCCGGCGGACAACCACACGGCGGTCAACACGGCCTTCCGCTGCGGTGACAACGCCTGGCCGCGCGACCTGGTGACCTACCGCCGCGACGTGGCAAGGCTCGGCGCCCGCCATCCCGTCTTCGGCCCGTCCCTCGCCAACGTCAACCCGTGCGCCTTCTGGCCGTTCAGCCGGGACAACACCGTGCCGCTGGAGACCAACCGGGCCCCGGCGGCGCTGGTCGTCGCCGCGCTGCACGACGCCTCGGTGCCGCTGGCCAACTCGGTCGCGACCGCCCGGGCGATCGCCGGCTCGCGACTGGTCACCGTGGACAGACGGGTGCACGTGCCGCTGCTCAGCGGGCAAGGCAATGAGTGCCTGGCCGGCGCGGTCACCGCCTACCTGGTCGACGGCCGGCTGCCGGCACGGGACACGGCCTGCTAGAGCGAGCGGTAGGGCTAACCCTATAGCGATACGGTGGCTAGCCTCAATGCGTTCCCGGCGTCGACGCGGGACGCTTCTACCATGTCGACCTCAGGAGATCGTGCGATCAGTCGCCGCGCCGTCCTCAGTGGAGCCGCCGCCGGTCTGGCGGGAGTCGGGCTGGCCCCGACCGGCGTGGCACACGCCGGCGGCTCGCCGCTCGACCAGGACGCGCTCGACGCCGTGGCGTCCCGTCTGGACGCCGGCCTGGTCGCGTTGCGCCGCGACATCCACCGCCACCCGGAGCTCGCGGGTCAGGAGGAGCGCACCGCCGCGGTGGTGGCCCGGCGACTTCGCGCGGCCGGCCTCACCGTCACCACGGGGGTGGGCGGGCACGGGGTCGTGGGCATCCTCCGGGGTGCCCATCGCGGCCGGACGGTCGCCTACCGGGCCGACATGGACGCGGTGCCGCCAGACGAGCAGTTCGGGGGCGACGGCGGCGGGCCGGCGGCCCACCTGTGCGGGCACGACATCCACACGACCGTGGGCGTGGGGGTCGCGGAGGTGCTGGCGCGCCTGCGCCACCGGCTCGCGGGCACCGTGGTGTTCGTCTTCCAACCCGCCGAGGAGACCCTCTCCGGTGCCGCCGCGATGCTCGACGACGGCGTCTTCGCCCGCACCCGGCCGGCGGAGATCCACGCCTTGCACTGCGGCCCTTGGCCGGTCGGCGAGTTTCTCGTGATGCCCGGTTTCGGGCTTCCCGGCCTGGACCGCGGCACCATCACGCTCACCGGCCCCGACGCGCCCGCGCGGGCACAGCGGCTCGCCGCCGAGATCGGCACGCTCGGCACGGTGACCCCGCCCGCCACGCCCGCCGACCTCGAACAGCTCGTGGCCGATGTCGAGACACCGGACGGCCCGCTGGCCAGGTTCGTCTTCATGGGGGCCCGGGTGTCCGAGGCCCAGGTGCAGGTCTCATTCCGCTGCTGGCCCGAGGATCGGTACGTGGAGATCCGCGAGGACATCGGGCGCCTCGCCCACTCGGCCGGCGAGGCCACTGTGGACTTCCCGACCGAGCCGTTTCCCGCCATGGTCTGCCCCGAGTGGGAGAGCCAGGCGCTCAGGCGGCACCTGCGCCAGGCGCTCGGCCGCGACCGGGTGGGCACGCTGCATGCCGCGATCCCGTTCAACGGCGAAGACTTCGCGCTCTTCCTCGACCGGATGCCCGGCACGTTCGCGTTTCTCGGCGTCCGCGCACCCGGAGCGCCGATGGAGTCGGCCTATCCGCACTTCGTCGACTTCACGCCCGACGAGCGGGCCATCGGCCACGGCGTCCGCGCGATGGCCGGCTGGCTGGCCCGCCGGACGTAGCGAGTCAGTCGTAGTAGCGGCGGACGCTCGACCCGATGCGGGTCACGTCGGTGCCGTAGATGTGGATCGAGATCGCGGTGCCGTCGGTGGTGTTGTGCACCCGGTGGATGTCGCCGGGCGGCGCGAAGCCGCTGACCTCGCCGGTCTGGTTGTCGCTGCGGCCGACGAGGTTGAGCTCGGCGTCGAAGAGCTCCTCGCGCTCGACGCCCTGGATGACGCCGAAGACGCACCAGGTCAGGTGGTCGTGGATGCGGGTGATCTGGCCGGGCCGCCACACGATGGCGAGGATCGAGAAGGAGCCGTCGGGCTCGACGTGCAGGGTGTGGCTGCCGTAGCTGTCGGGGGAGCCGAGGCGCTGCTCGGCGGTGAGCACGTCCGGGCTGGGCAGGTGGCGGCGCAGCTGGTCGGCGACGAGCCGCGCGGTGGCCGCCCAGTCGGCGTGCGCGGCGATCGCGGTGCGGACGCCGTCGATGAGTGCGGTGAGCTCCGTCGTGGGGCGAATCTGTGTCGTCGTCATGTGAATGAGCCTGCGCCCGACCAACTCATATGTCTAATGCCAGGTTTGGTGCTGAACCATAAGCTAACTCGATGGATGCGTGGTGTGCACCTGCGCGGTGCGTCAGCGGGCTAGCGGCGGGCGTGGCGGGCGGCCACCGTGGCGAGGGACGCCGTGACCAGCAGCGCCGCGGCACCGCCGACCAGGATCGGGTGCGGGCCGCCGGGCAGGGCGCCCATGAAGTCGAGGCCGCGGATGTCGTTGAGCACCGCGTACCAGAGCGGCGGATAGATCGCCTGAAACAGGCGGTGGGTGCGGCTCACCAGGCCCAGCGCCAGCGCGAGCGCCGGGATGAAGACCACCCCGGCCAGCCAGCCCGCCAGGTCGCCCGCGGCGGCCAGCCGCGCCCCCGCGCCCGCGCCGACCAGCGCGGTGAGCGCCACGCCGGCCAGCCACTGTGCGAGCGCGCGGCGCACCGGCGAGGGGTAGCCGCCGAGCAGCCCCTCGAC
>Ga0214467_1000139_pt1 | contig 20584 bp, 4 predicted proteins | sample RVTome_8_FD_187339 | JGI IMG/M metagenome (GOLD analysis project Ga0214467, IMG submission 187339) | Soil microbial communities from uranium-contaminated site in the Upper Colorado River Basin, Wyoming, United States - RVT160D0 HiSeq ...
AGTGGCGTAAACATTTGCGTGACCGGTTGCCGGAGTACATGGTGCCGTCCGCGTTCGTCGTGCTGGACCGGATGCCGTTGCTGCCCAGCGGCAAGGTCGACCGTCGTGCCTTGCCCGCGCCCGATCCCCGGCGCCACACCGCCGGACGCCCGCCGCGCACCCCGGTCGAAGAGGTCCTGTGTGGACTGTTCGCCGAGGTGCTCGGTGTGTCGCAGGTCGGCCCGGAGGACGGCTTCTTCGACCTCGGTGGGCACTCCCTGCTGGCCACCCGGCTGCTGACCCGGATCCGTACGGTGTTCGACGCCGAGCTGGCTGTGCGTACCGTTTTCGAGGCGCAGACCGTGGCCGCCCTCGCGGAGGTGCTGGAGCAGGCCGGCAGCGCACCGGTGCGTCCGGCGTTGCGACGGGTTGAGCCGCGGCCGGAGCGGGTGCCGCTGTCGTACGCGCAGCAGCGGCTGTGGTTTCTGCACCGGCTCGAAGGGCCGTCGGCCACCTACAACATGCCGATCGTCGTGCGGCTGGATGGCGACCTCGACATCCCCGCCCTCCGCGCCGCCCTCCACGACGTCGTCGAACGCCACGAGCCGCTGCGCACGGTGTTTCCGGAGCACGACGGCGTGCCGTACCAGAGGGTGCTGGAGCCAGGGCTCGAGCTGGTCGTCCGCGCGGTCGACCCGGCCGACGCGGACCGGGTGGCCGACGAGATCTCCGCGAGCGTGTTCGACCTGGAGACCGCCGCCCCGATCCGGGCCGAGCTGCTCACCCTCGGCGCCGCCGAGCACCTGCTGGTGCTGGTCGTGCACCACATCGCCTGCGACGGCTGGTCGATGGCACCGCTGTGGCGCGACCTCGCCGCCGCCTACGCCGCCCGCCGTGCCGGTGACGCCCCACAGTGGACGCCGCTGCCGGTGCGGTACGCCGACTACACGATATGGCAGCGCGAGACCGCCGACCTGCTGCCCGCGCGGCTGGACTACTGGCGGCGCGCGCTCGACGGCCTGCCGGCGCGGATCGAGCTGCCGACCGACCGTCCACACCCGCCGGTGGCGGCGGGCCGCGGCGACCTGTTCGGCTTCGACTGGGACGCCGACCTGCACGCCGCGCTCGCCGCGGTGGCCCGGCAGTGCGGGACCAGCCTGTTCATGGCCGTGCAGGCCGGCCTCGCGGCGGTGCTGAGCCGCCTCGGCGGCGGGACCGACATCCCGATCGGCACGCCGATCGCCGGCCGCACCGACCAGGCCCTCGACGACCTCGTCGGGTTTTTCGTCAACACGCTGGTGCTGCGGGTGGACACGTCGGGCGACCCGACGTTTCGCGAGCTGCTGGGCCGGGTCCGCGAGCGCAGCCTCGACGCCTACACCCACCAGGACGTGCCGTTCGAGCGCCTGGTCGAGGAGCTGAACCCCCGGCGGTCACTGGCCTACCACCCGCTCTTCCAGACCATGCTGGTCTTCCAGAACAACGCGGCCGCCACCGTGCGCCTGCCCGGCCTCGCCGTGACCGAGCAGTTCCACGGCACGGGCACGGCGAAGTTCGACCTGTGGTTCTCGCTCGCCGAGCGGCACACGGAGAGCGGAGAGCCGGCCGGGTTCAGCGGCGCCGCCGAGTACAACGTGGACGTGTTCGACCAGTCCACGGTGGAGCTCATCCTCGACCGGCTGGAGCGGCTGCTGCGCGCGGTCGCCGCCGAGCCTGACCGCAGGGTCGGCGCGGTCGGCCTGCTGGCGCCCGGCGAGCGCGACGGCGTGGTGGCCGACTGGTCGGGCGAGACCCGCGAACTGCCGGCGACCACCCTGACCGACCTCCTGGCCGCGCAGGCCGCCCGCACACCCGACGCCACGGCGCTGGTCGCCGGCGACGGCACGCTCACCTACGCCGAGCTCGACGCCAGGGCCAACCGGTGGGCCCGCTGGCTGATCGCGCGGGGCGCCGGGCCGGAGCGGACGGTGGCGGTCGCGCTGCCCCGCTCGACCGACCTCGTCACCGCCCTGCTGGCCGTGCTCAAGACAGGAGCCGCCTACCTGCCACTCGACCCGGACCACCCGGCCGAGCGGCTGGAGCTGGTGCGCGCCGACGCCGAACCGGTCGTGGTGCTTGACGCCCCGCCGCCGGACCTCTCCGGCCACTCCGGCGCCCCGGTGTCCGACGCCGACCGGCGGCGGCCGCTCGACCCGCGCCACCCGGCCTACGTCATCTACACCTCCGGCTCGACCGGCCGGCCCAAGGGCGTCGCGGTGCCGCACGCCGGCATCGTCAACCGGCTCCTGTGGACCCAGCACGAGTACGGGCTGACGGCCGGCGACCGGGTGCTGCAGAAGACCCCGGCGACGTTCGACGTGTCGGTGTGGGAGTTCTTCTGGCCGCTGATCGCGGGCGCGACGCTCGTCGTGGCGCGGCCGGACGGGCACAAGGACCCCACCTACCTGGCCGAGCTGATCCGGGCCGAGCGCGTGACGACCGTCCACTTCGTACCATCGATGCTGCGCGCGTTTCTGGAGGTGCCGGCGGCGGTCGCGGGCGACGGCCTGCGCCGGGTGCTGTGCAGCGGCGAAGCCCTCCCGGCCGACCTGGCGGCAGCGTTCGAGCGCGCCTACGGCCCGATCCTGCACAACCTCTACGGCCCGACCGAGGCGGCGGTCGACGTCACGTCGTGGCACTGCGCCGCCGGCGCGCCCGGGGCGACCGTCCCGATCGGACGTCCGGTGTGGAACACCGGCACCTACCTGCTCGACGCCGCGCTGCGACCGGTGCCGCCCGGCACACCCGGCGAGCTGTACCTGTCCGGCGTCCAGCTGGCCCGCGGCTACCTGCGCCGGCCCGGCCTGACCGCCGAGCGGTTCGTCGCCGACCCGTACGGCCGGCCCGGGGCGCGGATGTACCGCACCGGGGACGTGGCGCGGCAGCTGCCCGGCGGCGCCGTCGAGTTCCTCGGCCGGGTCGACGAGCAGGTCAAGATCCGCGGGTTCCGGGTGGAGCCCGGCGAGATCGCCGCCGCCCTGGCGACCGATCCGGCGGTGGCGCAGGCGGTGGTCGTCGCCCGCGAGGACCGCCCAGGCGACGTGCGGCTGGTCGGCTATGTGGTGCCGGCACCGGCCGGGCCGCCGGACGGTGGTGACGCTCACCTCGACGAGTGGCGCGAGCTCTACGACTCCGTCTACACGGGCGCGGACGCCCCACCCGACGGCGACGACTTCGCCGGCTGGGACAGCAGCTACGACGGCGAGCCGATCCCGCTGGAACACATGCGCGAGTGGCGCGACGCGGCCGTCGACCGGATCCGGTCCCTGCGCCCGCGGCGGGTGCTGGAGATCGGCGTCGGCACCGGCCTGCTGCTGGCGAAGCTGGCCCCCGACTGCGAGGCGTACTGGGGCACCGACCTGTCCGGCGCGGCCGTCGAGGCGCTGCGCCGGCGGGTCGACACCGACCCGGCGCTGGCCGGCCGGGTCGAGCTGCGGGCCCAACCGGCCCACGACCTGAGCGGCCTGCCGGAGGGGTTCTTCGACACGGTCGTGCTCAACTCCGTGGTGCAGTACTTCCCGGGCGGCGACTACCTGCTCGACGTGCTGCGCGCGGCCCTGCGGCTCGTCGTCCCGGGCGGCGCGGTGTTCGTCGGCGACGTGCGCGACCAGCGACTGCTGCGCTCCTTCCACACCGCCGTGCGGCTGCGCCGGTCCGGGTCCGGAGTGGACCGCGCGGCGCTGCGCCAGGAGGTCGAGCAGAGCCTGCTGCGGGAGAAGGAGCTGCTGGTCAGCCCCGACTTCTTCGCCGGCCTCGACGACGCGGGGGTGGACCTGCGGATCAAGCGCGGCCGGCACGTCAACGAGCTGAGCCGCTACCGGTACGACGTGGTGCTCCACAAGGGACCGGTCGCGGCAGCCGCACCGGAGCCGGTGCTGCCGTGGGGCGACCTCGACTCGCTCGCGGCCTACCTGGGCGAGCGGCGTCCGGAAGCGCTCCGGGTGACCGGGATCCCGAACGCGCGGCTCGCCGGCGAGGTCGCCGCCCTGCGCGTCCTCGATGCCGGCGGCAGCGTCGCCGAGGCGACCGCCGCCCTGGAGGCGGACGCCGGCGTCGAGCCCGACGACCTGCGCGCGCTGGGGGAGCGGCACGGCTACCGGGCGGCCGTCACCTGGTCGCCGGTCGGCGACGGCAGCCTGGAGCTCGTCCTCGCCCTGGCGGACGGCCTGCGCACCGGCACGTATCGCCCGGCCGGCACCTCCGCGCCGCGGGCGGCCCTCACCACCGACCCGCTCGCCTTCGCGTCGGTCAACGCGCTGCCCGCGCGGCTGCGGGCACTCGCCGCCGAGCGCCTGCCGGAGTACATGGTGCCGGCCGCGGTCGTCGTCCTGCCGGCGCTACCGGTGACGCCGAACGGCAAGCTCGACCGGCGGGCACTGCCCGCACCGGAGGGCCCCGCCGCGGGCACCGGCGGCGCGCCGACGAACCCGATCGAAGAGGTCCTGTGTGGACTGTTCGCCGAGGTGCTCGGCGTGCCCGCGGTCGGCGTCGGCGACAGCTTCTTCGACCTCGGCGGCCACTCGCTGCTCGCCACCCGCCTCGTCGCCCGGGTCCGGGCCGTGTTCGGGGTCGGGCTGGAGGTCCGCTCGATCTTCGAAGCGCCGACCGTCGCCGGGCTCGCCGCGCTCGTCGGCGACGGCGCCGGCGACGGCACCGTGCGGCCGCCGCTGCGGCGCACCGTACCCCGGCCGGACCGTGCGCCGATGTCGTTCGCCCAGCAGCGGCTGTGGTTCCTCGACCACCTGGAGGGCGGCTCGGCGACCTACAACGTGCCGTGGGTGGTGCGGCTGTCGGGCCAGCTGGACGTGCCGGCGCTGCGGGCGGCGCTGCGCGACGTGATCGAACGCCACGAGGCGCTGCGGACGGTCTTCGCCGAGCATGACGGCGAACCGGTCCAGGAGGTGTGGGACGCCGACCGGGCCGCCGTCGACCTGCGCGTCGACACCATCGACGAGGTCGCGCTCGACGAACGCCTCAGCGAGCTGGTCCGGGCGCCGTTCGACCTCGCGGCCGGCGTGCCGGTGCGGGCCGACCTACTGGTGCTCGGCCCCCGCCAGCACGTCTTCGTGCTCGCCATGCACCACATCGCCTCCGACGGCTGGTCGATGGCGCCGCTGTCGCGCGACCTGCGCATCGCCTACGCGGCCCGGGTCGCCGGCGAGCCTCCACGGTGGAGGCCGCTGCCGGTGCAGTACGTCGACTACACCCTCTGGCAGCGGCAGCTCGGCGACCTGATGACGGCGCAGGTGGGGTACTGGCGGGAGGCACTCGCCGGCCTGCCGGAGCGCCTGGAGCTGCCGTTCGACCGGTCCTACCCCCGCGTGGCCTCCTACCGGGGTGAGCTGTTCACGTTCGAGTGGGACGCCGGCCTGCGCGCCGGGCTGGCCGCGCTCGCCCGGCGTGCCAACGTGAGCGTCTTCATGGTGGTGCAGGCGGCGCTCGCGGCGCTGCTGACCCGGCTCGGCGCCGGCACCGACATCCCGCTGGGCTCGCCGATCGCCGGCCGCACCGACCAGGCCCTCGACGACCTCGTCGGTTTCTTCGTCAACACCGTGGTGCTGCGGGTGGACACGTCCGGCGACCCGACATTCCGGGAGCTGCTGACCCGGGTGCGCGAGCGCAGCCTCGACGCGTACGCGAACCAGGACGTCCCGTTCGAGCGCCTGGTCGAGGAGCTCAACCCGACCCGGTCGCTCCAGCACCACCCGCTCTTCCAGGTGATGATCGCCGGCCAGAACAACGCCGCCGCCGACATCGACCTGCCCGGGCTCACCGTGACCGACCTCTCAGTCACCACCGGCACCTCGAAGTTCGACCTCGCGTTGTCGGTGGCCGAGCATGCCGCTGGTGTCAGCGGTGTGGCCGAGTTCAACACGGATGTGTTCGATCGGTCCACGGTGGATGGCATCGTCGATCGCCTGGGTGTGTTGTTGCGGGGTGTGGTGGCTGATCCGGACCGGCGGGTGGGGTCGGTGGATCTGCTGGGTGCCGGCGAGAGCGAGATCCTGCGGGAGTGGGCGGGATCTACGGTGGATCCCGCGCCGGTGACCTTCCCGGCGGTGTTCGCGCGGCGGGTGGCGCAGCGGCCGGATGCGACAGCGGTGGTGTTTGAGGACGAGCGGGTCACGTATGCGGAGTTGGGTTCGCGGGTGAACCGGCTGGCGCGTTGGCTGGGTGAGCGGGGTGCGGGTCCGGAGTCGGTGGTGGCGTTGGCGTTGCCTCGCTCGGTGGATCTGATCGTGGCGCAGGTGGCGGTGTTGACCGCTGGTGCGGCCTATTTGCCGGTCGATGTGGACTATCCGGCCGATCGGGTCGATTACATGCTGGCTGACGCGCGGCCGGTGTTGACGTTGACGGAGGTCCCGGACACGGACGGCCTCTCGGACGGGCCGATCGATGTCGCGCTGGGGCCGGATAACGCGGCCTATGTCATCTACACCTCCGGCTCCTCGGGCCGTCCCAAGGGTGTCGTGCTGACCCACGGTGGTGTGGCGAAGCTGATCGCCACCCAGGTGGAGCGGTTCGGCATCGACGAAAATAGCCGGGTCGTGCAGTTCGCGTCGCCCAGCTTCGATGTGGCGTTCTGGGATCTGTGCCTTGGCTTGCTCTCCGGTGGGCAGCTCATCGTCGTGCCCGCCCACCGGAGGGTTGCCGGCTCGGCGCTGACGGATTACATCAACGCCCACCAGGCGACGTTCATGATCTTGCCGCCGGCGTTGCTGGAGGCGTTGCCGGTCGAGTGCACGCTGCCGGAGGATTCGGTGTTGCTGGCCGGCACCGAGCGGGTGTCCCCGGCGTTGGTGGGTCGGTGGGCGCCGAACCGCAGGATGTTCAACGCTTACGGCCCCACCGAGGCGACCGTCAACTCCACGCTCGGGCTCTGTGATCCGGTCGAGTTGGCCGACGCGTCGGTGGTCCCGATCGGTGTCCCCGATCCCGGCACCCGCGCCTACGTGCTGGACGCCGCCCTGCGCCCGGTGCCGGCCGGGGTCGCCGGCGAGCTGTATCTGGCCGGACCGGGCCTGGCTCGTGGCTACCTGGGCCAGCCGGCGTTGACCGCGCTGCGGTTCGTCGCCAACCCCTACGGCCCCGGCCGGCTCTACCGCACCGGCGACCTCGTGCGCTGGCTGCCCGATGGCCGGCTGGTCTTCCACGGCCGAGCCGACGACCAGGTCAAGATCCGCGGCTACCGGATCGAGCCCGGCGAGATCGAGACCGTCCTCACCGCGCATCCGCACATCGCGCAGGCACACGCCACCGTCCACGGCGGACAGCTCGCCGCCTACGTCATCCCGGCCGCGGACCGAAACCACGACGCGGAGAGCGCCCACGTCGAGGAGTGGCGCGAGCTGCACGAGACGGTGTTCGCCGAGGCCGCCGCCGGCGGGCTGGAGGAAAACTTCGCCGGCTGGAACAGCAGCTACGACGGCACGCCGATCCCCCTCGACGAGATGCGGTCCTGGCACGCGTCCACGGTGGACCGGATCCGCGCGCTCGACCCCCGCCGGGTCCTCGAGCTCGGCGTCGGCAGCGGCCTCATCCTCTCCCGCGTGGCGCCCGCCTGCACGGAGTACTGGGGTCTCGACCTGTCCCCGCGCGCCATCGACAACCTCCGCCGCGAGGTCGCCGCGCGCCCCGACCTGAGCGACCGGGTGCGGCTGCTCGCCCAGCCGGCCCACGACCTCACCGGGGTACCCGAGACGGGCTTCGACACCGTCGTCATCAACTCGGTCGCGCAGTACTTCCCGAGCGCCCAGTACCTGGCCGACGTCGTCGCGGCCGTGGCCGCCCGCCTCGCGCCCGGCGGCACGATCTTCCTCGGCGACATCCGCAACCTGCGCTCGCTGCGGCACCTGCGCACCGCCGTCGAGCTGCGGCGCACGCGCGGCACCCGCGACGCCGACGCGCTGCGGGCCGCGGTCGAGCAGGCGATCGGCCGCGAGGGCGAGCTGGTGCTCGACCCGGACTTCTTCCTGGCGCTGGCCGACCGCACCCATGGCCTCGGCGACGTCGAGATCCTGGTCAAGCGCGGCCGAGAGGGCAACGAGCTGACCCGGCACCGCTACGACGTCGTGCTGCGGGCGACCGCACCCGCGCGGGAGGCGGCCGGGAGCGTCCTGCCGTGGGAGGGCGACCTCGACCGGGTCGTCGACCGCCTCCGGCGGCACCGCCCGTCCCGGCTCCGGGTCACCGGCGTACCGGACGCCCGGCTGGCCGGCGAGCTCGCCGCCGTGCGCCGGCTCGACGACGACAGCGACGTAGCCGGTGCCCGCGCCGCGCTGGCCGCGCCGGCACCGCACCCCCAGCCGGAGGACCTGCACGACCTCGGCGCCCGGCTGGGCTACCACGTGGCGGCCACCATCGCCGCCGGCGGCGCCCCGGGCAGCCTCGACGTCGTCTTCACCGCGGCCGGCACCCCGGTCGCCGGCGCCTACCGTCCCGCCAAGCCGGCCAGCGCGCCGCTCGCGACCTATGCCAACAACCCGTCGACCCACCGCGAACAGGCCGCGCTGGTCACGGCGCTGCGCGCGCACGCCCGGCAGCACCTGCCGGAGTACATGGTGCCGGCGCACTTCGTGCTGCTCGAGCGGTTCCCCCTGCTGCCCAGCGGGAAGCTCAACCGGCGCGCGCTGCCGTCGCCCGAGCCGCGTGGCAGCGGTGCCGTGACGCCCCCGCGTACCCCCGCCGAAGAGGTCCTGTGTGGACTGTTCGCCGAGGTGCTCGCGGTGCCGGCCGTGGGTATCGACGACAGCTTCTTCGACCTCGGCGGCCACTCGCTGCTCGCCACCCGGCTGGTGTCGCGGGTCCGGGCCGTCTTCGGCGTCGAGCTCGCCGTCCGCACCATCTTCGAGGCGCCGACGGTCGCCGGCCTGACCGAGCCGCTCGCCACCGCCGGCGCGGTGCGACCGGCGCTGCGCCGGGCCGAGCCGCGCCCCGACCTGGTGCCGCTGTCGTTCGCCCAGCGGCGGCTGTGGTTCCTGCACCGGATGGAAGGCCCGTCCGCCACGTACAACATGCCGATGGCGCTGCGGCTGCGCGGCGAGCTCGACGTCGAGGCGCTGGAGGCGGCGCTGCGCGACGTCGTGACGCGGCACGAGGCGCTGCGCACGGTGTTCCACGAGCGGGACGGCGAGCCGTACCAGCACGTGCTCGACACCGACCGGGCCGGTATGAGGCTGCACACCAGGGCGATGGCCGCCGGCGCGGTCACCGAGGCCGTGACGTACGCCTTCGACCTGGAGCGCGAGGCGCCGGTACGGGCCGAGCTGCTCACCGTCGACCCCCGCGAGCACGTGCTCGTACTGGTGTTCCACCACATCGCCTCCGACGGCTGGTCGATGGCGCCGCTGTGGCGCGACCTCGCCGCCGCCTACACCGCCCGCCGCACCGGCCTGGCTCCACAGTGGACTCCGCTGCCGGTGCAGTACGCCGACTACGCGCTCTGGCAGCGCGGGCTGCAGGACCTGATGGCGGCCCAGCTGGACTACTGGCGGGACACGCTCGCGGACCTGCCCGACCGCATCGCGCTACCGACCGACCGGCCGCACCCGGCGGTCGCGTCCAACCGCGGCGAGCTGTTCGGCTTCGACTGGGACGCCGACCTGCACGCCGCGCTCGCGGCACTGGCCCGCGACTGCGGGGCCAGCCTGTTCATGGTCGTGCACGCCGGGCTCGCCGCCCTGCTGACCCGGCTCGGTGCCGGCACCGACATCCCGGTCGGCAGCCCGATCGCCGGCCGCACCGACGAGGCCCTCGACGACCTCGTCGGGTTCTTCCTCAACACGCTCGTGCTGCGGGTCGACACCGGCGGCGACCCCACGTTCCGCGACCTGCTGGCCCGGGTGCGCGAGCGCAGCCTCGACGCCTACGCTCACCAGGACGTGCCCTTCGAGCGCCTCGTCGAGGAGCTGAACCCGGCCCGGTCGATGGCCCACCACCCGCTGTTCCAGACCATGCTGGCGTGGCAGAACAACGCGGCCGCCGACGTGCGGCTGCCCGGGCTGACCGTCGACGACGAGCCGTTCCAGACCGGCACCTCCCGCGCCGACCTGGTCTTCTACATCGGCGAGGAGGCGGCCGGCGGGCTGGGCGGCACCGCCGAGTACAACACCGACGTCTTCGACCGGTCCACCGTGGACACGTTCCTGGAGCGGTGGGTGCGGCTGCTGCGGGCCGCCGCGGCCGAGCCCGACCGGCCGATCGGCGCCATCGACCTGCTCGACGCCGGCGAGCACCAGCGCCTCGCCGCCGAGTGGGCCGCCGCCACCGCGCCGGTGCCCGCCGGCGGGGTCGCCGCGCTCTTCGCCGCGCGGGCCGCCCATACCCCGGAGGCCACCGCGCTGATCGCCGGGGACACCGCGCTGACGTACGCCGAACTGGACGAGCGTGTGGAGCGCGTGGCCAGGCTGCTGGCCGCGCGGGGAGCGGAACCCGACCAGGTCGTGGCGTTGGCGTTGCCGCGCTCGCCCGACCTGGTCGCCGCCCTGCTCGCCGTGCTCCGCACCGGGGCCGGCTACCTGCCGCTCGACCTCAACCACCCCACCGAGCGCATCGCGCTGATGCTGGCCGAGGTCGACCCGCTGCTCGTCGTCGCCGACGCCGCGGTGGCGGCGCGGCTCGGCCTCGACAGCGACCGGGTGGTACACCCCGGCGGCGCCACCGACCCGCCGGCCGTGGCCCTCGCCCCGGTGCGGGACGAGGGCATCGCCTACGTCATCTTCACCTCCGGCTCGACCGGGCGCCCCAAGGCGGTCGCCGGCACGCACGAGGCGCTCGCCAACCGTCTCCAGTGGAGCGCCGGCGGCGCCCCGGCCGTGCGGCTGGCGAAGAGCGCGCTCACGTTCATCGACGGTTCGACCGAGCTGCTCGGCGGCCTGGTGGCCGGCGACACGGTCGTGCTCGCCGACGACGCCACCGCCGGCGACCCGATCGCACTGGCCCACCTGGCCGACCGGCACCGCGTCGAGGTCGTCACCGTCGTACCGAGCCTGCTGTCCACAGTGGTGGAGTCGGCGCCGCCCGGCGCGTTCGACTCGGTCACCACGTGGATCAGCAGCGGCGAGGCGCTCGCCGGCGGCGTGGTCGACGCCGTCGCCACCCGCTGGCCGCGAGCCCGCGTCGTCAACCTCTACGGCTGCTCGGAGGCGGCCGGCGACAGCCTGCACCACGCGTGCCCGCCCGGTGCGGACGCCGGCCGGGTGCCGATCGGGACACCCATCGCGAACACCCGGGCCTACCTGCTCGACGCCGCCCTGCGTCCGGTCCCCGCCGGGGTGCCGGGTGAGCTGTACCTGGCCGGCACCGGCTTGGCCCGCGGCTACCTCGGGCGGCCCGGCGGCACCGCCGAGCGGTTCGTCGCCGACCCGTTCGGCCCGCCCGGCACCCGGATGTACCGCACCGGCGACCTCGCCCGCCGCCGCGCCGACGGCGCGCTCGACTTCCTGGGCCGGGCGGACAACCAAGTGAAGATCCGCGGGTTCCGGATCGAACCCGACGAGGTGGCGGCCGTCCTCGCCGCCCATCCCTCGGTCGGTCGCGCGGTCGTGGTGGCGCGCGACGACCGCCTGGTGTCCTATGTAGAACCGGCCACCGCCGAGCCCGCGGGCCTGCTCGACTACCTCGCCGGGCAGCTACCCGCGTACCTCGTACCGTCCGCCGTGGTCGCGCTCGACCGGCTGCCCCGCACCCCCAACGGAAAGCTCGACCGCCGCGCCCTGCCGGCCCCGGACGTGGCCGCCGATCCCGGCCGCCGGCCGCGTACCCCGGCCGAGCAGGTGCTGTGCGAGCTGTTCGCCGAGGTGCTCGGCGTGCCGGGGGTCGGCATCGACGACGGCTTCTTCGCGCTCGGCGGGCACTCGCTGCTCGCCACCCGGCTGGTCAGCCGGATCCGGGGCGTACTCGGCGCCGAGGTGCCGATCCGGGCGGTGTTCGACGCGCCCACCCCGGCCCGCCTCGCCGACCTGCTCGACACCGGCCGCGCCACCCGCCCGGCGCTCCGCCCGGCCGCACGCCCTGACGTGCTACCGCTCTCGTACGCCCAGCAGCGGCTGTGGTTCCTCGACCGCCTCGAAGGGCCGAGCCCGACGTACAACATCCCGTGGGCGTGGCGGCTGCGTGGCCCGGTCGACGAGGCCGCGCTCCGCGCCGCGCTGCGCGACGTGGTGACCCGGCACGAGTCGCTGCGCACCGTCTTCGTCGAGGACCGGGGGATCCCGCGCCAGGTCGTGCTGCCGGCGGCCGACCCGCCGCTGGAGGTGGCCCGGGTCGCGCCCGACGCGCTCGCCGCCCGGCTGCGTACCGCCGCGGCGCACTGCTTCGCGATCGACCGCGAACTCCCGATCCGGGCCGGCCTCTTCGAGACCGGGCCGGACGAGCACGTGTTCCTGCTCCTGCTGCACCACATCGCCGGCGACGGCTGGTCGCTGCCGCCGCTGGTGCGCGACATCAACACCGCCTACGCCGCCCGGCGGGCCGGCCACGCTCCACGGTGGACACCCCTGCCGGTCCAGTACGCCGACTACACGCTGTGGCAGCGCGAGCTCCTCGGCAGCGACCGCGACCCGGAGAGCCTCATCGCCGGCCAGGTGGCGTTCTGGACGGACACCCTCGCGGACCTGCCCGCGGAGCTGGCACTGCCGGCGGACCGCCCGCGCCCACCCCGCTCCGACAACCGTGGCGCCACCGTGCCGGTGCGCGTGCCGGCGGCCGTGCACCGCGGCCTGCGCGCGCTGGCGACGGCCGCCGACGCGAGCATGTTCATGGTGCTGCAGGCCGGTCTCGCGGCGACGCTGACCCGGCTCGGCGCCGGCACCGACATCCCGCTCGGCTCGCCGGTGGCCGGCCGCACCGACCACGCGCTCGACGACCTGGCCGGGTTCTTCGTCAACACGCTCGTACTGCGCACCGACACCGCGGGCGACCCGACGTTCCGCGAGCTGCTCGGCCGGGTGCGCGACACCGACCTGGCCGCCTACGCCCACCAGGACCTGCCGTTCGAGCGCCTGGTCGAGCTGCTCAACCCGCCCCGGTCGCTGGCCCGGCACCCGCTGTTCCAGGTGATGTTCGCCTTCTACCACGCCTCCGGTGGGCGGGAGACGCTGCTCGGCCACGGCGCGTCCTTCGTGGAGAGCGGGTTGCGGCCGGCGAAGTTCGACATCTCCGTCGACCTGGTCGAGGAGCACGGTGTCGACGGCATCGACGGCGACATCGAGTACCGGATCGACCTCTTCGACGCGGACACCGTGACCGACCTGGCCGACCGGCTGGTGCGGCTGCTCGCCGGCGCCGCCGCCGACCCTGACCGGCCGATCAGCCGGGTCGACCTGCTCGACGGCGCGGAGCGGGCGCGGATCCTCGGTGACTGGGCCGAGACCCCCGGCGAGCGGTGGCCGGCGACCACCGTGCGCGACCTGTTCGCCCGCCAGGCACGGCGCAGTCCCGGCGCGGCCGCGCTCAGCGACGAGCACACCAGCCTGACCTTCGCGGAGCTCGACGCGCGCACCGACCGGCTGGCCCGGCGGCTGGTCGCCGGCGGAGCCGGCCCGGAAACCGTGGTCGCGCTGGTACTGCCGCGTTCGGCCGCGGTGGTCGAGGCGATCCTCGCGGTGCTCAAGACCGGCGCGGCCTACCTGCCGATCGACCCCGACCAGCCGCGCGACCGGATCGACGCGGTGCTGGCCGAGGCCCGCCCGGTCGCGGTACTGACCACGGTGGACGACGGCCCCGCACCCGAGGTCGCGCTCCCCGCGATCGACCCGGCCAACGCGGCCTACGTCATCTACACCTCCGGCTCCACCGGCCGGCCGAAGGGCGTCGTCGTGCCGCACGCCGGTCTGGTCAACCTCTTCCACAGCCACCGGGAGACGCTGTACCGCCCGGCCGTGCGCGCGGCGGGCGGCCGGCAGTTGCGGGTCGGCCACGCCTGGTCGTTCTCCTTCGACGCGTCGTGGCAGCCGCAGCTGTGGCTGCTCGACGGGCACGAGGTGCACGTCGTCAGCGAGGAGACCCGACGCGACCCGGCGCTGCTCGCCGCGACGATCCGGGCCCGCGGCCTCGACTTCCTCGAGGTCACCCCCGGCCACTTCGCGCAGCTCGCCGCCGAGGGCGTGCTCGACGACACCGGCTGCGCGCTGCCGGTCGTCGGGGTCGGCGGCGAGGCGGTGCCGCAGGAGCTGTGGGCGCGGCTCGGCGGCCTGACCGGCACCGAGGCCTACAACCTCTACGGCCCGACCGAGTGCACTGTGGACTCGCTGGTGGCCCGGGTTCGCGACACCGCCCGGCCGGTGGTGGGGCGCCCGGTGCACAACGCCCGGGCCTACGTCCTCGACGCCGGCCTCGCACCGGTGCCGCGCGGGATCACCGGCGAGCTGTACATCGCGGGCGCCGGCCTCGCCCGCGGCTACCTGGACCAGCCGGCGCGCACGGGGGAGCGGTTCGTCGCCGACCCGTACGGCCCGCCCGGCACCCGGATGTACCGCACCGGCGACCTGGCCCGGTGGGACCGCGACGGCAACCTGGAATACCTGGGACGGGCCGACGACCAAGTGAAGATCCGCGGGTTCCGGATCGAACCCGGCGAGATCGAGACCGTGCTGGCCCGGCATCCCGACGTCGACCGTGCCCTCGTGACGGTGCGGGAGGACCGTCCGGGCGACCGCCGCCTGGTCGCCTACGTCGTCCCGGACACAGTGGACGCGACGCGGCTACGCGCCTGGGTCGGCCGCGAACTGCCCGACTACATGGTGCCGGCCGCGTTCGTCGCCCTGCCCGCGCTGCCCGTCACCCCGAACGGCAAGCTCGACCGCGCCGCCCTGCCCGCACCCGAGCTGACGACCGGCGCCGGCCGCCCGCCCCGCACGCCGCTCGAAGAAGACCTGTGCCGGGTGTTCGCCGAGATCCTGGAGGTGCCCGGCATCCACATCGACGACGACTTCTTCAGCCTCGGCGGCCACTCGATGCTCACCGTCCAGCTGCGTAACCGCATCCGCGAGGAGACCGGCCGCGACGTCCCGATCGCCGACCTCTTCCGCCACCCCACGGTCGCCGACCTCGCGATCCACCTGACCGACGTCCCGGGGTGACCAGGTCGGCGGCTGGGTGCTTCCGCGCGAAGCTGTCGAGCTGGGCGCATTGTCGCGCCCACCCGGCCGGGTGCTGGGCGCATTGATGCGCCCAGGTCGACAGCTTCCCGCAACAGCACCCCGCACCCTGGACGGTCCGTGCCAAGAGATATTTCTGGGCTACCGCGATGTCCGTCGTGGTCCAGACCGCCGCTCCCGCGGCCTCACCCGTCCGCTGCTGGTTGTGGGAGCGCGGCGAGGCCTGGTCGTCACGGATCGTCGGGGTCAGAGGAGCCAGACGAGCAGGATGACAACCACCGCCACCACGAGGACCAGTGGGATCAGGCGGACCAGCACCGGGGCGGCGGCGGCTCGCAGCAGGTCGACCGGCGCGGGCTCGCCACCCGCCGAGACGTCGCCGGCGCCGTCTTCAGCCGGGGCCGGGGAGGCCGGAGTCGACGTGGCCGGCACCGAGGTGGCTGGAGCGGCCGCGGTCGGGGCGGGCGCGGGGGCGGGGGTGGGCGCGCCGCTGGGGGAAGCCAGCACCGTCTCCTTGAGCTGGGCCACGAACTGGTCCAGCAGCTTGCCGCTCACCTGGGCGATAGCGCCCCGCCCGAACTGCGCGAGCGGGCCCGCCACCGTCAGGTCGGTCACCACCGTGACCCGCGTGCTGCCGGCGCCCTCGCCGGTCAGGTCGGCGGTCACCACCGCCGAGGCGCGGCCGGGGCCGCCGCTCTGCTTGCCGGTCGCCTCCAGCACGGCGTGGTGGCGCTCGGCGTCGCGCTCGCGGAAGCGGGCCACGCCGGCGTACGCCGCCACGACCGGGCCTACCTTGACCTTGACGGTGCCGTGGTAGTCGTCACCGTCCATTTCGGTCAGTTTGGCGCCGGGCATGCAGGGCACGATCCGCTCGATGTCGGTCAGCACGGCCCAGGCCTCGTCCACCGGGCGGGGCACCACGAACTCGTTGTCCAAGCGCACGACTACTCCAGGACGGGCAGCAGGGAAGCGGACGGCGGCACCACCGGCGGCGCGGGTGCCGGGCGGGGGCGGCTCGCGATGATCTCGGCGAGGATGGCGAGCGCGACCTCCGGGGCGGTACGCGCGCCGATGTCCAGGCCGGCGGGGGAGTGCACGCGGGCGGCCGCGTCGGGTATGTCCACGGCGGACAGCACGGCCGCGCCGCGCCGGCGGCTGGCGACCAGCGCCACGTACGGCACGCCGGCCCGGAGCGCGGCCGTGAGCACCGGCTCCTCGTCGTGGCCGTGCGAGGCGACCACCACCGCGATCGCGTCCGGCGGGATCGGGGCGCCCGGATCCACCGTGGCCAGGACCGAGTAGCCCAGCGGCTCGCCGAGTGCCACCAACGCGCGGGCCACGGGGGCGTCGCCGAGCACGTGCACGAGCGGCGGCGGGAGCATGGGCTCCAGGAAGATGTCGAGCGCGCCCCCGGAGTGGCACGGGTTGGCGACCGTGACCGATCCCTCCTCGACGGCCCGGGAGGAGGGATCGGGCGTGATGTGCAGCAGCGTCGACTCACCCGAGGCCAGCAGGCGCAGGCCCTGAGCCAGCACCGTCGAGGTGGCGCAGGTGCCGCCCACGAAGCCGTCCAGCGTGCCGTCGGCCAGGATCAGCGCGGCGTCGCCGGCCTTCGCGCTGGTCGGGCGCTGCGCGCGGACCACCGTCGCGAGCACGAACGGCGTCCGCCGGGCCCGCAGGTCCTCCGCGCGCAGCAGGAGGTCGGGTCTCATGTGATGGCCAGGTCCGTGCGGATCGGCCGGCCCTGGATCGCCCGCCACACGTGCGCCGGCGTGAGGGGCATGTCGGCGTGGCGTACCCCATAGGGTTTGAGGGCGTCGAGGACCGCGTTGACGACGGCGGCCGGGCTACCGACGGTGGCCGACTCGCCCACGCCCTTCGCCCCGATGGGGTGGTGCGGCGATGGTGTCACGGTCTCGCCGAGCTCCCACGACGGGCACTCCATCGAGGTCGGCAGCAGGTAGTCCATGAAGGACGCGCCCAGGCAGTTGCCGTCTTCGTCGAAGGCGATCAGCTGCATCAGCGCCATCCCGACTCCGTCCGCGAGGCCGCCGTGCACCTGGCCCTCGACGATCATCGGGTTGATCCGCACGCCGCAGTCGTCGACCGCCACGAACCGGCGCACCTTGACCTGCCCGGTGCCCGGGTCGACGTCTACCACGCAGATGTACGCCCCGAAGGGGAACGTCAGGTTGGGCGGGTTGTACACGGTCGTGGCGTCCAGGTGCCCCTCGATGCCCTCGGGCAGCTCGAGGCTGGAGTGGGCGGCGAACGCGATCTCCTGGATCGTGCGCCCCTGCGCCTGGTCGCCGCGCACGAACCAGCGGCCCTTCTCCCACTCCAGGTCGCCGGGGTCGACCTCGAGCATCGCCGAGGCGACCTGCCGGGCCCGCTCGCGCACCTTGCGGGCGACGACCGCGGTGGCCGCGCCGGAGACCGGGGTGGAACGGGAGCCGTACGTGCCGAGGCCGAACGGGGTCTGGTCGGTATCCCCGTGCACCACCTCTATGTCGTCCGGCGAGATGCCCAGCTCCTCGGCCACGATCTGGGCGTACGTGGTCTCGTGCCCCTGCCCCTGCGACTGCACCGAGATGCGCAGCACCGCCTTGCCGGTCGGGTGGACACGAAGCTCGGCGCCGTCCGCCATGCCGAGACCGAGGATGTCCATGTGCTTGCGCGGGCCGGCGCCGACCGCCTCGGTGAAGAAGCTGAGCCCGATGCCGGTCAGCGGGCCGCCCCGGTCACCCGCCGCCCAGCGCGCGCGTTCGAGGGCCTGCTGGGCGCGCAGCTCGTCGTACCCGGCCATCTCCAGCGCGAGCGAGAGGGCGCGCGGGTAGTCGCCCGAGTCGTACTCCCAGCCGGTGGGGCTGGGGTAGGGGAACTGCTCGGGCTTGAGCAGGTTCTTCATGCGCAGCTCGGCGGGGTCCATGTCCAGCTCGTACGCGAGCACGTCGATCATGCGCTCGATCAGGTACGCGGCCTCGGTGATCCGGAACGAGCAGGCGTACGCCACACCGCCCGGCGCCTTGTTGGTGTAGACGCCGGTGACCGCGCAGTGGGCGGCCTCCACGTCGTACGAGCCGGTGAAGACGTGGAAGAACCCGGCCGGGAACTTGGTCGGCTGGGCGGTGCCGTTGAACGCGCCGTGGTCCGCGATCACCTTCACCCGCAGGGCGCGGATGTCGCCGTCGCGGCTCGCGGCCACCTCGCCGCGCATGTGGTAGTCGCGGGCGAAGCCCGTGCTCATGAGGTTTTCCGAGCGGTCTTCCATCCACTTGACCGGCTTGCCGGTGACGATCGAGCCGACGATCGCGCACACGTACCCCGGGTAGATGGGCACCTTGTTGCCGAAGCCGCCGCCCACGTCCGGCGAGATGACCCGGATCTTGTGCTCGGGCAGGCCGGCGACCAGCGCGTACACGGTGCGGTGTGCGTGTGGGGCCTGGGTGTTGCACCAGATCGTGAGCTTGCCGGTGACCGCGTCGAAGTCGGCGATCGCGCCGCACGTCTCCAGCGGCGCGGGGTGGACGCGCGGGTAGAGCACATCCTGCGCGACCACCACCTCCGCCGACGCGAACACCGCGTCGGTGGCCGCCTCGTCGCCCGCGCCCCAGTCGAAGATGTGGTTGTCGGCCTGGCCCTCCTTGTCGTCCCGGATCACGGGGGTGCCCGGGTCGAGCGCGCGGCGGGCGTCCACCACCGCGGGTAGCGGCTCGTACTCCACATCGATGAGCTCCAGGGCGTCGCGGGCCGCGTACTTGTCCGTGGCGACCACGAACGCCACCTCCTGGCCCTGGAAGCGGACCTTGTCGGTGGCGAGTACCGCCTGAGTGTCCGCGGAGAGCGTGGGCATCCAGGCGAGCTTGAGTCCTTCGAGGGTCTGGCCGGTGATGACGGCCTTGACCTTGGGGTGGGCCTGCGCGGCCGCGGTGTCGATCGACACGATCCTCGCGTGCGCGAACGGGCTGCGCAGCACCGCGCCGTACAGCATGCCGGGCAGGACGACGTCGTCGACGTAGTTGCCCCGCCCGCGCACGAAGCGCGCGTCCTCCTTGCGCTGCATCCGACCGAAGCCGATCGGCTTGTCCACCGTGGTCATTGCGCGGCCACCTCTCCGGCGGGATGCGCGGCCGCCCACTGGACCGCGCGGACGATGTTCTCGTAGCCGGTGCAGCGGCACGACTGGCCGGAGATGGCCTCGCGGATCTCGTCCTCCGACGGGTCGGGGTTGCGGTCGAGCAGCCAGCGGGCGGTCATCATCATGCCCGGCGTGCAGAAGCCGCACTGCAGGCCGTGGCAGCGCACGAAGCCCTCCTGCACCGGGTCGAGGTCGGCGCCGGCGGCCAGCCCTTCGACGGTGCGGACCGTGCGGCCGTCGGCCATCACGGCGAGCACGGTGCACGACTTGACCGGCGCGCCGTCGAGCCAGACCACGCACACGCCGCAGTTGGAGGTGTCGCAGCCCCAGTGCGTGCCGGTCAGGCCGAGCGTGTCGCGCAGGAAGTGGACGAGCAGCAGCCGGGGCTCCACCTCGGCGGTGTGCTCGTCGCCGTTGACGGTGACGGTGATCTGCATCAGACCCTCCCTGACGCCCGAGCCACAGCTCGGCGCAGCGCGCGCGTGGTCAACTCGCCGGCCAGGTGTCGCTTGTAGTCGACCGGGCCGCGCTGGTCGGCGACCGGCTCGCAGTGCTCGGCGGCGATCCGGCCGGCCTCGACGAGGCTGGCGTCCGTGGCCGGTGACCCCCGCAGGAACTCCTCGGCCTCGGGCGCGTGGAAGTGCTCCGCGCCCACCGCGGTCAGCCCGATGCCGGCGTCGGTGATCGTGTCGCCGTCGAGCCACACGGCCGCGCCCGCGGCGGCCACCGCCCAGTCGCCGACCCGCCGCTCGACCTTCTCGTAGGCGGAGCCGCCACCCGGTCTGATCGGGACGGCGATCTCGGTGAGCAGCTCACCGGGGCCGACCACCGTCTCGTACGGTCCGGTGTGGAACTGGCGCACCGGCACCCGGCGCGTGCCGCCCGGGGCGCGGATGACCGCCGCCGCGTCGACCGCCGCGAACGCCGCCGACAGGTCCTCAGAGGGGTCGGCCTGGCAGAGCGAGCCGCCGACCGTGCCGCGGTTGCGCACGACCGGGTCGGCGATCACCTTCTCCGCGTCGTGGAAGATCGGGTAGTGCTCGCCCACCAGCGGCGAGGCGAGCAGGTCCGCGTGGCGGGTCATCGCGCCGATCGCGAGGGCGTCGCCGTCGAGCCGGACATACGCCAGCTCGCCAAGGTCGTTGATGTCGATGAGCGCCTCGGGCCTGGCCAGCCGCAGCTTCATCATCGGGATGAGGCTGTGACCGCCGGCCACCACGCGCGCCTCGCTGCCCCACTTGGCCAGCAGCGCGAGGGCATGGTCCACACTGGTCGCCCGCTCGTACTCGAAATGCGCCGGCACCTGCATGGGCCCATCGTCGTAACAACG